>Ga0070739_10008278_pt1 | contig 10706 bp, 6 predicted proteins | sample Coa_R1_7_FD_66445 | JGI IMG/M metagenome (GOLD analysis project Ga0070739, IMG submission 66445) | Surface soil microbial communities from Centralia Pennsylvania, which are recovering from an underground coalmine fire - Coalmine... | ecosystem: Environmental > Terrestrial > Soil > Unclassified ...
AGGCGGCGGCGCTGGTAGTCCTCGAGGTCTCTCACCGCTGCCAGCACCACGTTGCGCTCCTTTACCGGGACGTGGTTCGGGATGGTCTGGCGCAGCCCGGTCCAGCCTCGCCCCGTCAGCATTGCCAGCCCCATCACGTCGAAGAACCCCGAGGTGTTCTCCTCCGGGTCGTCGAAGTCCGCGTGGGCGTCGAACCAGACGACTCCAAGATCCTCGGCTCCGATGCCGGCGGTCGTCCCCAGCGCGCTGTTGCAGTTGCCGGCGAGGACGAGCGGGAACGCACCGACTGCGGTTGCCTCTTTGACCCGATCGGCCAGGCGCCGGATCAGCTCGATGACCCGGGCGATCTCGGGATCGCTTTCGTCGGCCGGTTCGATCTCTTCGTGGTTGACCGTCCAGCCCTGGGCCTCGATGCCGGCGCGGAACACATCGTCGGTGGCCAGTCTGATCGGGCCGCTGCCCATGCTGACGTCGCGGAGGCCGTTGTGGAATGGCCACGACAGGATGCGCAGGTGGGCTGGAGCAACGGTGTGCGGAATCCTCATGTCCTTAAGAGACGTTCGGGGATCAAGTTTCTCCCCCCTGGGCACTCGAAGCATCGCTCGGCTGATCGGGACTTCGGCGTCCGCGCGGTGTCCGCGTCCGGAAGCTACGAGCGGGCCCGCTCTGCCATTTCGATCTCGGCAAGCTGGTCGCCAAGTAGTGGGACATCCCGCTTCGCCGTAATCCAGAGGTCATCGACGTCGAGGGTGTGGTAGGCGTGCACAACGACGTTGCGCTGGGCGATCACGTCGCTCCATTGGACGTGTGGGTACCGGTCCCGAAGTTCAGGCGACAGTGCCCTCGCCGCCTCACCTAGGACCGCGAGGTTGTACGCAACCGCCTGTTGACCATGACGGTCAGTCTCGAAACTCTCTTTATCGCGCTCGGTAAGAGCACGTATATCCGCGACCGCGCCGCGCATATCGGCGAGCCGTTCGGCGTCTAACCGTGGGCTCAAAGCGCCACAGCCTCGCCTTCGATGCGCTGACGAGTGGGGTCGCGGGCCTGCCTCAATCCTCCGGTTGTCACTACATGCACTGGGCAACCGAGCAGATCCTCCAGATCGTTCTGCAAGGCAGCCTGCTCGAACAGACCCCGGGGTTCCATCTCTACCAGCACATCAACGTCGCTTCTCGGTCCCTCCTCCCCGCGAGCGACCGAACCGAAGACCCGCACATCGCTGGCGCCATGGAGCGCAGCGACGCGGTTGATCTCATCCCGGCGGCGGCGCAGCTGTTCGAGAGTCGGGGCCGGACCTGTAGGGCGCGGGTATGGGTCCGGGCCGCGGCGTCGCTCAATCTCTCGCCCGAGCTCACCGAGCTTACGAAGCCCTGTGTGGCTGTTGTCAGTGCGGCTCTTCACCCGACGCAGCGTAGGCCGTGGAAGGGACGGAAGCTGGTCGAAGCCGAGCTCGTTAGCCCCGCAACCCCATCAAGTCGACCGACGCTTGTTGCCGCCCAGGCCACTTTCCAATTTCAAGGGTAGTTTCCAGTGGCGGTGGTGGGGAGTAGGGCATTGTCTGGGTTGCGGGTCAGGCCGCGTTGAAGGTACGGGTTCGCGTAGCCGGCTTGCTGGCGCAGTTCGAGTGCGTTAGCGAGGAGCTGTCGATATCGGTGCTCGAAGGCGGCGTTGTCGCGCCGGCGCTGCTCGATGACGGCGCGTGAGTAGGCGGTCTGCGCGGCTTTGACGTTGTGGATGGCGGCGATCTCGTCGCAGGTGAGGTCGGTGTGCTCGCGGCAGACGGTGATGCTCGCGCGGCGGGCGACGTCCGCGCCGTAGGAGGCGGCGAGGAGTTCGGCTGCGCGGGATTGGATGGCGTCGGCGACCTCGGCCATGCGTTGTTGATGCGGCGTGCCGGGAGCGATCGGAGCGGGAAACCGCGGGTCCTCGATAGCACGCTGGAGTTGATCGAGTTCGTCTGCGAGTCGTGGCTGAAGCTGGCGGGCTGCTTGGTAGCCGTGTTGTCTATCGGCGAGTTGGTTGCCGTCTTGGTTGATCGCCTCGCCGATCGCGTTCCAGGAGGTAGGCGCGATCCGCTGCATGAGTGCGGCGGCGAGCAGGCGGGCGTGGATCACCGCCGGTGGTGTCTGCATTCCCGGGAAGGAGCCGTTGGTGATGGTGGGGATGTCCACGCCGGTGTGCGCGCTGACGTGCGCGAGCACGCGATCGGCGACGGGCTGCGGGATGCGCGGCGGCTGGGGTCGTTCGCCGCGCTCGTGCCCCTCCAGTTGGCGTCGCCGACTTGTCGGGCCGGGGCGGAAGATGACGTATCCGCCCTCGCGTAGCGCTGCCTCGAGCTGCGCGGCGCGCGTGTGGCGGTCATCGGTGGGGGTGGTGAGCAGGAGCTGGCCGAGGATCAGCAGCCGCTCGCGCAGGTCGGGGAGCGCGTCGCGGATGAACTCGCCCTGGTGGGCGAGATTGCTGGTCGGCAGCGCGATCGGGGCGGCGCGTTCGTGGCCGCTGGTGAGCTGGCACCACAGCCACACGCCGGCGCGGGCGCGACGGGAGGGGGTGTCAGCCCGCCAGCGATGGTTCTGCGGCAGGCGGGGTTGCAGCAGCGGCCAGGTGTCGCGGTCGATGCCGCTCCAGTCGGCAAGCCGGGTGCGGCGCTGCTTGTAGTCGATCAGGCCTTCTCGGGCGTGCTGGTTGGCGATCTGCTTGATGCGGCGGAGGAGTTCGTCGAGGCGGTCGTGGGCGCGGAGCTTCACCGATGTGGTGTTGTAGCCCTTGTTGATGAAGGTTTCGGGAAAGTCGAGGTAGCGGATGGCCGCGTCCCAGTCCAGCGGCGTGAGCATGCGCGCGAGCAGCACGGAGCAGAACCGGCGGCCGAGCCGGTGGGTGAAGTCGTCGAAGTCGAACAGCTCGGCGATTTCGCGCTGGTAGACGTCGGCCCAGAAGAGCTGTGGCACGTGCCGGGGTTGGAGGCGGCCATCGAGGTCGGCGGGGCGGCGGTGCGCTCGAGGGTGAAGGCCGATCCGGGTCATCGGCGGCGCCCATCTTGTCTCGCTCCATGCTTGGCGCAGCGCTGCCCGCAGAGTTGGTGATGCCTCGCGGATTCGGCTGACGACCAGGGTGTGGCTGTCGGCGCGGTGGCGATCGTCGGCGATCTGGCGCAGCGCATCGGCGAGAGTCGTCGGGTCGGGGAGATCGGCGAGTCTGAGCGCTTCGGGCAGCACCGTCGATACCGCTGCTGGGTTGCTGAGCAGGCGGTGTGCCGGCGGCTGGGGGCTATCGCGCGGCAGCACGTGCCCGTGCAGCAGGTTGCAGAGCGTGCGCATGTCTTTCAGATACGTTGGCGGCGGTAGTTTCTCCCCCCCGAGTGTCGGTTCTTGCTGGCCGTCGAGCAGGCTGTCGATCCGGCGCTGGGCGGCCAGCAACGCCGGGTTGTCGGCAACGTTGACCGCTCGCGCGGCGGAGAGCTCACCGCGGCACACTTCGCGCTGGCGACGGTGCCAGCACCGGGTCGGATCGGTCAGGTCGCCGTGGCTATCTCGCGGCCATCTGTCGCGCGGGCCGACCTCGGGGACTGCTCCGCACTTGGGACAGAAGCGGGCGAGCAGCACGCGATGGCGGACGCAGGCGACGCTCCAGCAGAGTTGCCAGCGGAGCAGCCAGGCGCCGTCCTCGGCCAGGCAGCGCGGGCAGAATCGGGCGGACCAGATCAGCACGTGGTGACCTTCAGCAGCGCCCTGCAGAGGGACGGGCGTCGAGAGTGCACATCGATCAAACGCCCGCCCGGCGTACCGAGCGAGCAGCATCCCCTCGAGTGTGTCGCTCGCGATGCCGGTCACGAACGAGGCGTGCGCGAGCCGGTCGGCCGGTAGCGTCACGCCGAAGCGTCCGGCCGCGGCGACCCTGCCGGTGCGGTGATCGAGCCCGAGGGCCCGGACAACATCGCCGGGCGGAAGGCCGAAGGCGTCCGCGTAGCGGATGACATAGCCCGGCAGGCTTTCCCCGCCGAGCGGGGTGAGCCGCAACGGCAGCGTTCTCACGCCGCCTGACGGCGTGGCAGCTGCCGTCCGGCACCGACCTCCGCCGCGTAGCCCACGTCGATCCCGTCCAGCAGCTTGCGAGTGATGCGCTCTGCACCGGTGTCGATCGCCTCTGCCGTGGCCTCGGTCAAGAGCTGGGTGAGCGACCCGATCACGCCCTGCGTGCGCCGCCACAGATAGTCAGCCTCACGGGTGAGATCACTCTCCTTGGCTCTGAGCAGCACCAGCTCGTGCTCGAACACCTGGAGCACCCCGAGCCACATCGCCCTCTCTGGCTGCGTGGAGCGACGTAGCGGCTCGACCGGCAAGCGCTTGAACCGCTGGCTGATCTGCGCCAGCGCCGCATCCGCGCCGAACCGGCCCTCGTTCATGAACCCGCCGTGGGACAGGCCGACGCCGGCGTAGACGAATGTCGCCTGCAGATCGTTCGCGAGCCGCTTGAGATGATTGTTCGCGTCCCGGTCGGCCTCGCGGCGCAGCTCCAACAGATGGATGTCGTCGATCACGATCAACGACGTGCGGCATCCCCGGGCGCACTCGAGCACCAGCTGTGTCAGCTGCCTGGCGTTCGCGTGCCTGGGCGGCCCCATCCCATAGAAGGTCAGGAGCGCATAGTTGAGCCCCTTAATCGTCGGCAGCGCGTCGACGTTGACGTAGACCACCGGCAGGTACTCGTGACCGTCTGCTGTGAGGTCGTGCGGGTAGCGCTTGCGGCAGCGCCGTTCGTAGTGGCGGCCGAAGTGGCTGACGATCGTGGTCTTGCCGTTGCCGGGGTTGCCGTCCAGCGCCGCGCCGTGGCGCGCGCCCGGACCGCGTAGTTCGTTGGAGACGACGAGCCGTTCGAGCGCGCGGTGGATGTCGGAATAGAGCGAGCGGATTGGCCCGAACCCGTGCGTGTGACGTAGCCGCTCGAGGTCATAAGCGAAGCGGGAGCGCTCGTCGAGGCGCCGGTAATCGCCGATGCGGATCGGCTCCGGGCGCTGGGTCGGCTCATCATCAACGAACCGACGCCACCCCTCCTTGACCGTCAGCCGCCGCCACCGCTCCGCGCTGGCCTCGATCATCGCTCGAGCTCCAGGGTGGGGATCTCGATCCCCGACCAGGCATCGAACTCCGGCGGCGCGGCCGGCGCCGGCTTCTCCGGTGGCGGACTTGCAACACGGCGTTGTTCGGCGATCACCGCCTGGCGGACCGCCTCCCGGCGGGCGCGGCGATCACGGAAAAGATCCGCGTCTGAGAGCTCGTGCAGCAGCCGCGCCAGGCCGGTCGCGATCTCCTCCTCGGTCGGTCGCTTCATCCCCGATTCGATGAGCAATCGTTTGACGTAGGTGAGCGCCGAGGCGCCGAACGGCCGCTCGACCCGCCGCGCGTGCCGCCAGCGCAGCTCGTGGAAGCGTCCATCGCGCGGGTCCTGAAACCACACCCGGCCAAGCTCGCGGGGATCCACCCGGATCGGCCACTTCCCGTCGAACGCTGCGAGGGGCGAGCGGCGCTGGCGGTAGGGATCGAGCGCCGGCGAGTCGTAGGTCAAGCCGGCGATCTCCACCCCCGCCCGGCCGATCACCCGCGCCTGGACCGGCAGAAGCCGCAGATGCAGCTCGGGATCCCGCGGAACATAGAGAAACCCAGCGCGCGCGATCGCTTCCTCGTAGGCCTCGTTCGGAGTTAGCCGCAGGTGCGGCGCCTCCGGCACGCGCAGCCCATCGTGCGGGCGGCGCTGATAGTCCACGGCGATCCAGCGGCCGATGATCGCCTCCAGCTCGTGTGTGAAATACACCGCCTCGGCCTCGATGTCCTTGCCGCGCGCGAGCACGTTCGGTCCGGTGTAGCCGGGCAGCGCTTCCAGCAGCCGCTCGCGCATCGTTCTGAACAGCCGCTCGATCCACCCCTTGTCAGACCCGCGATACGGCCTGGCAGACTGCACGTTGATCCGCAGGTACTCGCACGCCGCCATGAACACCACCGACTGGTAGTTGCGCCCCCGGTCGATCACCACCGTCCCTGGCCTGACCGTCGGCCGCGGCGCCACCGCCGTCCCGGGCGGCAGCTCGAACGCGCGCATCACCACGTTCTCCGGCACCCCGCAATACGGATAAGGAACGTCGGCCGGCCATCGCCCGTCCACCGGGGTGGGCGACAGCAGATCCGACAACAACAGCGCCAGGTCCGCCCCCTGGGTCGAGAACGGCGTCAGCCGAAACGCCAGGATCGACCGCGTGCACACATCCAACGCCGCAGTGAGATCGAGGCCCACCCACTGGAAGGTGAACGGGTCAATCGCGAACACATCCAGGGTCGTGGTGTCGATCGCGACGTACTCTCCCGGCCGCTCCGCGACCAGCGACCCCAGATCCTCGCTCGGGGCGCTCTGCGCGCTGCGCCGGCTCTTCGCCGGCAGGCGGAACAGTCCGGTTGACGCGAGCACCTCATCGAGGATCCGGTTGAACGTCTGCCGCGACGCGGGCAGCTCAAGTGCCTCACCGCTCTCCTGCGCCAGCCGGCTCGCCACCCTGCCGCGGAACTGCATCTTGCGCACATCCGACGCATCCGTCAGCTCCTGCGCCTCGGCGACGATTGCCGCGCGCAACCGCTCGTCAACGCCGGGACCGCTCGCCGACTGCGCCGCGCGCCGATCGACCAGCGCGCCCAGGCCCCGCCGCTCAAGCTCCTGACGCTTCTTGTATAGCTTCCACACCGAGCAGCCAAGCTCCGCCGCCTTCGCCTCCAGCCGAACTCCCAGCGTCGTCAACGCCGGGTCAAACCCGGCTCGCGGCTCTCCCGGCGATGGGCGCAGCGGGTCGCCCGACCGGTAGCCGAACCACGCCTCGTTCAGATGCCCCAGCAACTCCGCCGCCTCCCGCAGCTGCGCGGCGCTCAACGCTCCCGCGTCGAGCAGCACCGACCCGAAGCGCCACTCCTCGTTGCCCGCCCCGTCCGGCGTCCCCTCGGTGACCGGCGTGAGCACGAAGCGGACAGGCTTCCCGGCCGCGGAGAAGCCGCGCACCTCCGCGCCATCGACCGCGCTCACAAACACGACCTCGCCATCGATCACCAGCCGACCGCCGATAGCCAACGGCCACGCCGCGTCCATCACGCCGCACCCGCTCTCATCCACACACGGCTGGCCTCACTGATCGGCTCGGTCATGTCCACCATCGCCTCTCCGGTCCACAACAAGTGCATCAGCACCGGCCGCGCCAGCACCGGCTCAACCGCGCCGCCCACGAGCTCGCAGATCGTGCTCGCCCCCGTCGCCAGCAACAACAGCATCCGCGCGCGCTCGCCATCAGGATCAGCAGGCGGCTCGCGGAAACCCGCCAGCCACCGCACGTTCACCAACAGCTGCTGATCCGGCTCCGACAACACCCGGTAGCCGAAGCCCGCCTCCGCGCACGCCCGCCCCGTCGCTTCGACCTGAGCCAGGAACGCCGGATCATCCAGACGCTCATCGCTCTTGACATCGCACAGCTCCGGCGTCCCCGCCCGCCACACCAGCAGATCCGGCACATGGCTCACCCGCTGGCCGGCCTTGACATAGCGCAGCCTGAGCGGCTGCTCGCACATCCACTCGACCTCCCGATCGAAATCCATGAGCAGCATCCAGTCGCGCTCCAGCAGACTCTCGTACTCCATAAAGCGCTCGACCGTGGTCGAGAACCACAGACCCGGCATATGGCGCTGACGCCGATACACACCGGCGCGGCGGACCGGCTCGCAGCGCCCCAGCACATCCAGCCGAAGGTCCGCCAAGCCGCCCCGGACCTCCTCCCCGCCAACGCTGACGCACGCCTCGAAAGGGCCCGCCACAGCGAACTCCGAGCCCACGGCCGAAGTCACACACAACACGGTACCGACCTGATCGGACGCCTCTCTCCGATCCAGCCCGTCGGAACTGGCTCCCTTCGTTGAGCACGACGTCGATTCCCAGCAGAAGGATCAGTCTTGCCGCGCGTGCGGGCCTCGGCAGCTGACTGGGTATACGTTCCCAAGGATGACGGCGGTCGGCACAGCAATTGTTTCGGTGGCCATTGTGGGCCTGATCGGCGTTGGCGCGGCGGAGGCGACCTTTCGGTTTCTCCGCCGACGCAGCAAGAAGCCGCCGCCCCCACGCCTCCGTCTCCGCTTCTATCCAGCGATGGGACTTGGCCTGATCATCGCTGGCGTCTGCGCTTGGGCCTTCGCGTCACATCACGCCGGCATCGGCGTCGCGGTCCTGATCGCCTTCCTGATCGTCCCCGAGATGATCATCCTGCCAATCCGTGTTCGCCGCTCAAGACGCGCGGCAGAGTCCGCCCGCGCTCAACGCTCGTCACCCAAGCCCTAGCAGCAGCCCCGAGCGCGTCTCCTGACCTCGTCGACTGGAAAGTACAGGCCAAACTGGAAACTACGACTGGAAACTACCCCTCATGATGGAAACTAGCCTGAGCGGCAACAACGCTAGCCAGGATGTCCTCCAACGGTCACGGGAACCCGCTGGCTGGCCGCCGGCGCGAAGGGATAGTTGCCCATCGGCAGGGACGCGATCTGGAACCAGTACGTTCGGTAGACGCTTGGATCGCCCGGGCCGAACGTCGCGACGGTGGAGAACCGGCCGTTGCCGGTGACGTGTTCCTCGACACCGTAGGTGTTGTACGACGACTTGTAACCGATGCGCAATCGGACCAGCGCGCCGCCGGAAGGCAGGTAACCACCGGAGAGTTGCCCAACGAGATGCACCGTTCCACCCCACGCGACGTGCCGCGGCCACACCCGGAGCAACCTGATGCTTGCCGGAACGATCACCTTCACCTGACCGCTCGACGGCAGGATCGTCGAGGTTCCGTCGGTGACTGCTCGGACGATGCGCGACGGACCCGCGGGCACGGTAGCGGTCCAGCTTCCATCGCCGGCGGTGGTGGCCGTGGCGATCTGGCTGAACGCGCCGAAGCCGTTGTCGGGCGCGGCGAGGATGCGCACCGGCTGTCCGGCGATCGGAACTCCCTGGGCGGTCGTGTAGAGGCCATGGATCGCTACCGAGTGGCCGTAGGGGACCTGCAAGGTCGAGGTGATCTGCACGTGCGGGGGCTTGCAGTTGCGCTCGACCCGCCACCGGTGCGTCCCGATCTGGACGCGCTTGGTGGTGCACGTCTGCACGTACTCGGTGATCTTGATCGTCTTGAAGTGGCCGCCACGCTTCACCCGCACGGTGTGGTTGCCGCGGCGGATCGTCGCCCAGTGCCAGCCGACGCGGACTCGCTTGACCTCGACCCGCTTGCGCACCGGGTTCACGATCCTTGTCAGGCTGACCTCTTGGTCGGCGGCCATGCGCAGCGGGAGCGTGAGCCTCTCGGTTGTTGAGGCGCAGTTGCCAACGGCGTCGCAGGAGGTCGCCCTGAAGTCGTAAGGGCCACGGTCGGTAGCGTCGTCGAAGTGTGCACGGAAGTCTGTCCCGTCGAAGCTTGATGGGATCGTCGTCCAAGCATTGGTTCCAGCGCGAGCCATCTGGATAGATCCGCTCGCGACACCCGACTCGGCGTCTGTCGTGTTCACGACGAGGCCGGTGGGATCGCGCGGGTCCTGCGGTTCAAAGCTCAGGGTTGGTGGGGCCTCGTCGATGTGGACCGACATCGAGCTAGAGCCGGTGTTGTGCTGGCCCTGTGGATCGACGGCGTTGTTCCATGCGGTGCAGGTCACGGTGTGGACCCCGTCGCCGTTGACCGTCAGCCCACTCGCCGGGTAGGCCTTGGCGGTCGAGTGATCGATCGCGCAGTTCATGCCGGCGACCTTCGATGGGCCGGCGGTGGCGGTGGCGTCGACGGCTACGGCGTGGTTGACCCAGATGCTTGGGTTCGTATCGTTCGGGGTGCGAAACGACACTGCAACTGGATCGTTGTCCACAACCACGGTTTTTGGCGAGACGTCGACGACCCCGGCCGCATTTGTGGCGCTCAGATCGATCTGAAACCTTCCGTCCGTGGGGACTTGAGAGCGGGTGTCCACAGCGAACGACCAACTCACCGGATTAGGACATTGCTGCCATACGGTCGTGTTCCGTGGCTCTGCGGGCCCGTTGAGCAGCAGCGTTCCGGCGGTTACGCCTGACGAGCAGATACCCGACACATCGCTTGAGTACAACGTGACAGGCCACGGATCGCCAGGCGGATTCCACACTGACGAGTTGATGCCCCAAAGGGAGCCTTGTCCGGTTACGTAAGGTGCCGAATTTTCGGTTCCTGAGAGCTCGATCCCGGATACCGTGAACCACGGTGGGGTCGTGTACGCACAGCCTCCAAAGCTCCAGTTGCTGTTCGCGCAAAGGAGTTGGATGCCGTAGATCTGGCTGTCGATGTTGGAACTCCCTTCGAGCCCGGTGTTGAACCAATGCTGATTCGTTGCAAGAGTGGAGCCGCCCCATGCGCCAGTCTTGACGTCCTTCCAGAAGTCCCCCACGACTACGCCTGTTGTCCAACCGCCTGCGCTCACATCACCGTTAGCGGTCCACGCGCTATTTATCGTGATGCCTGGCGGTGCCGTTGTCATCCAATAGGCGTTCCCGCCCAGGGGCATCGCAGCGATCGCTTTGATCGACATCGGGCACTGCGACGGAGCCGTAAATGATCCAAAAGCGCCATAGACGCTGAAGGCATTGCATCCGATTTGGCTACCGTCGGTCACCCAGATCGTTCCGGCCCC
>Ga0070739_10008279_pt1 | contig 10705 bp, 7 predicted proteins | sample Coa_R1_7_FD_66445 | JGI IMG/M metagenome (GOLD analysis project Ga0070739, IMG submission 66445) | Surface soil microbial communities from Centralia Pennsylvania, which are recovering from an underground coalmine fire - Coalmine... | ecosystem: Environmental > Terrestrial > Soil > Unclassified ...
CCGCCGCCAACCGCCACTGTGTACCGACAGTGACGGGCGGCGGACCGTTTGAGATCGCCGTCGCGCAGCGCCGTCTCCCCGAGTACCTGGACCTCTGCGCCGATATCGGCTTCACCCGCATCGAGTGCGGCGAAGGCTTCACCGATATGACGTTGAGCGCAACCGAAGTCGTGGCCATGGCCAGCGAGCGCGGCCTCGATGTCCAGTTCGAGCTCGGCAAGAAACACACCGGCGCCTTCTCTGCCGCGACCGTCGACCAACTGCTCGAACAAGGAAAGCGCTGGCTCGACGCCGGCGCCCTCGAACTCGTCGTCGAAGCCCGAGAGAGCGCCCAAGGCGTGGGCCTCTTCGACGATCATGGCGCGTTCAACCACGCCCTGGCGGACCGGTTCGCCAGCGAGTTCGGCCTGGACATCGTAACTTACGAAGCGCCCACCAAGCCAAGCCAATTCGCCCTCCTCGACCACTTCGGACCCGCGGTGCGCCTCTGCAATGTCAGGCTCGAAGAGCTGCTGCGCGTCGAGATTTACCGGCGCGGTCTCCATTCGGACGCGTTTCTGAAGGAAAACCTCCGTCCCAGGCTGGAGCCCGTTCCCCTGGCCAAAGCATCGTGAGACCGGGCAGGCACACTATGGGAAAGTCTGTCATCATCGATTGCCTCGCCGAAAGCACATCCCGATACCGCGATGGATGGGCCATCGTCGTCATCGACGTGATTCGCGCCACCACGACTGCGATCACCGCTGCCGCAACCGGCCGCCGCTGTTTTCCGGCGCCTAGCGTGGAAGCTGCCCTGGCGATCGCGGCGCGATTCGACAACCCGCTCCTGGCCGGCGAGTCGAACGGCGCGGTGCCGGCCGCCTTCGAAATGGATAACAGTCCGGCCCAGCTCGCCAGCCGCGGCGACACGCACCGGCCTCTCGTCCTGGTCTCCTCTTCGGGCACTAAGGTCATTCAGGCCGCGGCCGGATGCGATGCCGTCTATCTGGCGTGCTTTCGCAGTTACTCCGCCCTCGCCGGTCACCTGGCCCGCCATCACGAACGCGTGGCTGTCATTGGCGCGGGCACGAAAGGTGAGTTTCGCGAGGAGGATCAAATCTGCTGTGCCTGGGTCGCCTCCGCGCTTCTCGGCCGCGGCTTCGTGGCCGCCAGTTCGCAGACGTCCGCGATCGTGCGCCGCTGGGGTGATGCTCCACCCACCGCCTGTCTCTGCAGCCGCAGCGTCGATTTTCTGCGCCGTATCGGCCAGGTGCAGGACCTGGAATTTATTCTCAGGCACATCGACGACCTTCCGCAGGTCTTCGCGGTTCAGGATGGCGAGGTTCGATCCATCCAGCCCGCCCGGACGCATCGCCCGCGCCAGTTACAAGGGAGTTATGCAGGATGAGTTACTTTGCCGATCGATCCATTCCCGTCGTGATCCTCCGGTCCGGGCATCACGGCGGCCTCGGAATTGCACGCAGTCTGGGAAGGCTCGGAATCCCCGTCTACGCTGTCGACGCCACTCGCTGGGAGCCCGCGTTCACGTCACGGTATTGCCGTGGCCGCTGGGTGCTGGACATCGGGAGCGAGCTGCCGGAGCGCGCCCTCGACCTCATGCTGGCGATCGGCCGCAAGGTCGGGGGGCGGCCGATTCTCATACCCACAACCGATGAGGCCTGCCTCTGGGTCGCCGATCACGCCCGGGCACTCCTCCGCGAGTTCCGCTTTCCGATGCAGGATGCATCGCTCGCGCGCACCTTAGGCGATAAGAGCCGGATGCAGGAATTGGCGAGCCGCAACGGCGTCCCGACGGCCCGATCCGTGACGCCTCGCTCGCAGGACGATATTGCCGGATTCATCGAGAGCGCGTCGTTTCCGGTCATGGTCAAGGAGACCGGCGGTGGGCGTCTCCGCAGCCGCGCCGGCGGCACCAAGTTCCTGCTCCACAGCCCGCGCGAGCTCACCGAGTTCTATGCGAGAGCCGGCGACCCCCAGCAGCCGAACCTGATCGTTCAGGAGTTCATCGCTGGAGACGACTGGATGTTCAACGGCTATTTCGATGCCGCATCCCGCTGCCTGTTCGGAATGACCGGCCGGAAAATCCGCCGTTTTCCGGCGCACGCCGGAGTCACCAGTCTCGGGTCCTGCGATACCAACCAGGAGCTCATGCGCATCACCACCGAATTCATGCGCGCTATTGGCTATCGCGGAATTCTGGATATCGGTTACCGGCGCGACGCTCGGGACGGCCAATACAGGGTCCTCGACGTCAACCCGCGGATTGGCTGCACGTTCCGCCTGTTCGCCGCCACCGACGGCCTGGATGTCGTCCGCGCTCTGTACCTCGACATGACCGGACAGCCCGTGCCGCCTGCCCGATTCGCGGAGGGGCGCAAGTGGCTCGTCGAAGATTTCGACCTGTTCTCTGCGCTGCGATCCTGGCGCGAAGGCGCCTTGTCCATAGGAGCGTGGGTGCGTTCCTTCGCCGGCATTCAGGAAACGGCCTGCTTCGCGCCGGACGATCCCCTGCCCTTTTTCATGATGGGACTCGCGGATTGCTGCGAGCTATACCGCTGGAGCCGCGCACGCGCCGCCGTCCGCCATCAGCAACTGCGCGGCGCGCAAGCTTCGCCGGTTGCCGGGCAATAGGAGCCACCAATAGGAGCCACCGTGCCAATCAACACGTTATTAGAAGTTCCCATACGTGCCGCGTCGGGCCCCGATGCGCTACACCTCTGCGCTTCCGAAAGCGCACTGGCCCGGTTTCTGGAACGGCGCGGACGGCGGATTTTCAGAGCCTGCGGCGCGACCTGGTATGCCGCGCCCTGCCGGTTCCTGATGAGCTTGCCGTACCAGACCATGCTCGATCCCGACCCCGCCGAACTGCGCTATCTGATTTGCGAAGCCCGCATGCTCGGCGTCCGTTTTCCCGCGAACGCATGGACCGGCCTCGAGAGCGGGTTGTACGTACTGCGACGCCGCGAACGGGAATACGAGATCGAATCGGTGCATCCCAAGCACCGGCCTCGCGTGCGCCGCGGCCTCCAGACATTCGATATCCGGCTCGCCTCTCTCGACGAATTGATGGCCCAGGGGCTGGCTCTCAATCTCAACACCATGGCGCGCCAGGGACGCTACGACCCCGAATTCGGGGAAAAGCGCCGTTGGCAGAAGCTGGTGGAAGCCGCGTTCTCCTCAGCCGGCGTCGCGTTCCCGGCCGCCTTTGTCGGCTCACGGCTGGCGGCCTATATGGTCACCTGCCGCGAGAACGGCTGGTTGCATATCCTGCATCAGATGTCGCGCCAGGAGGATCTGCCCAACTTCCCCAATCACGTCCTCACGTACAGCGTCACCCGGCAGGCCCTCGGCGATCCCACGCTCGAAGCGGTGTGTTACGGTTACGTGCCGCTGTTCGCCGCCGACGGCCTCCACGAGTACAAGCTGCGCTTCGGCTATGAGATGGTCCCGCACCGCTCGGCCATTCAGTTGCACCCGGCGCTCGGACGCGCCCTGAACAATCCCGCGGCGCAATGGGCCCTGCGCCGCCTCCGTAGCATTCGCCCCTCCGACCAGCGTCTGGAAACGATCGAAACCGTCCTCAAAGGAGCGCGCGCCTCGCGGCCCGATACAAGAGCATGAAGATTTACCGATTGAATTCCATCCCCCGCTTCGGCCTTCCATACACCGCGGGCGATCTCGCCGCGGCGCTGCTCGCTATCGGACGCCCGACGCCGCCGCCGGACGCCTTCGAACTACTCGGTAATCGCGCGAAGTTCTGGACGCGCAGCGGCCGCCAGGCGCTGTACCTGCTTCTCTCGGCACTCGATCTCCAACCCGGTTCGGGGGTTGCTCTCCCGCTGTTCACCGATCCCTCGCTCGCTCAAGCGATCGTCGCTGCCGGCCACAGTCCGGTGTACATCGATATCGACCCGCGCTATCTCACCATGGATCCCCGGTCCCTGGGCGCCGCTCGCGGCCGGTTCTCCGCGGTACTGATCGTGCACCTGTTCGGTCAAATGGCGGATGTCCCGGCCCTCCTCGCCGAGGCTGGCGGCGTCCCGGTCATCGAGGACACCGCCCACGCGCCCCTCAGTTTTCTGGATGGAAAGATGGCAGGCGAGTTTGGCTGCGCCAGTTTCTACAGCTTCGCCTCGACCAAGTACTGGCCCGCCGGAGGCGGCGGGCTCGCGGTCGTTCGCGACCCGGATCTCGCAGCGCGGGTTGCCCGGCTCGTCGCTGAGCTCGATCCACCCTCGCCCATCCTGGAGTCTCGCTCCCTGTTGCTCCAGGCCACGAAATCGGCGGTCTTCAGCCGTCCGCTCTATGGATTTCTCGGAAGACCCGCGCGCCGCTGGGTGGAACGGTGGGCCTTGCTCGAACCGAGCCTCGATGCATTGGCGATCCCCCGCCCACACGCCGCCGCGGCTCGCCGGCAGGCTGCCAGGTTCGCCGCCAGAGTCGAGCGCCAACGCGCCAACAGCCTGCGGCTGCTCGCGCGGCTAAGCGATGCGGAGGACATCGTCTTACCCCGCGAACGCCCCGGAGCGCGCTACAACTACCACATTTTCCCCGTTCTCTTGCGCGATTCGCGCGAGCGCGATGCGGTCCGTGCCGCAATGTGGAAACACTTTGTCGATACCTCCGCCCTCTACAGTGAAGCAATCGAGAAATGCAGAAGCCTCGGATACCGCGGTGGCTGCCCCACGAGCGAATCCGTGGCCGCCCGCCTGATCACGCTGCCGAACCATGCCGCCCTGAGCGCCGCGGAAATCGACGCTGTCGCCGATGCTTTCCGCGCCAGCCTCAGGACCGTTCGGGAACTGGCGCCGGCAGGACAGGCTGATGGTCTACCCTGCCCCGCCAGCCTGCCCTACTCCTGCGAAGACCGCGTCCCGCCCGCAACCGGAGCGTGAGAGGCCGTCATCAGCGCGTCGATCGTCTCGCCGAGCTTCTTCCTCGCCGCTTCGATCTTATCCGCATCGCGCGTCCAGTTCGTCCAGTCGGGAGCGACGGATTTGGCAATCTCCATCGCCTGATCCTCCTTCCCGAGCTGCTTCAGGATTTGCACATAGTCGTAATCCTGCACGCCGTCGCGCAGCCATTTCAGCCGCATCGAAGCGACCACGCCCTTGATGCCCACCTGCTGGCCCGGATAGACGAGCATCCCTTCGCCGGGGTAATTCGCCGAGCTGAACGTTCCCGCGTTGTTCACGTTGTTCCACGGATCGCTGCCCCAGCGGTCCACGCGCCAGTACAGCATCCCGGTGAGATTCAGGCTCTGGCTGAGGAAGCCGGGCTGGATGCGGAAATTCACCGGGTCGAAGTCGATCAGCCATTTTGGCGAGTACGCATCCTGCACCAGCGTGTTGTAGGACCACACGGAATCGCCCTTCTTCAGCACCTGCTGCACCTGCTGCTTCGAGTTGTTGTACATCACCGGCAGCAGCACCCAGATATCCACGGCGGAACGCCCCGTGCCGGACCCGTCGTCGTACAGCGCCGGCGTGGGCGACATCGAGATCAGATTCTTCACGCCCGCCTGGTGCATGTTCCGGGCCCATTCCTTGATCGTCGGGTACAGGTTCGAGCAGTGCCCGATCTCATCCGCGCTGTAGCTGTACAGCATCAGGCCGGGCTGTTGCGCCGCCGCCAGAGCCTTGTACTGCGTCACCGAGGGCGCCGGCGCCATATGGCAGCTCCCGATATCCGCGCCGCTGAACGGGCCGATGTGCGTCGCGCTCAACCCGTGCTCTTTCATGAGCGTGGCCTGATCCTGCGGGCTCGTGGACAGCGGGAAGAGCTTATTCCGCAGCAATTCCTTCTGCGCCGCCAGGCTTCCCGCCTGGAAGAACAGGAAGGACGATTTCAGCGACGGCGAAACCGGCAGGCTGAAGTTCCAAACCGTCAGAGCGATATGCCCCGTAGCGCTTCCCTCGCCGCTCGTCACCGTGTAAGTGCCGGTGTACTTACCCGGTTCGGCCGTGCGCGGAACGAGAAGATCCACCCAGATCGGCTGGTTCATGCGCGCTTTGAGGTCGAACGGAACGGCCGTCAATTGCGCGCCCGAGAGCGGCTTGCCGGTGTCCGGATCCGCAAATGGGATCAATGCGTCGGGATACCAGCCCGGACCCAGCGGCTGGTTCGAGCCCTTCCAGTTCGGACTTGACGAAGTGACATGGACATACTTCTCCCGGTAAAGAGTGAAGCTCGTTCGCGGGATCATGTGCCCGCTCGGTCCTTCCAGGTCGGAGATGGTCACGTTGACATGGCTCAATCCCTTGTCTCCGCCGTTGACCACAATTTGAAACGATTCGTATTCGCCGCGCGCCGCCCAGAGGTTGGCTTGGGCATCCCCGCCCTTCGCATCGGTCATGCCCACGCGATGCAGGCTGGGGGCGATCCACGTATCCATCGTGCCCTCTGCCTGCACGGCAGACACCGCGGCAATCATAATTCCAATTGATAAGACTTTAAGGCTCAATTTCATGCAGTTTGACTGTTCGGTCAGGATTTCCGGCCTGCTTGCGAGGTTTACGCCGGACACACGTCCCCCGTGGCAGTTCCGGCAGTAAGATCAGGCGCCCGTTACCGGTTCGCGCGGCTCGGACGAAGCCCTGGTGCGCCCTCAGTTGAGGAGGTGTTTGAAATCAGGCGGGGGAGAGGAAGGTGCATTCTGAGAACGACTCTTATTTGTACGGAACGAAACACAGAAGTCGCGTTGATTTTCAGTATACCATCCCGCAACACGCACCCCGCGAAAACACGATCGCGCGAATGGCGCGCGATCGTAGCCATCCTGCGCCGTATGGTCGCGAGCGGTGCATGCACCGCTCTGTGAAACGCACCTTTCTGGTGGCCGATGTGCACCCGTCATAGGCATGTGGGGTACGGAAACCAGGCCGGCTGATGAGCCGGTAACAGACCCGGCTTCTGAGCCGGTAACAGACAACGACGAGAGCGGTGCACAAATATATCAAACCGCCGCCGCAGCGGATTGTTACAGTTCGCAAAGCGAGGAAACCCTGATCGAAGCCGCGAAAAATGGCGACCGCGAGGCTTTCGGCCAGCTCATCGAAAGGCACCGCAAAGCCTGCCTGAAGCGGGCGCGGACGATGATGCGCAACCGGAATGACGCGGAAGACGAGGTCCAGACCGCCTTTTGGAAGGCTTTCCAGCGGCTCGATCAGTTTCGCGCCGAAGGCAGCTTCGCCGCTTGGCTCGGGCGCATCGTGGAGAACCAGTGCCTGATGCGGCTCCGCGAGGCTCGCAACGCGCGTTTCGAGTACCTCGATGAATGGAAGGATTCCAATATCCGCCTCGAACTGGTGGGTCAGTCCGCCGACCCGGAAGACCTGGTCGGACGGGATGAAATCGTCAACCTTTTGCGGCGCGAGGTCTCGCGAATTCCGCCGCTGCTCCGCCACGTCGTGCTGCTGCGCGATCTCGCCCAGATGCCCATGCCCGATGTCGCGGTCCGGCTGGGTCTCTCGGTTCCCGCGGCCAAATCGCGCCTGCGGCGGGCCCGCACCGAACTGCGGTCGCGCATCATGAAACACTGCGGGCGCAAAGGCGCCGGCACCCTCATCCAAATGACCCGCTCCGCGCGTATGGCCTACAAGCGCGCCGCCTGAGCGACGCCTCTCACGCGAATATGGCTGCTTCCCTGGAAGGCCCACCGACTCTTCTCGACGCGATACCCGAAGCTTATATCCGGTTCGATCACGATCTCTTCTGCACGTTTGCGAATCGTTCGGCGCAAGAGTATCTGCGAAGAACTCGATCCGATCTCCTGGGCCACAGCCTTCACGATGTCCTCAGGAACTCGCGGCTGGAGGGCGCCGCCCGCCGTGTCATCGCCAATGGCACCGCGGCCTCGGTAGAGCTGTACGACAGCGACCGGCGGAAGTCCCATACCGCCACCTTCTTACCCGATTCGGCGGGCGGCGTATTTCTGCGGCTCTCGGAGACGCCGCAGCCGTGCCCGGGCGAGAACGGTCCGAGCCGGAATCCACCGAGCCAGGGCATCGCCGATAACCTTCCAGGATTTGTGTTCCAAGCCTCTTACGGTAGTGATGGCAAACTTTGCCTCTGCTATGCGAATGAGCGCGTCACCGACGTCCTCGGGCTGGAACGCAAGCCGTTCGAGACGTTGTTCCGGCGTTTTATCGACTGCCTCGCCCCGGAAGACCAAGCCCGGTTCAAGGCTTCGCTCCAGAATCAGGATCCTGCCGGCCAGTGGGAGTTCGAGGGGAAATTCATTACGCCGGCCGGCCAGGAGAAGTACATCCGCGCGCTCTCCCGCTCGAGGCGCGCGGACGGCAACATCCTGTATGACGGCATCATCCTCGATATCACCGAACGTAAGCGCGCCGAGGATGCCCTGCGCGAAAGCGAAGATCTGTACCACCAGATCTTCGATGTGGAATCCGACGCCCTCGTCCTCGTCGACCAGACATCCGGAAGCATCCTGGCGGCCAACGCAGCCGCCGAAGAGCTCTACGGCTACACGCGCAAGGAACTCCTCTGCATGAACCGCATTGACCTCTCGGCGGAGCCGGAGGCCACCATTCAGGCGACCGCCGCACGGACTCCCTTCATCCCGCTACGCTGGCACCGCAAGAAGGATGGGACCGTCTTCCCAGTCGAAATCTCCGGGCGTTATTTCGAATGGCGCGGCCGGCCCGTATTTGTATCGGCCATCCGCGATATCACGGAGCGAAGGCGTATCGAAGAGGCCCTCCGAAAATCCGAGGAGAAGTTCTTCAAGGCGTATCATTCCAATCCGGCGGGCATCATCATCGGCGATCAGCGTTCCAGAAAGTGGCTGGAAGTCAACGACACCTTCCTTCAGATGCTGGGCTACAGCCGCGACGAGATCGTGGGACGAACCTGGGAGGAAGCGACCTTATTTGCCGACCCTGACGATCGGGCCAGAGCCGCCGACCGCTTCTTCAAAACCGGCAGTCTCCGCAATTTCGAATGCCGCCTCCGCAAGAAGAACGGCGAAGCCCTGATGGCGCTGCTGTCCGTGGACTCGATCGAAATCGAGGGCGATCTCTGCACGATCTCCTCGGTTGTGGACATCACCGAGCGCGTCCAGCTCCAGAATCAGCTCCTCCAGGCGCAGAAGCTCGAGAGCCTGGGCAGGCTCGCGGGAGGCGTTGCCCACGATTTCAACAATCTCCTCACCGTAATCAACGGTTACAGCGATCTCATGCTGAAGGATCTCTCCCGGGAGGATCCGCTCTACTCCGGAATCTCCGAAATCAAGAAAGCCGGCGAGCGCGCGGCCTGCCTCACCAGCCAGTTGCTCGCCTTCAGCCGCAAGCAGGTCATCGAGCCCCGCGTGATCAAAATGAACGACATCATTGCAGATGCGGAGAAAATGCTCCGGCGCCTGATCGGAGAGAACATCGAACTCGTCACCACGCTCGATCCCGATGTCGGATTCGTGATGGCCGACCCCGGCCAGATGCATCAGGTGCTGATGAATCTCGTGGTCAATGCACGCGACGCCATGCCCCACGGCGGCCGCATCGAGATCGCGACCGGGAACGTCCATATCCGCCGGTGCGCCCCGAACCATCGCGACGGGCGCCCCGGCGACTACGTACGGATTACCGTCTCCGATACCGGCGTCGGAATGGACGAGCAAACTTTGCAGAATGCGTTTGAGCCCTTCTTCACCACCAAGGAGTTCGGGAAAGGCACCGGGCTCGGTTTATCGACTGTCCACGGCATCGTACAGCAGAGCGGCGGCTGGGTTCAGGTGCGAAGCGCCGTCAATGAGGGAACTGCCTTCGACATCTATCTGCCCCGCATCCTCGCGGTTCCGGTGCCGGAAAAAGCGCCCCCCACCGCAGCGGAGGAAGCCAGGGGAACCCAGGTGGTTTTGGTGGTGGAGGACGATGAGGAAGTTCGCAAGTTGACCAAAACCATTCTGGCCGAGGACGGCTACTTCGTTCTCGATGCCGCCAACGGCGAGGAGGCCCTATCGATCGAAAGGCAGCACGCCGGGCCGATCCATCTCCTGATCACCGACGTCATTCTGCCCGGGTTGAACGGCAAAGCGCTCTCCGAGCGCTTGCGGGCATCCCGGCCCGAAATCAAAGTCCTCTTTACCTCCGGGTACCCCGCGGATGTGACCTCGCCGCAGGGAATCTCGCTGCGGGATGTCCCGTATCTGCCCAAGCCGTTCCGCGCCGAGTCTTTGACGGAAAAAGTCCACGAGATCCTGGCGGGCAGTTGATCGCCGATCTCATCTGCCCGCCGGCGCCAGCACGGCCGCTTACGATCCGCTGACCGCCGCGTCGCTCTGGTCCTCCTGCGGCGGTTGCCACTTCTTCATGTCCTCAATCATCTGCTTTTTCATCTGAGCCGGCGTCGGATCGGCAATGTGCGTGGCAATATACCAGGAGTAGCCCTCCGGATCGACCAGCCGTCCGCAGCGATCGCCCCAAAACATGTCGGCCACCGGCCCTTGAGGCGTAGCGCCCAGCTTTACTGCCTTCGCCACTACCTTGTCCACGTTCTCGACGAGCAGGTACAAGGTCGTCGGCGAAGCGCCCACGGTTTTCGCGCTCCGAGCGCCCATGGCGGGCATCTCCGGACCGAGCATCAGCGTTGTCCCGCGCAGACTCAGTTCGGCATGCATCGGCTTGCCATCCGGTCCATTCATGATGCCGCGCTTCTCGAAACCGAACGCCTTCTGATAAAAGGCGGC
>Ga0070739_10008280_pt1 | contig 10704 bp, 12 predicted proteins | sample Coa_R1_7_FD_66445 | JGI IMG/M metagenome (GOLD analysis project Ga0070739, IMG submission 66445) | Surface soil microbial communities from Centralia Pennsylvania, which are recovering from an underground coalmine fire - Coalmine... | ecosystem: Environmental > Terrestrial > Soil > Unclassified ...
GGCGGTCGTTTCGGTCAGCACGTCCGGGGTGTTCGTGACGACGACGCCGTGAGCGCGCGCGGCGTCGAGGTCGATGTTGTTGTAGCCGACCGCGTAATTGGCCAGGATTTTCAACCGCGGCGCGTTGCTTAGGACGGAATCGTCGATGGTTTCCGTCAAGGTGCAGATGGCCGCCTCCGCCTCCCGAATGCCGTCCCGCAGCGCGCAGGGAGACGGGGACTCGACCGCGGGCACAGCCGTGAGCCGAAACCGCTCGCGAATCGCGGCCATGACCGGATCAGGAAGCAGGCGCGAGACATACAGGGCGGGCAACGCCATCGGCTTGCATCTTAACGAATCATCCGGGCCACGACAACGCCTCGGTAGCCGGAGCCTTGTTCTCTTCGGATCGGTGCGTCTAGAATGGGCCGCAATGCCGCTCATGCTTCCCGAACGAACACGGGCTGTCGCCGCGGACCTCAGGCGGCTGGTCGGAACCGACAAAGTCCGTGACGATTTTCCGACCCTGACCGCCTATGCGGTGGATGCCAGCATCTATCGCGTCACCCCGCAAGCCGTCGTCCTGGTGGACTCGGAAGACGATATTCAACGGGTCGTGGACTACGCGGCGGCCCGCGGCGTACCGATCACCCCGCGTGCGGCCGGTACCAACCTGACCGGCTCGGCCATCGGCTCCGGCGTCATCCTGGACGTCTCCCGCCTGAATCACGTGCTCGAACTCAACCGCGAGGAAAAATGGGCGCGCATCCAGCCGGGCATCGTCCTGGCCGAGCTGAACCAGTATCTGGGGCGGCACGGGTTGCTGTTCGGTCCCGATCCCTCCAGTGGGGAGATGTGCAAGTTGGGGGGAATGTTGGCCAATAATTCCTCGGGACCCCATACGCTGCGGTACGGATCGGTCAAAGATAACGTCTTCAGCCTCAGAATCTACCTCGAGTCGGGCGGTTGGCTGGATGCGCGCGGCTATCCGCTTGCGGATCCGGCATGTGAACGGGTCTGTTCCAGCCATCCGGCGCTTCGCGACATCCTCGAATTGGTGCGCCGCTATGCGACCGTGATTCAGGCCAAGCGCCCAACGGTGAGCAAGAACAGTTGCGGGTACAATCTCTTCGGTCTGGCGGACGGGTTGGAGAGGGGCCTGTTCGATCTGCCCAAATTATTCGTCGGGAGCGAGGGGACGTTGGGCGTCATCAGCGAAGCCACGATCCGGCTGGTGGACAAACCCAAATCGACGCTGACGGCGCTCATTCACTTCCGCCATCTCGAGGATGTCGGAGAGGCGGTGCCGCAATTGCTCGGTCTCTCGCCGAGCGCCTTGGAAGTCATGGATGCCAACACGCTCGACCTCATCGGCCGACGCGCTCACGGCATTCCGGACGAGGCGGCTGCGACGCTACTGGCCGAGGTGGATGCGGACGGGGAGGCGACGGACCTGAAAGAGCAGGCCGGACGAATGGCCGCCATCTGCCGGCGCTACCGGCTGGCGGCGGACCTGACTGTCGCCTTCGACCGCGACCAGCGCGATCAGCTCTGGAAGGCGAGAAAGGCGCTCTATCCGACGCTCTACCGGTTCGACGCCAAAAAGAAGCCGATCAATTTCGTGGACGACGTGGTCGTGCGGGCCGAGCGAATCAGCGAGTTGATCCGCTACCTGGAGGAATTCTTCCGAGGCCAGCGCGTCCCGGTCGCGATTTTCGGTCATATCGGCAACGGCAACGCGCATATTGTACCGCTGCTGGACGTGAACGACGAGCGCGATTTCGCACGGATGGTCGAAGCTTACCACGAAATTCATCGGACCGTCCTCGCGCGGTTCGGCGGCTCGATTTGCGGCGAGCATGGCGACGGGCGCGTCCGCGCCGAATACGTCCGCGCGATGTTCGGCGAGGAGCTGTACGAATTGTTCGTTCGGGTCAAACGTGCATTGGATCCGGCCGGCGTGCTCAATCCCGGCGTCAAGATCAGCGACGTCCCGTTCACCGAGCATATCGATCACGTGCGGCTCTCGAAGCCCTGCGCGACGTGCGCCAAGTGCAATTCGGTCTGCCCCGTGTACGATGTCTTCCAGTCCGAGGACATGAGCTCGCGGGGCTGGTTCGAGATCGTCACGTCGAAGGATTATAGCTACCTCAACTCCAAACGGGTGGTCGAAGCCTGTCTCAACTGCAAGTCCTGCCGAACCATCTGTCCGGCCGGTGTGGACGTAGCCGACCTGATCCTCAAACGACGGGCGGAACATCCGAACCGGGCGGCCGGGTTGATCTTCAGGCTGCACGCGCGGCCCTGGTTGTTCGAGCCGCTCCTCAAACTGGCCGCCCGCACCCAATCACTTTGGGATCGGCCGGTCATGAGGGGATGGCTGGAGCGCCTCTCGCGTCCGTTCATGCGGCTGATCGCGGACCGCGCGCGGATTCCGCGCGAGATGGTCCTGCCGAAACTCGCCGGCCGCCATCTGAGAGATCGTTATCCGGAACTGGTCGAGAGAGGGAGCGACGCTCAGGGAGGCGTCGCCTATTTTCATGGCTGTGCGGCCAACTATTTCGACGACGGCGTAGGCGATGCCGTCATCGCCGTGCTCCGGCGGCACGGCGTGGAACCGGCCCTGCCGCCGCAGCGCTGCTCAGGCACGCCGATCGAGACCTACGGCCATGTGGGGTTAGTCAAAGATGGGGCGCGGTTCAACCTGCAATCCCTTGCGCCGTATGACACGATCGTCACCGGCTGCGCTTCCTGCACGCTTATGCTGAAGGATTATCCCAAGCTGTTCGCGGGAGAGCCGGAACAGTGGGCGGCCGAGCGATTGGCTGTGAAGGTCATGCATGTTTCGGAGTTTGTGGCGAAGTCTCCGAAGGCGCCGGCGGTCAGCGCTCTATCGGCGAGCCCGCGGCGGGTGACGTACCATTCATCCTGCCACCTCCGTGCGGCCGGCGTGACCAAAGAGCCGCGACGGATTCTTGCAGCGTTGCCCGGCGTCGAGTTCGTCGAAATGCAGGACGCCGATCGCTGCGCGGGCGGGGCGGGCACGTATGTCCTCAAGGACTACGACACATCCCAGAAGATCTTCGAGCGCAAGCGACGGGCGATCGAGGAAAGCGGCGCGGAGATCGTGGCGACCAGTTGCCCGGCCTGTATGATCCAGTTGAACAACGGGCTGCGAGGACGGACCCAGGTCAAACATGTCGCCCAGGTGTTGCAGGAGGCCTATGACGCGGCGGCGCAGGCTGATGCGAGACGGGAGTCAGGGGCCTGATGTTCAAGAAAGCGGATTGGATCTTCGTCGCCCTGGCCGTTCTGATCGTCGCCGGCGTCTCGTTGTTGCCGTCGCCGCGCGATCAAAACCCTCCGGTGCCCGGCACGCCGGACCACCGGGCGCTCAGAGCCGAGCCGGATTGTCTCCGCTGCCACGTCGCCGACGGTGTCCGGCCCTTGCCGGCCCGGCACCCGAAGCGGCAAGATTGCTTTCGGTGCCATCGGCGGATGTGAGGAAGAGAGATATCGGGGTACCGGGATAACGAAATCGGGAGCATGAAAGGGTAGCGGGATAACGGGGGTAACGGCGTTATGAGGAGGAGATGGTGATAGCGGTATCCCAGTAGCCCCTACCCCGGTATCCCGTTCTCCCGATACCCCGTTACGCCAATATCGTTGAAAGGGAGCAGTGACAGATGGTGACCGTGTTGTTATTCGGGCTCACGCTGCGCGACAGCGTGGGAGAATCGGAAGTGGAAGTGGAAATCAGCGGGTCGATGTCCGTGAAAAAACTGATCGAAGCCAATCAAGATCGACTGGCAGGCCTTGTTCCCTTCATGAACAAAGGGGAATTGCTGGTCACCGTCAATAAGAAAGTCGGGACGCTCGATTCGACGGTGAAAGACGGAGATATCGTCAAGCTCACCCATCAATTCAATCCCTCCTACGAAGGCGCTCGCTGGCACAATCCGTAACAGGAGTCGGGTGAGAGGCGAAAGGCGAGCGGTCAGGGGCTGAAGAGCTACGCCCGGCGTGTCGTCCGGCTCGTCGGCTTGGCAGCCAACGGATCGTCGGGCCAGTGGTGTTTGGGATACCGGCCGCGCAATTCTTTCCGCACGTCCCGATAGCCCGAGACCCAGAAGCTAGCAAGGTCCTGGGTGACCTGCACCGGCCGGCCGGCTGGCGAGAGCAAGTGCATCATGACGGGGACTTGGCCATCCGCGACGCGGGGGGTCTCGCGGCAGCCGAACATCTCCTGCAGCCGGACCGGCAGCACAGGCACGTCGCCCGCTTCATAGTCCAGCCGGATGCGGGACCCGCTCGGCACGACGAGATGGGTGGGCGCAAACCGGTCGAGCCGTTGTTGTTGCTCCCGGGTCAGCAAAGTCTGCAAGGGACCGGCGAGATCGAGGCGCTGGAGGGCGTCGAGCCGGGTCACGCCGTCCAGGAACGGTCCCAGCCAGTGTTCCAGGCCGTCAAGGAGCGCCTCATCGGAAACGTCGGGCCAGCCGGACGCGGCGCCCTCCATCCGGCGCAGAAAAGCGACCCGCGCCCGCCATTGCCGCAACTCCTTGGTCCAGGGCAACGAGGCCAGGCCCATCCGGCGGAGACCCAGCAGCAGCGCCGCGGCGATCTGCGCAGGGGCGGGATTTGAAATCGGCTGGTCCGCAAGCACCAGTTCGCCGAGCCGGCGTTGCCGCCGGGCCCGCACCGCTTGTGTCCGATCGTCCCACCACAGGGTTTCCACGTCCCGAATCTGATCGCCGCAGTAGGTTTCGAGGTCCTCTTGCGATATGGGTGCGGCCAGATCAATTCTGGCCCACTGGGCTCCGGCGTCCAGATCGGCAATGACGAGATAGTCCTCCGACGCGAGGGGCTCCGGTTGCGGAAAAGAGGCGCCCCGACCGTTGGCTAACAGGTATCGGCGATCGGTCCCGCGCTGGCGTTGCGCGATCCGGTCCGGGTAGGCGAAGGCCAGCAAGACGCCGAGTCGCTCGAGATCGCCGCTCTCAGAGGCCGGCACCCGGAGTTGTCTTTGCCATTGTTCCGCCACACGCCGCACGCGTTGACAGGCCGACCGGTCAACGCCGGTGCCGGTTGGCCCTTCCAACTTCCTGTGCCCCCTTGCCCTTGGCCTCTCGCCCCTCGCCTGGACTTTATGCAACATATCCAGCCGCAGCCGAAGATCCGCGTTTCGCCACCCGGGCTGGCTCCTTAGAAGATCCCGCTCGCTGAGCAAGGCCGCCACCTCGCAGGCGAGGCCGCCGAGATTGAGGGGAATTGCGTTCAGGATCATGTGCGCCAGGCGAGGATGCAGCGCCAACTCCGCCATCTGTCGGCCATGGGGTGTGATCCGCCCCCGGTCATCCAGCGCGCCCAGACGTGTGAGCAGGTCCTTCGCCTGAGCGACAGCTCCGGCTGGCGGAGGGTCCATCCAGGACAGGTCGTAGGGATCGGCGGCGCCCCAGAGCGCGAGTTCCAGCAGCATCGGGGCGAGGTCGGCATCCAAGATCTCGGGCGGCCGCCGCGCGGCGAGCGTCTGCTGCTCTGCAGCAGTCCACAGGCGGTAGCACACGCCGGGTTCCAGTCGTCCGGCTCGGCCGCGGCGCTGCTCGGCCGAATCCTGGGTTACCCGGATAGTCTCCAGTCGGGTGAGACCGGTGCGCGGATCGAACCGCGGCGTGCGCAAGAAGCCGGCGTCGATGACGATCCGAATCCCGTCGATCGTCAAACTGGTTTCCGCAATGGAGGTGGCCAGGACGATCTTGCGCGTACCCGGCGCCGCCGGCATGACCGCCTGATCCTGCGCTTCTTGCGGCAGGTCGCCGTGCAACGGGGCGATGAGCACGGTGGAGTCGAGGCGCGATTCCAGGAGTCGTCGTTCCACCCGCCTGATTTCAGCCATGCCGGGCAGGAACACCAAGAGACTGCCCCGCTCTTGCTTCAGGGCGCGTTGGACGATCCTTACCACCTCTTGGTCCAGCGGTCCGGAGGCCGGGCGGTCCTGATAGCGGGTGTCCACCGGAAACAGGCGTCCTTCGCAGGCGATCACCGGAGCGTGGTCCAGCAGGTCTGCGACCTTTTCGCAATCCAACGTGGCCGACATGACCAGCAGGCGGAGGTCCGGACGTAAGAGGCGCTGCGTTTCGAGACATAGGGCGAGATCGAGGTCCGCGTGCAGGCTTCGCTCGTGGAACTCATCGAAGATGACGATTCCATACTCGGCGAGGGAAGGATCGTGCTGCAACAGGCGGGTGAGGATGCCTTCGGTCACGACCTCGATGCGCGTCGTCGGCCCCACCATCGTATCGAGGCGCATGCGATAGCCGACCGTCCGGCCGACCGCTTCGCCGAGCGTCACGGCCATAAAGTGCGCGGCCGCGCGCACCGCGAGGCGGCGGGGTTCCAGCATGATGATCCGCCGGCCCTGCAACCACGGCTCATCGAGCAAGGCCAGCGGCACGCGGGTCGTCTTCCCCGCGCCGGGCGGTGCGGTCAGGATCGCGTTTCGACCGTTTCCCAACGCTCGGCGGAGACTCGGGAGGCTGTTCTCAATCGGCAGCAGATCCATGAAGAGGATTCGGCCACGTCTGGGTCGTTACGGGAGACTTTACCAGAAGTGTCCCCCTTCCCGACGCTGAATGAGGGAGCCGGCTTCCGGCACGGCGCTGGACGGTTCAGACATCGGCTCCGCGCATGGGCGGAGATTGGAGGCGCAACAGGCGCGTTCCCGGAAGCGCCGCAGCCATCCGGCCGGCCGGGATGCCACGGGAACGAAAGCCGTCCGCGCGGGACGAGCGGAGAGCGGCGGGGCGAGTCGCTGGACGGGCGGTTTGTGCAGCCAGCGCCTGTTCGAGCGCGGTTACGCGTCGGTGAAGCTCGCGGTTGCGTTGCGCCAGCATCACGGCGTGGCGAGTCAGGTCTTCGTTGCGACCATCCGCTTCTCTGAGCCGCCGGTCCAGGTCGTGCCGCTCATCCCAGGCGTCCTCGACCATGCTTCGCAGTTCCGCGATCTGCGCCTGGAGGGCGGGGGGCCAATAGTCACAGCCGGCAAACACGGTCAGGAGCGGGACGGCGACCGCCAGAGGAAGCCACGGGCGGATGAACGATCGATGTCTCGGCGACGAAAGGGACCTGGTCCGAGTGATCATTCTAAGCACGAACCGGCTCTGTGCCGGACGGGTTCGCGGCGGTTGCGACGGCGTTTTTGGTCGGATGGGAGCGGGTCGTATAGCGGACCGCCAGGATGGACGACAGAGGACAGGCGAACCATTCGTCGCCTGCCGGATTTCTCCAGGTCGCGCCGAGCTCGGAAAGTCTGGAGGCGCGCCGCCGAGCACGGTTCTGTCGCCCGCCTTGAACTGATAGCTGCCGATCTCAAATGAAGATGGTTTGACAGGATGCCCATTCCGTCTCTCCCTGTGGTGTCGTCGTCATTGGTCCGACCGCCCTGATCTAGTCGGGAGCAAGCCGGTTTGTTGGATGCCCAGCGAGCAACATATCTATTCAGGGGGCTCTGGTCGGTGCCCGGCTCTTCCGTCGGTACAGGATCAAGAGGAGCAAAGCCGTGGTGATAATCACGATCACCATGTTCACGAGACCCGTGACGAAGACCGGCCGTTGTTGGGGGCTCCCGATACCGGCCTCTCCGGGATGGCGAGCAATTCTACATGCAGGATCAGGTCATTGCCCGCCAACCAATTGTTCCAGGCCCGAAAGAACCTTCCCCTGTCCGACAGTAAAGAGCAAGGGACCGCTCAGCAAGGACGAATCGACGACGGTGGCGTCCTCCAACCATCCGGCGTATTCGATTTGCAGCGTGTCTCCCCAGTTCACGCGCTGCATGGCCTCCTCCTACACAATCGCGCCGGCCCGGTCGGAATGAATGAAGACGCAACAGGGCGCGCCGGGCTCAGCATTCCTCTCCTTCGTCCAGGTGCTGTTCGAAACAGGCCTTGTGCCAAAGGCGTGTCGAGGGCGATGGTTTCGGATCCCCAGTGCTTCGCTCCTCGATCTCTTCAACGGCCGCGTGATCGGCCTGGCTGACAGGCTTTCCGCAAAAAAACACAGGATCGAAGGCGCGCGCGATTTTGGCGTGCGCCGCGGTCACGAGTGATCATGGCCATCATAGGGCTCCTTCCCTCCCAGACCGGTGAATGTCAGTAACCGCGCGTTCACGCTGCCGCGGTAGATGCGCGAGACGGCGTGACAGTCTTCGTCTGGTCTTGGCGCCGAGTTGCTTCATCAGACGCGCGATGCGCTCGCCGACGGCTTCCGCCGAAAGGTGGAGTTTCTCCGCGATTGTCTTTGCGGAGTACCCCCAGCCGATCAGGCGAAGCAGTTCTTTCTCGCGCCCGGGGAGCCGTCGCGCCGGCGACCGCGACGCGACTGCCTCCGGTTGAGCATGAACCACCAACCCGCGTCTCCTTCCGGCCAACGAGCTGAGATACCGCCGCCCGCTCAAAACCGTCTGAACGGCGCGGGGCAACTCGGTCTGAACGGTCGGTTTGACGAGGTAGGCGGAAGCTCCTGAGCGGAACGCATCGATGATAAACGCCGGATCCGTCCGCCATGAGGCCACGATGACTTTGGTGTTGTGCGAAGCCGCTCTGAGCCGGCGGAGGGTGTCGAGACTGGCGTGGGGTTGCGCCGGAAGATCCACCACCACGGCGTCGGGACGTGTTCGGCACACGATCGTCACCGCGTGTTTCGATCTCCCGGCGGGGAGATCAGATCATACCGGTCCTCGAACTGAAGACGTGCATCTCCCATCAGGAGCGGGTGCAGACCGGCCAAGAGAATCTGTGCGTGTTCCATCGCCACGACCCACTGCTCGCACGGAACAGACGGAGGTCATTGTCTGAGTGACGAGGCCGAAGCGGAACTAGGAACGTCCCTGGAGGATGGTGATCGATTTCCCTAGCCTGCGCCAAGCGGTTAGCTGGAGACCAGCCCGTGGGTCATCGCGTACTTCGTCAGCTCGGCGGTCGTGTGCAGGCTGAGCTGTTTCATGATCCGCGACTTGTGAAATTCCACGGTCTTGACGGACACGTTGAGCACGGCGGCGATTTCTTTCAGCGAGCGGCCTTCGGCGACGAGTTGCAGCACTTCGCGCTGCCGAAGCGTCAGCCTCCAGTTCCAGGCCGATGACGGCCAACCGTTGGCTGACATCGTCGTGGAGGTCGCGCGAGATCCGCCGGCGTTCCTCATCCTGCACGGTCAGAAGTTTCCCCGCTAGCGCGCGCAATGCTTCCCGGCTCCGCTCCAGTTCGACGCGACTGACTTCCAACTCGGCCTCAGCGGCCTTGCCTTGCTCACGTCCATCCAGAGTCCGGCGAGACGGCGAGCGCCAGCGCCGCTTTCCCGAGTGAAGACGGCTGTATCCAAAAACCAGCGATAGGTTTGGTCCGCCTGAGGCACCGGTATTCGACCGTGCATGCCCGTCAGGGGGAAGCCTGGGGAACTCGGCCCGCACACGCTCCTGGTCGTCGGGATGGAGCCGGGATACCCAGAGCCCGGGGTCCAAGGCGAATGCCTCGGGGGCGAGCCGGTGATGCGCAACGAGTTCTGGATGACCCAGGGATAGTCAAGCCGTTCGTCGAGTGCGGCGCGCAAAGACATATAACTCACGGCGCCGATCCGGCCCGAGACGCGCCTGAGCACGCGCTGATCCGAACGGATGACCGGCGCGGCCTTCGGGATCTGTCCATTGATGCCGAGGGTCCGCTCAAACCCTTCACTGAGATGTTGATCGGCTGGCCGTCGAATCAGTTCGACGTTGCCGGCACGGCGCTCATGCAAGGCGGACCAGTTCGCGATCCGACCCGAAAACAACTGTGCCACTTGCTGCGAAGTGACTTCAGTAAGGGATTCGTAAAGTTCACGATCACCGCGATGCCGTCCCAGGCGATCTGCGTCGCGCTGAGGCCGGGATATTCCCGGGCGCTCACGGCGACATCGGCTTCCCCGGCCGGGAGCATCTTCGCAACGTGGAAATTCCGATTCCAGCGGATCTCGATCGCCGTCCCGAGATGGGCTTTCTCAAACACGCGGGCGAGGCGCTCGATGACGCGCCGTTCGGGACCGGTGCCGATCGCGGTGATCACGCCGGTCACGCCGTCCTGCGGCTCCGGGCAGACACTCGAGGGTGCTGCGAGGAGAAGGCAGAGCGAGAGCAGTCCCGCAGTCCAGCGCCTGGGTAAACGTTTCACAACAGCGCTCATGAGCCTGCGCTTGCCCTATAGAAGATAACTGACAGCCGGCAGCGAATCGCTCACAGTTATGAGCTCGTTGCTACCAGCTACTCGCCATTTTCGCGCGGAAGTCGTGTGTAGGCTGATTCACCGTGCCTTGTCAACTATCGGAAAGATCGTCCGCGACCAAAACTATTTAAATGCCAACCTGGTCGTGGTAGGGTTCGGTGTCGGCCCGCTGTGCGACCGGGATGTGATCGCAGTGGGCGTTTCAAACTGGAGGTTGGCCCATGGCCAGGCTCACATGGACGAAGGCACAACCGACGGAAGCAGGCTGGTACTGGTACCGCGGTGAAGCCCACGAAGCGGATCCGTTCATCGTTCTGGTGGACGATTTCGGCCAATTCCAGTGGCCGGATGGCGGCTTTCAGGAAGTTACGCTCGTCAAAGGAGAATGGGCCGGACCGATCGAGCCGCCGGAGGAGCCGTGATGACTCCCCATCAGCTACGGTCTGGCGAACGGCCGGCGCGTAAGCCGGGG
>Ga0070739_10008281_pt1 | contig 10704 bp, 6 predicted proteins | sample Coa_R1_7_FD_66445 | JGI IMG/M metagenome (GOLD analysis project Ga0070739, IMG submission 66445) | Surface soil microbial communities from Centralia Pennsylvania, which are recovering from an underground coalmine fire - Coalmine... | ecosystem: Environmental > Terrestrial > Soil > Unclassified ...
ACGCTCTCGGCGAACGACACGATTACCGGGAACGTTACAATCCCGGCTGCGGTATTCCTTGGCGGAGCCACCTCCGGTACCGGCTCGATCACGGTCACGGGGGGGACGGGCGCCTATCTGAACGCCACCGGCTCCTTTCCGGCCGTCACGGGCACGACCTCGGGCAGCGTCGCGAGCAATAATCTCACCCTCAGCTTCTCGGGCGCGGGGACCATCGTAACCGGAGGACCCGGGCTTCCCAACATAACGTCCATCGGCGATGCCGCAGCCTACGGAACCGTGCTGGCGCAGGGCGGCCTCGGCGTCTTGAAGGGCACCAACCTCAGCGGCACAGGGTATTTCGGAGCCAGTTTCCCGCTGCCCACCTTATGGCAGAACGTCAAGATCACGTTCACGCCGGCAGGCGGAGGCTCGGGAACCGACGCGTACATGCTTTACACGTACAACCAGAACAACGTCAACCAGCTCGCGTTTATCGTGCCGTCGACTCTTGCCACCGGAAATTACAACGTCACGGTTACCAATAACGGAGCCGTCAGCGCGCCGTTCCAGGTCACGGTGGTCAAGTCTGCGCCGCAGGTCTTCACTCAGGATTCGTCAGGAACCGGCCTGGCCGTGGTGCAGAACTACGTCTCGGCGGCGGAACTCGACGTCAACCGCGCCACGACCGGCGTGATCAACGGAATCCACATCTCTCCCGCGACTCCGGGCCAGACCCTGATTGCGTGGGCGACCAATCTGGGGGCCGTACCGGGCGCCGATAACGTGGCCTCCCAAGGTTACGACTTTACGAAAAACGGCCACACCGTGACGGCGATCGTAGGCGGAACCAGAATCCCGGCCGTCTATGCCGGGCCTTCCGCCGGCCTTGCACCGTCGGTCGCGCAGATCAATTTCACTCTGCCAGCCAATATTGCTACGGGCTGCGCGCAGGATTTCCGGATCGAAATGGACGGCGTATCGAGCAACGACTTCTTCATTGATATTGCGGCTCCGGGCTCCGACGCTTGCGTCCATCCTTCGTTCACAAAGGCCCAGTTACAAAGCTTCGACCAGGGCGGAAATTACCGTTGGGGCCAATTCTCCATCGAGCAGGCGGCTCAAAAGGTCGCGGGCGGGACGCTGCAAACCGGGATCGTGACGGCGGCTTTCGTGGAAGACAATACGTTTCATTTGGGCATCGTGCCGCCGCAGATCACCGGTGTCCCCACCACGACGCAATGCATCGTAGCTCTGTTGGGTAACGCGAATGGCCAAACCGGCACTTCAATCTACGGTGGCCTCAACCGCGACTCCGGCAAAGTCGTGCTGAGCGGCCCGGTGGGCTCTAACTTCAGCAGCACAGAGATCCCGCAGCAAAGCGATTTGTCGTATGTCTGGATCAACGGTTTGGGCGGGGCCAACGCCCCCAACCTGATCCCGGGCGCCTACACGGCGTCGAGCAGCGGCGGCGCCAATGCCGGGGCCTGGTCCGTGAGCGGGAGCCTCGCCGCCCCGCCCGCCATCGGCAATCTGCCTGCGAGCATTCCGCGTTCCTCCGACCTGACCATCAACTTTCCCGCTGCATCCGGCTTCGTGACGGCCATCGTAAACTCGGCGATCGCTTCCGGAAGCGGCCCGAATGCCACCTACTCGGGCGGCACTGTCTCTTGTTTCGGTCCGGCCAGCGCCGGATCCATTACGCTGCCCAGCGCCGACCTGGCTCAGTTGCCCGCGAATCCGAACGCCTCGATTGAAGTGTTCCTTTCCGGCACGCCCGTTCCGTTCACGGCGCCGGCGGCCGACGGCGCTGGCTCCTTCGCGTCCTCGTTCTACACGCTCTCCGGCGTTTCGGCAGCAGCCGCGCTTCAATAAAACGCGACCGCGGCCTCGCGCCGCGCTGATATGGCCGAGGGCTGCTATCCTGCTCCATGGGGTAAAATGACTTACCCCATGGGCACGTTTCCTCGATGATCCTGAAACTGAATCACCTCCAGGGCCAGGCGGCCGCGACCACCGCCGAAGAGGCCATCAAGACGATCTGCGCCCTGATGGAAGAAGGGCATCTCAAGAAAGACCAGTTTGCCCGCCTTCAGATCGAGCTGGATTGGATTCAGTACAAACAGAATTTTCGCGAAGTAGTGATCGCGACGCACGGCTATCGAGCCAACGGCGAGCCGGGGCCGATCATGGACGTTCACGTCGACACCCGCCAGGTGGTTCCGGGATGTCTGCGCGTGGAGTTTTTGAAAGCGCTGGCGCGCGCCAATTCCAACGGCTCGCAGGCGCCCCGCGACCGCCTGCCGCTGGAGGATTTCCGGTCGCTGCGCCACAGCATTGTGTGGGATTTCAACAAGCTCTACTGGGCCCGGCTGAAGGACTGGGAGCTTTCCACCGGGCGCGGTTACGAGCAAGCGCTGCCGGGCGGCCAATCCGACGGGCACAATCGTCAGGCGATCGCCGATAGCGCCGCCGAATTCTGGACACTCCTGCGGGACCTCGACAACCGCAACCAGCTTCCGCCGGAAATCTTCATACTCGAAATCGGCGTCGGCACCGGGCAGCGGTGCGGTCTGTGGCTGGACCACTTCCGCGAGCTGGACCGGCAGCGCCAGACCCGCTACTACCCGAAGCTGCGCATGCTGCTGGGCGATTATTCGCTGGCGACGCTCGAAATGAGCAAGCCGGCGGTGAAGGATCACGCGGATTTGTGTAGCTTTTTGGTGCTGGACGCCACCAATCCGCTCAAGACGCTCGCCTTCCTTCGGTATAAGATCATGCACGTTCATTCCACCAATGTGTATGACAATCTTCCGGACGAAGAAGTGGTCCGGCGCGACGGCCGCATTTACTTCGTGCAGGTGCGCGCCTATCTGCCGATGCAGGAAGTCTCGCGAATGTGCGCTGGCTACGGGCTCGCGCCGGATAAAATGCGCCAGAGCGTGCAGCGAATTCTGGAAGGCGCCTTCGACGATTTCGGCGGGCACGAGCGCGGCGTCGCGCTGTGGCGCGAGATCTGGAAGGCCATGCGGCTGGAGGAGCGCCTGGTGCTGGTGGAGGACCTGCCGGATTTTCCGTTCCCGGACGGGCTGGATGCCGCCAAGCTGGAAGACGTCCTAGAAAAAGCGCCCAGCGACTTCCGCTTGCACCTCAGCTCGGGCGCGCTCGAAAGCTTCCTCAATACCCTCCCTCTGCTGCATCCCCGCGGCTATCTCCAGGTGCAGGACATCTTCGTAACCGATCTGGATCAATACCGGCTGGGCTTCTATGGGCCGGGAAAGCTCGACGGATCGCTCCTGAATTGGGTGAACGGTGCTTTACTGAAAGAGGTGGCGGAGCGCGCAGGATATGACGTGCATTTCGCGCCTTTCCACTACCGCAAAGGATCGCGCACTTCGACTCTGTACACGACACGGCGCGAATAAATGACTACTTTGATGAACCTGCCTATTCTTCCTACCGCCATTGTCGGCAGTTACGCGATGCCGGGCTGGCTGGAGCGCCTTAAAACCGAATATTTCGCCCGCCGGATCAGCCGGCACGATCTCGATGAGATCTATGACACGGCCGTAAAGGCCGCCATTAAAGACCAGGAGATCGCCGGGCTCGATATCGTAACGGATGGCGAGCTGCGGCGCGACAACATGGTCGATTATTTCCTGGAGCGGTTTCCCGGAGTTCAGATCGATCGTTCGTCGAAGAAGTTTTATTACGATTTTTACGACAGTTCCGTGCAGGGCAAGCTGCCCGCCGCCTCCTTGGGCCTCGTGCCGGATTTCAAGTTTCTGCACACGTTCACCGAGCGGCAAACCAAGTTTTCCATCACCGGGCCGCACTGCCTGGCCAAGCGCATTCGGAACCAGTTCTACCCCAGCGAAGAAGCCCTGGCGATGGATCTGGCCCGGGTGATGAACCTGGAATTGCGCGCGCTGGCGAGCGCGGGTGCCAACTACATCCAGATCGACGAGCCTTATTATTCGGGCTTCCCGGAGGATCTGCCGTGGGGCGTCCGATCGCTCAACGCCCTGGTGGAAGGCGTGGACGCCAAGATCGCGGTGCATATCTGCTACGGGAATCGCTACGGGAAACCGTCCTGGGAGGGCAGCTACCGCTATCTTTTCCCCACGATTCTGGAAGCGAAGGTCGACCAGTTGACGCTGGAGTTCGCGCGCCGAGGCGGCGAAGACCTCGACCTGTTTAAGGAATTCAAGCCGCCTTTCGAGCTGGGGCTCGGTGTGATCGACGTAAAGATCCATGAAGTGGAAACGCCGGAGATGGTGGCCGAGCACATCCGCAAAGCCCTGTGCGTGATGCCCGCCGAAAAGGTCTATATTCTGCCGGATTGCGGCTGCTTCCACTTGCCCCGCGACGTGGCGTTCGCGAAGATGAAGGCGATGGTCGAAGGCACGCGCATCGTCAGGAAGGAATTAGGCAGGTAACGTATGGCATCCCCGAACCCTATCCGCGAAGCCTTCCGTACGAACACCTTCTGTTATTTCGTGGAATTGGTCGCCAGCGCGCGGATGACCGAAGCGCGGCTGTTCGAAATCGCGACCGATCTGGCGCAGGTTCCCGGCGTGGTGGCGGCGGGTATCACGAGCTATGCGGGGGGATCGGCGGGTCACGACCCGATTCGCGTCGGCGCCGGGGTGCGGGCGCGCGGGCTTACTCCCAACGTTCACGTCACCTGTGTCGGAAAAGACCGGCTCGATCTCCGGCGGGCGCTGGAAGATCTTCACGCACTCGGCATTGAGAACGTCTTTGCCATCACGGGCGATTTTCCGCTCAAACCCAAGGACGGCCCCACCCCGGACGGCGGATACGATCTCGATTCCGTGCAGCTTGTAGAGATGATCGACGAGCTGCGGCAGGCCGGCCTGCCCTTCCATATTTCGGTAGCCGTGTCGCCCTTCAAATACACGGAAGCCGATTGCGTATACCAGTACCTGAAGCTCGAAAAGAAGATCGCGGCAGGGGCGGATTATGCCATCACGCAACTCGGCTATGACTCGAAAAAGTATCGCGAGCTGAAGCGGTATCTGGATGAGCGCGGGTTGAAGACGCCCGTGCTCGGCAACGTCTACATTCTTCCGCCCAAGGCTGCGGAGAAGTTTTCCAAGGGCGAGCCGCCGGGTTGCTGGGTCTCGAAGGAATTGCTCGAAAGGATTCAGGAAGAGGCGAAAGCGGAAGACAAAGGTCTGGCGGCGCGGCTGGAGCGCGCGGCGCGCATGGTGGCGATTCTCCGCGGGCTCGGCTATGCCGGCGCCTACATCGGCGGCGACCATCAGGCGGACCGCATTCGCTGGATCATCCAGCGTTCTGGGGAAATCGCTTCCCAATGGGAAGAATTCGCCGAAGAGATCAGCTACTCGCCTAAGGGCGGCTTCTTTTATTTCGAATCCCCGCGCGGGCACAAGACCAATCCGCTGCCGATGCGCGTGGCCGATGCGCTGGCCGAGCGTTTTCCGGTCAAAAAGGGCGGTGCGCTGCGCGGGGCGCTCACGCCCGTGTTCCGCTGGATTGACAAGCACCCGTTTACGGCGCACCTGATGGAAAAGGCCGAGCTGATGTTCAAGGAGCCGGTGTTCGGGTGCCAGGCGTGCGGCAATTGCGTGCTCGGCGAGATGGAGTACGTCTGCCCGATGACGTGCCCCAAAAATTTGCGCAACGGCCCCTGCGGGGGCACCTTCAACGGACAGTGCGAAGTGTATCCGGACCGGGCCTGCATTTGGGTGAAGGTCTACGAGCACGCGCGCGATGCGGGGCGGATCGACGGTCTGAGGCAGTTCATTCCGGCGCGCAACCGCAGCCTCCAAGGCACCAGTTCCTTCATCAATCTGTTCTTAAATCGGGACAACCGGCCGGGCAACCCTCAGCCGCTGATCACGATTGACACCAGCCGGAAGCCGGCGCCGGCGGCGTCCGCGCCCGAAGAGCCCGCCTCTCTGATCAAGAAGTAAGACTTTTAGAAATATTGCGAGGCCAGCGCAGGATCGGCGCTGACCGCGCGGCTCCAGGCTTGCTTCGCCTCTTCCGATTTGCCGAGCGCCGCCAGCTCGTGACCCAGGTTCAGCAACGCTTCGACAAAATCGGCTTTGTTTTCCACCGCGGCCTGGTAGCACTCGACGGCCGCGGCATGTTCGGCGTTGGCTTGAAGGAGCAGGCCAAGGTTGAAAGCCAGTTCCGGCGAGCGCTCGCCCAGAGCGGTCGCCTTCCGGTGCAGCTCCAGGGCTCGGCCGGCGTCCTTGCGTTCGATCGCGATGGCCGTAAGAGCGCGCAGCGCATCCAGGTTTTGCGGCTGAAGGGAGAGGACTCGCTCGAATGTCTCCTGGGCGGTATCCAGGTCCTCGAATTTCCAGCAAGCGAGACCCAAATTCAGCAGCGCTTCGATCCAGTCCTTGCGCTTCTTGAGGCACAGTTCGAAACTGTCCACCGCGCCGGCGAATTCGCCGCGCTGAAGCTGGAGGAAACCGAGGCGGAAGGCGGCGTCCTCCCAATCGGGCTTCAGCGCGATCAGTTTCTGGAAATGCTGCTCGGCCTCCGCGGGGTTGCCGGTGCGGTCTTCCAGCAGGCCGAGATTCCACAACAGGCCCGGCGTTTCGGGCGCGGAGGCCAGCGCTTTTTCGTAGGCCCGGCGTGCGGCGGTCAGGTCGCCGCGATCATGAAGGACGGCGCCGAGATTCGCGTGGGCCTCGGCGGCCTCAGGACGGATGCGCGCGGCCTCGCGATAGGCGTTGGCCGCCTGTTCCAGGCGTCCTGTCTTGTGATAGGCGAGACCCAGATTGAACCAGCCCTCGAAAGAATCCGGCGCGGCCTTCACCAGTTGTACGCAATACTGGGCCGCGGCGCTGTAATCGTTGCGGGCGAGCGCGACCGAAGCCAGGCCTTCCAGCGCGGCACGCGATTGCGGGCGAACCTTCAGCAGGCGTTCCGCCATTTCCTTGGTACGGTTGTCGTCTTTGCGAAGAGCCATGATCGCGATCATGTTCCCCAGCAGCTCTTCGGAATTGGGGTGCGCCGGAAGCAGCTTGCGGTAGATCTCCAAGGCTTCCTCGATGCGGTTGAGCTGATGCAGCGCGACAGCGCGGCCGAACAGCACGCGATCGTCCTGGGGCGCGGAGGATGCGGCGGCGTCGAATGCCGCGAGCGCCCGCTCAGGCTGCTTCCACCGCAGCAGGCACGCTCCGAGGCCGGCGTGCGCCTGCCACCGCGCGGGATCGGCCGCGGCCGCCGATTCAAAACATTTTGCGGCCTCTTCGTATTGGCCCTGGCGCTCCCGCACCAGCCCCAGATTGTAATGCGCGGCGAGGTGATTTGCGCCGGCATCGGCGGCTTTGGCATAGCATTGCGCGGCTTCTTCCCATCTCTGCTGCTCGAACCGCACATGGCCGAGCGCGGACCACACCTCAGGGGAGTTCTCGCCGGCGGCAATGGCGCCTTCGAGTTCCCGGGCGGCTTCGTCCAGGCGGCCGGCCGTGGCAAGTCTAACGGCTTCGGCGAGGGCGCTCGAGGTTACCGGCCGGGCACGGGTGGCGGCGGCTTTCGAGTCCGGCTTGATCGGGTCGCTGCGCATGAGGCGTTCGACCAGTTCATCGTCAATGAAAAAGACGTTCGAAGAATTTTCGGACATGCTTACTTCCTCTTGAGCGGCACGATGCTGATCGCGCCCTTCACTTCGGCGGAATCGCCATCGTCGTAATAGACACCTACGCCGCCGGACCCCAGGCGGTCGTCCGTCCAGTCGGCAACTTTTTGGTTCTGCACCCACGTGACGAAGCGGTTCTGGAAGGCATCCAGGCGAACCCGGTAAACAGGGCCGGCAGCGGGCTTCACCACAAACGGGGTCTCGGTCCGCGGCTGCTCCTTTCCATCGATGACCGCGAAGCGCACCAGTGCGGCGGAGAGCTGCGCGCCTATTTTCATCAGTCGGATTTTTTCGACGTAGAAACTCTTGCGGTTATTCGCGCGAAACACCCAGCCGAACGCCTGGCGGTCGATCTGAGCGTCGAACTCCATGCGAAAATCCCGTAGCGTCTGGGGCCTCTGAAGAAGATCTACGCGGCGGGCGGGAGGATTGGGGTCGGCGAACCAGCCCGTGGTCCACCCGGAAGACGGCAGGGCGGTGCTGGCCGCGATCCAATCGATTGCCTCGGCGGCTTCCGAACCAGAGGCCCCGGGTGCGCCGGAACCGCTGGACGTGAGAAAAACACCGCCGGTGATGGCCGCGAGTCCGAGCGCGACGATTCCGATCCAGGCGGCGGCAGGAAGCCGGGACCAAAGACTCTGCGGTGGCTGGGCTAAGAGCGTCGGTAGACGCGGAAAATTCGGGGCGGCGGGGAATTGTGCTGCCGGCGAGTTGGGTTGCCTGTGCGCCGGGCCGGCGGCCGCGACTTTGCCCGATGTGGGATTCAGATTGAGCGCCAGCACGTCTTGCGGCTTTCTGCTTTTCGGCGCGCGCCCGCGCTTGTTAGCCGGGGCTGGAGCGGTCGCGGTCTGCGGAAGATCGAGCAGCATGACGGGCCGCAGAGGAAGAGCGGCTTCGCGCGGCACCTTCCACTCAGCCTGCGGGGGCAAACCAGTCGAAAAAACGTGCAGCACCTTGCCGCGCGCCGGGGCGATCCCATGCAGCGTGACCGGCACGGGCCTGGCGATGGGCGGTGGAATCTCGGACGCCGGAACCTGTCGAGCCTCCGGCGCACCCGAGGCCGGCTCCACCGGCGATTCAGCCGGCGGCGCCGCCGGCTCGGATGTGCCCAGATGTTCGATGAACACCGGCTCGATCCGCACGGGCTCGAAGGGAAGAGCCCGGGTGGGTGACCAATCGAGTTGCGCGGGCTCGGGACGCACACTCCAGAAGAGAGCAGGATCGGGTTCCGCCGTGTCGCGTCCGGCGGCCGGTGCGCTGATGGGAACGATAGGCTCGGGTACAATTTCATCCGAAGCGAGTAGAAGATCCCACTCGGAATGCGAATAGTCGAGCGTAACCGCCTCCGCAAACGCGGGCTCCCGAGGCGGAAAAGCGCGATCGTGCTCGTGCGAGACACGCGCGGGAAAGCTGGCGGGAAAGGGATCGAAACGCATAGGAACTGGTTTTTTCGGGGAACCGGGCACGCGTGCGCCGGCAAGGGTCAGGCGAAAGCCCGCTAACGGAGCCGGCCGGAAAGATGTGCGCAGCTCAGTAGCCCGGCCGCGCGCGCGAAATTGCGAATCCGCGGCAGAAGGCTCTGCTCCGAGAAACCGCGCCGCTCGAACCCGTCCCGTGGAGGACGGCGGTGATACCTGAACCGGACCGAATCTCGGCACAGTGGAAAAGACAACATCGCCGTTGGTGGCGGCAGCCGCCATCTGCTCCAGACGGACAGCGGCTACATTGAGGCGAAGTTGTGTTAAGCCGGCCCGCGGCGGATCGGCGCGCGGCGCCGGACTCGATGCCCGGATGGCCACTGGCTCGGCGGGAGGCCGCTCCGCGGGCGTTTCGGAAATCACTACCTGCTTAGAACTTGACGAGCGGGAGTGCTGGGTAGATGTCGAATCCAGCAGCCGGTGCAGCGCTAATTCGGTATAGTCCTCCTGATACTTGCGGCGGTGAGTGTCGGAGCAGAACTCGCCGCCGGTGAGCCGTTTAAAGAGCGCCAGCTCTTTGCCGCAGTACAGGCAGCGCATGAAAGGTTGATCGTCCCTTCTTTACACATGCTAAAGAGCACTCCCATTGCTTTCCATGCGGTAAAGCACTTATGTCGTGGAATTCAGGCGCATACCTTAGACGCGGTTACGAGAAACCGCCGGTGCCGGGGAGCGTGCAGTGCGTCCTTACGTGCGAGGCCTTAGGCTGCCTCCGTTGGGTTCCGTAAGGCTTAGCCTAAAGTTCGGCACACACCCGCCGATCATTTGGTTTCGGCCAACGCACATAAGAACGGTCCCACGCCGCGGCGGAACTTTGGGAGAGGCTGCCGCGGCGTGAGCAGTCGAACGAGGAGGAAGGCATGGCGAAGGGCGAGCAACTAAAGGTGCAACTCGAGGCGCTGCGCACCGCGATTCCGGAATTGAAGGGCGTGCTGCTGGCGTCCACCGAGGGACTTCCGATCGCGCATTCGTTATCCAACGGTGCAGATCCGAACCGTGTGGCAGCCATGGCTGCTGCGGCCACGACGCTCGGCCGCCGCATCAGTGACAGCATGAGCGGCGGCGCCCTGGGCGAAGTGTCGATCCGCGCCGAGGAAGCCTCCCTGTTTGTGTACTCCGCGGGGTCGAAGGCGATCCTGGCAGTGTTAAGCCCCGAAGGCGGCAACGCCGGGCTGATTCATCTGGAAGCACGCTCGGCCGCGAAAGAAATCGGCGAGCTGTTTTAGACTCTCAAGGTTTCCCGATGCTGCACAGCGGATCGCCGATCACCACGTTCTGCCAGCTTATGGCGGGAATCGCAAGATAATAGCTTTCTGCGAGATTGCGCCCTTGATAGTAGGCTGGCAAAAGCAGGTCCGGGCGCGGGGTCATCCGCAAATACGGCTCGTAAACATGCCCCGATGCGCCGCTGGCGCCCTCCTGAAGATAATCCGCGCTCAACGATTGGGGGCTTCCGAAATACCAGGTCTTTTCCTTATTCCAATCGCCGAGATTCCAGGTATCCGGAGGGCGCTGGAACGTGCGCGCGTCGGTCGAGACGTATTCGGTGACAATCGCGCCGGGAAGCCACTGGAAGTTCAGAAAGCGGTCGTGGCGGCCGGG
>Ga0070739_10008286_pt1 | contig 10699 bp, 8 predicted proteins | sample Coa_R1_7_FD_66445 | JGI IMG/M metagenome (GOLD analysis project Ga0070739, IMG submission 66445) | Surface soil microbial communities from Centralia Pennsylvania, which are recovering from an underground coalmine fire - Coalmine... | ecosystem: Environmental > Terrestrial > Soil > Unclassified ...
GTCGTGGCGATGGTGGGCGACGGGATCAACGACGCGCCCGCGCTGGCGCAGGCCGACGTGGGGTTCGCGATGGGCTCGGGCACGGACGTGGCGATGGAGGCGGGAGACGTGACGCTGCTGCGCGCCGATCTTCGCGGGGTGGCGCAGGCGATCTCGCTTTCGCGGGCAGCGTGGCGGATCATGAAGCAGAATCTGTTCTGGGCGCTGGGGTACAACGTGATCGCGATTCCGGCAGCGGCGCTCGGATGGCTGAATCCGGTGGTGGCGAGCGCGGCGATGGCGCTGAGCTCGGTGAGCGTGGTGACCAACAGCCTGCGGTTAAAGCGGGTGCGGATTTAAGCCGCTTCTCTAAAGCCGGCTTGTCAGGCGTTGACGTCGATCACGGTGCGCCCGCGAATTTTTCCTTCTAAAATCTGGTGCGATAAATCGAAGACGCGCGCCAGCGGCTCGACCTGAGTCATGCGGTCGAGCGTGTCGAGCGGGAGATCGCGGGATAGGCGGTCCCAGACGGCGCGGCGCTCGGCGGGGGTGACGATGACGGAGTTGATGCCGAGGAGACTGACGCCGCGGAGGATGAAGGGCAGCACGGTGGTGGTGAAGACGGCTCCGCCGGCGAGGCCGCAGAGGGCAACGGCGCGATTGGCGGCGATGGATGGAAGCAGGCCGGCGAGGGACGCGCCGCCGACGGAATCGACGGCGCCATCCCATTGCTCGCGAGCGAGCGGGCGCGCGGGCGCGGCGCTGAGCGCGGAGCGATCGATGATTTCGGCGGCGCCGAGGGATCGCAGGTAGCCGCCGAGCTCGGAGCCGCGGCCGGTGGAGGCGATGACGCGATAGCCGAGCTTCGCGAGAATCGCGATGGCGACGCTGCCCACGCCGCCGGCTGCGCCGGTGACGACGATACCCCGGCCGGGAGGCGCCGCGCCGTGGCGTTCCAGCGCCATCACGCACTGCATGGCGGTGAATCCGGCGGTGCCGATGGCCATGGCCTGCTTCAGCGTCATGCCGGCGGGGAGCGGCGTGAGCACGCCGGCGTCCCAGCGGGCCATCTGCGCGTAGCCCCCCCAGCGGGTCTCGCCCGCGCCGGCTCCGGTGAGGACCACGGAATCGCCAGGGCGAAATTCGGGCGAGGACGATTCCTCAACGGTTCCGGCGAGATCGATTCCGGGCACCATGGGCCATTTCCGGATGACGCCGGGGCGGCCGGAGACGGCGAGGCCATCCTTGTAGTTGAGGCTCGAATAGGCGACGCGGATGAGGACTTCGCCCGGCGGGAGGGCATCGCGCGAGAGCTCCTGAATCGAGGCGCGGAACGCTCCGTTGTCCTGGGCCGCCAACAGCGCTTTAAAGGCTTGCATATTTCAGAATCGCGTAGACCACGGGGATGGCGAAGAGCGTGGAATCGATGCGGTCCAGCCAGCCGCCGTGGCCCGGCAGAGTGGCGCCGCTATCCTTCATGCTGGCGCCGCGCTTGAGCGCGGATTCGCTGAGATCGCCGGCCTGGCCGGCCACGTTAGCCACGGCCGCGACCGCGATAACGGTCCGCCCGGGCACGGAAGGGATGAGGTAGTGCGCATAAACCAGGGCCGCGACCAGACCACCGGCAACCGATCCGAAGGAGCCTTCCCAAGTCTTGCCAGGACTGACATGCGGTGCGAGCTTGTGCTTTCCGAAACTGCGGCCGGCGTACATCGCGGCCGTGTCGCCGGCCCAGCTTACCAGCAGCGAGAGCATCAGCCAGTGGGGATTGATTTCGCGCAGGCCGGCCGCGCAGCGCCAGGCTCCAAAGATATAGAGCACGCCCAGAACAAAGGTGGAAGCGGAAGGCAGCGCTTCCTTGAGATCGCGCGAGCGAAGGGCGAGCGTCATGGCAATGAGGGCGATCAGCACGATCGCGATCACGGGCTCAGGCGCAAACAACAGAGCGATGCCGCAGGCGGCCGCGGGCCATCCGGCGGGCGAGACGCCGTGAGCCGCGGCGATGTGGCCGAACTCCCGCAGGGCTAAAACGCCAACCACGATCAGCACGGCATCGAACGCCCACAGAGGCGACCAAAGCACCACCCAAACGATGACCGGGATAAGGACCAGCGCGGTGGCGGCGCGCTTCATTGAGTGGGCAGACTGGCGCTCAGGATGCGTGCGGATTCGGCAGCGGGCTGCGCGCCGGGCCGCAGGGGACACGCTCCGATTCCGCCGAAGCGCCGGTCGCGGCGCTGATAATCGAGGATGGGTTCGAGTAGCTCAGAGCGCGTAAAGTCCGGCCACAGTGTTTGGGTCACGTACAATTCGGCGTAGGCGATCTGCCAGAGGAGGAAATTGCTCACGCGCATCTCCCCGGAGGTGCGGATCAGCAGGTCGGGATCGGGCATGCCGGCGGTGTAGAGCCGGGCGGAAATGGCGGCTTCGTCAATTTCCACGGCGCCGCGGCGGGCGTCCTCGACCAGCGACTTGACGGCATCGACGATTTCGGCGCGGCCGCCGTAATTGATGGCCAGATTCAGGCGCAGGCCGCGATTGCCGGCGGTCTTGCGGATAACGTCTTCGAGCTCCGCCCGAACGAAACCGGGCAGCGCGCCCACGCGCCCGAATGCGCTGAAACGGATACCGTGGCGCATCATTGCGGGCAGCTCGGCGGCCAAATAGATTCGCAGCAGGCGCCACAAGGTATCGACTTCCGTGCGGGGCCGCTTCCAGTTCTCGATGGAAAATGCGTACAGAGTCAGCGCCTCAATGCCCATCCGGGCGCAGGTTTCCACGGTGACGCGCACGGCCGGGACCCCGGCGCGATGGCCGGCCACGCGAGGCAGATGCCGCCTCCGGGCCCATCGTCCGTTGCCGTCCATGATAATCGCGATATGGCGAGGCAAACGCGCCGAGTCGATAGCGCGCGCCAGCTCATAATCCCCCTCCGAGGGGGCCAGCGCGTCGAGCAGTTCCTGCATCTTTTCCTTATCAGCGCGCGACGGATCGCGGGGCCACTGGACTTCGCCCGGACTTTGCGGGGCGCCGCGCCCCGCGCGCTCTTTCGTTCATGTTACCAACCGGAAGGCCATTTGCCGCCGGCGCGGAATGTGAAAATCCGTTCATGAGCGCGCTTTATGGAATCCGCTTGAGTTCAAGTATTCTAAGAGAGTCGGATGCCCTTCAGCCGCCGTTTCGCCGCCGTGTTCGTAACGCTCGTGGCCGCTTCCGGGTTACATCCGGCGTGGCCGCAGGCGCCCCCGGCGCCTGCCGAAAAGAGCGCCGACGCATTTTTCGCGGGGATCGTGGAGGAGGTGACAGCCGACCACGTGTCCGTCTCGCGAGTGGCGCAGGGCAAGACCGAGAAGCGGGACTTCCACCTGACTCCGGGCACCAAGATCGAAGGCCGTCTTCGTCCGCGGGTCCGCGTCACCGTCCGCTATACCAGCGGAGACGACGGCGACACCGCTACGCTGATCGTGATCCGCGCCTCCAGGCCGAAATAGCTAAGCTAGGGCTTAGTTCCGGAGCTCGCACGGCCGGTTTGCGCCAGGTGCCCGTAGAAGCCCAGGTCTTCGCCGGTGAGCAGCTTGGTGACGAAAATGATCTGGAACGTGTGCCCCACGAAATGTTCCACCACATGATAGATGGCTTCGAGCCCGGTCACATAGAATCCCTGGACTTCCAAGCGCTGAAGCAATCGCTCCGGAGGCAGCGCGCTCAGGACTTCGACGGCTGCTTCCACGGTGGATTTGAGATTGGCGAGCAGTTCCGGCGGAGCGGCTCCTCCCCGGGCGGCGAACTCCGCCCTGCGCTGGCGGTCGCCGGGCCGGCCGGCGACTCCGGAGAGAATCCACTGGCGGACGTTTCCGTTCAGGTGCAGGAAAAGATTGCCGACAGCGTTCTGATTTTCCGAGCCTCGGGCCCAGATCTGCTCCGGAGTGAGCCGGCCCACGCAGGACTCGATGCGCTCCAGGCACTGGCGCAGCTTGTGCACGGAAAAGCGTAGAAATTCGGATTCGACGGTCAGAAGTTTCTCCATCAGCCGGTGTCTCCTGGATCGCTTCGAGAGTCTGCTTACATTCATCGGGGAAGTGGCTGCACTCAAATGGAATCATCACTCGATGCGTTGCCTTTGGAGATTCCGCTCCCCTTCGAGCGTAACAGGCGAAATCCGCGGCGAGCAGTGGCTTCTCTGCGCAGAATCGGCAGGCCAACGGGAATCGCATGCGAATGGTGGCACTGCCGTTGGGTACGCGCGTAGCGAATCCGGCCCACGTATTGTCCGGCGGCCCCGCTGTTACGAGTTCCTAACCTCACGAAAAAACCCGCGCGTATAATCGAGCAATGCAGCGGAGCACCGAACGCTTCTTGACGACCCATGTGGGCAGCTTGCCAGCGCCAGAGAACGCCACAGGAGAAGCCGCCGTGCGCCAGTTAGTGGAGCGGCAGCGCGCGGTTGGCCTCGATATTATCAACGAGGGAGAGTACACCAAAGGAGGCGACTGGTTATCGTTCACGGATGAACGGTTCGGCGGATTCACCGAAGGACAACGGAAAGGCCCGCCGCTGGTAACGCTCGGCAAAGATCGCGAGGAGTTTGCCGAGTTTTACAGGTGGGCCTCGGAGCGCGGCACCCTGTTTTTTGAGCCGGGGAATCAGATCCAGAAAGTACGTCGCCACTGGGTCTGCACCGGTCCGGTCACCTATACCGGCCAGGCCTCCCTGCAACGGGAAATCGGACTACTGAAATCCGCGGCGGGTTCCGGCAGCGAGTTGTTTCTCACCAGCACGGCTCCGGCGAGTCTGGAAGTCTACCGCTCCAACGAATACTACACGCGAGAAGAAGATTTCCTTTACGCGTTGGCCGAGGCTCTGCGAGAAGAGTATAAGACCATTGTCGAGGCAGGCATCCTCTTACAGATCGATGATGCCTGGCTTCCCGCGCTGTGGGATCGCATCGGCATGGGCATGGGTTTGGAAGCTTTTCAGAGGCGATGCCATAGCCGGGTAGAGGCCTTGAACCATGCATTGCGCGGGATTCCGGAGGATCGTATCCGCTATCACTTCTGTTGGGGGAGTTGGCACGGCCCTCACGCCTACGATTTGGAACTGAAGCACCTGGTTGGAATTCTGCTTTCGGTGAAGGCGCAGGCTTATTTAATCGAGGGGGCGAACGCGCGCCATGAGCACGAGTACGCCGTGTGGGAAACCTTCAAGCTCCCGGAGGGGAAAATCCTGATCCCGGGTGTGATTACGCACTCGACCGACGTGGTGGAGCATCCCGAACTCGTGGCCCAGCGCATCCTGAGATTCGCAACACTGCTCGGAAAGGAGAACGTGATCGCCGGAGCCGATTGCGGCTTCGGAGGCAGAACGCATCCTCAGATCGCCTGGGCGAAACTTCAGTCGCTGGCCGCAGGGGCGGCATTAGCGTCTCGAGCTGTTAGCGCATCCGTCGCGGCGCGTTGACGCGGAGGCCAGGATCGGTGCGGCCCATCTTACGGCCCGGTCCCTATCGGCTCGCCTTTTGACGATCAAAAGGCCAGGGACGCCACGCCCGCTTCGCGGACCTTTTCGAATCCGGCGAGCGCGTTGGTTGTGACGAAAAGAAATCGCTAATGCCGAATCTGGGAGGAGACCGATCCGGTCTCGAACGTATCGCAGTTGCCTCGCTCCCGGATAAGGCCCGCGTTGGGATTTGTGTTCCGCACCACCGTTCGTGTCGGCAAAACCCACGGCTCCACCAGCACCTCGGGATCCTCTACGGTGACGTCGTACAGAAGCGCATCCCCCTGGCGCGTGAATTTTTCGATGACATGCATCCGATCGGAGTGGAACAAACCGCCGCGCCCCAGCCAAGTCATGTCGGTGAACGCGACGGCGTCGAGCACCAGAGTGTCCCCGTCCCAGCGCCCCACGGTATCCCCCAGATAGGTGATGTCGTAGTCAGCTTCCTTGCCGTGCGGGCGGCCATCAGTCGGGATGATGCGATACTCGCCGTAGCCGCCTCCGGCGTCCCCTCCGGAGTAGATGAACGTAATGTCCTTGTCCGTCTGGTAAATACGCCGCGGCGGACCCTCCCGCGGGACGCCCAGAGGCTGGCAGGTCATGACCGGGTCATATTTATTCGTCCACATGTCGAGCTGCTGAACTTTGTCCCAAAACTCCGGCTTGTAGATCGGACGGCCCAGGTTGCCGAAGCGCGATGGCGAGTAGAGCTCGAAATCATAGGTCTGATTGTCCTGGCGAGTAACGTCGGATTTCTGTGTGGGACCGCGCCGCCGCCCGCCGCCCGTCATATAGTTCCCGATCCAGTCGGTATAGGACCAGTTGCCGGAGAGATCGGGGTGCCCGCCCAAACGCGGCGTGGGCGCCGACTGATTCACTTTCGGCTCGGCTTTCGCCATCACTCCCTGCGGGATCTGGCCGGTGACCTTGATGGCGGACTTCACACTGGCCGGAACCGGCGCCACCACGTACACGTTGCCGGTTTCCGTCTCGGTGGTTGTCAGATCGCGGGCCACGGTTCCATTCCGGCGCTCGACCATCCTGCCGGCGTAGAACACCTCGATCTTGTTCAACGGGTTGTTCCAATCCTCATAGTCGCTGTAAGTGAACTCTGTAGTAGTGGAGCCGTGGGTGACCACCACGCGCTGCGTCATATATTTCGAATCCAGGGTGGCTCTAGCGATGGCTCCCGGAACGCCCGGAATGGGGAAGGTCACCACCGGCGTATTGCCCTCCCACGATACGGATGTGTTGCCCACCTTCGCCGCGCCGTCCGCGAAAAGCGTACCTGGATTGGCTCCCAGCCAGAATGTCTCCGTCGTCCCCGCCACGGCGGCCTTAGGCGCGCCCTGAGGACTAGCCCAAATCCGGATCAGACGCTCCTGCACGGCCGCCGGCATAGGAACCGCTTTCCCCTTCGTGGGACCGATCTCCGCACCGGGCGTGTCTTCGTCCCAGGCGTACAGGCCGCTGACCACCTCGATGTTCGAATAAGTTTGCCCGTTCGCCCGCGTGCAGGTGTACTGAATGCGCTGGCTGAAAGTCTGGTAATTCGTACTCGCACGATATTTTGTGAGCGTGCAAGGCGCACCATCCACTTGAATCGTGCCTTTGCCTTGATATTCGAGGGTGGCGACCATGTCTCGCTCATCGTGGCCCTTTAGCATGCCCATACCCCACATCCACCGGAAGAGCACGGCCTTCAGGTCCTTGGCGTCAGGTGCGGGCGTGTAGGGTTCAGGAACTCCTCCGCGTTGACCCTGAGCGCTTGCCGGTGACAGGGCGCCGATTGTGAGAACGATACCCGTAGCGATTCGCGCCCAAATCCTGTTTCGTCGATAGGTCATGAGGATCCCCCTTTGGGGTCTAGTTGCCGGCGTTGCCGCCGGAGACTCGGGACACGAGCCCGCAGTCAAGTCGCCCGGCTCCAACCCCAACGGAGGTCGAGTGTATCACCGCAAGCACCGCGGTTCAAACTGACAAGGAAGCGGAGCGCGATTGGGATGGCCCGAAACTCCATTGAAACTCGCAACTCGCGCGTGGCCGGCTCTCCTTTTCTCGTCAAATTGCTCTCAGCTTATCAAGGCTGAGGGCCGGGAGCCGCAACTTTCTGTTGCCGTAAATCGGGCTGTAGCGGCGTGGCCTCCGGACCGCTATGACGCGGCCGACCACTCAACCGGGCGCCTGTGCAAGTTCCAGCCCGGAGTCCACGAGGAAGCAATCCTGGCGCCCCTGTGCCCGCCGCTCAGGGTAATTGGAAAACCCACACGGCCGCGGCGCGGTCGACGTTTTGGATTTCCGGCACCAGCGGCGCGAAGCCCGTCGCCTGCGCGCCGCCATTGCCTACTCCGACCGCAATGTACTGCTTGCCGTTCACCGCATACGAAATCGGGGCATTGCTCGGCACATCGCTCAAACGGGTCTCCCACAAGAGTTTTCCGGTCTGGTCGTCATAGGCGCGGAAGAACCGGTCAATCGAACCGTTGAAGATCACGCCGCCGGCCGTATCCAGCGCTCCGCTCGACACCGGGGCGCGATGGCGCTCGGTCCACACCACTTCGCGCGTCACCATGTTGATGGCTTCCACGCGGCCGTACTTGCCATCCGAATCCGGACGAGGCCGCACGGCCGGCCGGATGCCGGTAGACAAGAGGCCCCGTTCTCCTTCTGCCACGGGCAGCATATCCATACACGCCTCGACCAGCGGTACATACAGGATCTTCGTCTCCGGATTGTACGAGCCGGGAAGCCAGCTCTTGGCGCCATCCACATGCGGGCAGACCATGGGCGCCGGACCATTGCCAGGCAGCGTTTTCGGATTGATGATCTTCCTGCCAGTGACGGGATCGATGGACGAGACAACATTTTGGAGCCCGAGATCTTTCGAAAAAATGTACTTCCCTGTTTCCGCGTCGAGAACGTCATAAGTCGCCTGCTTGCCGGCAGTCATGATCACCGGTCGAACCACGCCGTTGACTGGCATCCGCACGACTTGGCGCTCAAACACCCAGTCAAGGTCCCACTGATCGTTGGGCAGGTGCTGGTAATACCAGACGAGCTTACCGGTGTCGGGATTGATGGCCACGGTGCAGTCCGTGTACAGGCCGTCCGTTTTAACCCCCGGCCTGACGGGCTTCGCCAGCAAAGCGGTGTCATAGGTCTGAGCCACTCCGAAAAACGCGAGGTTGAGCGCCGAATCGTAGCTTCCGGCGATCCACACGGAGCCACCGTTTCGCTCCTGGGCCGGATGATCGTTCCACGTATCTCCTCCCGGCTCGCCTGGCTGCGCAATAGTGTTGAAGCGCCACGCCAGTTTCCCGGTCTCAGCATCGAGCGCGACGATGTAGTTCTTCCCGCCGACCCGACCGCCCGTTCCGATCATGACCTTGCCTTTGGCCACCAGCGGACCACCCGTGAGAGTGAACCCCCGTTCCTCGGTCAAGGGCTCATCCCAGACCACGCGCCCGGTCTTTACGTCGAGCGCCACAACATGAATGTCGGAAGTCCCCATGTACACTTTGTTTCCATAAATCGAGATCATGCGCTTGTTGGTGGCGTTGACGCCGGGCGGCAAAATCCGGGCGTATTGCCACAGCAGATCGCCGGTGGCGGCATCGAGCGCTTCCAGCTTGTCGCCCGGGCTGTGCAGAAACATGACGCCGTCATGAACCAGCGGAGTGGCCTCATTGGAGCCGGGAGAAAGAGTCCAGCTCCAGGCGACGCGTAGATTATTCACATTCGATTTGGTAATCTGCTTCAGCGGGCTGAAGCCCTGATCATCGAAACTGCGCCGCCACGTGAGCCATTCGCCCGGGGGCGGGTTCTGGAGCATCGCGTCGGTAACCGGAGTGATTTTATCGAGAGGGTTCGGCCTCTTTGGCGCGGGAGGCAGTTTCACGCCGGGCGATAGGCCGCCACCCGCGCGGCCGCGTCCTCCCGGTGGAGCGGGAATCATCACGGAAGCGAGCGCACTCGCCTCCGAGGCGAACTCTTTCAGCCCAGTCGCATAGCCATTCTGCTGGAGCACGTAGGCAATGATCCGCGCGTACTCCGCACCGTCCAGGCTGCCTGGATTGCGGGCGGGCATCTTCGTACTGACGTACGTGAATAAATCGGCCGCGGGTTTGCCGCCGTATTTCGCGAGAAAAGCAGCGCCGCGGAGCGGCGGAGCGGAGATCCCGTCATCGACGGCGGCGCCGTGGCAGTTGGCGCAGTTCCGCTGGTAGGCCGCCTTCCCCGCGGCCGCTTGCGCCGATGTGAAGAGCGCCTCGCCCGGTGGAACCGCGCCGCGCCCTCCGCCCTGGGGTGGACCTGCGGGCGCCTGAGCCAGCAGATTCGCGGGTAAATCGATCATCATCAGAGCTACGGCGGCTGCACACAAAAGCGAACAGAGCGCCGCGGCCCGCCCGTTTTGAGGATGGTTGCGTATCATTGTGCGAAATTCCCCACTTGCGGTCGGTTACCTGCAAGATTGTACTACTGAATCGCCCTTCGGCCGCCGGTTGCGGCACCGGCCGTTTTTGGAAGAGAGCAGAAACCGCTGGCTGACGCGCGCGGTTCCGAACCGTGGATTGACCGAGCCGCAGCATCCACAACCCCTCTAGCGCCGCCGAGCTCCCGGTAGTTGGCCGGCCGGGGCCGGGCTCGGCGCAAATCACTCGCGGGCACTTGACGTCGTACCGTGCGGCTGAAGGCCGGAAATACGTGTTAGGCTTTGTCCTTAAGGCAATCGGATAAGGATCTGGCGGGCCGGCGCGGCTTCCGGATGCATTTTGGAAAGCCTGCTCATACCCCCGCGCTTCTCCGGAAAAGGGATCTTGGCAAGAATGCTTCTTCAGAATGCAATCGCGGATGTCCTCAACAACGCAGAATGGACCTTTGCGCTGGCCGAATGTGTTCACATCGGCGGGATTGCCGTAGGAATCGGATCAATTGCGCTGGTTGATTTTCGCATGCTGGATTTCGGTCTGCGGCGGGAAACCACGGGGAGGATTTTACGGTATACAGAGCCGTGGACCATCTTCGCGATGGTATTCGTTGTGTTCTCTGGCTTGGCGCTGTTCTTATCGCAGGCCGAGATTTACCTGGGCAACCTGGTCTTCCCAATCAAGATGTATGTGCTCGCCGCCGCGTTGATTTACAATTTCACACTCCATCGGAAGGTGGCGAGCATGGAAAACCCGCCGCCTCTGCTGAGCAAGTCCGTGGCGGTCGTGTCCCTGCT
>Ga0070739_10008290_pt1 | contig 10693 bp, 6 predicted proteins | sample Coa_R1_7_FD_66445 | JGI IMG/M metagenome (GOLD analysis project Ga0070739, IMG submission 66445) | Surface soil microbial communities from Centralia Pennsylvania, which are recovering from an underground coalmine fire - Coalmine... | ecosystem: Environmental > Terrestrial > Soil > Unclassified ...
GCAGCGCTGGGCCTCCTCGTCCATTTCACCGGAAGTTTGGTCCTGGGTATTGCCGGCATGGTCATCGCCAGACTGGCTGTGTTGATTGCGTATGACATGCGGCCGCGCACGCACTCACTGCTGCCCTTAAACGGGTTTCCTCAGCAGGCCAGCGAGCAGCTCCATGAAATGAAGCAACTGCTGAAGCCCCGCTGGGAACCGCGAACCATGGCGCGAATCTTCTGGCTTGCGTCGCCGCTGGGCGTCGTAGCCTTGTTGGTCAACCTGAATTCAAATGTGCCCCGCTATTTCATTCAATGGTCTCTAGGAACGCGCGAACTCGGCATCTATTCCGCTCTTGGTTTCATGATGTCAGCCGGCAACCTGTTCGCGGCCGCGCTTGCACAAGCAGTTTTTGTGCGACTTGCGAGGTTACATGCGGAAGGGCGCAATTCTGAGTTCGTCATGCTTCTTTTGAAAATGGCCGGCATTGGCACCGTCCTCGGTGCAGGCGGCGTTGCATTCGCCTGGATCGCCGGACCGGAGTTGCTGAGGATACTTTATCGTCCCGAATATGCGGAGCATTGGCATGTGCTGGTCTGGTTCATGGTGGTAGCCTGGATGAGTTACATATCGCAATTCCTTGGCACCGCCATGACCTCTGCGCGCTACTTTGTGCACCAGATTCCGCTCTTCGCTACCGTCGTTCTGGCGATCGCCGGTGCGAGCTACGTTCTGGTCCCTCGCCTTGGCTTGACGGGTGCGGTGCTGTCGAATCTGGTTGGCGCTGTCGTTCAGGTCTTTGGCAGCATTTTAGTGCTCACCTTCGCGCTCCGAAGAAAGCCGCAATTGGTGGCTTCTGTAGACCAGTCTGCGGCTTGAGGTCCTTCACTGGAACCGGCTGTTGCGTGTTACCCTCGTTTTTGATTCATCGATACCGTATTTCTCCCTAGCATCGTTTCATCCGTAACCTGTAGCAGGGCCGCTCCTCCTCGGAGAACGTGATAGAAGTCAGCAAGCGTTCTGCCCAAGACGATGGTATTCACGCCTGAACTATCTTGCTGAAGTATGGCTTCGCAGCCCGCCCGGCCGCAAACAAGACAGCTTGATGAAACCGGCTCCGGGAACTATGTCCATCAAAATCGGGTTTGCCGTTCTTTCACACGATCAGCCGCATCAACTGCTTCGGCTCACGACAACGCTGAATGCGGCATTTGCAAATGCTCCCATCGTTTGCCATCACGATTTCAGCAAATGCGCCGTCGAAGAAAAGCTCTTTCCCCAAAATGTGCGGTTTGTCCGGCCTCATCTTGTCACCCGCTGGGGTCATATAAGCGTCCCACTGGCTGCGCTGCGCGCTTTCCGCTTGCTCATGGAATCCGACGAGCCCGATTGGTTTGTGCTTTTAAGCGGCAGCGATTACCCGGTCCGTTCAGCCGACCAAATCATCGACGAGCTAGGGGGCAGTGAATATGACGCGTACTTGGATTGTCGGGAAATCTTGTATCGTTCCGTCCCGCCGGGCCAAACGGCGCGCGACGGTTTCGGTCGCCCTGCGTGGATTTCCCTCGCTTACGATCGGTACTTCGGAGTCCCCTTATTCTGGTGGCCGCGTCTTTCCAAGACGCTATTGCTCTCGGGCAAGTTCCCTCTACAAAAGAAATATGTGTTTCTGCGGAGTCCATCGGTGCTTCGCCGGTTGCAGCCTGAGCGCCCACAGCACATCTATGGCGGAGACTTTTGGTTTCAGGCGAACCGGAAGGCTATTGAGCGCCTTCTGAATTCCCTTTTCCTGCCTGAACTGATCCGTTACTTCGAGCACCGGTGGAACGTCGACGAATCGCTATTTCATACCTTGCTTTGCAACCAGGCGGATTTGCGGATTTGCAAAGACCACAAACGATATGAGGATTGGTCAAGCGACGGGAAGCACCCGAAATTGCTCGAGGTGGCCGATGTGCCAAAGATCATGGCATCCGGCGCGCACTTTGCGAGGAAGTTTCGGCCCGATGGCGCGGTTCAGGATTTTATCGACGAGAATATACTCGGCATCCGCGTACGGGATTGGCGCCACACTGCCGGCGCAGGCCTGGACGTGCAGTTTGCATAGTGCGGCCTGTCCGTAGGTGGTCGATGTTACGAAGCCTCCGAACTGCTCCACGCCACTCGCCTGTAAGGCGGCTTATCGGCATTGGGTTCCGACGCGGGGAGTAGAGCAAGTGCTTCAATTTTGTCGGCTATGGCGTTGCCAATAGTATGCCAATTCAATTTCTCGCGAACTTTCCGCCGGCTTTGCTCTGACATCGATGCGAGTCGCCCAGTATCGTTTAGCAGTCGTGTGACTTCGGCACCTAGGCGTTCCCCGGAAAAGTCTGAAAGCACCAAACCGGTCACCTCGTTCTCGACAATTTCCGGCATGCCATCGACGTCTGAAGTTACACAGGGCACTCCGAAATTCATCGCTTCGATCAGAAACGTAGGAAAAGGATCACAGCGGCTGGGTGCAACCACCAGGTCGCTGGTCAAAAATAACTCGCGCATTTTCTCTCGTGAAACCCAGCCGTGCTCTTCCACTCCCGCAGCGTGCGGGATATTGGCTCCGCCCACGACGGCCAGCTTGGCATCCGGAATTCGTTGCCTCACGAATTCAAATGCAGCGGTAACAAGGTCGCCGCCCTTCCGACCGAAGTCGGCTGGATCGCCGTAGAAAAGGATCCGTTTGCTGCCGAAGCTGTGCGCGCCCTCGTAGAACTCATCGAAATGACCTCCGCTGCCCACCACCGTTATTTTTTCGGGCGCGACACCGTAATCCTCGATCAGAGAATCGCGCGTCCTTTGGCCGAATGGAAACAGGTGAGTGGCGCTGTTGTATGCACGGCGCTCACATTCCCACCATGCTTTCCAAGCTTTGTCATTCAGAAACGGAGCCCACGGCGCCCATTCCCGTCGGGCGATCTCTTCCGTGAAATCGAGTGCCATTACATACGGAATGGAATGGCCACGCCAGACGGGAGCATACATCCCAAATAGATGGAAGATCAGGTCTGGCCGCTTCGGCAGGGCAAGAATTTTGCGTTCCGCATCCGAAGAACGTGCCCGATAAACGCGCGCGTCCCATGGCGTGAGAGGAACAAAAAGCTCCACCACCGAGAGAGCCTTGTGCCACCCTCTCGTCCAACATTCCGAGCGGAATCGAAAAGCGGCGCGCTGCACCTTCCCAAAGCCGATTCCCGAGACGCGCTCGTTATCCGGAAAGCGGGCTGCCAACGTCTTGAAAAGGTGCTGGAGCCTATGCAAGTAAAGAGGGCTCGCGCTAAACGCCACTCGCATCGTTACACTCCTAGGGCAGGTCTACTATACGTACTGTTTTTCGGCGAGGGACGCCATACAGGAGACGGATTAGGCCCGTATCGATTGTTTGTGGATTTGCCTCGGAAGTTCTCGCGTGCGTAGTGAGCGCAATGACACCCATCGTCAAGATCGAAACAACGACTAAGCCGCTTAATTCATGAGATCTGACGATTTGTCTTGCTGCAGTTGAATTTTTGCATTCTCGCCATCCGGGGATTGACGGCGGCGTTCAAAGCTCCCGGACGAGAGAGAAAGAACGGTTTTCGGCGAAGGCTTCGCCCTAAACTCACCGCAGAGCCGAATTCGGGAGAGGACTGAACTGGTTAGCCAGTGTTAAAGCTCAAGGCCAGCTCGCGGAACAGAGATTGCCACGGCCAGCCGGTGGCCAGGTGGACGCGGATGCACCGAGCGGTCTGGCGCACACGAGCGCCGAGTTTGAACAGGCGTGCACGTAGAGTTTCAATTTGCGCCGAGCGCCACGCCTTCGGAAGCTGCAGCAGACGAAACAGGTTGACGAGATTGTAGGCGAAGCCGTGGAGCAGCAGACGGAAGGCGTTGGCCAGAAAACGGTGGCAGCTGAGCCGGTCGGCGCGGAAGCCATTCTTGAACTCCTCGATGCGGTTCTCGCACTCGCCGCGATCGTTGTAAAAGGCAAAGACCTCCGCAGGCCGGCCGGGACAGTTGGAGATGACGAAGCGCAGGTTGATTCCGGTGGCCGTGTGCTCGGCCTTGTAGCAGATGCGGCGTTGACGTGGCCAACTGCGGGCACGATGGCGAAAACTGGAGAAGCTGCGCTGCGGAACTCCGGTGCGGCGATAGAGGCGCGCCAAACGTTTCTGCCGCGGTGCGGCCTGCCGCTGAAAGACCACGTTGGCAGCAATGCCCAATGCATACTGGATGCCGAAAAACTCGCAGAATTGGTAGAGCAGTGGCAGAGCGAAACCAGCGTCGCCGCGCAGCTTGATGGGCACGCCGGGAAAGGCGGCTTCCAGTCGCGGCACCAGCCGCAGCAGCATCGGGACAATGCGCGCATGACTGGAGGCATTGCCCGGTCGCGATCGTAGGGCCAGCAGGGATCCCGTGTGACGCTCGAAGACGAGCATGGGGTGATACATGTGCTGGTCGCACCGACGATCCCACGCATGGCCAGCAGCAACTCAGCATCTTCAGAGTCGATATCGAGCAGGATCTCGCCGCGCTGGCGGACCTGCTTTCCGCGGAGGCGTGAACTCAGGCACCCGCAAGATGAAGGAAAACGCAGAATGCAAATTTGCACATTAGGCGACGATAACTGCAAGCGACTCGTGGATCAGTGTGGAGGTCTGGTTCTCGGCCTGATCTACAATACGGGTGCGTTTCCCACGCCAGGAGGACCGTATTACGATCGTGACTACCCAAATGATCCAAATCAGCAAGGCAAATAAGGATACCCTAGATGGGCTACCGTCCAATACGAGGCAAAGAATGAGTCAACGAACACTAACGTGGTGGCAATGGTTCCTCATTGGATCCGCATGTATTGTCTTGGCAATAATTATGAGACCAATCGCCGATAGGCATGGGTATGCGACATCTCCGGGTTTCGTATTTTCCATTCTTGCGGTGATTGGATGGAGCGTCTGTTGGGTCATTGCGATTATTCGCTTAGGGAAATGGGTCTGGTCCTTAAGGAAACCAATGAGAAAAACCAGTGGTGGGGAAGCGGAGTCTGCTTGATGTGCTTGTGACGTGTGGAATCTGAAATCGAACTGACCTCAACTACGCCTACGATCAGATTTACGAATTGCACGCAGGTTACGCAGGTCACTCTCTCAGGGTCGATCCAATGAGGAAAGCCATGCACGGTACTCCAGAGCCAGGCAGCCTGACGGAAGCGAGGCGATTTTCGTAATCCCAAGCATATGTTTTGGTCCCAGCCGAATCAGTCGTCGTAGCTGTATTGCCATTGTTATCATACATATAGGTCGCGTTCGGTGTGACCGTTAGTTCATTCGAGTTATTGTACCCATACGAAGGCACGCCAAGTGAACTAAGCCGATTGCCCACCGGGTCGTAACTATAGCTCTCGGTGGTGTTCGCTCCTTACGTGACCTGCGATTCTCAAAGCACGTGAAAGACGAGACGATACGCAGATTCAGGTAGCCTTATTCTTCCTCCTTCGAATGGATCCAGCGCTTAGCACGCAGATTGCTATAAACAAAATCAGCCAGCCAGACGAAATTTCTGCGTCGCGGATCCTTAGCCTGAGGGACTCTTCGCGAGTCATGTCTTCTTTGCCAATCGAGTAGGAAATCTTCACACCTTCTCTAGAAGTGACCTGTTCGGTCACTTCACCCACCTCGGGAACCGAAATGTGAAGTGATGAGTCGTCGTTCCATACCATTTGCGGACGATATAGATTACCGGCGTTGGCAAACCTGAATACAAGAGACTCTTTGCTATCTTTCTCTCCTGCTTGATGAACATACGCATATGTCGTCTCTGCTCCGTGGGCAAGGCCGAAGGAGCAAGACGTAACGTGCGCTGTTGCAACCAGTCCACTGCCATTTGGAATCGAGGGAAGGTCCCCCTTTATACAATCATAATTGGCCTCGCCTAGCGGATCTTGCGGACGGAGCACGATATACAGATTGTGGAGGAATACCGCAATGCCAAGTACTGACACGACAAGCATAAAGTAGCTGGAAACTTTGCGGAAGCTAGACACCGGCAGTCACTCCTTACATCCGCACTTAGACTTCGCGTACGCCCCCGATTTCGCATCGTCCCAACCCGCGCGCCACCACTGTTTCCAATCTTCGATCTGAGAAGGGTTGTAATTCGAGGAATTGTATTTGGCAAATGCTTGGGCGATGTCAGTCGTTTGCGACCTTGAAAAACCCCAGCCTTGCATGTATACGCCGACCGAATAATTCGCTGCCTGTTGGAATTGACTATAGAACATATGTTTTGTCGGATCTCGCTGATAATCGTACGCTCCTCCTGGACCAACCGCCCCTAGTATAGCGAGAGGATTCCAATAGCGATTAGCCTGGGCATTGGCGTACTCCTCGCACCAATCCGCGCTCGACGGAATCCAGAACATCTGGCCTCCGGGAGACGTATACTGCACTGAACCAGGCGGCAACGCGTCGCTGCGGGTATATCGGGGTGCTGCATGGGGCAAATCATACCCACACACGCTAGGCACGTGGCACACACGGTCCGTCCCTGATGGGTCCGCGTAATAAACGGGGTCGCCGCCTACGTAAGCATAGAAATTGGCGTCACCACCCCCAAACAGCAGGGGATCTTGGGTAATGAATCTGCCCGCCGTCGGGTCGTAGTACCTGGCGCGGTAGTAATAGAGATTCGTCTCGGCGTCGAATTCGCGGCCTGTGTAACGGAAGGGGTTCGTCAACGAGCCGGATGCTCCCGTCTGTTTGCCAAACGTATCGAAAGCATAGGTTTGGGCCAACGAGCCATTTGGTGCGCTCAATGAAGTCACTGAGCCCACTCCATCCGCCTCATAATATTCGGTACTGCCAGATCTCAATTCCGCCAGGGGCTCGTCAATTCCCGCTCCCTGCGCATAGCGAGCGATCGCCGCGCCGGACGAAGTGGCTTCCTCGATGAGGTTGTCGCCGTCGTAGGCGAAGATACTCGTGCCTAGCGATGACGACTTGTAGATGCGCCTTCCAAGCGGATCATATTTGAAGCTTACGGTGCCGCCATTGTTCGGCAGCGTCACAGAGGTTAACCGGTTTTCAAAATCCCAGGCATATGTGGTCGTGCCGGTCAAATCCGTCTTCGTTAGCGTGTTTCCGTTATTGTCGTAGGTGTACGTTGCATTCGAAGTGGCCGTGAGCTCGTTAGAATTGTTTACGGTGTATGACGTGACTCCCAGCGACGAGATGCGATTGTGCGTAGGATCATACTCTCGGTTGTATTCGTCCCCTGCGTGACCTGCGTGATTTCGTAAATCTGGTCGTAAGTGTAGTTAGAGGTCACGTTGGCGAGCCAATCGGTCTTGGAGGTACGGTTTCCAACATTATCGACGCCGTAACTGGCTCCGTCAATGGTACTCGACCCCACCTGGTGCAATACGCTCAACAGGCGCGAAAGATTGTCATAAGTGTAGTTTGTGGTGACGTTATTGGGCCGTGTCATCTGTGTGCGGCGGCTCAACGCATCATAGCTGAACCCAAACGAGCCGCTGCCGAATGCCGAAGGCGGCGCGAGCGTCGTCAGCCGGTTCAGCGTGTCGTACGTGTATGTGGTCGTGCCGCCCTCGGGATCGGTGAACCCGCTCCGGTTCGAGGCCGCGTCATAGCTGTAGCTCGTAGTGAAATTCCTGCTGCCTAGGAAACTGTAGCTCGTCGTGGTCCCCGTAAGCCGGCCCATATTGTCATAGCTAAAAGAATAAGTCCCGGTGGGGTCAGTCACTTGCAGAACTTTGCCTACCAGGTCCAATGTGTAACTTAGGCTGGTTGTGTCAGGGTAAATCTTCGACGTGAGCCGGTTCAAATCGTCGTACGTGTACGTGATGGTGTGTCCCTTGCGGTCGGTCTTGCTGGTCACGTTGCCGTTGGCATCGTAGCCATACGTTTCCGAGAACGAATTCGGGAAATTGGCATTCGTCACGCGGCCATACGCGTCGGGAGTGAAGAAGGTCGAGTGCGTATTGGCATCGGTGATGCTGGTGAGATTGTCTTCAGTGTCGTAGGCATAGGTTGTGGTGTGGTTCGCCGCATCGGTAACGCTGGTCAGCCGGTCGGCATCATCGTAGGCGTAAGTAGTCGTCTTATTATTTTGATCAGTGACGGAAGTCCGCCTTCCACGACTATCGTAGCCGAATTGCACGGTCGTATTGTCAGGGTACGTGATCTTGGTGACCCGATCCCTCGCATCATACGTAAAAGTTGTGGTCTTATTGTTCGCATCCGTCAACGAAGTACGGTTCCCATGCGCGTCGTAGCCATAACCGGTGACGTGATTCTGGGCATCGGTGATCGTGGCAACCAACCCTGCCGAGGTGTACGTCACTGTGGTCACATGATTCAGCGGATCGGTGATCGTGGTCAATTCGCCGAGCGAGTTGTAGCCAAATTGCGTCAAGCTTGCGGCTGTGTTGGCGTCAGGCTTGGGAGTGGTTACAGAGGTCAGATTGCCATGCGAATCGTATGTATTCGTGGTGACATTACCCAAAGCGTCGGTCGCGGTCAGCACTTCGCCAAAACTGTTGTACGTATACGAATTTGTGGCGTTATGGGTGGAATCCACGGGTTTGGTTTGTGAGAGTAAGTCATTTGTCGAATCGTAAGTGTTTGCCGCGACGTTTCCGTTGGGGTCAGTCGAGGAGAGGACATTGCCCACCGCATCGAATGTGGCATGAGTATTGCCGCGAATGTTGCAGGTCGAGCAGCCGGGTCCTTGTGAATCGGTAGTCCGCCACTCTCCTCCTACAATCGCGGAAGTGTATGTGGTGGTATGGTTGAGGGAGTCCGTCAGCGTAACGGACGTGTTCACGGTGAAGACTGGACCAGATGCGCTATTTCCGGCCACAGATATTGAAACGGGTCCGGTGCTGGTTCCAGTGGGCACGACAGCTACGATAGACGTATCGCTCCAGCTCGTGATTGTGGGCGACGCACCCTGATAGAAAAACCCTAATACGCTATTGCTTTGGCTTGGCCCAAACCCTGCCCCGGAAATCGCGACAGACGTGCCGATTAGGCCGGTAGATGGGGAAATGCTGCTAATTGAGATCGCTTCGATCAAAGTAAACGAAGCAGAGTTACTGACGATGCCGCCCACCGTGACAGTAACCGAGCCGCTGGTGGCATTCGAAGGCACAGTGACCGAAATACCTGTGTTGCTCCAGGATTTGACGGTCGCTGCGACAGCGTTGAACTGAACCGTACTGCTGCCCTGATAGCTGCCGAACCCCGAGCCGTTTATCGTGACGGTACCTCCAACGGGGGAGGCCGACGGCTGCAGATTTGAAATGACAGGGTTGTAGAATGTAAACGTAAAGTCGCGGTTGCTCCCGATTCCACCAACTATGACTGTGACCGGACCCGTGCTCGCTGTAGAGGGCACAGACGCCACGATTTGCGTATTGCTCCAGCTGGTGATCGACGTTGCGCCTGCTCCGTTGAAATAGACGTTGCTGCTCCCTTGTGTAGCCCCAAACAATTGGCCTGTAACGGTTACCTGCGCCCCGATTCCGCCTGACGTTGGGCTCACACTGGTAATTACGGGCGCGGAAGCGGGTGGTCCCGGTGTCATTGTTACATTGTCGAAAGTTGCCGTCGCAACAACGCCGGTGCTGCCGCTGGCGGCCATGAACCCGATGTAGACGTTTGTCGCCATCGTGATGGTTTGACTTGTACCGTTCTGCGTCCAGTAGATGCCATCGCTTGAGGTATAGCCTGTGAAGGTGTTCCCACTGCGGGTCACCTTGACCCAAATCGGGAGTGTAAATGCGCTGGGACCTTGCTGCGACGATGTGCTGCCCCCAGTGGTCGAGCGATTCACAAAATAACAGTAATAGGAGCCTGCGCCATTATTTGCTCGATCTTCGTCTGCATGGGTGGCTCCTTGCGTAAGCGTTTCTCGAATCATCACGCCCGCTGTCGCGCTGTTCGAAGCCGCGGAGAAGTTACTAATTCGGGCCACAATTGCGCCATCACCCGAAAGCGCCTGGTAGACGAAATGGAATCCGTCCGTAGTGCTTCCGACGCCCACGCCTTCGCCGTTAACAGTGAACGCTCCGCTCGAATATGTGGCGCTGCCCCTTGTGGTCACCTGTCCCACATCGGAATCCAGCCAGGAAGAGGGCAGCGGCGTAGAAGTGACCGTGAAATACACCGGGTTGCTGTCCATATTGGGCGCAACCGACACAACCATGTAGCCTGAAGTTGCTCCAGAAGGGATGGTGGCAGTAATCGACGTGCCGCTCCACGAATTGATCATCACAACAGAGCCGTTCAGGAGAACGACGCTGCTCCCTTGGTTAGCTCCGAAACTTGTGCCGCCGATCACGATTTGACTACCAATCGCGCCTGTCGTAGCAGAAATGCTAATAATCAGCGGACCCGGAGATGACGCCGTGCTCACCGAAACATTGTCAAAAGTCGCCGTCGCGAGCGAGGTGGAATCGCCGCTGTTCGCGAACAGGCCCACGTAGGCGTTTGTTGCCATACTGATCGTCACGCTCGTCCCCAACTGGGTCCAATCCACGCTGTTGGTGGACGTATATGCAGTAAAACTACTTCCGCTGCGTACCAACTTCATCCAAATCGGTGGAGTAGGGACGTTCGGGCCTTGCTGCTGGGCTGTGCTGCCGCTCGTACTGGTTCGGTATGTAAAGTAGGCGTAC
>Ga0070739_10008292_pt1 | contig 10692 bp, 10 predicted proteins | sample Coa_R1_7_FD_66445 | JGI IMG/M metagenome (GOLD analysis project Ga0070739, IMG submission 66445) | Surface soil microbial communities from Centralia Pennsylvania, which are recovering from an underground coalmine fire - Coalmine... | ecosystem: Environmental > Terrestrial > Soil > Unclassified ...
TTCCACCAGCCGCCGCCGAGTGCCTGGAACAGCGCGGCTGTATCGGCGTAGCGAGCGGCCTCTGCCTGCACGAGGCTCAACCGCGCCTGCTGGTAAGTTTGCTGTGCCGTCAGCACGGCAAGGTAAGAATCGTAGCCATCCTTGTAGCGCAGCCGAGAAAGATCGAGGCTCGTCTTTGCCGCGTCCGCGGCTTGCGAAGTGGATTTCAGAGCCTCTGCATCATGCTCGAGCGCAGAAAGCGTGTCGGCGACATTCTGAAATGCCGTGAGGACCGTTCCCCTATATTGCTCGGCTGCCTGCCGGTAGGCGGCGCGTGCGCCACGCTGCTGGTGAAGGAGCGTTCCTCCATCGAAAATGGGGGCGAGGAGTGCGGCGCCGATGTTCCAAAAGCCGGTGCCCGGCCCAAACACCTGGCTGATCGCGAGCGCGTTGCTCCCGGCGTTCGCGCTCAGGGTTATATTGGGGAGGCGGTTGGCCGTGGCAACGCCGATTTGCGCGCTTGCCGAGTGCATGTTCGCCTCCGCCTGGAGAACATCGGGTCGCTGCTCGACGAGCGCCGATGGCAGGCTCAGTGGGAGATCGGCAGGAAGCGTCAGGCTCGCGAGCGTCAATGTCTGCTGCGGCACCTGCGAAGGGAAACGGCCAGTCAAGACGCCGATCAGATGCTCCTGCTGCTCGCGCTGCTTGATGAGGGGAGGCAGACTTGCCTCGAGTTGCTCGAGCTGTGCTTCCTGCGCTGCAACGTCAGGACCCGCCGCATAGCCCTTTGCTTGTTGATATTTGAGGAGGCTCAGCATCTCGCGATCGATCCCGATTAGGGCATTGGTGGTCGCGATCTGATCATTGAGCGATGCTTCCTGGATGACGGCGGCCGCGACGTTCGCGCTGAGCGTGATGTCGACCGCGATCATCTGGTAGCGGCTCGCCTGTTCCTGGGCAGCGGCCGATTCAACAGTTCGCTTTGTCAATCCGAACACGTCCGGCGTATAGGCAACGCTGAGCTGGGGAGTGATCAGGGTATAGAGGAATGCGTTGTTGCTCGGGACCGGCGCAAGAGTTCCGGACGGGTCCTTCTCACGTGTGACACTCAGCCCGGCGCTGACCTTGGGCGCATAAGCGCCATGCTGTGCGAGCGTATTCTCGTGCGCAACGAGCAATGCCGCTTCGGCAGCCTTCAAGTCAGCGTTGTGCGCAAGCGCTTCTTTGATGAGCGAATCCAGTTCCTGGGAGCGAAAGAGCGTCCACCACTCGGCTGGAATGTCGGCACCACGAATGAAGCGTTGCCCTTCGCCGCCGTGCACGCCGGCCGTTGCGACTGTGGTTGCCGCTGGCTCCGGCGTATAGCTCGAAACCGAAGGCGCCGCTGGCGGCTTGAAGTTTGGACCGACAACGCAGCTACAAAGGCACAGGGGCAGCGCAAGCCACAGCGACGAAAGCTGGGATCGATACACGCTATTCACGCTCCGTGCGCGAGCTGCCGCCGCGACGGTTCCGCAGGCCGTTCGATGAAAAGAGAGACAATATCACATTACTGACCTAACCGGGCGCGGCTTCCAAGGAAAAGTTCCTCGAGGCAAATTACATCGAATTAATGATAAGTTACCTCGTGGTCTCCGGGGCGCGGTTACTGGAGCAGGGTAGTGCTGAACGCGCGATTGACGAAAGTTAGGTAAGTGGTCGCGGCGGTGCAAAAGACGCAATGCTAGGAGGTTGACCTTGCTGAAGCGCACATTGCTTCGACGCTGATCGAAGCATCGGCGAGCGTGATCGTGTTTCAGTAAAATCCGAGGGAGTTTGGAAAATGGTCAACACAGCCGCTGTTGCGCGCATTGGATCGCTGCTTGGTGATCCGGCGCGCGCAAACATGATGATCGCACTGCTCGACGGCCACGAATGGATGGCAAGTGAGCTCGCCATGGTGGCCGGAATTAGTGCGCAAACCGCGAGCACGCACCTTGCAAAGCTTACCGACGCGAACATGATTACCGTCGAGAAGCGCGGGCGCGAACGCTATCATCGCCTGAGTTCGAGCGACGTTGCACGACTCGTCGAGCAGATGCACGTCATCGGCGCTGCCATCCCAGCTCGCTCACCGAACGCAGGGCCGCGGGACGGCGCCTTGCGCGAACTTCGCTCCTGCTATGATCATCTTGCCGGGCGGATCGCCGTCGATGTGAGCGCACGCTTGATCGAAGACGCATCAGCCGAGACGACCCGGCTGAAGCCCGAGGCGTTTCCGCTTTTGGAGAGGCTCGGGATTGAGTTCGACAAGCTCGCTCAAGGTCGGCGAGTTGTTTGCCGAACCTGTCTCGACTGGAGCGAGAAGAAGCCGCACATGGCCGGCGCACTCGGAGCAGCGCTCCTCGAGAGGTTCGATGCACTTTCCTGGGTGAAGCGACAAGCGTCGACCAGAGCGCTAGTGCTTACCGCGACGGGAGAACGTGGCCTTTCTGACGTCTTCGGTGTTTCATCGGTTCGAACGGGAGCAAGGCAGCGCCAACACTGACCTATGCAAAAAGAACGCAACGGCACTCAAGTTCGATCGTTTCGCGGCGCATGGATGGCAAAATTCATGACGAGCCAAGCTCGGTCGCGTCGGACCATGGGACGGTCGTAGTCGATGGCCCCGATGCTGTTGCGGTAACTCTAACGCCCGATGCTGCCGAAGAAACAGGCGAGCGCCTGATCAGCAGCGCGATTGAGGCGGCTGCTTACAGGCACCGTGACGAGGCGGCGACCAAGCGCGATGCGTCGGCCTCGGACGAGCTTTCAAACGAGGCTTCGAAATAGCAGGTCGGTTCACTCGTTCGTCGTTCCGACGCGTTGGTTCGAGCGTCTTTTCGGTTGTCATAAGGATGGTGCGCAGCGCGGACGCGCGCGAGCTTGGTTCACACAGGGTAACCGTTCGGATGTCCAAATTCGTTCGCGAACGCGTAGCACTAGTTCATTCTAGTACGGGACTTGAATGACGCGCATCACTCTCCATCTAACCTAAGTTATTGAGATTCTGAGGAGAGTTGTTGTGGTCGCGCGCTCTATTCCAACCGAGGGTCTGTTCGAGTTCATCAAGTCAACGGCACCCTCGTCCGACGCTGCACTTCAGCGGCTCCAGACGGTGGCAAATCTCCTCGATTCCGCCTTTGTCATTCCCGGTACGAAGCAGCGCGTCGGCATCGATGCGCTGATCGGGCTCATCCCCGGTCTTGGCGACATCGCGACGACCCTTCTGTCGAGCTATATCGTGTGGGAGGCGCGCAATCTCGGCGTCTCGAAGTTCGCGCTTGGGCGAATGCTAACGAACCTCGCAATACATGCATCGGTCGGCTCGATCCCGCTGGTTGGAGATATCTTTGATGCGTTCTTCCGCGTGAACCAACGCAACATGCGGATCCTTCGCAATCAGCTCGAGCGAAAGCAGAGGAATAGTCTCGCCGCGGCTTGATCAGGATAGCTCGACGCGATCTTTGCTCGTTCGATCTTATTGCCGGTCATTGTCGACGCGATCGTAGTCCGCCTGGATATCTGAAGGCGGGTCTTCACTGCCAGCTTCCGGCAGGACGACATTCCTCGCTTGTGCCCAGCGCTGAAGCCAGTCGATGCCGTCCTTTCCGACGTAGGTATCGGGCAAGCGATAGACGGGATCTTCGAGAGCGGTCTCGAGGCTGACCGGCCTCAGCCCCGCTCTCTTGAGAATCTTCAACAGGTCGTCGAGCGTGTCGGCATTGAGGCGTGTGCAGTGAAGCAGCATCACATGCCGGATGTCGCGCCCGAACAGAGCGCGAGCGCTCGCCTGGGCCCAGGCGACGCGCGTTGCCGAGTAGGCGAGATATTCTGCCCTGATGTGCTGCTGCTGAGCCGGATCCTTTCGAGCAATGGCATCATCATAGGGTTCGGCAAACTCCCAATCGTCGGCATCGATCGTAACTGGTGCCATCCGGTACCCGTGCGTTGTAAGCCAGTTTTCGACTTCGTCCTTCGTTGCGGCAGTACTTCCCGTTTCAAGATAGGGAGCACGAAAGTAGCCGAGGTGTTTGCCATGCCTTTCGAGAATGGCATTGGTGACCGGTTCGCCCTTGGCGATGTCGGCAATATAGGCGTGCGCCCCAACATCATTGAGCGATTGGTGCGAAAAGCTGTGGTTGCCAAGCTCCATGCCGTCCTTCACCCACGCCTCTAGGTTGGCAATCTGATGCGCTTTCACGAGGTCATCGATCTTGCTTTCGTTGACGAACCCAATCGCGGGCACGTGATGGCGCCGAAGCTTGCGCAGGATCGTAGCATTCAAATAATCGACGTACGGTTGGTCAGGAAGGATCGTCAGTGCCGGTAGGTCGTCAAAGGTAAGGGCGACCTCGCCGGTGGCAGCGCCCACCCGGACGGGGCTCAGAAAGAACATTAGTAGGAAGAAGCAACAAAGGAGCCTCCCGCCGAGGCTTTGATATACGCTGACCATCGTCCATCAAGTAACACAGTCGGTGCGTCGCGGTTGCTTCGAGATTGGAGCGCGGGCGGCAAACCGGCACGCGCCGCGCTCCAGTAGCTGAGGTCTTACTTCGCCCCCGGTGTTCCGCACTTGGCAAACTTGCCCTTGGCGTCACGGCAGCGCTTCGTTGTGTTCGTCGTTTTCTCAGCAACGGCCACGGAGGATTTCGCGACGGACTTCGCAACCGGCGCAGGGCACTTGATGAACTTGCCTTTGGTATCCCGGCATTGAACCGACTTCGTCGCGGCAGCTTTCGTTGGAGCCGATTTCGTCGCCGCCGTCGCGCTCGTTGCAAACGCGAGAACGGCGAAGGCAGTTAGAACTGTCCGCATCATGTCTTCCTCTCCTGTTGATGCCTCTTCGGGCACTGTCTGAACGGCACATCTCCAACAACAGTTGCGTTGCTCACGAGCTATTCATCGCAACGCTACTTATTGTTCAGCTGCATCCGCCGACGCTTCTTACCCACTCGCGATTGCCTGGCAAAGGATCGTCCGGTGCGCACCGGCCAGGACGAGTGCATTCAGCCGCAGCGTTGCCATCAATCGCCTTCCGCTTGCGGCATGAAAAATCCGGCCCCTGAACAGGTCAGGGGCCGGTCTCAGGAGGTCGGGGGGGCTTTTAGGCGATCTGGGCGAGAACTGGTCTCTGGCGGCGACGCAGAGCAAAGCCCATGCCGCCGAACCCGAGAAGCATCATCATCCAGGTTTTCGCTTCGGGAACGGGCGCCTGGACGTTGATCGTGCCGGAATATGAGCCCGTCGGGCCGATAAGGTTGCCGACAACCTCGATCGAGTGCGTTCCGACGTCGAGCAGGACTGGACTTAGAAGCGCCCATGTTTCGGGAGCTGGATCGGTCGAGGTCTTCGAAAATGAGTAAGTACCATCGAGGACGACGCTGGTGAAATTGATGTTCTGCGACTTGTTCAACAATAAGGTGCTGACCTGCGCATCCGTCACGCCAGCGCTGCCGGCAATGCTGAACGTGTATGTATCGTCGAAGGAGGTTGGACCCGAGTCGACGTCCGCTCCAAAGAATGCGGAGTCGGGCGGCGTGAGAGCGTTGGGCGTCGGCTGCTGAAGCGTGCTGCTCGCATTCGCAGCGGTCGCTGCACCTACAAGCGCCATTGCAGCAGTGGCTGCGAGTACCAGTTTACGCATGCTTACCTCCTCTTAACTTTCGACAGTGATCGAACGTTAGGGAGCTCCTTCTTGCATCGAAAGGCGCCGGACCCGAGGTGTGCCGCAACGGAACAGACCTTTTAGAGGTGCTTGGGGCGCATTGACGAAACGAGCTGGTCACCGACCTGAAAGGGATGACTCACGACAGCAAACTTGCGCGGTCGGCAAAGCACGTCGAACCCGTGTAAAGCGACGCTTCGGTGTGCCCGTGAAGCGCGTACGCATTCGCCAGAGCAGCACGCAGAGGTCGGTGACTATTTCGCTGCTCAATTAGAAAATGAGCTTAGAATTCGTCCTTCAGTGTGTCGATTGCGTGCTGAATCCTTGCTCCAGTCACCGAAGCAGAATTCAAGGAGTCGATGATTTCGAGTGCGCGCTCAAGATAGGCGAGCGCCTTTTGCGCTTGCGCGGAACGCTCGCAAGAGTCTGAGTTACAACGAGTCACGGCGGATTCCCTGTGAGTTTGCAAAAACGCTCCCCCACGAGCGACGCGAGGCGAAAGGCGGATTTCGCGCTCACGTCCAGAGGCTAGGTGCTGCCTGTCCCGCGTTGGTACGCACCCGGTAAAAGCACTGGACACGCGCGCATTTCTCGCTCGCGCAGCGATCACTCTCTGATCCCCGAGCGGGCTTCGCAATCGTACATTCAAGTTACTCCGTCCGAATAGATTTTGGATGTGATCGAAGAACTCGTACTTCTCCTCCGTCATGGCCGTGACGTAAAAAGAAGGAGAAAGTCATGAACCGTGAACGTGAGAATGAAGACCTGATTGAACTCGGCGCCGTCACTGTCGAGACGAAGGGGCCGACCGTCGGACGAGACGACAACCAGGCCGGGCTCATCCCTTTTGCAGGAATCAGCGAAGAGTAACATGAAGAACGCGTGCGCCCGTCTTCATCGCGGGCGCACGCTTCAGCACCAAAGACAATTTTTGGCTTCCGAGCTTTGCGCGCGTCCCGCCGCGAGAGCATCCAAAGAGGGCGCTTCTTGCAGGACCCCGATCGAACATTCGCACTACGGAAAGCTTATAAGTTTCTTATAGTGCGCTCGTCGCCGCACTCTTCTGCGACCACGGCAACATGCGTGGCAAAGGAGAAGCAGCGATGAACAAGAATAAGTCACATGAAGACCTTGTGGAGCTCGGTTGCGTGAGCACGGAGACCAAGGGTGCTTCGGTCGGCATGGACGATCATCAGTCCGGCCTCTACCCGCAGACCGGTCTCGGCGACGAGTGACGTTAGACGCGTGCGCCCGCTCCAATCGGGCGCACGCTTGTCCAGCGACCCAGTCATGCCTCTTCGGCTTCGCGACAATCTTTGCTGGTGCAATTGCGACGGGCGCATCGTCTTTCTCGACATCGCCCTCGATCGCTATTTCTGCCTCGGTGAAGAAGCTAATCTTGCGTTCCTGCGGTTCGCTTCTGGAACAATGGACACTGGCGACGCCGCGAAGCTCGAGCCGCTGGTCGCACGTGGCGTGCTTATCGACGCGCTCGGTCCGCGTTTGCCCAACCCGCCATTAATCGATTCTCCGGAGAAGGATTACCTGCCCGAGCCACTTCGCCGAGCACGGTTGCGCTCGGTTGTGCGAGCGCTGGCTTCTGAACTCCGTTCGGCCTTCATGCTTCGCACCATGGCCTTTCAAAAGGTCATCGACCGTGCTCGCCAGCGTCCGCCGCACGTGTGTGCAGATCTGACAATGAGCAACGAATGCGTTCACGAAATCGTCGCGGGCGCTCGAGCGGCCTCGTTCATCCTGCGGAGCCATGACCGGTGCCTTGTCCGCGCTCTTGCTGTCCACCGCGTCTGCAAAAGCAACGGCATCAGAGCGAAACTTGTCCTTGGCGTGATTGCGCATCCGTTCACCGCGCATTGTTGGGTGCAACTCGGAAGCGCCGTTCTGGTCGGCGGTTATGAGCAGGCGCGGCTCTATACACCCATACTCGTCGTCGAATGAGCCAGCGTTATCTTCTTGCGATTGCCGATCGCCCGCGAAGCTTGGATGTGCTGGCGCAACTTTCTAGTTTCGGCTTGGACATGCTTTTCTCGAGTGATCGAGTCCTCGTGCTGGGCACTCGGCTCCGGTGCATGTCAGTCGGTGAGACCGGCTGCATCCTTGGCACCGTCTTTCACCGACACGGACCTTCAAGGCCTGTTGACGCGCTGAGTGTCTCCGAAGTCTCCGACCTGACCTCGAATGATCGATATCTGGAGCGGTTTTGGGGCGGATATATCGCGATAGCTACGAATGGCCGTTCGACGAGAGTCATGCGCGACCCCTCCGGAACCTTCCCGTGCTACTACGGGCGTGTCCGTGATGTGGCGCTCTTCGCGTCCGATGCAGAGCTACTCGAGCTGACCGGTGTTTCCGTCGAGATTGATCCCGAAGAAGTAGGCCGTCAGCTCTATCGCGCGTTCGTACCGTCGTCAGCAACCGCGCTCCGGGGGATCAGCGAATTGCTGGCGGGGTCTTCGGTCAGTATTTCGGATGATTTCGCGATTGGGCCCCAGGAGCCGTGCTGGTCGCCCTGGGACTACGTCAACGAGCCGAACGTGGAGCGCGAGGAAACCGCCGAGCGCCTCGCGCGAATTGTCCGGCATTGCGTTGCTGCATGGGCCGTGGGGCGAGGTCGGCTGCTCCTCAGCGTTTCCGGAGGACTCGATTCGTCAATCATCGCCGCATGTCTTGCAAGATCCGCGGCGGACACGGTTTGCCTCACGATGTTCTCCGAGGATCCGGCTGGTGACGAGCGTCCCTTTGCTCGCGCGCTCTGCTCGCATCTAGGTATCAGATTGATCGAACGTCCCTACCGGCTCGAGGATGTCGACATCGCGCAAGCGTTAGCGCCCCATCTGCCGCGGCCTCGGGACCGAACCCAGGCGAACGCGTACGAGCGCGTCCATGTGGATGTCGCGAAGGACGTCGGTGCGGACACGTTCGTGACCGGGAATGGCGGCGATAATGTATTTGGCTATTCGCAGTCCGCTGCGCCGATTGCTGACCGGTTCCTCGCGCACGGAATTGACCGGCAACTGTTCAGCTCATTGCGCGACGTCTGCGAGCAGACTGGTTGCAGCATAGTCGACGCGCTGCGCCACGCGTTGCGTCTGGTGCGCTGCTCACCAGCGCATCAGGTCCGCCCCAACACTCTTTTTCTTGCTCCTGACTTTGTCGCGCGACTTGGCAGCGCCGAGCTCCGACATGCGTGGCTCGAGGCACCTGCCGATGCGCTCCCCGGGAAAGCGGCGCACATCGCAACGATACTTCGGGTACAGCCGAATATCGAAGCGAGCCGAGGTTATCATCTGCCTGTTCTCAGTCCATTGCTGTCGCAGCCTATCGTGGAAACGTGCCTTCGAGTTCCAAGCTGGGAATGGCGGGCCGGAGGTCGCGATCGTTCGTTGGCTCGGCGCGCTTTTGAAGACGATCTACCTGCGGCTCTCATCAACCGGCGGGTGAAGGGGACACCGAGCCGGTTTGCGGCGCGCCTGCTCGATCACGTTCGGCGTCGCATCCGTGAGCGGTTGCTTGGCGGACGACTGGCTTCGGCGGGGATCATCGATGCGCTCGCCGTTGAGCAGGTGCTTGTCGGCGACCGACCGGTCGGAGATCTCGAGCGCGTTCGTATTCTCGAATTGGTCAACGCCGAAGCCTGGTTGGATCACTGGGCTGCTCGCCGAAAGCCTGCCGAAGCGGTTGAAACGCACATCAAATCGGATGGGCATGACCGGCCTCGCGCTTCAGGCGATCCCATTCCTTGAGTTCTGGTTGCCGGTCGCGTGCGCTCGAGCGAATTCCAAGCAGCCAATAATCGAACCAGTCAAGGGATCGTCGGTAGGTAGCCAGCCGATGCGCGGGTTGCCATCGTCCATGCAATTCGTCTGGATAGACGAACATGTCGATGGGGACGCCGGCCTCGCGAAGAGCGGTATAGGTCTCGAGCGCCCCGAGAAATTCCTCCTCCGACGCATTGACGAGGATCGGTGTTGAAATTTGGCGGGCGTTTAGCTCAAGCGCCATGTCCTTCCAGAACGCGTCATTGCGCTCGAGTATTCCCGGGTAGCCTTCCGCAAGGAAGTGCTGCGCAGCGCCTGGTCCGACGCGCGCGATAAAGCCCGGGTCCCAACAACAGCTGCTCATTGCGGCTGCCGCGAATAGGGAGCCGTGATTGAGTTCCCACTCGACGGTACTCGACCCATCGCTGAGACCCGTGATGCCGAGGCGCTTTGGATCGGCAATCCCTCGCTTAACGAGGAGTTGAATGCCGGCTTCGAGCGCAGACTGGATGTTGCGGCGGCCCGCGAACTTCTCAAGATCGAGGTGGCCAGCCTCTTCGTAATTCTTGGCGCCAAGCTTTTCGGCGGGAAAGTGCGGCGCGCTAAAGCTTAGCACCGCATAGCCGCGATTAGCGAAAGCCTGGATTGGGTATTCATCGTCAGTGCCACCACGGAGAAATCCGCGCGTATCATATTGGACGACGATCAGCGGGTATCTCGTTCCCGGTCTATAGCCGACGGGCAGGACGAGATCGCCGACGGTCTCTACACCATTCGCGCTTCGCCAGTGCAGCCGCTCAACCTGTGCGAGGGTAAGGCTCCGAAACTCGGGGTTTAGCTCGAACAAGGTCGTGCTTTTGCCACTTTCAGGATCAAGTCGGATGAGCGTGCCGGGATCAAGCGATGCGTGGGTCAGGCAAATGACGGCGGTGCCGTCCGGCGTGCAACTCGTCAGCAGATCGTCTGTGACGTAGAGCCGCCGAACCGTTCCACTTGCAAGATCCCAGGCGTAAATAGCGGTCGAGGCGTTTGCCCAGCCTTCCGAACGAAGGAAACGCACCTCTCTTTTTCCAGGCATCCACCAGGGGTTCATTGCACCCTCGCAGACGGGTGCATTGCAACGCCCCACGGAACCGTCTGCCAAATTAGCGCGTAAGGCGCCGCGTTTCGCGGCAAGAGCGAGATTGGTGGCAACGATTTCCAGGCCGGGCGTATTCACCGGCTGCGAGGCGCCGGCGGAAGCCGGAAACT
>Ga0070739_10008296_pt1 | contig 10689 bp, 12 predicted proteins | sample Coa_R1_7_FD_66445 | JGI IMG/M metagenome (GOLD analysis project Ga0070739, IMG submission 66445) | Surface soil microbial communities from Centralia Pennsylvania, which are recovering from an underground coalmine fire - Coalmine... | ecosystem: Environmental > Terrestrial > Soil > Unclassified ...
CGCGCGATATACTTCGCAGCTTCGCCGAATCGCCCGCGCAGCGAGCCTTGCAGACGATTCTGGATCTAGTGACCGAACGCGAAGCCTAAACTGCAGGCGCGAAGCCTATGCTGCAGGAATAATGCGTGGCTCCTTCGGCGCGCGGGTTTTCTTGCCCGCCACGACCTGAGCGTGATTGATAGCGGCGGTCAACGCGGTGCCGCCGATGATATTACCGATCAGCGTCGGCAGCAGATATCCCCATGCCACTGTCATCCAGCTCGTCACGCCGGTCATGGGCAGAAACAAGACCTCTACTGCGCCCGCAATGATATGCGTGAAGTCGCCCAGACCAACCACATAGGTCAGAATCGAGATGATCGCTATGCGGCCGCTATCCACGGCAGCAAGCATCCAGACCACCATGGCGATCAGCCAGCCGGCGAAGATGCCGCGCAGGACCGCTGCGCCGAAACTCACCTCCATCGCCTTTTTCGCCAGATCGAGCATGGCCTGCTGTATGTCCGGCTTAAACATGGGCGTGTTGCCAACCACCCAGGCAAAAATATGCGCGCCGATCATGTTCGCGACCAGCACAACCAGCCATAAGCGCACCACGCGCAGCAAGGTCGGGATATTCCGGCGCGCCAGAAGCGGAATGATGGCCAGAATTGTGTTCTCGGTAAATAGCTGCTGGCGCCCGATGATCACAATCAGAAAACCAACCGGATAGCCGAGCCGCACAATCAAGGGCCGCCACGGCAAATCGGGCATATGGGCGAGAATCAGCGCCTGCGTGACGAAGGAGAAACCCATGGAGAGGCCGGCGGCGAGCCCGGACCAACTCAGCGCGGAGGTGGAGCGATTCAGTTCCTCGTCACCGTCTTTGCGAATCGCCTCGTGGACAACATCGATGCTGACCGAAGTCCGTTCTTCGGCTTCTTCGCGCTGTTTTTGGGTGAGTTCTGGAGATGCTACCGGATCGTTGTCTTCTATTGGCACAAGTGTCTTCCACTCTGTTGGATGAGCTTGGCTATTAAACCTGTCCATCCGGTTTGGTGACTTGCGCCTAGGCCCTCTCCCGTGTCGCCGTGAAAATACTCGTAGAACAACATGTAGTCGCGAAAATGCAGATCATCCTGGAACAGTTTGTTATCGCCAAAAACGGGTTTCTTGCCGCTCTGATCGGCAAGAAAGAGCCGGCACAAACGGCAGGCAATCTGGTCCGCGGCCTGATTGAGATTCACGCGATGTCCGGAGCCGGTTGGAAATTCCACCTGAAACGAATCTCCGTAATAGTAGTGAAGCCGCTGCAGCGCTTCGATAATCAGAAAGTTCATGGGGAACCAAACCGGCCCGCGCCAGTTCGAATTACCTCCAAAAAGACCGGTTCGGGATTCGGCGGGTTCGTAATCGATAGATAGAGTGGCGCCGTCGACGGGCAATTTATATGGATGATCCTTGTGATAACGCGAGAGAGAACGGATTCCATAAGGTGAGAGGAATTCGTTCTCGTCAAACACGCGATTGAAAATGCGCGTCAGCCGCTGCTGGTTCGCGACTGACAGGAGACGCCGCTGCTCGACGCCTTTTTGCGTTAGCGAAGCCAGGCCTTCGGTGAGATCCTTCCTGTGCTCGATGAACCAGTCCATGCGCTTTTTGAAGCCGGGATGCTTTTCGACGAACGCCACGTCCAGAGTGTCGGTGGCAAAAAGCGGAATGATTCCAACCAGCGAGCGCACGCGCAGAAAGTGATACTTGCCCTCGCCTACGCGCAGCCGGTCATAGTAAAAACCGTCTTCTTCATCCCAAAGGCCCGTGCCGTAATAATGATTGATCGCGTCGGCAATGTACAGGAAATGCTCGAAGAACTTGCTCGCGATGTCCTCATAGGTTTTATTCATCACGGAAAGCTGCAAGGCGATCTTCAGCATGTTGAGGCAGTACATCGCCATCCAACTGGTGCCGTCGGATTGTTCGAGCAGCCATCCGGAGGGAAGAGTCGAGTTGCGGTCGAAGACGCCGATATTGTCCAGTCCCAGAAAACCGCCTTCGAAGATATTGGCCCCTTCCGAATCCTTGCGGTTCACCCACCAGGTAAAGTTCATCAGCAGTTTGTGGAAGGTGCGTTCGAGGAAAGCGAAATCGGGTTTGCTCTTTAGCTTCCGATCGATCTGGAAAACGCGCCAGGCCGCCCAGGCGTGCACAGGCGGGTTCACATCGTCGAATGCCCATTCGTAAGCCGGCAGCTTGCCGCTTGGATGCATGTACCATTCGCGCACAAAGAGCGACAACTGGGCTTTGGAGTAATCGGGGTCAGCGGGCGCAATGGCGACCGTGTGAAACGCCAGGTCCCAGGCGGCGTACCAGGGGTATTCCCATTTATCCGGCATTGAGATGACGTCCTCATTGAAGAGGTGCCGCCAGTTGTGATTGCGGCCCTGCTTGCGGCTTTCCGGAGGAGGCGGCATGCCGGGGTCGCCGTTGAGCCACGTTTCAACCACGAAGTGATAGAACTGCTTGCTCCAGAAGAGCCCGGCGAAGGCTTGCCGCTGTACTTGCCTGAGATCGTTGCGCAGCTCGAGGCCAAGGTCCGAATAGAACTCGTCGGCTTCAGCGATGCGCGCAGCAAAAACCGAATCCCATTCGCCGCGCGCGAGATCCGGCGAACCGGCGCGGAACAGCCGGAAATGCAGTGTTTGGGTTTCGCCGCCCTGCAAATTCAGCCGGTAAGCAGCGCATGCTTTAGTGCCCTCCTGGCGCGGGTTGACTGCCCCGGTTTGCCCGTGAATGATGTATTCGTGAAATGCGTCTTTATAGAAACGGTTCTTGCCCGCCCAACCCCACAAGCGTTCCGTGTTGGTTTCGTTTTCGGTGAACAGAACTTCAGGAGCGCCGTCGAGAGCGAAAAGAAAGCTTCCCAATTTGGCGTGGTCTGCCTGCAGCGTGCCGGAATCGGTGCGCCAAAGCTTTGGTTTTTCGGGCGGCTCCTCCGTGCTTCCCCAGCTCCAGGTGTTGCGGAACCAAAGCGTAGGTAGAAAGACGAGAGCCGCAGGGGCGGAGGCGCGGTTGGTGATTTGAACGCGCGCGAATATATCGTCGATATCGCGCTTCGCGTATTCCACCTGTACATCGAAGTAGCGGCTATCATCGAAAACGCCGGTGTCCTGAATTTCATATTCAGGATCTTTCCGCGTGCGCCGCCGGGTTTCATCCACTATGCGGGCGTATGGGTATTCGCTTTGCGGGTACTTATAGAGCCCCTTCAGATAGGAGTTGGTGGGCGTGGCGTCTAGGTAATACCAGATCTCCTTCGCATCTTCGCCATGATTGCCCTGATTCCCGGTGACGCCAAAAAAGCGCTCTTTCAGGATTGGATCCCGGCCGTTCCAGAAGGCGAGCGCGAAGCAGAGAAACTGATGATTGTCGCAGAGGCCGAGGATGCCATCTTCGGTCCAGCGATAGACGCGAGAACGCGCATCGTCATGAGTGAAATATTCCCAGGCCGTGCCATTCGGCGAGTAGTCTTCGCGCGGGTTGCCCCAGGCGCGATCGGCGAGATAGGCGCCCCAGCGTTTCCAATGCCTGGTGCGAGCTTCTGCTTCGGCCAGGCGCTGGCGCTCGGCAGAAGCTGTTCGATTGTTGGGCATGCAGAGTCGAGTATAAAGAACGCCGGTTCAAGATCGGTAGTCGAAAAGCGAACAGTATTGTGTTGGAATAAATGCGAATGCATTCGTTTTTGCGCTGGGCCAATAACAGGCAAGAGGAGATCATCTCTCTCATTCAGGAGATGGTGAACTGCGAATCTCCAAGCGACTCACCCATCGATGTGAACCGGTTTGTGGATCTGATGGTGGAGCGCACGAGCGATATCGCAACTGCCGAAGTTTTGGGAACCGACGGAGCCGGTAAACATCTACGGCTCACATTCCGGACGGGCAGCAATGCGCAGGGCCAAATTCTCGGGCTTGGCCATTCCGATACGGTCTGGCCGCTCGGAACATTGCGCAGCATGCCGTTCCGGCGAGCTAACGGGAAACTGTGGGGGCCGGGCGTGCTCGATATGAAATCCGGGTTGGCCTTCTTCATTTATGCAGCGCGGCTGCTGCGGGAACTCGATGTGCAAACACGCAAGCGAGTTGTCTTGCTGGTCGTGTCGGATGAGGAGATAGGCAGCCGGTCTTCGCGGGCGTTGAGGAATCCGAAGCCAGGCGAAGCGATTGTGTATTGGTGCTGGAGCCCGGCGCCGGACCCACCGGCAAGCTGAAGACGTCGCGAAAAGGCGTGGGTAATTACACCATTCGCGTGACCGGAAGGGCTGCGCATGCGGGTGTCGATTTTGCCGCGGGCGCCAGCGCAATCGTGGAAGCCGCAAGACAGGTGGAGAAAATTGCAGGCTTCACCAATCTTGCGCGCGGAACAACGGTTAATCCCGGACTGATCAACGGCGGCACGCGCACGAACGTAGTCGCGGCGGAATGCCGTATCGGAGTCGACATCCGCGCGGTGCGCATGCGGGATGCCGAGGCTCTCGATCGCAAATTTCATGCCTTGCGCGCCGCGGACCGCCGCTGCTCATTAGAGGTGCACGGTGGGCTGAACCGCCCTCCCATGGAGCGCAGCAAAGCCATCCAGCAACTGTTCGGGCAAAGCAGAAAATTAGGCCGTAAGTTAGGCGTGAAGTTAGAGGAATCGGCAACCGGCGGCGGATCGGACGGCAACTTCACTGCGGCTCTGGGTATTCCGACTCTGGACGGTTTGGGCGGCGTTGGCGAAGGCGCCCACGCGGCAAACGAAAGCATTTTGATCGACCGCATTGCAGACCGTACCGCTCTGCTGGCGATGCTGCTGGCAAATTTGTAGCTTTATCCCCCATGACAAAATGGTGGTTTGCGAATCGTAGTGGACGGCATCTACTATGCCTGCGGATTGACGCTGGTGGGCATCGCCCTTTCCTATTTCGTGGCGCCCTGGGCCGGCATTCCGCTATACATACTCGCCGCTTTTTGCCTGTATTTTTTTCGTGATCCGGAACGCATTCCGCCGCCCGGAGATGTAATGGTTGCGCCGGCAGACGGACAAGTAGTTGCTGTGCGCGATCTTGGGGAAGGAGAAACCCGAATCAGCATCTTCCTCAATATCTTTGACGTGCATGTCAACCGCACGCCCATTCCGGGCAAAGTGATGCAGGTGGTGTATACCAAGGGCAAGTTCATGAATGCGAGCCACGAACTTGCCTCTAGCGATAACGAGCAGAACACGCTGGTTATCGAAGGCAACGGCACGCGCGTTACCTGCCGCCAGATTGCAGGCCTGATCGCGCGCCGGATCGTCTGCTATAAGCGCCCCGGCGACGTGCTGGCGCCCGCTGAGCGAATCGGATATATCAAATTCGGCTCGCGCGTGGACGTGATCTACGGGCCGGAGTGGCAAGCTGCGGTGAAAATTGGTGATCGCGTGAAGGCAGGCGCCAGCGTCGTGGCAAAGCGGGCCGGCAGCCGGGAGGCGGTCTGAATTTCAAAGATCAAATCCTGGGGCCGAAGCAGCCTGCCAGGCGGCCGCGGCGAGCAGCCTATATATTGCCGACCCTCTTCACGAGTGGAAATATCTTCCTCGGCTTCCTTGCCATGCTGCAAGCTTTCGAAGGCGCCCTGCAAGTAAGCGCGGGCGACTACGGGCCGAATCAGCACTTCACGACGGCTGCCAAAGCGATCGGTTTTGCCGTTTTCTTCGACGGCCTGGATGGGCGCATCGCGCGTATGACCAATACCACCAGCGATTTCGGACGCGAACTGGATTCACTCGCAGATGTGATTACGTTCGGCATTGCCCCAGCCGCATTGGCTTTTGTTTGGGGCGTGCAGTTCGTGCTGGCCCCCGGCGATCCGGAACTCATCAGTCATCTCCATCGCGCCGGTTATCTGCTGACTTTTTTCTATTTGCTTTGCGGCGCGGTGCGGCTGGCGCGCTTCAATGTTCAGACGAATCCCACTCCCAAGAATCCCGGGCGGCCGGATCGCAAATATTTTGTCGGCATGGCCATTCCGGCAGGCGCCGGATTCATCGCGGCGCTCGTTTACATGTTTCCATCGCCGGTTCAGTCCTTTGCATTGGCGCTCGGATGGCTGATCACGCTGGCAATCATTTCTCTGTTGATGGTCAGCACATGGCGATATCCCAGCTTCAAGCAGATCAGCCTGTCCAAGCCGCACCCCACCATCATCGTGATCATTCTCGGCGCTATTGCTTTTGTCATTTGGAACTGGTCGCAACCGGTACTGCTGGCGGCGGCGTCTGCTTATGTACTGAGCGGGATTGTGATTCGAATCGGAGGCATCATTCGACGGCATAGAAAACCACGGCCACGCGCAACACTACCGGAGCACCAGGTTGGCTAAAGTGCAAGACACCAAAGCGATGTCAATTGCTCTTGTAGGCGCGGAGACGCTGCTGGGACGCGAAATTGCGGAAGTGTTGAAGGACCGCGCTCATGAGGCCACCCTACATTCGTATTCGGCGAGCGGCGAAGGGAGCTTCGGCGAAGAAGAAGGCGAAGCAGTGTACGTGGAGCCATTGACTGCGGCAGCGATGAAGCAGAGCCGCGCAATCGTTTTTTGCGGCTCGCGCGAAGGCGCGGCTAAGACATATGATCTGGCGAAAACAGCCAGCCCTCACCCCGTCCTGATCGATTGCACAGGCTATTTGGAAGAGCGGCCGGAAAGCCGTACCATCTCTCCTCTGACGGAAGCATCCGATCTCGAACAGAGCTGGCTCTTGGAAATCGCGCATCCGGCGGCCAGCGTGCTCATCCTCGTGCTGGGCCGGCTGGCCCGCCATGACAGGATCCGGCAAGCCATTGCGCACGTCTTTGAACCGGCGAGCGAGCGTGGCAGCCGCGGGATATCGGAACTGCAAAGACAAACCACCAGCCTGCTCTCGTTCAAGCCACTCGATAAAGCCGTCTTCGATGCCCAGGTCAGCTTCAACATGCTGTCGCAGTACGGCGAAGAAGCGCCCACGACCCTGGTCAGCGTCGAGCAGCGTATCGCCCGTCACGTCACCACATTGCTGGCGCGGAACACACAAACGCCCATTCCCAATCCTTCCTTGCGTGTGATCCAGGCGCCCGTTTTTCACGGCTACAGCATCTCGCTCTGGGTGGAGTTCGAACGAACAATTAATTCCACGGCTGCGGCTGAAGCTTTGGCCTGCGCGCAGGTGGAAGTGCGCGGCGCGGAACAGACGGCGCCTGATAACGTCGGAGCCGCCAGCCAAAGCGGTGTGACTGCGGGCGATATTCGGGTTGACGAAAATAATCCGCGCGCGCTGTGGCTGTGGATCGTGGGCGACAATCTTCGGTTAACTGCCGACGCGGTGAGTGAAGCAGTTTCTGACTTATCTGCGAGGCGGCATTGAACAGGCGCAGATGGCTCGTTTCGCTGTTAGGCGTGGCCGCCGCAGGTACACTTTCCTGCGGCTATCACACGGGCGCAAAAGCGGATCTGATGCCGAAGAGCATCCAGACCATCGCCATTCCCGCCTTTAGCACGTTCACGACCCGCTACCGGCTGATCGATCTGCTGCCGCAGGAAATTTCAAGAGAGTTCACTGCGCGCACCCGGTTTCGCATCGTCGAAAATCCGAGTGAGGCCGACGCTGTTCTGACCGGAAGCATCAATTCCGCACAGGTTTTCCCGATTCTGTTCGATCCCACCAGCGGCAAGGCGACGCGCATTCAGATTGTCGTGCTTTTGACGATAACGCTCCGCGAGCAGGCAACCGGACGCACGCTGTACTCGCGGCCGAACTATGGCTTCAAGCAGTTTTATGACGTCGCGGCCGATCCGCACCAATTTTTCGATGAAAGCGGCCCGGCCTTAGACCGGCTAACGCGAGACGTGGCGCACGATGTCGTCAGCTCGATTGTAGAGAATTTCTGAGGACTTCGCGGCTGTGCTCATGACTCCTCAGCAGTTCCTGTCAAATATCGCGAAAGCTCCGCCCGCTCCCGCTTATCTTTTTTTGGGACAGGAAGGCTATCAACGCCGCCTTTGCAAGCAGGCGTTATTGGAGCGCGTGCTACCAGCCGAGGCACGCAGCGAAGGGTTCACGCAAACGGATCTCGAGAACACGACCATCAGTGAGGTATTAGACGATGCACGTTCCTTGTCGCTGTTTGCTTCTGAAAGGTTGATCTGGGTGGCGAGCGCGGAGCTCGCTCTACCCAAGCGCATGACCAGTAGCACAGACGAAGAAGACAGCGACCGTACCGGCGGCGCGCAGCTATCCGAATATCTAAAGCAGCCAACGCCAGGAACAGTCTTGGTCTTTGAATGCAGCCGCTACGATTTCGCCGGAGATGATAAGCCCAAAATCGAGCGCGTCCAGAAATTCTATTCCGTGATTCCGAACGTGGTGGAGTTTCACCACTTCACGCCGGAAATGACGCGCGCCCTTGCGCAGGATCTCGCAAAAAGATACGGATTGAAGATTGGCGGCGCGGAGCTGGCGGCCTTGCTCGAAGCCGTTGCCGGCGATGCAAACCGTTTGTCCAGCGAAATGGAAAAGCTGTCGCTGTATGTCGATAGCGGGCGCGCCGTTACGATGGACGACTTGCGCCTGCTGGTTCCCAATGCGGCGCAGAGTACGATTTTCACCCTGGTTAATGCTTTGGGCCGGCGGGATCGCGCTGCCGCACTTCGCTCGCTGGACATTCTGATTCGTGAGGGCGAGTATTTGCCCCTCGCGCTGTCATTCCTGAGCACGCAGTTTCGTTTAGCGCTGGCGGCGCAGGAAGCCAAAGTGACCACGGCGCAGCAGGCGCTAAGCTTTTTTTCACGAATCGGCGTGCGCATCTGGCGCGAGCGCGCCGAGCAGGTGATGGGAACAGCAGCGGCATTCAGCAGGGATCATCTAATGAAAGCCACCTCAGCTATCTACGAAACCGACAAGAAGCTGCGTGAAGGCTATAAAGACGATCGAGTGATCATGGAAACGCTGGTGTTTGCGCTCACCGGCAGCCGCTAGAGAGCAGGGCTTCGCTCAAATGTCCAGCTTGTCGATAATGCGCTTTTCCACCGTTCCCGGTTTTTGCCACTCGTCTGCATCGAATCTGAGCGTCTGCTCGTACTCTCCGAAGCGGAAATGCAGCAGCAGCTCGCCCGATGCGCCTTGTTCGGCGGATACGCGGTAGCCATTCTTTTTGAAGACTGCCAATCCAGCGGCTATTTCAGGTTCGATCTGTGGTGGAGCGGTGATGGTGTTTTCGGCCATGCGGTTATTTTCTCGCGCTTTGGCCTGCCGAAACATGAGTCGCGGCGCCGGCATTTTTCCGCCGCCATTCGAATAACACGATTCCCGCTGCAACAGAAACATTAAGCGACGAGACGGCTCCGGCCATCGGAATGCGAACCAGCACATCACAGTGTGTTTGAACCGCCTGGTGCAGCCCTTTGCCTTCACCGCCCAGGACGATAGCTGCCGGCGTGCTGAATTCAACCTGGTCGTATAACTCGCTGCCGCGCTCGTCCAGCCCGTAAATCCAGAACCCGCTTTGCTTCAAGCGTTCGATGGTCTGATTCACATTGGTAACGCGAGCGACAGGCAAATATTCCAGCGCTCCTGCAGCGGCCTTTTCGACCGTCTCCGTTAACGGCGCGGCGCGGCGCTCCGGTAGGATCACCGCATTGGCGCCTGCAGCATGCGCCGTTCGAATGATGGCGCCCAGATTGTGCGGGTCTTCTACGCCGTCGAGAATGACAAGCAGCTTTGCGCCTTCCACGACGTCGTTTAGCTCAGCATATTGCCGTGCTGCGCCGAAAGCGATTACGCCCTGGTGCGGCGCGCTTTTGCTCAGACGATCCAGCGCCTCCCGCGGTTCGAATCGAACAGGAACATTACGCTCCCGGCAAAGATCGATAATCTCTTGCAGGCGGGGTCCCGATGCGCCCTTCGCGATCAAAACTTTATCGAGGGGACGCCCGCCGCGTAGCGCCTCACGCACCGGATGGATCCCGCTAGAGAACCGGTTCACGAGAATCCCCCGGCGTTACGCCGCCAGTGGTATGCCGTTCTCATCCAGAATGCCTTCCACTTCCGGGGGCGTGAGGCGGCTGGCGTCATATTCGATAAAGAGTTGTTCCGGGGACAAAAGGCGGGCCGCCAGGATTCCATACACGGCATGAATATGCGCAATCCTTTTCAGCTCATCATCGTTCAACTCGCGAGCGAGCTTGAACGTGCGTTGCACCTTCGTCATCGAAACACAGAGTAACACCGCCGCATCCGGCTATTCATCTTTCTCCTGCTTCAGCTTCCAAAGGATTTGCCGCAGGATGCCGAGCCACGTTTCGGCGTCGGCCGCAGGCAGCGACAGGCGGCGTACCAGCCGCCGGATCTTCAGTTCTGTAGAGCCCGAGGTGCGCTCCTGAACATATCCCGAACGCGCCAGCAGATCGAGCAAAAGCGCAGTGAGCCGTTCCAGATCTTCTGCCGCAGCCGGCGCCGCAGCCGGAAAGCGGAACTCCTGTTCGGCGGCGGAACGCCGCAGTTCATACAAGCAGACCGCCACCGCCTGGCCCAGATTCATAGAGCCGTGTTCATCGCGGGTGGGAATGCGCGTGAGCCAGCGGCAATGGCTCATGTCCGCATTGGACAATCCGAATTTTTCTGAGCCGAACAGCAACGCCACTCTGGCGCGCGACGCTTCCT
>Ga0070739_10008297_pt1 | contig 10689 bp, 9 predicted proteins | sample Coa_R1_7_FD_66445 | JGI IMG/M metagenome (GOLD analysis project Ga0070739, IMG submission 66445) | Surface soil microbial communities from Centralia Pennsylvania, which are recovering from an underground coalmine fire - Coalmine... | ecosystem: Environmental > Terrestrial > Soil > Unclassified ...
CAGGGCTCGATCTCCGCGTGCGTTCCATGCCATTCCGGCCAGCGAGCAGCGATCAGCCGGGACTCGCGTTCCGGAAGGTGCGACCAGATCTCCTCCGTGATGTGCGGCATCACCGGATGCAGCAGCTTCAGCAGCCGCTCGAGCGTTGCGATCGCCATGCCTCCGACGCGGTCGTCCCCGGCGTAGAGCGCCGGCTTGATCGCCTCCGCGTACCAGTCGCAGAAGTCGTCGAACGTGAGGTGATAGAGGACGTCGGCGAGCCGCGAAAACTCGAAACTGACAAGTGCGTCGTCGATCTGCGCCTGCGCGCCGTCGAGCCTCGCCGTGATCCAGCGCTCCTCCGGCAGCTCCGGGCTGAAAGCGGGCTCTGCCTGCGTTGCGCCGAGGATCAGCCGCGCGACGTTCCAGAGCTTGTTCGCGAGCCTGCGTCCCTCCTCGATCTGCTGCGCGGAGAAACGGACGTCCTGCGACGAGGACATCTTCAGCAGCCCGTAGCGCGTCGCGTCGGCGCCGTGCTCGGCGAGCAGGTCGAGCGGATCGATCCCGGTGCCGAGCGACTTCGACATGCGCCGGCCGTCGGGCGCGAGCACCGTCGTGTGGATGATCACCTCGCGGAACGGCACCTCGCCGAGCAGCTCGAGCCCGGAGAAGATCATCCGGTTCTCCCAGAGACGGATGATGTCGCGCGCCGTCGTCTGCATGTCGCCGGGGTAGAACGCGGCGAGGTCGTCCGTCTCGTCCGGCCAGCCGAGCGTCGCGAACGGCCAGAGCGCGGACGAGAACCACGTGTCGAGCACGTCGGTCTCGCGCGTCAGGTCGCCGGACCCGCACTCGGCGCACGCCTGCGGCTCGGTCTCCGCGACCGTCATGTGCCCGTCGGGGCAGTACCAGACCGGCAGCTGGTGTCCCCACCAGATCTGGCGCGAGATGTTCCAGTCGGGCGCGTCCTCGAGCGACGAGATCGCGAAGCGGTGCTGCGAGTCGGGACGGAACGCGACGCGCCGCTCCCGCAGCGCCTCGAGCGCGGGCTGCTTCAGCTCGTCCATCCGGCACCACCACTGCAGGGAGATCCGCGGCTCGATCCGGGTGTGGCAGCGCTCGCAGGTCGGCACCGAGTGGCGATAGTGCTCGCGCTTCTCGAGCAGGTCGCGCTCGCGGCACCAGGCGAGGATCAGCTCCGCCGCCTCCTCCTGCGTCAGCCCCTCGAGCTCGGGGACGAGGTCGCTCATGCGGCCGTCCTCCCGGATCGCGGACGGCTCCAGCAGCTCGTGGTCGCGGCCGATCGCGAAGTCGGTCGGGTCGTGGCCGGGCGTGATCTTCAGCGCGCCCGTCCCGAACTCGGGATCGACGCGCTCGTCGGCGATGATCGGCACGCGCCGCTCGACGAAGGGGACGATCGCCTCCCTGCCGATCAGCTCGCGGTAGCGCGCGTCCTCGGGGTGGACGGCGACCGCGACGTCGGCGGGTATCGTCGCCGGCCGCACGGTTGCGATCGCGATGTGACCGGAGCCGTCGGCGAGCGGGTAGCGGATCGTCGAGAGCGTGTCGTCCACCTCGACGTCCTCGAGCTCGAGGTCCGAGAGCGACGTCTCGTGGTGCGGGCACCAGTTGATGATCCGGTTGTCGCGGTAGATCCAGCCGCGCTCGTAGAGGTGGACGAAGAAGCGCATGACCGAGCGGACGTACGCGTCGTCCATCGTGAAGCGGATGCGGCGGTAGTCCATCGAGGCGCCCATCCGCCGGAACTGGTTGACGATGTTGCCGCCGTACTCGCGCAGCCAGACCCAGACGCGCTCGACGAAGGCGTCGCGTCCGAGCTCCCGGCGGCTCGAGCCCTGGCTCTCGAGGTACTTCTCGACCGCGTTCTGGGTCGAGATGCCCGCGTGGTCGTAGCCCGCCTGGACGAGGACGTTGAAGCCCTGCATCCGCTTCCAGCGCGCGAGCGCGTCGCCGAGCGAGAGCTGCAGCGCGTGGCCGAGATGAAGGTTGCCCGTGACGTTCGGCGGCGGGAAGCAGTAGACCCAGCTCTCGCGCGAGGGGTCGGGATCGGCCGCGTAGAGCCCTTCCTCCTCCCAGCTGCGCTGCCAGCGCTCCTCGACGCCCTGCGGGCGGTACAGCGGCTCCATCTCCATGGGGAGCCGATCGTATTGGGGATCAGGCAGCGACTATGCGCGGAACCCTAGCGGCCCGTGCGCGTCTTCTGCCAGTCGCGCGGCTGGGCGCCGACCTGCTCGAGGATCGTCTCCAGCAGGACGAACGAGGAGAGCACGTGCTCGCGCGCGAGCTCGCGCGCGCCGGTCGGGCTGCCGGCGACGAGCGCCTGCCGGATCGCGCGGTGCTGCTCCGCGTTTCGCGCGTAGAGCCCGTCGATCGAGTGGTCGCCGGGCGCCCAGACCGCGGGCCCGGAGAACGACCGCCGCGCGCTCTTCGCGAGCTGCTCGACGAGCGGCAGGTCGGCCACGCGGTAGATCACGTCGTGGAAGGCGTGGTTCGCGCGCACCCAGTCGCCCATGATCGTTCGCCGCGCCTCACCCGGCTCGAGCGCACGCAGCTCCTGGGAGATCTTCGCGAAGCGCTGCTCGGCGTCCTCGAGCTCGGCGAGGTCGTCCGGGGTCATCTTCCGCGCCGCCACCTCCGTCGCGAGCCCTTCGAGCTCGGCGCGGACGAGGAACGCCTCGTGCAGCTCCTCGCGGGAGATCGTCCGGACGCGCACGCCGCGGTTCGGGACGAAGGAGACGAGCCCGAGCGCGGCGAGCCGGCGCAGCGCCTCGCGGACGGGCGTCCGCGAGACCTGGAACTGCTCGGAGAGCTGCTCCTGTCGCAGCACCGTCCCGGGCTGGAGCTCGCCGGAGACGATCGCCTCCTCGATCACGAGCGCGATGTCGTCGGCTTTCGTGGAGTCGAGGCTCACCCGTTCGAGTCTACGCGCTCAAGCAGCGGCTTCCCGCCGCCGAGGATCGAACCGGAATGCGGCGTCTGGTCGAGCGTCTCGCCACCGCAGCCGCCCTCGCGCTGCTTCTCGCCGGCGGCGCCACCGCGGCGGTCCTCGCCGTCCACAGGATCACGCTCAAACCGGGCCACTGCCGCACCGTCTCGCGCTCGCTCCGCGTCTGCGCCGCGGCCGCCGGCAGGCGGAGTGGCACGAAGACGGTGACGAGCGTCAGGACGACGACCGAGACGATCACGAGCACGGTCACCGTCGGCCCGTCGCCGATCGGCAAGACGTTCGACGGGCCGGGGACGGAGACGCTCGCCACATTCACGCTGACGCACGAAGACACGCTGAACTGGACGGAGTCCATGCCTGACCTCGCGACGAACGGCGGCGACTGCATCGAGATCGACGACCAGGACGGCAACGACCTGGCCGACAACAGCGCGGATTGCACGGTCGGCTCGGGAAGCACCATCCTCCAGCCGGGCACCTACACGCTCAGCGTCGTCGCGGACGCGCCCTGGACGATCAGCCTCTGATCGCCCAGCGCACGTCTACGAGTGCCGGGCTCACTTGCTCTACGGCTTCTCCGGGTCGATGATGTCGCCATGAGGCGAGCGCTCGTGCTCTTGGCGCTTGCGGGCGGCATGGCCGTCCTCTTCGCCACGGCGTCGCGGCCGGAACGCCGCATCCCCCGCTTCGGCGTCGCGCCCACCGCCCTCGCAGCGTGCTACTCGATCACGTGGACGGACCACACCACGCCGGTCGTGGCGCGCACGCCTTGCGCACCCGTCAACGCGCCCGGCGCTCCTCCGCCGACGGCCGTGGTCACCCAGAGCGGCTAGCCGCTCACGACGGAGCCGCGCTCAGCCGGTCACGGGCCGTGCGGCGCCGGGTTCTCGGCGCATACCCGAGCGCCCAGCGCTCGCGCCATCCGGTTGAACCGCGTGCCGAGCGGCTTCAGCTGGACCGCCGCGCGCTGCACGAGCCGCTGGTTCTTCCGAACGAGCGCCGGCAGAAGCCGCTTCTGCACGATGCCGTTCTGCGTCCGCGAGTTCGCCAGGAGCTTCAGGATCGCCGGGCGCTCACGCTTGGGACGCGGGATCAGCGACAGCTGACGGGTGACCTGCTTCGAGATGGCGAGCGTGCTGCGGGTGTCGCGGACGAGAAGCTTCCGGGTGGCCGGCAGCGGAAGAGCACGGATCCTCGAGTTGGCGGCCGCGCAGTCCTGGTTCGCCGCAAGCGCCCAGCCGCCCCTGGTCGGCGCACCTGCGCTGGCCTGGGTGGCGACGAGCAGTGCGGCGCCCAGAGCGAAGAAGGGTGCGAGAGAGCGGCTCATCCTCCTCTCCATGGTAGGGAGAGATCGGCGGCATCGCCGTGTCGCCGTAGCCGCTACTCGTTCTGGTGGTCCCGCTCGCAGAAGTCGGGGCAGGTGCACTCGGCCAGCTCCGCGGTGCAGAGCTCGTCGCGCTCCTCCTGCTCGTCCTCGGTGCGGATCAGCGTCTCGGTCATGTCTTGCCTCCTCTGTCGAGCCGTTCGTAGGCCGGAAGGGTCAGGAACTCGCAGAGCTCGTCGGCGAGCACGAGCTCTGCGAACAGCTCTTTCGCCTCGTCGCCGGCGTCCACGAGCTCGATCTCGTGACGGACGAGGGGCTCCCCGAAATGCCCGTGCCGCAGCCACTGCCAGACCTGCGAGCGGGAGATCTCGGCGGTCGCCGCGTCTTCCATCAGGTTGTCGATCGCGGCCGCGCCGACGCCGTGCAGCCAGGCGTCGAGGTAGCGCACGCCCACGGAGACGTTCGTGCGCAGGCCTTCCTCGGTGATCTCGCCGGGCGTGTCCGGGATGGACAGGAGCGCCGCCTCGTCGGGGACGACGTCCTCGCGCAGCCGCTCGACCTGGTTCGGCCGCTCGCCGAGCGCGGCATCGAACACCTCGGTGCACACCGGGACGAGATCCGGGTGCGCGACCCAGCTGCCGTCGAAGCCGTCGGACGACTCGCGCTCCTTGTCCTCGCGCACCTTCGAGAGCGCGACCTCGTTCACCGCCGGATCCTTCCGCGACGGGATGAACGCCGCCATGCCGCCGATCGCGTGTGCGCCGCGCCGGTGGCACGAGCGCACGAGCAGTTCCGTGTACGCGCGCATGAACGGCACGGTCATCGTCACCTGCGCCCGGTCGGGCAGCACCCAGTCGCGCGCGCGGAACTTCTTGATCACGCTGAACATGTAGTCCCAGCGCCCCGCGTTGAGCGCGCAGCCCCACTCGCGCAGCTCGTGGAGGATCTCCTCCATCTCGAACGCCGCGAGGATCGTCTCGATCAGGACGGTGCAGCGGATCGAGCTGTCGCCTGCGAGCCGGAACGCCTCGGCCCACAGCCGCGCCTCGAGGTGCGACTCGAGCTTGGGCAGGTAGAAGTAGCGCGCGCCGTTCGCGTAGGCGAGGCCGAAGTCGAAGAGCGACGCCGACACGGGCTCGCCGTCGATCTCGTGGTGGCGCTCGACGAGGTGCCAGCCGCGCGGGCGGACGAGCAGCGTCGCGATCTCGTCGTTCAGCCGGTACGTCTTCTCCGGCGTCTCGAGCGAGAGCTCGCGCTTGATCGCGTCGCGGACGTTCTCGTGGCCGCGGACGACGTTCTCCCAGGTCGGCGAGTTCGCGTCCTCGAAGTCGGCCATGAAGGCGCGCGCGCCCGAGTTGAGCGCGTTGATCATCATCTTGCGGTCGACCGGGCCGGTGATCTCGCAGCGCCGGTCGAGCAGGTCGGGCGGCGCCCCGGCGACCCGCCACTCGCCCTCGCGGATCGCACGCGTCCCGGGGAGGAAGCCCGGGTTCTCGCCGGCGTCGAGCCGGCGCTGCCGCTCCTCGCGCGCCGCGAGCAGCTCGAGCCGCAGCGGGTTCAGCTCACGGTGGAGCTGCTCGACGAAGGCGAGGCCGTCGCGCGAAAGGCCTTCGACCTCGGCGACCGCGCTCACGCGAACTGCGCCTCCTCCGTCGAGCCCTTCAGCGCGAGCGTGGAGCTGTCGGGCGCGACGGCCTGCGCCACGAGGTCGAAGTAGCCGGCGCCGACCTCGCGCTGGTGCTTGGTCGCCGTGTAGCCGAACTCCTCCAGCTCGAACTCGTGCTGCTGCAGCCGCACGTACGCGGGCATCTGCTCCTCCGCGTAGCCCCGGGCCAGCTCGAACATCGCCGCGTTGAGGGAGTGGAAGCCGGCGAGCGTGATGAACTGGAAGCGGTAGCCCCAGCCGGCGAGCTGGTCCTGGAAGGACGCGATCTGCTCGTCGTCCAGGTGCTTGCGCCAGTTGAAGGACGGCGAGCAGTTGTAGGCGAGCAGCTTGCCCGGGAAGCGATCGTGGATCGCGTCGGCGAAGTCGCGCGCCTCGCCGAGATCCGGCGTCTGGGTCTCGAACCAGACGAGGTCGGCGTACGGCGCGTACGCGAGCCCACGCGAGATCGCCGCGTCGATCCCGTCGCGGACGCGATAGAAGCCTTCCGGCGTCCGCTCCCCCGTCACGAAGTCGCGGTCGTACTCGTCCACGTCGCTCGTGAGCAGCGCAGCCGAGAGCGCGTCCGTCCGCGCGACGAGCACGGTCGGCACGTCGAGGACGTCCGCCGCGAGCCGAGCCGCGGCAAGCGTCCGGACGAACTGCTGCGTCGGGACGAGCACCTTGCCGCCGAGGTGGCCGCACTTCTTCTCCGAGGCGAGCTGGTCCTCGTAGTGGACGCCCGCGGCGCCCGCCTCGATCAGCGCGCGCATCAGCTCGTACGCGTTGAGCGGGCCGCCGAAGCCGGCCTCGGCGTCGGCGAGGATCGGCGCCAGCCAGTGCGTCCCGTTCCGGCCCTCGGCCCAGTCAATCTGGTCGGCTCGCATCAACGCGCAGTTGAGGCGGCGGACCACCGCGGGGACGCTGTTCGCCGGATAGAGGCTCTGGTCCGGGTAAGTCGCGCCCGCGAGGTTCGCGTCGGCTGCGACCTGCCAGCCGGAGAGGTAGATCGCGTCGAGCCCTGCCTTGACCATCTGGACGGCCTGGCCGCCGGTCAGCGCGCCGAGCGCGCGCACGGGCTCGTCCCGCCCGAGCAGCTCCCAGAGACGCTCCGCGCCGAGACGCGCGAGCGTGCACTCGGGGACGACCGAGCCGCGCAGGCGCACGACCTGCTCCGCCGAGTACGGCCGCTCGACGCCGCCCCAGCGCGCGTCGTCGCGCCACCGCCGCTCCAGCCGGTTGGCCTCTTCCTGGATCCGAGCCTCCTGCGACATCCCGCCTCCTTCGACGCACTGACGCCATTTCGGATCCAAAACTTACCAGGGTAAGCGGAAGTTACACCCCTACAGGCGTATAGGTGCCCGTCTGGGATCCGGGATTAGGCGCCTGGCAGCGCGTAGTGGCGGAAGACGACCTCCGCCACGCAGACGGGCTTGTCGCCGCCCTCACGCTCCACGGTGGCGGTCATGGTGACCTGCCGGCCCCAGTCGAACCGCTCGAGCTTGTCGACGTGGAACGTGCCGCGGACGCGCGAGCCCGACGGCACCGGCGCGGGAAAGCGAACCCGGTTGAGCCCGTAGTTGAGCCCCATCCCGACGTCGTCGTGCGGGAGCACCTCGTACGACATCACCGGCACGAGCGAGAGCGTGAGGTAGCCGTGGGCGACCGTGCCCCCGAACGGCGTCTGCGCCGCCATATCCGGATCGACGTGGATGAAGTTGTGGTCCTCGGTCGTGTCGGCGAACGCCTGGATCCGCTCCTGCGTCACGTCGATCCACGACGACGGCCCGTACTCCGCTCCCTCGGCGATGCTGCTCACGGCGAGAATCTACGCAAGCCGGGCCAGCACGTCGACCAGCCGCTGCGCCGAGGCCCCGTCCCAGCGCTCCGGCACGGCGTGCTCGCCGCCGGCGGAAGCGACCAGCTGCGGGATCTCGACGATCCGCCGCGGATCGAGCCCGAGCAGCGTGTTCGTCCCGACCGAGCACGTGAGCGGGCGCTCGGTGTTGTCCCGCAGCGTGAAGCACGGGATGCCGAGATAGGTCGTCTCCTCCTGGATCCCGCCCGAATCGGTCAGCACGGAGCCGGCGCCGAGCAGGAGGCTCAGGAACTCGAGGTAGCCGAGCGGCTCGAGCAGCCGCAGCGACTCCGAGCCGCCGATCCCGAGCGCCCGGAGCCGGTGCGCGGTTCGCGGGTGGCACGGGAAGAGGACCCGCAACTCGCGCGCGACCTCCTCGAGTGCCCGCATCGCGGGCTCGAGCAGCTCGCCGTCGACGAGCGCTGGACGGTGCAGCGTCACGAGCAGGAACGTCCCGGGCTCGACGCCCAGCCGCCGCGCCACCTCCAGGCTCTCGGCTCGCGGCCGCATCCGCACCAGCGTGTCGATCATCGTGTTCCCGACGAAGTGGATGTCCTCCTCCCCATGTCCCTCGCGCAGCAGGTGCTCCCGTGCCTCGGGCGAGTGGATGAAGAGGAGATCGGCGATCGAGTCGGCGACGATGCGGTTGATCTCCTCCGGCATCGAGCGGTCGAACGAGCGAAGCCCCGCCTCGACGTGGCCGAGCGGGATCTGCAGCTTCGCGGCGACGACGGAGGCCCCGAGCGTCGAGTTGACGTCGCCCGGGACGAGCACGACGTCCGGACGCTCCTCGCTCAGGATCGGCTCGATCCGCTCCATCACCCTCGCGGTCTGCACCGCGTGCGTCCCCGAGCCCACGTCGAGCAGGTGGTCGGGCTCGGGCACGCCGAGCTCCTCGAAGAAGATCTGGGACATCTCCGCGTCGTAGTGCTGTCCCGTGTGGACGACGACGGAGCGGAACTCGCCGGGCCGCCGCCCGAGCTCGGCGATCACCGGCGCCATCTTCACGAAGTTCGGCCGCGCGCCCACGACCGAGACGACGGTGCGCCGCTCCATCAGACCGGCACGTCTGCGAGACCGAGGAGCTCGCGCCAGCGCGGCATCACCGCCTGAACGCTCCACTCGCGCGCCGCCTCGGCCGCCCGGCGCCCCTCGGCCGCCGTCGCCCGCCGCTCCGCGAGGTCGAGGATCGCGCGCGCGGCGTCGTCCGCGCGGTCGTGAACCCACTCGGGCGCGTACTGCGAGCGCGCGCCGGGTCGCTCGAGGACGACGGGGACGCAGCCGGAGGCCATCGCCTCCGCGAGCGCGACCGCGTGCCCCTCGATCTCGCTCGTCGAGAGCATGAAGCCGACCTTCTGGAGATAGCTCGCCATGTCGGGGTCGAACTCCTCGAAGCCGACGGCCTCGCACAGGAGCGGGGAGCGCCCGATGCGCGCGAAGAGCGCCTCGTAGTACCCGCGCTCGTCCTCGCGCGCGAGCATCCACGCGTACTCCCACGGCGGCCTGCCCTTCACGACGAGGCGGAAGCGCGGGTCGTGCGCGCGGACGCGCTCGAGGATGTCGAGCGCGCGGTCGAGCCGCTTCAGCGCCGGCACGTAGCCGATGAAGCCGAGGTTGAAGCCGGCGCCCGGCAGCTTGGGACGGCCGAGGGCGACGGTGTCGACGGTGTTCGGCAGGACGTGGAGGCGCTCGCGCGGCAGGGAGAAGCGCTCCACCGCCTTCTCCAGCACGTGCTCGGCGACGAAGACCATCGCGTCGACGCGCTCCATGTCCACCTCGGCCGGAAAGCGGGTCTCGAGCTCCATGCGGTGGAAGCGGACGACGAGCCGCTGGTCGTCGCGCCGGTTCGCCGCGTAGAAGACGGCGTTGCCGAGGCACCATTCGCAGAAGAGGACGTCCGCCTGCTCGAGCAGCGCTCGGCTCCGCTTCTCGTCGTGCTCGGCGTGCCGCGACCAGAGGTCCTCGCTGACCGTGCAGCCCCAGTCCTCGATCTGCTCCCGCAGCTCGCGGGCGAACTTGAGCTCGTGGCCCGCGAAGAGGAATCGCGGCGCAGACGACGCCTCTCCCCGCCGTCGAGAGCGAAGGACGTGACGAGCGACGGCGGGCGCGACGACGTCGAACGTGTGGCGTCGCGCGGTCTCGAGGCAGCGGCCGGCGGCCTCCTCCCGCAGCTCCGGATCCCCGCTCGCGAGGACGAGGCGATCGAACGCCTCGTCGAGGTCGGAGGCGAAGAGCGGATAATCCGCGCCGAGCACGAGCTCGTGGATCGGGTTGCGGTTGAGCAGGACCGGGACGCCGGCCGAGCCGTACTCGAGCACCTTCGTCGAGAGCTCGCTGCTCGAGTCCATGCTCGGATGGCGCAGCGACAGCGCGACGTCGCACGTCCCGGCGAGCGAGCGCACCTCGCTGCGCGGCACCGCGCCGTGCCAGACGAGGCCCGGCGTCCCGCGCAGCGCCGCCTCGACCGCGGGCTTGAAATCCGGTCGGTCGGACGGATTGTGGACCTTGTCGCCGACCACGTGGAGCTCGAGCTCCGGGAGGACCTCGCGCAGACGGCCGAAGAGCGCGACCAGCTCGAGCGCGTAGTACTCGGGCGAGAGCTTCCCGGCGTAGAGCAGGCGGCGGATCGGGCCGCTCGCCGCTCTCGGCGCCGCGTCGGACGGCAGCGGCGGGATCATCGGCGGCAGACAGAGCAGCTTCTCCTCCGGGACGCCGACCGAGAGCACGAGCTCGCGGATCTCCCCGGTCTGGCAGAGGATCCGATCGCATGCCCGGGCGAGCTCCGGCAGGTCGGAGTCGGCGGCCTCGGCGGCGTGCGACGGCACGTAGTAGAGCCAGATGCGCCCGTCGAAGGCTCCGCTCGCGACGAGCTCGCGCGCGGCGTTCATGCCGCGGACGACGACGATGTCGAACGCCTC
>Ga0070739_10008299_pt1 | contig 10688 bp, 13 predicted proteins | sample Coa_R1_7_FD_66445 | JGI IMG/M metagenome (GOLD analysis project Ga0070739, IMG submission 66445) | Surface soil microbial communities from Centralia Pennsylvania, which are recovering from an underground coalmine fire - Coalmine... | ecosystem: Environmental > Terrestrial > Soil > Unclassified ...
GCCAAATGCCACTGAGGGGATAACGAAAAGTATTACGCAGTATTACACTTTTCTGGGTGCGGCGGCACAACAAATGGCGAAAAATGTGCCTTCCACGCCAGAAGCCATACGTTCAGTGATTCATGGGTTTCGCGATATAGGGGTAGATGAACTGATCATCTGGCCGTGCATACCCGAACTGGAGCAGATAGAGCTGCTGGCTGATGTCGTTAGTGATGTGTAAGATATATTAGTCGCCCCAAAGTTTTCGTCGAGAAGGATAAATCTCTTTTTACCCGATGGTTGTGAAATGGAAGAGAAAAAATCGCAGATTTTTTCTCTTCCATTTCACAACCATCGGGTAAAAAGAGATTCTCCTGAAAATGATTTTTCATGGTTGCTGGTGCTCCGTAGGAGCATGGACTATTTATCTAAAATCAAGTAAGATTTATAACACAGAATTTAGCTTTGTGCGATGCGAGCCTGCTGAGGGATGCAGAAGTTCAGCAGCAGGAAGATCGCGATAACGCCGATGATGCAAGTTGCGCCACCGAGGGTTAGAGTCCAGGTTGCGCCGACCGACTGCGCGGCCCAACCGGCACACAGGTTGCCGAAAGGGGCCAGCCCGAAATTGATCAAGATCCAGAGGCTGAGCACGCGGGCGCGGATAGCTTCAGGCACCATTGTCTGAACGGTCGTATTGGTCATCGTCGAGGAGAGCACAGAGGTTGCTCCCAGCAGAGTCAGCAGAGGCAGGGCCAGCACGATATTGCCCATCAAGGCGAAGGCCAGGCAGGCCAGACCGGCCAGAAGGGAGACGATCAGCAAGAAGCGTGCCCCATCGTGGATGCGCTGGGACAGTGCCACCAGGAAAAGCGAGCCAGCCAGGGCACCGATACCGGCGGCAGAGTTGAGCACACCCAGGCCAGTAGCGCCAATATGGAAGACATTATCAGCAAAGACCGGCAAGAGGGTCAGATATGGGAAGACCAGGAAGCCGGTGATCAATTGTAAAGCCAGCACAATTTGCAGGATCGGGCTGCGTCGTGCATGGGTCAATCCTGCACGTAATCCCTGCCAGATGCTTTCTGCTTGCTGTCGTTGCTGGTTGCGGGGACGCAAAGCAGGACGCATCAGGAGCAAGGGAATGATAACGGCAACGTAGCTCAAAGCATTGAGGTAATAGGAACCGGCAATACCCAGCAGCCCCACCGATAATCCACCGATAGCGGGACCAATTACACGAGAAAGATTAAACTGAGTCGAGTTGAGCGCAATCCCCTGTTTGAGCTGATCCACTGGGACCAGATCGCCGACGAACGTTTGCCAGGCCGGGAGACCAACGCAACTGACGGTCCCATTGACGAGCGCCACCAGGAGAATAAGCCAGACATTAATTATTTTGAACGTCGTAAAAATCCCCAGCAGCAAAGCCGTCAGCATATAGATGGTTTGCGTCCAGATGAGCAGACGACGGCGATCCAGACGATCGGCCACTACGCCACCGAGAAGAGAAAAGATGATATTGGGTACAGTGGCGGCGAAAGAGACAAGACCGAGAAGCAAAGCAGAGTTCGTCAATTGAAGAACCTGCCACCCCTGACCCACGTTCTGAATCCAGAAGCCAATGCTTGAGAGAAAGGCGCCGGACCAGAAAACACCAAAATTTTTGTCGGCCAGCGGTCGCAGAGAAGGGGGTAGCGCCGACCTACGATTTTTGGATGATGATGAACGTGTTTTTGAGGGTACGGATAAAGACATTGAGCATCCTTTGCATTACGAGTTGCCCCAAAATTTTCATCAAGAAGGATAAATCTCTTGTTACATGATGATTGTGAAATGGAAGGAAAAAATCGCCGATTTTTTCCTTCCATTTCACAATCATCATGTAACAAGAGATTTATCCTTCTTGATGAATAACCTGGGATAATTCATAATAAAAATTGAGACACACTACTATATACACACAACACACAAAAAGCAATAAGAAAGTTTTTGTTTTAAAAGAGGCAGATGAAAGGGGCGTAGGGAGGCGAAAGATGCAAATGTATGAATGCGCGAGAGACAAGCCCGGGAAGCAATATGCACAGGACCAAACAGCACATACCACAAGCAGGGCACAGCGGACCTGTCCATCATCCGCGTCCCTCAGAGAACCCCGCATCTACCAGCAATATTCCAATTTTGTCAACAAAAATAGGGTACAGGGCCTTTCAAAGGTCGATCCCAGCGGCTCAATTGGTCTGAAGAGCCGGGTAGGAGACAACTTTAAAAAGCCCTGCGTTTATGTTTACTTTAATTGTAGAGTCAGGAAAGTGGAATTACAATGTGCAAAGTTACTATGAAAAAGAAAGTAAATAAGTGCAAAAGTGCTATGTGGTGTAGATGGCGCGTTCAACTCGCAGGATTGGTATGGGAGGGGCAAGGCAGAGCCATTGCTCCTCCCATACCGATTCTACGAGCCGAACGCACCAGTTTCGCCAAAGGTCCCATATCATTGTTCTCAATGATACAGGATGATATCATTGATTTCTGAATAAGCTGCTAGATAGAATGCGCATGCTATGTATAAGAGGCTGATCATCAATGGGTAAAAAACAAATCCTGTTGCTCCTCACTCTAGGCATGCTCGCGCTACTTTCTGGAATTTATGTTGTGGGAGGGGTGCAGGCCTACTCACGCTTTCGACAGAATAGCCTTGCGGACCAGGAACATTGCGGCGGGCAGGCTCCGGTGCATGTTTGTGTGGATGCGCCAGCAGCCATATATAGCGCATTTTATCCATCCTATGTAGCGACACAATATCCCCTGTTCAAAGTGAGCTATAGTAGCGATAGCGCTCAGACATTGTTAATCAACGTCTCAATTGGCAAATTTAGCCAGGAGGAGACGCAAACGGTGAGCGCGAACGACAGCACGCAAAGCAGCGCCTTTATACCCCCACTACAAGGGCAGGTCTTGCGCAATCTGATAACCGACATGAACACCTCCTTGCATGTGCAGGTGACAGATACCCACAATCAGACGTATTATCTCGATGACATACCATTATTGCTGCACTCGCGCTGGCTGATGCAATGGCTGGTTGCCAATCGTTTGCAGATTGCGGCCTGGGTAACGCCTAACGATCCCGCAGTGGCCGAACTGGTGAGGAAGGCCGCGACCCATCTTGCGAGCGAGGACCCGCCAGTTCCAGCTGGAATGGTGGGTTACAAAGGGGACGCGCACCAGGTTACGGATCAGGTTGATGCGATTTACGATAGTTTGCGGCTAGATTATGGCATAAAATATATCCAGGCCAGCGTTCCATATAGCGGGACAGCTAATGGAGGAGACGCAACTCAGTATGTCAAGTTGCCAGCAGAGGTATTACAGCAACGGAGTGGTATGTGTACAGAACTCACGGTGTTGCTGGCGGCAGCTGTGGAAAGGATCGGGCTACACGCCAGTATAGTGATCATTCCAGGGCACGCTTTTCTGGGAGTTGCCGTTACGGAGGATAACAAGAACGTTCAATATTGGGATGCGGTTGATGTCAATAACAATGTCGCGGCAGATTCGGCCAACGTGGCAGCGAACGCCATGTATGAAAAGAATCTGAAGCAACGAACTATTGTGGATACGATAGCGATCCAGGATGCCCGTGCCGCGCACATTGGACCAATGGTGTAGGGGAGGGTGATGACGATAAACACAATAGATTTTTCGACCTGGTTCAGTACCGGGTGTTATGGTGGGTTAGCCTGCTGCATGCTCGCTATCGCGGCTAACGCCCTTTATACAACGTTGCGGCAACGCGGCACGACTCGTCAACTGGCGACCGTTATTGTGATCTGCGTTCTCGCGGCGCTGCTCTTGCTGCCTGCAATTATCTGGTATCATCTACGTTTCAGTGTTCGGCAAGGCCAGCTCGCGATGATCGAGATCGAAATAATGTTGTCTTATGTGGCATTTTGCGGCTGGTTTTTGCCGCTGGGAGTCACCAGCACATATTGTCTGTTGACACAACCGCGTGATTCGTTGACGGCCACGCGTATTCCCAGGGCAGGAAAAGGGCAGGTCAGTGGAAAATCGGCGAATCCCCAGTCGATACCACCGCGCTATCAACGAGGTATGCCTATCCCGTTTGTGTATGGAGACGACACGCCGTGGGGTTGGCTGGAGTACCGTGGTGGCAATTTCCAGGGGCAACGCCTGGCGCTCAAGCGCATGATTATTACTATCGGGCGTGACGAAGCGAACGAGATCTGGCTCGATGATGAAATGGCTTCGCGCTATCATGCCGAGCTGGTCTGGCAAGAGGGCAACATCTTTCTCACTGACTGCGAGAGCCTCAACGGTGTATTTCTGAATGGGCAACGGATTCGCCAGAGCGTCTCTCTTGCTTCTAACGATGTGCTGGAAATCGGCTCGCACCGCTTTGCTTTTTTTCTGGAGAGTGAGCCACGCAAGCAACTGGACGACAGCGATGATCCTCTCATTCATCACAAATGGCGTTCGGCTCTGGATTCATTGACAGCGGGCAGCGACATCTTGCCTGCCACCAGACCTTTAAGCGACCGACCTATAGAGGAAGATCCCCCGGCGTCTGTGGAAGAAGAAGATGAAGAGAAGACGTTGAGAAAGAGCGATTTGAAGCAGACGGAGGAAGTGGATCGAGCCGCATCACTTCTGTTGTTACCTGCAACGGCAGGGGCACTCGTAATCCGCAGTGGCAGTAAAGCGGGTCAGTGTTTTCGTCTCAGTCGGCCCGTGTTGACGGTTGGGCGCGGCATCGAGAGCGACGTGATAATAAATGATGCATCCATCTCGCGCCGCCATGTTCAGTTTTCACGCCGGGATGACGGCGATTACATCCAGGATCTGGCGAGTCGAAATGGGACCACTGTCAACGGAGAGGCTGTGACCTCTGCCACGTTGTTGCAGCCCGGCGACATGATCGAGATGGGAAATATTCGTCTGGAGTACACGCAGCTCCAGTCCATGCAGACGACCCCGCTGGCGATGGATATTACGCCACCGCCAAAGGTGACCGGACCTATCAGTGGCGTGGGACTCGCCCCCTTGCGTTTGCCAAGTCGCCAGAAAGAGGAATAGTAAGGGATAAATCCCGTTTTACATATTTTGTGTGAAATGCAAGAGAAAAATCGGAGATTTTTCTCTTGCATTTCACACAAAATATGTAAAACGGGATTTATCCCTTTGACGGAAAGTTTGGGAGGGCACATAAATGAGCGTCCATTACCACTCCACGTCGGCATTGCTGAGAGGGTGGCGTCCCAGGATAGGGCGACCGTGGCCGGGATAGAGGTAGTGCACGTGCAGGCTACGGAGCACGCGTAGGGTCTCCTCCAGTTGGGGGCGATTGGAGGCGCCGCGAAGCAGAGGGGCCCCACCTTCCAGAGTAATGACAGTATCGCCACAGAGCAGTTCCTGAGTAAAGGGTTGATAGAGACAGAGGCTTTCGGGCGTGTGGCCGGGGCTGGCGATCACGCGCCAGTTGGGGTGAAAAGGGAGGCCAGCCACATCATCGAGCCAGAGATCGATAAGCTTCATTTGTTGAGTATAGGCGGGCGGAAATAAATCGAGGTGGTGCAGTGGTCCAGGCAATACCTGACCGGCAAAATGGCTGATATGGGGTCGAACCTTGCCATTGCGCGCCTCTTCCTGAGCGAGCTGGTGGATGTTAGCCGAAGCGGCAACGGGAGCCTTACAGATAGAGCGAAGGGCATGTACACCCGAAGTATGATCAGGGTGGAGATGAGTCAGAACGATAAGATCGATAGCAGTGGGAGAGCGTTTTAAAAAGCGTTCTATATAATGAGATAAAAGATTGACATTTAAAGAAGAGCCTGGATCGACCACAACCAGCTGTCCATCATCGATTAAAAATGTATTTGCCATTGAAAAGCGATCAGTAATAGTATGCACGCACCGGGGTTGGGGGGCGGCAGAAAGATTCAAAGGTTGATAGGCAGAAGCAGGATTCAAGACATCCCTCCGACAGTCAGAAAGCAGTCATAAAGTGCTCAAGCATGAGTCTATCCTAACATCGAGGTCAAGATGGGGAGAGATTCTCAAGGGAAATTGAATTACATTTTTGAGATGTATATGTTACAATGGATATGTGGTTCGGGAGCAAGCAATGTCCCCGTGGTTAGTAATGTCCCAGCCCCGGTTTCGTTCCGCCATCCGGTATCTAGGAATCACTGGCTGAGAACCACAGAAGAGATCCACTGAACGCACGCGTATCATAGGGTTTTCTTGTTAGAACAACTTTACCTACTGATGAGTTATTGTCAAGCGGAACGATCTAAGACTAAGAAGGGGAAATAGTATTCATGATGTCCAATGAGGGCTACCGGGATCGCATCCTCACCTGTCGCGATTGTGGAAACGAGTTTACCTTTACGGCTGGCGAGCAGGAATTTTTTGCCAGCAAAGGATTGACAAACCCCCCTGGTCGTTGCCCAACGTGTCGCGCCGCCCGGCGTGGTCAGCAGTCGAATGGTGGTGGAGCACGTGCTTCACGTGGTGAACAGTACGATGCTATTTGTGCAGCGTGTGGTCGTCCAACAACCGTACCATTTATGCCCCGCGAAGATCGTCCAGTTTATTGTAGCGATTGTTTCCAGGCACAGCGAGCTTCACGACGCCCTCGTGAAGAGAGTCACAGTTATAGTTATAGTTATACCGATAGTGGTTATGGTGGTGGTGGTGGTGGGCGTGATCGCCGAGGAGGTCGAGAGCGTGACCGGCGCGATAATCGACGGGATCGCCGCGATAGCCGCTGGGATGATCGCTGGTAGGATAGAACTATGATGAGCAGAGGGTGATCACAGGCGGGTTGCCCTCTTCATTTTGCCTTTTGTCCTTTTTCTTCCCCGCGCCATTCCTCTCTCCCCCATTTTCCCCTCGCGTATGTTATACTAACGTCAATATGTAAGTCCATATCCTCGACACGGAGGTTTTTCTTTGCAATGACATTCACCACGGAAGGTCAGTGGCCGTCGTATACCTATATTGTGCCACAGATCTACACACGGTCAAAAGTGCGTCTCGTTGGCCTGGGGACGTACACACCTAAAGGCATCATTACAAACGAATTCTTTGCACATATATCTACACGACTGGGTGATCCTCGTAAGGCTGAAGATCTTGAACGCGTGACCGGTCTGCAAACCCGACATGTGCGTACCAACACCCTCGATCTTTGTCGCAGCATGGCGGGCGATGATGCGCCTGGACTTATTTATCATCCTGACGCACCAGCTGAAGAGTCGCTGGTTGATATGGCCGTTATTGCCGCGAAGCGTGCGGTGGCGAGCGCTGGTCGCGCTATATCTGAAATTGACACAGTGATTGGTGCCTCCTCGTCCGATAACGATGCCTTCCCAACGATTGCAGGCTGGGTACAGTCGCGGCTGGGACTGCCACCTGTACGTGCAACCATGCTGCGAGGTGCCTGTGCCTGCCAGACCGAGGCTTTCCAGATCTGTGCCGAGGTGCTGGCAGGTAGTTCTGCCCGGCTCGTGCTGCTGGTGACTTCCGAGGGCCTCTTGCCCAACATCATGAACGTGCTCGACTGGAAAACCAGCTCCCTTTTTGGAGAAGGTGCAGCCGCTTTTCTGTTGGAGAGAGGCGATGAAGACACATATATCATCAATGGTGCCGATGCTCGCCTGGCGCAGTCACTTATTTACCAGACACCATTGCGTAAAGATGTCGTGGAGATGGCGGAAGTAGATATCAAAATTCGCCAGTTGTATCGTGAGGGTCGGGGGAAAGAGCTGGCTCAACTCCTCTCTACATACATGGTTGGTTATACTAAAATGAACGGGAAAGAGGTTTACCGGGCAGCTCCACGGGCTATGGCTGAAAGTGTAGACGCCCTATGCCGCCATGCTGGTGTACATCCCGATGAACTGGCCCATATTGTGCCTCACCAGGCCAATTCGCGCATTACGCGTCGTCTCGGCGAGCTGCTCATCAATGATTACGGTTGGCCTGAGTCCACGATGGAGAAACTGGCCGATAATTTCCGTTATTATGGCAATCTCTCTAATGCCAGCATCGCGCTGGCCCTTACTGAATTGTTGCGTCAAGGGCAATTGCACGATGGAGAATGGATGGCTTTGCCTGCCGTCGGTGGTGGCATGAACTACGGGAGCTGGCTATTGCGTTACCATGCCTTGAAGAATCCTGACGCGTTATTGAATCCTGAAGAGTAGATGACGCGAGGTGTGGTTTTTTTGCAGGCTTGCGGTTGCTGTGGATGGTGTGGATTGCCAGGCGTCGCCTGGCAATCCACACCATCCACAGCAACCGCAAGCCTGCAAAGTGTTTAGCCAGCGAACCAGCCATCATCGACAGGCACGATAGCGCCGTTCAGAAAGGCGGCATCGTCGGAGGCAAGGAAAGCCATAACCGAGGCAAGATTTTCTGGTTTGGCGACACGTCCGCTGGTAGCCTGAACCAGCTTCATCACTTTTGCCAGGCCTGCCTCGTGGGGATTGCCACCGCCGAGACCAATGTTCGTCTCAACCCCACCCGGACAGACAGCGTTGCAGCGGATGCCGCGATCCCCATAGTGAAAGGCAATGCTTCTGGTCAGGCCCACGACGCCGTGTTTGGAAACTGTATAGGGAGTTCCGGCAGCTCCACCGCGCAGACCAGCCTCTGAAGCGGTATTGATGATGCAGCCGCTCCCCTGCTCTAGCATGATTGGAATAGCACGGCGGCAGGCGAGAAAAGGCCCGGTCAGATTGACGGCGATGACGCGGTCCCACAATTGTAGCGAGGCGTCTGCTGCCGGTGTCATGCTGTCCATAATGCCAGCATTGTTGCAGAGGATATCCAGGCGTCCATATGTGGAGGTTGCGGTAGTGAGCATGCGCTCGACATCCGCATCAAGGGCCACATTGGCGACACAGGCAGTCACTTTGCCTTCCTGCGCCTGTAATTCCGCCACGACTTTCTGCAGCGGCTCCTCCACGATATCGACCGCCACGACGGCAGCGCCACCAGCCACGAAGCGCTGAACGAGAGCGCGACCGATGCCAGAGCCAGCTCCGGTAACCAGAGCGACTTTTCCATCAAATTGCATAGCAACCTCCTTTGAGAACGAACCATCGCTGTTGATCAGTGTTCTACCATAGAACAGAAGGGAATATCATGTAGATGCTTAGGGTCCTAACGAAAGAAGCAAAAATTTTTATGGAGAGTTACTCTCCATATTGTGCAGGATTTGCTTGAGCATGCGACGAAACAGGACGCGCTCGACATCGCTCAGGTCTGCAAAAACCGCCTCTTGCAGTTTCATGAATTGCTCATTGATAGAGCGCTCTTTTTGTCGTCCCAGAGCGGTCAGATAGACGCGCACCAACCGATTATCCTCTGGATCGCGGCAGCGCTGTACAATGCCAGCCTGCTCCATGCGTTGAAGCACCTGCGTCACGGATGCGCCCTGCACGGAAAGCTGTTCGGCAATTTCTGATTGCGTGATACCATCTTGCAGATAGAGACAGTACATAACCATTGCCTGTGCCCGGTGTATGCCGATTTGCTCCATAAAAGCGTCTGTTAGCCCTCGATATGCCTGACTGATCTGGGCCAGCAATATCCAATCTTCTATGGCATCTGATTCGCTCGTCATAAAAACCCTTGTTTTAGTTAGGAACCAATTAATTAGGATGTTAATAATATAGATGGATTGCTGTTCGGTTGTCAAGCGCTTATAAAATAGCCCCTGCTCATCAGATCATACTCCTGAAGAGCAGGGAGCATTGTTCAAAGGCTGTATTCGGGAGCTATTGATAGATCATGCTAAAACGCTCTTCAGGAGTAGATCCAGTCACGACCATCGGTGAAATGAATGCCGCCGTAAGGCTTTACTGTGGTAGAGGGGTCATCAGGATCATAATACATATGCCCCGAAAGCGAACAGCCCCCATCGAGGCCGATTTCTGGACCTTGCGACACCTGGACTCCGACCTCAAATTGGTCGATACTTGCGCAATTTGAAGAAAAGATCTGCGGCCAGTAGGTCTTGCAGTTGACAGAATACCACAGGCGCAGAGAGCCTATCTGCCTCCCTACACCATCATAGATGGGTTCATCTTGCAACATGCCAAAATCGTCGATACAATGCGTTTGCGCTGCTTTATAGTTGTCACACTGAGCACCTGCGCAATAAACACGATCATCAGAAGGTGAAGGTGATGCCCCTGTGTCAGCTAACGCAGCCGAAGAAGAGAGCATAAAAAAGATACCGATCATGATCGCGGCTAGCAGGATCTTAGGGGGGACCAGCCTTCTACTCAGCAGAGTGCGATGAGGGTTTTCCTGTCCACTTTTTCCCAGAAAAAGTAATGGTAGTTCTCTGAATGATTGCATTTTCTACTCCTTTCTCTTATGAGCATGCTGTCACAATGGTCAGGCTCACTTTTGTCGTGGAATAGTACTGGTGCAGGATGCAATAGAGGCAAACCTGCTATACTACTACTGGTGCCGTTCTATACGGAATCGGATCGTTATTGTAGAAAGACACCTGTTGAGAAACTGTGTACAGATGCATGCATCACTTTCAAGGTCATTGTAAAGAGGGATGCGGGAGGAAATACAGATCATCACTAATCATTTACTAATCAAATGTGGTTTGTTATGTCGATGATCTGTATTTCAGCTGAAACAAACAGGTGCAGTGGAGG
>Ga0070739_10008301_pt1 | contig 10687 bp, 9 predicted proteins | sample Coa_R1_7_FD_66445 | JGI IMG/M metagenome (GOLD analysis project Ga0070739, IMG submission 66445) | Surface soil microbial communities from Centralia Pennsylvania, which are recovering from an underground coalmine fire - Coalmine... | ecosystem: Environmental > Terrestrial > Soil > Unclassified ...
GCCGCGCCATTCTCAACCCCGCTTCATTCTGCTGAGCTTGAATTGGCCATACTGAGGTCGGTAATCTCCCAAGCCTACGGTCGATCCGGCTAGCGTCAACAACGCCAAGAACTGCTGCTCCCCGAAATACTCGGGAAGTATGATGCGTGCATTGAATTCCAGTTTCCAGCCGGCGTCAAGATATGGCCGGCTTCGGATTACCGATGCGCGGTTGACGCAAACGCGACGTTGATCAACACCATCCCACTTCTTGGTTCCGAATGATAGGAATTGTGTCTTCGGACTGACCGGCTCGATGATCAACGCAGCCGAGAGGAACTTCGACGCTGAGGCCCTCGACGATCTCGGGTCTTTGAAGTAGGCCCCGGCTGAAACCAGACAGCGGAGCATGTTCACGGTCGGCAGACCGATCTCGCCGTTCTCGGTCCAATAGACCTTCTCGGCCGGATCGCCGTCATCCCTCGGCGGGTTCAGTCGCCGCTTGTCCTCCGGTGGGCGGAGACCCACAAACCGATTGAACAGGATTGGTCTCGTCCCTTCGATCTCGATCTTGAACAGCATGGTTCGCCTTCATGTATGCGAGGAATTCACACATCGGGATGATTGCCAGCCATGGCTTCCGATTTGACCGGTAAGCCACAACATGTAAGACGGCCATGCCGTCCCGGCAGCACTGGTCGATAGCGTCATAGATACGAAGCTGCTCGGTACGCTTGACCTCGAAGCGGAGCCCTAGCTGCTTCGCAGCCTCGCTGACGACATCCGGCGACTCGGGACTGCCGGCAAACTGCTGACCACGGCGAGCATCGAATCCGAAGGTGCGCAGGTAGGCAGCGAACTCCAGTTCGCCGCGCTTTCCTTTCTGTCGGCTGTTCATTTTCGGTATCTCCGCCCTTCCCATCCTTCGATGGTCGGTTTGAACCCGAGAGGTTTCAGCCACGACGGAACGTCTTCCATGATCTGTTTCACAACTTCGCCGTTCTCTTGAAAGTGATCGAACTTCGGCTCCAAGACTATTTCATCGTGAGCGTCCATGACTACAGGAAACTTTTCTTTCTCCAAAGCGAGGCGGGCGTTCATGATGATATCACGCTCGACGCCCATGACCACATTTTCCGTCAGCAGACCGCCGAATGCCATGATGCGTCTCCACATGCCTTGGCGATTGGCGGTGAAACTCCAAGAACAGTAGAAGTCTTCGCCAAAGGCTTTCCGTTCTTTCTGTGGCCTCGGATACCACAGAAGCCGCCCGGACGGCAGACGCGCCGTAAGCCACGCATCCCGCAAGGCATACACAACCCCGTGGGCCTCGGCCGGCTTGCCATCCCACACGGCGCGTGAGGACGCCGCATGCAAGTTGTACCACATCTGCCGCACCTTCGGCGCCCAATCGTTGCGATAGGTCTGCACGATGCGGTCTGCAAACTCCAAGTGCTGATCCCCACCGAGTTGCTGCGAGAACTTGGTGGCGCCCATCTGAAACCCTAGACCCAGGACGGCCATCTTGCCGATCATCCGCTGCTCGGACGTCACCTGCTCCGGAGCGCATTTGAAAATCTGCGACGCCATGTCGACGTAAACATCCTTGCCGCTTTCCAGCATGGCAAGCTTGTCGTCCTGGCCGGCGAGAGCCAAGGTGATCTTGGCCTGGATGCGTTCGTAGTCACGCGCCACGAAAATGCGATCCGGCTCAGCCATGAATGAATACCGCAACCCGGTAATGAGAAGATCGACCAAGGACGCTTCCCATATGTCGGACGCCAACGCGCCGTCGCCTTCTGAAATGAGCTTCACGAATAGCTCAATATCCCCAATCTTGATGCGTGGGCGTGGCAGATTTTGCAGTTGGACGAAGTTGCTGGTCGCTCTCCCCGGGCCGGTACCGTGGTAATTATACATGCCGCGAAGACGACCATCGGGTGATACACATTGCAGCAGGCGCATGTACTTGGCTGTGGATGTCGCAGCAGCCAGCGCTCTCGCTTGGAGCAGGTAATCCACTTCGTCGTCTTCGATGGTCAGCTTCTCCAGCGTGGACCGCCGAAGATCGTCCACCTCGACATGCTTCTGGAATTCAGCCAACAGCCGGCCGCGTTGCGTCGGGCGGAATCCATAAGTCCTGACGAATTCTTCCTCAAACTGGTTCTTGTACGTTTCCAGACAACGGAGCGCACCTGTGATGTAAGGAATATCAATCTTGACTCCGCGCCAATTCATCTTCTGATAGTGCAACCAGACTCGCCGCTCGTTCGGCGGCAGAAAATTCAGACGTTCGTGAAGTTCGTTTTCGATCCGAACGTCCTGGCCGCAATAGACGCCGACATCCCGGATGAACTTTTCGTCATCCTTGGCCTTCTCCCACAGCTTCTCGGAAGACAGGGTGCGAATGATTTTCTTCGCCGTTGCCGTCTTCGCCATGGGGATTTCCAGGAACTCGGCAGCGCCTTCGACCGATTGCGGCATCTGCCGCATGGCGCAGACGGCGCGAATATCGTGCCACCTGGAAAGCGGCGGCATAGGAATACCGAATTGCGGCTCCAGGATGTATTTCCAGATTGTCTGCTCGAAAAAACCGAACGAGACAATCGTCACATCCGGATTGCTCGCCAATTCATGCAGGGCTGTCGTGGGCCACCCGGGCCGCCACCAATACGGCCCGTTCTTGTCAACCGAATATGACAAGCAGACAATTTTGGTGTGCGGGTTCTGCGCATAGCGTACAGCCCCGTACCGCTTCAAAGATACGGGGCTGTACGTCTCAAAATCGATGACGCATACCGGCATTAGAATTCGGTCTCGTCCCCAACGTCCTCAACCGCGTCACCTGTAGCGTCACCGACCGGCCCCTTGTAGCCGGCAAACGCTGTCGTCGGATCAATCGACCCGCCAAGGCGCTTACCGAACCCGAGAGAGACGACGACATCAAGGTATGCCTTGATACCGTCACCGATGTGCTCCAATTCGCTTTCGTATGCGGAGAACTTGAGGCCCAGGAGCGCCTTCACTCCGCTGTAGAATTGCGCCTGACTGGTCTTGATGCGAACCGCATCGGTGAGTTCGGTGGGCGTCGGTTTGCCCTTCTCCCAAATGCACAGGCGCGGCTGGAAGGATGACGTAGCGCGGACAACGATGTGTCCGAGCATGTAGTCATATGAGCCGTTGTAGCTCTTGTTGGCTTTCGCCAACTTCGCCTTCCGTTTCTCGATGAACTTCTCGCCGGTGCGCCACGGAAGACGAATGCGACCTTCCTTTACGTCGGCGGCGACGTCGCGATTGGGCCAGAAGCTCTTGGCCTCGGTAAGCAGCGCTTCCTTGATGCTGTTCAGCGTGGCTTGATTATCCTTCGGAAACATGAACCCGGTCGAATAGACGACCTTGGTGTCTCCGAATTTGGACCGATCCTCCGGCTCGACAACATGCGGGAAAAGCAGCGTGACCGGATTATTCAGAACGAGAGGTGTCATGATGGCTCCATTTGAAGTCTGATAGATTGATCGGATCAAGTGCCGGACGTGGATCGCTCTCCAACGCCACAGTTGGCCCGCCCGATCTACTCCGGGCCAATCTGGAAGTCAATTCCTTGCCAAGAGAGCCGAACTTGTTCTCGACCTGCGCCGGCGACAGAAGCTCAACCTTATAAGCCTCTCGCCCGAGAAGCAGTTCGAGTTCGGCTTCCGCTTCCGGCGCCCAGGTACGCTCGCTACGCTTGGCGACGAGCTTCGTGCCGGGCACCGGCTCGCCTCTCATCCAACGGCGCATGACCTCAGCTTCCACGGCTGAGATAAAAGTCTTAAGGATAGGAATATATTTGTAGTATTCCGAGAGCAGATTGACCGTAGCCTGCTGCATGCCGGATGGCAGAAGGTCGACTGCCGCTTTCGCCATGGTCCCGAGCCTCGGGCAGGCGAACCGCACCGGACAGAAGCGGCACCATTCGCCGGCGGCAAACGACGAGCTTCGCTCGACCCGACTTACCGCCGGCAGGAGGACGTTCTGTTCCCACTCCCGGACCTTATCGGCCGGCAGGACGAATTGCTTGACCTGTTTGCCGAGGACGCGGGGCTGGACAATGCCCATGTCGCACGATGTCACGTGCGGATGCTTGCGAACCAGCATCGCCGCGTAGAACAACAATTGAGGGTTGTTGTCGGCCTCGACGATGCGGCCGGCTCCGGTTTTCAAGTCGCGGATGAAAAGGCGATCCCCGGCGACGTATGCCCAGTCAACAGTACCGAAGGCATTGGGATGCAGTCCCGTTGCCGTAATCTGGTACTCAACATACTCCGTGCCGCCGGGGGATGCTTTCTTGATGGACAGACATTCGTTGACGTAGATGTCAACGATGTCGAGGATTTCTTGTGTCACTCCCTCGCCAGCAAACTCCCATACCTCAGTTCCCGGCGAGGAAATAACAGCAGCCGCAATTTCATGCGCTTTCGTACCGATGCGCTGATATTCCGTGATCGACCCATCTTCATCGGGTGCCACAAATGCGGTCAGTTTTACCGAACCAGGGCAGTTGATCCACCGTTCGGCAGCAGATGGACTGATAGGCGAATGTCGGATCATTGGAAGGCCAGAAGTTTCAGACGTTCGAGGAATCTGGACAATTGCTCCGTGTTCATGTCGCGCACGGCCACGTGATACCCGGCGACTTCCTCACGAAGCTTTCTGATCTGGATGGCAGCAGACGGATCGCGGCTCACCATCCTGGTGATGATGTCGAGCGCCTGCCTTGCCAACGTCTCTTGCGTTTGTGCAGATGATGCAGGTTTCGTCGGTTCTTCCTTTGCCGGCGGTTCATCCTTCGCCGGCGTCACATCCACGTCGATTACAGAGAACAAATCATCCGTAGCTGCTTGAGCCTCCTGGGGTGCAGGTTCGGCCTTCTTCGGCCGACCGCGCCGCTTACCGGAAGCGGTTTCCGGTTTTTCTTCGGTCGGCGTGGGAACAGGTTCGGCCTCTTTCGGCTCGCCTTGCTCCCACGCTTTGTCGAGCAAGGCCTTGCTGATCTCACATCGGATCGTGATGACGAGATTTCCGCCTTCGCGTTTGACGTCGATCATGTGATCTCCCTTCGATTGCGCCGGCTAGGTGGTGCCTAGCAACGTCCCCCTAGGTGAACGATTTTCCAATGTTCCCGCCGAAGCGGCATTGGACCGGCCCTTCGCCGGCAGCGCTTTCCGATCTATCCTTACTGAGCCAATTTGTCCAGGTCAATTTTAGCATCGAGCGTATTATGGATAACGTGCAGCTTTTGTAATGCGCGAGCAAGAATTCTTTCCGCAATGCTGTCTGGCGCCACGAATATCTCCCCCTGCACCTGTCGCTTCTGGCCGCCACGGTCCAGACGGTCGAAGCATTGAATGTTGGTCGCCGGCGTCCAGTCCGGCTCGACAATCAGGGCATGGTTGCAGACCATCTGCAAACCGTCGGTGCCGATCCCGAGGCTCAGGGCATTGCCCAAGAGGATGTGAATAGAATCATCCTCTATGAATTGCTTCGTAATCTGCGGACGCTGGTTGATCGGCGTCGAACCGTCGATGCGCAGGACGCCGAATTTCCGTAACCGTAATTGCAGGTCATCGAGAACTGCCGTATGCCAGCCGAACAGCACAAGCTTCTGCTCGCCGCTCTCGATCAAGGTCGCCACGTAATCCGCAACTTGTGGCGCCATTGCCAGCCCCATCTGCTGGCGCGCCGCCGCGATGTGCCCGAGAATTTCGCCGCTGTAGGCATCCAGCATGTTCAAGTCGATCTGTAGCAAGCTCTCCACTTGCAATGCCTGCTTGATGACGTCGGTCTTCTCGACGCGGATCAAATCATAGACCGGCATCTGCAACTGGTTCATGACGCCGCGTGGTCCGCGCTTCACGTGGCGCACCATGAAGTGATAGCGCAGCCGCGCCTGTAGCTCATACAGTCGCCGTGTCGTCGAACGCTTAAAGTCCGGCACTGCCTTGTAGCCGTACTTCGTTTTGATTTGCATGCTTGGCGTCGGATTATAGGTCGCGCAGAACCGGTCGTAGGACATGAAGTCAATGGCGTCCCAACAGAAGGCGCGAATGATCGTGTAAAGCTCGCGAGGTCGGTTGAGCATCGGCGTTCCGGTCAAGCCGAGCGCATGCTTGCAGACCTCGAAAATACCTTTCTTGAACCGGCCGCCTCCGAAAATCGCTTGCGTCCGGCGAGCCGAACCGCTCTTGAGGAAATGCGGCTCGTCCAGAATGATCAAATCCCATTGCCGCTGGATCAAAGCTTCGTAGATGGACCGATTGTGGGAAAGCTCGTAGCTCAGCACATTCCAGACGGCCGTCGTCGGTGCCGGCGGAATGACGCCATGCTTGCCGGATCGAATGACATACACCCGATATGGCCGTATTTGCGTCCACTGCTCGATCCGGTCTTTCCATTGGAAACGGATGGTCGCCGGGCAGATGACCAGGACACTGCGAGCTTCGATCTTGTTGGCGTAAGCGATGGCCGTGATGGTCTTGCCCAATCCGGGTTCGTCGCCAATCAACGTGCGACGCCGCTGGAGCGCGTAATCCAGGTTCGCCCGCTGGAACGGCCACAGTTCGTCAATGCCGTAATCCTTTCCTTCCAGCGCTTCGCTTTGGTCGATCCCTTCCTTGATGTGCTGCAACGCTTTGCGCGCTGCCTCATTCGCGATCTGGTAAAAGCTCACAGCGGCGAACGGCTCTTGAGAATACAAGACAGCCGTATCAGGTGTCGAAGATTGCACCGAATAAGCGAAGCCATGCTCATTCAGGCAGGAACGGATGAACCCTTCGGCGTGAGGATACGCGCGCGGGACCGTAATTGCAAAGACGCCGTTGGCAAACAGCAATCTCGGTTCAGAAGAAATTCTCATCGAATCCGTGGATGGCGCAGACTCGCTTGGCAATTTTCCTGAATGCTGGTCCATGCGTTCCTCGATCTGTGATACCGTGGTGGAACATGTACAGGTGCACCATTTCATGCGCCAGAATTTGCATCAAGAGTTGCGTCGAGCCAATAAGCTTTTTCGAGATGATGATAGTTGGGCGCTCACTTTTTATTCTTGGGTAAACGCAGAACCCGAAGTCTTTCAGGCTGCTGGAAACGCGAAAGGTCAGGTCTTCCGCCGGCGGCAAATTCCACTTGCTAAACGGCTCGCATTCGGTAAGGTATGCATACGCCGCTGCGACGATTTCGGGCGTCAACTTCAACCGCATGATCCAGGCTGCCCTACGTTACGCTTCCAAGGGATGGCGAGTTTTCCCTGTCGAGCCCGGCGGGAAACGCCCCCTCGTCAAATCCTGGAAAGACGTTGCCACGACGGACCCGCAGACAATCCGAGATTGGTGGACGCGCTGGCCGGACGCCAACATCGGATGGGAACCCGAGAGCAACGGCCTTTGCGTGATTGATATTGATAAGCGCAAACCGCACTTCGATCAAGACCGGTTCGACGCCCTCGGTCTCCCGCCCACCCTCATCATCCAGACGCCGAACGGCGGCGAGCATTGGTATTACCGGGGCAGCTTGCCGCCCTCGGTCGAGAAACTTGCGCCCGGTGTCGACACGCGCGGGCGCAATTCGTACGTCTTGCTTCCCGGCAGCAAAATAGGCAATAATTCTTATCATGTCCAGGAACGCCGACCAATCGCTTCCCTCCCTGGCGCAATCGCGTCTCGATTTGCGACGCGCAATCGCGACCGGATACAAACTCCTGGAGACGGACCCAAGACCCCCGCTGTTGCAGCCGGTCGCGCTTTCCTTGCTGCTTGCGTCAGCCGAGGAAATGTTGCAATCGCCGGACGCGGTGGAAATAACACAACTTTCAGGGTTGCTGCGACGCTTGTTTGCGAGTTGGGGATTGGACGTGAGCATGCTATCGCACTGATCAAGGAAATTTGGAACCCTCATTGCATTCCGCCATGGTCCGACGATGAACTGGAAACCATCGTCGATAACGCAATCAAGTATGGCAAGCATCCTCCGCTGTTCACCATCAAGCCGGAAGATTTTGCCAAACCGCAGCTTCCGCCCTCGCGTTTCAAATTCCTCGCGCCATCGGAGATGATGAAAATCTCCGAGCCCCGATGGATTCTCAAAGACCTGTTTCACGAAAATTCCCTTGTGTTGCTTTCAGCCGCCAAGTCATCGTTCAAAACCTTCCTCGCCATGGAAATGGGGTTGAGCATCGCCGCCAACGTCGAGACATTCTGCGGCAAGCCGATGAAAACTGGCGGTGTGTTTTATGGTGCGCACGAAGGCATATACCTCATCCAGAAGCGCCATCGGATTGCGTGGTGCATGGCGCACGGCATTGCGCCCGAGGCTGACATTCCCTTTTTCGTTGGACCGGGACCGCACCTGCACGATGAAAAACAGGTGCAAGAATTTGGCGAAGCTATCGCCGCGAGAAAATCGGAGCCCGCTCTTATCATTCTGGATACCTATTCCCAATGCATGGCGGGGTTACAAGAGAACGATCCCGCCGACGTCAATCGCTTCATCTACGCCTGCCGTTCGTGGCTGAATGCGTGGCCGCACGCGGCTGTGCTGATACTGGCGCACCTCGGAAAAGACACGACACGCGGCACGCGCGGAAGCAGTAGCCTTGAAGCCGCGTGCGATACGGTTTTGTATCTGAACCGCACGCTGGGCACGACGCTGGTCAGCTTGACGGTCAAGCACCAACGTTCGGCGCCCGAACTGGCGCGGCCTTATTATCTTAAGGGCAAACCCGTTGGTGAAAGTCTTGTCTTCGAGCCGACGAATGCGGCCGATGCAAGGGACTACAAGATACTCGCTGATCCTTTCCATCCGCAGACCATTGCGTCTGTGCTGCAATCGGTCGGCGCCACGACACTTGATTCGGCCATAACATCACAGGCGCTCGCCAATCTCATCGTACCTAGTGGCGAAGCGAGCGAACATCGCGGCGCCCGCGTATTGCAGACGCTCAAAGTCTTGAACCGCCGCGCCGAAACCGTACTGAAAGCTCTCACGGGATCGCGCGACGGCTCGCTTGTTTGGTTTGCGCCGCTTTAAAGAACCTTCTCAGGTTCACTTGCCGGCTCTCTTGCCGGCTCTTTTGCCGGCTCGCGGGCTGGCTTTTCCGGCAACCAACGCGGCACGGGAACTTCCCGCACTTCGCGTTTGATTTCCTTTCCGATATCCATTGTTTGCTCTCCAACGATCCGGTTGTCCCATCAACGATAGGACGTCAAACAGTAGTCTCACGTTTTTTCTCCCGTTCATCAATACGATGGATGTGCACGTATGCGTCAACCAGCGATGTGAACAGTTTGCTTTGGCTCTTGTCCGGCCGTACCGTCACGCCGTAAATCGGCTGATTGTCCAATCCGCGACCCTCGGACAGTTCGATGGTCTGCTGACCGCATTGGAAAAAACCGAGGATAATCGGCGTGAGGACGTTCACGCCAGGGATCACCTTCCGCGCTTTCACCGCACTAATTTTCCTCATTGTCCTTCCTCGTGATAGGTCCTTCCTCGTGATAGTGAATGATAGCCAAAGGATACCGGCGTTCAAGCTCCAAACCAATCTCAGTTGTCGGAGCTTGGAGTTCGCGGATAACTACATGCTCCGCCCGCCAGCCAGTTTCACCGATTACAGACGCGCCGAACCGCTCGACAATGCCGGTGACGATAATCGCGTCATTCCGCGCCGTTCCTGGTAGCGGCTCTTTCCATTGGAGCCGGCGCCAGTTTGCGCGCGGTAACCGTCGCGCATGTATGCCGGTGTGCATTTCGACGCTCGAAGATTTGCGATCCATGGCCGGATCGCGCAATTCCTCAGTCTCCCACGGCGTCCCTCGAATAGGGGATTTCAAGATTTTCTCGCGTGGGTCATAATACCACGCGCGCCACCCGAGCGTGTCCGGTGCATTCGGATCAGGCGTGATGTCGATGATGTAGCGTTGACGAAGGCTTTGCCTGTGCGCGTATCGTAATTCGCGCACGAAGCATTGCACCGCCTCATTGTATCCGATTTTATTAACTTTGATGACCGAAATAGGATACAGCGCCGGGAAGCGGTATCTAACTTTTGCAATCTCGCCCCAATCATACTTTTTGAGCCATCGCTGAAATGTATGCGTGGCTGGAAGCTGGTCAGTAAGCCAGCAAAGTGAAGCTGCGACCGCATTCCACCCAACAAATCTATACCAGCGAACATAACGCGTGAATGCCATATGGGTTCGCGCACACAAAAAGTAATGCGTTTCAAGAACCTTGCGCCGCAATTCCCATTTCCATCGTTTCTCCCGGTCATCCCAAAACGTCGCATCCTCGATCAACCATCTCGTACGATGGATGATGCGGAATTGCCGGTACTGGCGATACGTAATCCGCTCGCGAAACCGCGTACTTGATTGCCCTTGACGGTCGGTGCCCGAGCTTCGCGAGTATTTGCGCGCTCGCCGCCTACTTAGGGCTAAGAAAGCAACCTGATAGGCATCGTGATGCGTGATTTGATGTGGCGGAATATGCGCGTTGTCGAACAGTCGGCGCAGCCATCGGGGCGGGCCAATCCCGTAATGCTTTTCATACTGACTAGGCCACATCGTCGGATCGGCGCGGAGCGCAAAGTAAACGCGCTCAGTCATCTCTTTCTCACTTAGCAACGCGTGAGCATTTGCGTTCGGATCAGGTGCATAAACGGATGTCATATTCC
>Ga0070739_10008304_pt1 | contig 10684 bp, 8 predicted proteins | sample Coa_R1_7_FD_66445 | JGI IMG/M metagenome (GOLD analysis project Ga0070739, IMG submission 66445) | Surface soil microbial communities from Centralia Pennsylvania, which are recovering from an underground coalmine fire - Coalmine... | ecosystem: Environmental > Terrestrial > Soil > Unclassified ...
ACCACCGTGAACTTGCGCAGCCGCTCGCCGCATGCACCGGTGAAGAGCGGCTTTACGGTTTTGCCGCCGTACGTGTAAAAGTGCAGCAGCACGCCGAGCTCCCCGAGCGACGCGCAAGTTTTCAGCCGATCGAGCTTGTGCAGCGTACCGGCTGCAGCGCCATCGCGGCACAGCGCCAGTGCGTTGAGCGCGCACGCCGTGGAAACCGCCGAACAGACGCCCAGCGCGGGGATGTGATATTTGCCTTTCGCCCAAAGCGGGATTGCGGTCGCGCTGAGCAGCACGCCCGTGTAGCCGGTGATGAAGGTTCCGAAGAACGCTTGCAGCAGCGTGCAGAACCGCTCGGGAACGAAGCGCGCGATTCCCTTCGGAAGCACGCCGTCGCGCGCGGCTTGCGCGAGCGCGTTCAACACGGCGGGAATGCTGAAGAATACGAGCGACCACGCGCCCAGCGACATCGGCGATTTCAATTTGACGATGCGCAGCATGTGGTGAAAGCGCTCCGGGCGTCCCAAATGCGCGACCAAAATTGCCGGCGACGCGCCCGCGAGCGCGAGCGAAAGGTAGCGGCTGCTGCGCTCGAGATTCGTATCGCCCGAACGTCGCGCAAACGCGGCGAGCATGCCGCATCCGCCCATCGCGCCGCCCACGAACAAGTAGGCCGCCACTTTGCCGTCCCAATGCGGCTTGTTCAGCAGCGGTTGATCGTAGTACGTCGGCGCCGGCGCGTCGTTCATACTTTCGTTCCGAAAATTGCCATGCCGGCAATGATGAGGAGTGCCGCAGCCAGCGCGGCGCTTCCGTATCCCGCGCGCTGGTGCGTGGACGGCAGGACCGGTTTCGCCGGAAGATTGTAGACTTCGGGGCGGTCGGTGAGCAGAAAAAAGGCGCGGAGGTCTCCGACCGAGCTCTCCCAGTCCACGCCGTAAAGCGAGGAGCTCACGCCGCGCCGGCGCAACTGTTCGACACGACCGCGCGCGTGCTCCCGGAGCTCCTCCACGTCGCCGAACTGAATCGAGTCGGTCGGGCAAGCCTGCGCGCATGCGGGTACCATGCCGGCGCGCTGGCGGTCGTAGCACAGCGTGCACTTTCCGGCCACGCCGCCGCGGTTTTGCACCGCAGTTTGGCGCGATTGAAGCCGCTCGTTCTGCAAAGTGGCGGTGTTGTAGTGCGCGTTCTCGCGTAGCGCGCCGATGACGTCCACCACACCGAACGGGCAGGACGGCACGCAATAGCCGCAGCCGTTGCACACGTCCGGCTGAATGTACACGTTGCCGAATTCGTTGCACACGATCGCGCCGGTCGGGCACGCCTCCAAACATCCGGCGTGCGTGCAGTGCTTGCACACGTCGCTCATCATCAGCCAGCGCGGCGGGGCATCGCGTGAATCGTCCTGTGCTTGCTCGACGAACGCGACGTGCCGCCAGGTGGTTCCGGACAGGTGCGTGGTGTTGTCGTACGACATACCGGTGAATCCGAAACCGTCGGACGGCAGTTCGTTCCACTGTTTGCACGCGACTTCGCACGCCTTGCACCCGATGCACAACGTCGTATCGGTGAAGAAGCCCTTAGCCATTCCGGGTGCGCCGCCCGCGCCGAACGTCGCACGTCAACGTCTTCGCTTCGTGGATCGAAACGTTCGGTTCCGCCGTCAGCGGAATCACCGCTCCGGACGTATCGCCCTTCGTAAACCCGTAGTCTCCGAAAAGGTACGGAACGCCGATCTGATGCACGACGCGTCCGCCGACGCGCAGAGGCCGCATTCGCGCGCTCACCAAAGCCCGCGCTTCGATCTCGCCCGTCGCCGATGCGATCGTAACGTACTCGCCCGTTCGGATCCCCTTTTTCGCCGCTAAGTCGGGATCGATTTCGGCGAACGCCTCCGGCTGAAGCGCAGCAAGCCAAGGAATGTAGCGCGTGAAGATGCCGGACAGCTCCGTGATGCGGTACGTCGTAAGCACGTACGGGTACTTCGGATCGACGGCTTCGTTCGATGGATTGTCGCTGCGCGAAAATCGTTGCGCGTCCGGATTGTGCTGCTGGGCGTACACCGCGTTTTCCATTATCGACGCGAGCGGTTCGTAGTGCGCCGGAAGCGGCCCGTCTTTCAAGCCGGAGGCGACGAAAAGTTGCGCGCGCCCGTCGAGCTGCATGATGAACGGATCGCTTCCCGAATGCGCGTCCATTCCGCTCGCGCCCGGAATCGCGGGCGTATCGGGCGCCTTGTCGCGGATGCAATCGGGAACGTCGTAACCCGTCCACTCGCGTTTGCCCGCATCCCACCACACGTATTTCTTGCGCTCGCTCCACGGCGTGCCGTCCGGCGCGGCGGAGGCGCGGTTGTAGAGCATCCGGCGATTCGCGGGCCACGAAAATCCCCAATCGAGCGATACGGCCCCGTCGTTCTTGCGATTGCGCGCGCGATCGGTTTGCTTGTCCGGGCACACTCCCGAATAAATCCAAACGCCGCACGCCGTCGTTCCGTCGTCTTTGCAATCGGCGTATCCCGAGAGCTGCTCGCCGCTGCGCGTGTCGAAGCCGTTCATCTCTTGCAGGATCTTGCGCTGTGACGGCTCGCCGCGCAGCCGTTCCGCATCGATCTCGTGTTCGTAGTCCCACGTCATGTCGAGGATCGGCCGGTCCTTCGGATCGGTAGAGTCCGCGTACAGACGTTTGAGGCGCTTGCCGAGTTGATAGGCAAACCACGCATCGCTGACGCAATCATCCTTCGGCTCGAGCGCTTTGTCGTGACCCTGCAGCAGACGATTCGTGTTGGTAAACGTGCCTTCTTTTTCCAGTACCGTAGCCGCCGGAATGAAGAAACACTCCGTTCCAATTTTTGCCGGCTCCGCACCGGGGCGTTTCCAGAAAGAAGAAGTTTCGTTTTCGAACGAATCGAGGTTGACGAACCACTCGAGCCGCTCCATCGCCGACGCGATGAGTTCCGTGTTCTGGCCGGAGGTAACCGGATTTTGTCCGATGACGACGTAGCCTTTCACGGCGCCGTCCTTCATCAAAAACGTCGTCGGGATCGTAGAATGATCGCCCGAGATCTGCGGCAGATAGTCGAAGCAGAAGTCGTTTTCTTTGGTTGCCGCATCACCGTAAAACGCCTTCAGCTGCGAGATGAGGTACTTGGGGTAGTTTGCCCACCATCCGGTCGGTTTGGTATTGGAACGAAGATACGCGGAGAGTGTTTGCTCGTCGCGCGCGATCGACGGCATCGGAAGATAGCCGGGCAGCAAGTCGTAGAGGGTCGCGACGTCCGTCGCGCCTTGAATGTTGGCGTGGCCGCGCAACGCCATGATGCCCCCGCCGGGACGCCCGATGTTGCCGAGCAGCATCTGCAGTATGGAGGCGGCGCGAATGTACTGCACGCCCACGGTGTGCTGCGTCCATCCGACGGCGTAAGCGAAGGCGGTCGTGCGCTCGCGCCCGCTGTTGGCCGCCAGTGTTTCGCAGACGCGCAAGAAGAGATCGCGCGGCGTGCCGCAAACCTGCTCGACCGTCTCGGGCGTGTAGCGGGAGAAATGGCGTTTGAGAATCTGAAAAACGCAGTGCGGATCCCGCAGCGTTTCGTCGCGTTTGACGCTGCCGTCCGCGTTCGTTTGAAATTGCCAGGTGGCGAGATCGTACCCGCCGTGCGCCGAATATCCGGAGAAAAGGCCGTCCAAGTCTTCCGTGTCCTTGAACCGGCGATCTACGAGGCTCGACGCGTTGGTGTAGGCGGTCACGTATTCTTTGAAATACCGCTCGTTCTGCAGCACCCAGTTCACGATCGCGCCGAGGAACACGATGTCGCTGCCGCTGCGGATCGGCACGTACAGGTCCGCCATTGCCGACGTACGCGTGAAACGCGGATCGACGTGAACGATCGTGGCGCCTCGTTCCTTTGCAGCCATGACGAACCGGAAGCCGACCGGATGCGCTTCGGCAAAGTTGCTGCCTTGAATCAAGATGCAGTCGGCGTTTTGCAAATCTTGCAGATACGTCGTCGCGCCGCCGCGACCGAACGAGGTGCCTAGACCAGGCACCGTCGAGCTATGTCATATTCGCGCCTGATTTTCGATGGAAACCACGCCCAGGCTGTGAAAGAGCTTGCCGACGAGATAGTTTTCCTCGATGCCGAACGTCGCGCCGCCGAGCTCCGCGATGCCGAGCGTGTGATTCACCCGCTTGCCGTCTTTCTCGCGAACGAACGTCTCCTCGCGCGTTTTCTTGACGAGATCGGCGATGCGGTCCATGGCCCATTGCAGCGGGCGAACCTCCCACCGATCGCTGTAAGGCGCGCGATACCGCACCCGCGTCCAGCGTTGGCTGTTGACGGTCAATCCGAAGATCGCCGAACCTTTCGGGCAAAGATGCCCCGCGGAGATCGGACTTTCGGGATTTCCCTCCACGTCGAGCAACTCGCCGGCGCGTGACACGTAGGCGATCGTTGCGCAGCCGACCGCGCAGTACGGGCAGACGCTGTGGATCGCCTTTGCATCCTTGATGCGCGGCTGCAGCTGCTTGGTGCGCGGCGACGCAACGTTGGGAAGCAGGCCCACGCGCTCGATCACGCCGGTGAGATCGATGAAGGACGCTTTGTGCTTCATGAGATTGCGATCATTGTACAGGTTCGAGCGTAGCTGCGGCGAGGGTCAGGAGAAGAATACCCAGATAGCAAGGCGCAGCCCAGCCGCCCAGCGCTCCGCGTAGTGCGAGTTCCAGGACGACTGCAAGCACGATGCCGGCAGGTGCGATGCGCGAGTTTCCCGCGACGAACTTGTACGCGCTTCTCATGCTCGCGCCGGACGCCGCCAAGCTCCGACCAGAAGCATTGCGGTGAACAGGTACGCCGCGACGATCCACACCAAGGTAAATTCACCCGCCCACCAGCGCAGGCCCAGCCCTTCGGCACTCCAGTACGTGCCGAAGGAAAGCAGCATGACGCCCACGATGAACCCCATGGCGTTTTCCGGCACGCGCGAAAACGGATGCCGCAGAAGCGCCGCGGTGCAAGCGACGATCGCGGCGGCCGCCAGCGCGCCCGCGGCGGCCCACAAAAACGTGCCGGCACGCGCGGCGGAAAACGTGATAACCACTACCGATACTTCCAAGCCCTCGAGCAGCACCCCGTTGAACGCGGTCGCAAAAGCGAATTTGCGCTCCTGCTCGCGCAACTGCGCGATTGTCGCTTCGAACGCCGCCTGCTCGTCGCGCATCGCTTTGCGCCCCGAATAACGCCAAATGGCCTTGCGCAGCCACGTGTAGCCGAACAGCGCCAGAAAAACGCCGATGACCGCTTGCAGCACGCGCAGCGGCACCCACAAAACGAGCGCCGGACCAAGTAAGGCCGCGAGCCCGACGAGTAACACGATCGCCCATGCCGCTGCGCTGAGCGCCGTTCGCCAGCCCGCGGTGTAGCCCACCGCCAGCACGATCGTCGCCGCTTCGACGCACTCGACGGCGGAAGCCAGAAACGTGGTTCCGGCCGCGACCCATGCGTGCATCAGCGCTTACGCGCATGCTCGAGAATATCGTTGAGCACGCGCGGATCGACGGCGTCGGGATGTGAAAAATCCAGCTTCGCGCTGAGGGCCGACCCGTAGGCGCTGCGCGCGTTGCGCGCGTTCAAATCGATCTGCGGGCGCACCGCCTCGAACGGCGCCGCGTTTACCGGGCGCGCGGCGAACGCGGCGTACATCGGCTGCGCGGTTTCGTCGTAGATCGACAGCGGAGGCAGCCCGAGGATCAATTCGATCGTATGCACCACGCTTACGGTCGAATAGTGCGCGTGCTGCACGCCGCCCTTCGCGTACGGGCTTGCGACGTAGAACGTCGAGCGCTGATCGCTTACATGATCGGGACCGTTTTGCGCATCGTCCTCGAGGACGAAGATCGCGGTGCTTTTCCAGTAGCGGCTGCGCGAAACCGTTTCCACGAGTTTGCCGAGCGCCCAGTCGTTCGTTGCGACGTACGCTTGCGGGGTCAACCGTCCCGGTGCCGTCCCGTACGTGTGATCGTTCGGAAGATAAACGATCTCGAGCTGCGGCAGCGTGCCTTCGGCGGCGAAGCGAAGAAACTCGCGCCGCCACTCCGCGTAGCGCGAAAGGTCGCTGTAGCTGAGATCCCAGCCGACGTACGCGGGATCGAAGCGATCGCGCAGCCCGGGAAAGGTGTTCACGCCGAGGGCGAGGCCGTGTCCCGGAAAGTCGATGTCCTCCCCGTAGTCGCGATACGTCACGCGCGCGCGCGCAGCCGCATCCCAAAGATACCCGTTGTGCGGAACGTCCGGCGCGGTGCCGCTTTGGAAGTCGTAGAGATCGCGGCGATCGCCGTAATTGGGCGGCCAAAAGCGCTCGACGTAATCGTTGGCAAACGCGGCGTCCGTCCAGTTGTGACCGTTCGCGCTGACTTGCGCGTCGGCGTACGCGTTATCGAACACGCCGAAGCGGCGCGCCAGCTCGTGCTGGTTCGGCGTAATGCGTTCGCCGAACTCCACCAAGGCAGGATCTCCGTTCGCGCCGCTCACGTCCCCGAGCACTTGATCGTACGAACGATTTTCCTTGATGACGTAGATGACGTGCCGAATCGGACCGTTCGCTCGCAGAACGGTTTGCGCAGACGGAGGCGCCGACCATTCGGGTGCGGCGTTCGCGAGAACCGACGCCGTTTGCCGCTGCGCGCCGGCATATGCCGAGGGCGGAATCGCGCGCACCGACCCGACGGTGATGTCGCCGACGTAGCCGCGCGATCGTCGCGTGAACGGATCGAACTGCGGGTTTGCCGGCGCGCCTTCGCCTTTGCCGTTCGAGACGTACAGCGTGCCGTCGTCGCCGACGGCCACGCCGGTCGGATACCAGCCCACCGGTATGCGCTCGGTCACGCGGCCCTCGCGTATCACCGCGACGGCGTTTTCAGCCCCCAGCGATACGAAGAGGTCTTGTCCGCGCACCGCGACGGCGTTGGGCGATGCCCCGTAGCCGCTCGCATTTCGCGCGTGCATGCGCACCGAGATGTCGGCAATCTTTTTGTTCGTTGCCGTATCGATCACACCGACCGCGTCGTCGTCGCTTTCGGCTACGTAGAGTTTGGCGTCATCCGGTGAGAGCGTCAGCGCCCCCGGGTGCAAACCGACCGCGATTTTTTCGAGGGCCGATCCGGAACGGATGACCGCTACGGCGTTTTCCTGCCGGACGCTCACGTAGACCGTACCATTCGGTAAGGCTGCGATGTCGGCCGGGTGCGCGCCGACGGAAATGCTTGCGGCGGAGCTGCCTGCGAACGATACGGTGCCGTTGCCGTCGTCGGCGGTGATCGGCGCGCGGTTTGGACCCGCGAGCGCGATTGCAGCCGGCCAAGTATTTTTTCCGACGGCAATAGTTGAAACGCCGCCGTCGCTTACGCGCACGCGAACGACGCAGTCGCAGTTTGCGCCGGCCACGTAGACGTCGTCGTTCGTCAGCCAAACCGGCTTGCCGAACGCGCCGGGCAGCGCAACGGTTTTGAGCACACGCAGCCCCGGTGTTTCCAGCAGACGCAGCGCGGGCCGCGCCACGCCGGATTCGACGACCGACAGCGCGCGGCCGTCGGGCGAGAGCGCAAGGCCCTGCGGCATCGTGCCGGTGGCGCTTTCGGGACCCGAGGGCGCCGATAACCGCCACCCGCTCGGGAGAACGTTCGCCATCTGCGCCGCGGCAACAGCCGCGCCCCCTGCAACGACTGCCGCGGCGGCAAGAGTCCAAAAAACGCGCTTGACCATGGGCGCGGCTTTCGCTTTCGCCCGCTGGGGCACCGCCACGCCGACGGACGGCCTGTGCGTTAGGCCAACCGGCCGAAGGATGGGCGGTCGCGCTCCGGAATGCCAGCGGCCGAAGGAGACGCGAATCGTGGACCTAGCCAACATCACGGTGTACGCGAACGGCGAGTTTCGCGCATACGAGGACGCGAAAGTCGGCCTGCTCACGCACGGCCTGCAGTATGGAACCGGCTGTTTCGAAGGCATCCGCGGCTATTGGGTCCCCGAAGAACGCGAGCTCTTTCTGCTGCAATTGCGCGAGCACTACGAGCGGCTCGCGATTTCGGCGAAGATTCTCATGATGCGCTTGCCGCTGAGCGTCGACGAACTAATCGAACTGACCGCCGAGCTTTGCGCGCGCAACCGTTTTGAGACCGACATTTACGTTCGTCCGTGCATCTTCAAGGCGGCCGAAGACGTCGGCGTGAGGCTGCACAACGTTCCCGATGCCTTCGCGATCATTCCGATTCCGTTTACGCGCTATCTCGACGCGAAGGACGGAATCAAAGCCGGAACGAGTTCTTGGCGGCGTGCCGACGATTCCGCGGCCCCACCGCGCGCGAAGATTACGGGATTGTACGTCAACAGCGCGCTCGCGAAGAGCGAGGCCGTTGCGAACGGCTTCGACGAGGCGATCATGCTCTCTCACGACGGGCATGTGTCCGAGGGGTCGGCGGAAAACATTTTCATGGTGCGGCGCGGTGTGCTGTACACGCCGGATCCTTCACAGAACGTGCTCGAAGGATGCACGCGGCGGTCCATTTTGGAGATCGCGCGCAACGAGTTCAATTTACCCGTCGTGGAACGCTCCATCGATCGCAGCGAACTGTACGGGGCGGACGAGTTGTTTTTTACCGGTACGGCCGTCGGGGTGCTGCACATTCGATCGGTCGACCATCGGCTCGTCGGCGACGGCGCGATGGGACCGATCACCAAGCAGATCGGGGAATTCTACGATCGCGTCGTTCGCGGCAAAGAGCCCGCCTACGCGCGGTGGCTCACGCGCACCTACGCCGGACGCGCCGTTAAGGCGTAGCGGCGGGCGAGGGCGCCGGCGACGCGGCGGTGCCCCACATCGGCACGTCTTGCGTCGACGCGGCCGAACCGTCCGCGCTCGCGTTCGGCGTTTCCGCCGTGCCGCTCGACAGCTCGCCCGCGGCATCGTTGCTCAGACGCCACTGACCGAATTGTTCGAGGCGATCGTACGCCATACGCGAGATTTGCCGGATGAACGTGCGTCCGGATGAGAGCGACGGCAAATCGGTGGTCATGACGGCGATGACGTACGGTTCCTGGCCGTAAACGATCCCCACGTCGTTGAGCGTATCGTCGAACGAGCCGGTTTTGTGCGCGATGGCAACGTAGCCCGGCAGCGCAGCCGGCAGCAGCGTGTTGATCTGCTGGTGCTCGAGGATTGCAATCATTTCGCGTGACGACCACTCGTCGATCAGCTGGTGCTTGGCCATGCCGGTGAGCAGCTTGACCATGTCGGCGGGCGTGGTTCGAAGCGTGCGCCGCACGCCCCATTCAGCGGTCCGAATGTAGTCGGCGAGTTGCGTGTGGTGAAGACCGAGGTCCGTCATCGTGGCGTTGATCTCGGCGCGACCCACGAGCCGAATGAGCATGTTCGCCGCGGTGTTGTCGCTGACCGTAATCATCTTCGTGAGCAGTTCGGAGACGGCAAAACCGCTGCCGGCCGGCGCATCGCAGATGTCGCCGGAACCCCAGTCGCGATCGGCTGCTTCGAGATGCACGCGCCGGTTCAAATCGAACTTTCCCGCTTCCATCTGACGAAAGACTTCCACCATGATCGGAATCTTGATGGTCGAAGCCGCGGGCATGACCGCATTGGCGTTCACGCCGGACGTGTAACCGGTTGCGAGGTCTTTGATTTCGAGTGCAACGCGCCCCGGCGCGTACGCGGGCACGTCGGCAAGGGCCGCCTGCAACTGCGCAAGCGGTGCCGGAACGGCAATCTGCGCGCTCGCCGGGGACGCAAAAGGCAACGACGACGCGAGCATCAGGGAGAGAGACGCGACGATCCGAGCCATATCTCCTATTTCGGCATGTAGAGCCGTGACTTTTATCCTACTCTCGCATATCCGGTCGCTTTTCGCAATTGGTGCGCGCCTGCGCGCGCTAATACGGAATGCCGTCGGCGGCGGGCGCGCGCACTTTGCCCACCAGTCCCGCGATCGCGACCAGCGCCGCGACGTACGGAATGGCCTGCATCGCATCGCTGGGCAGCCAGGCGATGCGGCCTTGCAGTACGTACTGCAGCGCTTCGAAAAAGCCGAAGAAGATCGCCGCGCCGGTCGCGCCCCACGGGGTCCACCGGCCGAAGATCACGGCGGCCAGCGCGATGAAGCCGCGTCCGGCCGTCATGCCGTCGGAATAGATGTTCACCTCGCCAATCGAGAGGAACGCGCCCCCGAGGCCCGCGAGCGCGCCGCTCAGGATAACCGCATAAAGGCGCAGCCGCAGCGGACGCAGCCCCGCGTCGTAAACGGCGCGCGGATTCTCGCCGCACGCGCGCACGCGCAATCCCCACGGCGTGTAGTACAGCACGGCGTGCAGCAGCAGGGCGCACGCGAACGCGGCTGCGACGAGGATCCAGTAGTTGCTGCCGAGCGCGTTCACTTGCGGGCTCGCTCCGGGTTGATCGTAGAGCAGCGTCAATGCGTAAGCGGCGCCGCCCAGCGCGACGAGATTGATGCCGGTCCCCGCAACGATTTGATCGACTTTGAAAACCGTTGCCGCCACGCCGAGCACGAGCCCCAGCAACGCTCCGGCGGCGATCCCGGCGAGCACGCCGATCACGGGAGCGCCCGTCAATCCGGAAAAGACGACGGCGGTAAAGGCTCCTCCCGCCATCATGCCTTCCAATCCGATGTTGATGAT
>Ga0070739_10008305_pt1 | contig 10682 bp, 9 predicted proteins | sample Coa_R1_7_FD_66445 | JGI IMG/M metagenome (GOLD analysis project Ga0070739, IMG submission 66445) | Surface soil microbial communities from Centralia Pennsylvania, which are recovering from an underground coalmine fire - Coalmine... | ecosystem: Environmental > Terrestrial > Soil > Unclassified ...
CAATCATCCGAGAGCGATCATCGAGTAGATGACGCAGCAGGAAATGCCCTGTAAGCTCCATCCCCTCGGCAATTTCGGGCCAGGATGCTTCACCACCTTCGCGTACGAACCGCGGGAGCGGCAAGAGCTTGCGCGCATAAGGTTCGGCCTCAGCCGCACTGACCGCTCGTCCCGACCGTGGACTGACGGCAACGAGGTCATCGTTCTTGCCCGTGACGGCGCAGCGATCAAGGTCGAGTCCAAAGCCAAGTTCGGCAAGAACCAGTAGTTCATAGCGAACGAGGATCGCACCCCAGCCGTTCGCCGAGGGTGCAGCCTCGATCATGTCGAGCAATGCCTCGAGGGCGTCGTACAATCGAGGATAAGGCTGCGCTTCAGGCAAGGCCGTTGCCGTCAAGACCGTCGCCCATTCGATTGCGGCTGCCGGGAGCGGCTCGCCAAGGAGCGGACCCCGGCTGTGGATCAGCTCGAGGCTCGCCTGGGGCAGCTGGGTTTCCGTTCGCGCGGCAAGCTCGGCCTGGACGACGTTACCGGCAATGAGGACCGGGCGCATCCGGCGCCCGCGCGCGCCGCGGACATAGGCAGCAACCAATCCCTGGTCCGGCGTAAGAAGCCGGACAATTGCACCATGCTCGCCATGGTTGCGGAGCGCGCAGACTATTGCCTTGGTACTGCTCCTCATCCGCGTGGATGAAAATAATCGTAGAGCTGCCGAGCCATTGCGCCGCTGATCCCCGGCGCTTTCTCAAGATCCTCGAGCGCCGCTCCCTTCACCGCGCGCGCCGTTCCAAAATGCATGAGCAGAGCGCGCTTGCGATTTGGACCGATGCCCGGAACTTCGTCGAGGGTCGATGTCGTGAGGTTCTTCGCACGTTTCGCGCGGTGCGTTCCGATCGCGAAGCGGTGCGCTTCGTCACGCAGACGCTGAAGGTAGAACAGCAAGGCGGAGTTGGGCGGCAATGTTATTTCGCGGCCACCCGGCAAATGAAATGTCTCCCTGCCGGCATTCCGGTCCGGGCCTTTTGACACACCTACGATCGGCACGTCGTGAACGCCCATGTCCTCCATGACCTCGCACACCGCGGAGAGCTGGCCCTTCCCGCCGTCGATGAGCAGGAGATCCGGCCATTCGCCCGATTGCCGGTCGGGATCCTCTTTCTCGAGGCGGGCAAATCGCCGCTCGAGGACTTCACGCATCATCGCGAAATCGTCGCCGGGCTTTGTCTCCGGACGCTTTATGTTGAACTTGCGGTAGTTGTTCTTGCGAAACCCCTCGGGGCCCGCGACGATCATTGCTCCCGTCGCATTCGTCCCCATGATGTGGCTGTTGTCGTAGACCTCTATTCGCTTGGGGACATCACCAAGCTCGAACGTGTCCGCAAGCTCGCGAAGGATCTTGCCCTGGGTCGTCGTTTCGGCGAGCCGCCGATCGAGCGCTTCCTCGGCATTGCGTCGGGCCTGCTCAAGGAGCCTGGCGCGAGCGCCACGCTGCGGAACTTCGATCACGACCTTGCGCTCGGCCCTCGCCGAGAGCGCTTCCTCGAGGAGCTCGCGGTCACCAAGTTCCCGGTCGAGGAGGATGCGCTTGGGCGGCGGCATGTCCTCGTAGAATTGGACGAGGAAGCTCGACAAGACTTCGGCTTCGGGGACTTCGCTGGTGTGGGCTGGGAAGAAAGCACGATGACCCCAATTCTGGCCGCCGCGAATGAAGAATGCCTGGATCGACATGGTCCCGGCCTTGCACGCGAGCGCGAAGACGTCGGCATCGCCGAGACCTTCGGCATGAACGGTCTGGCTTCCCTGGATGTAGGTCAATGCTCGAAGCCTGTCCCGATAGACGGCGGCAAGTTCATAATCGCGCCGCTCCGCTGCCTCGGCCATGAGCTTCGACAGGCGCGACTGAACGCCCGTTGATCTTCCGCCGAGGAACTCCTTCGCTTCGCCGACGAGCTCGCGATAGTTGTCGTCGCTGATGCGGCCAACGCAAGGCGCTGAGCAGCGCTTGATCTGGTAGAGAAGACAGGGCCGAGACCGGTTCGCAAAAAAGCTGTCCGAGCAGCTCCGAAGCAGGAAGAGCTTCTGGAGCGCGTTCAGCGTTCGCGTGACCGAGCCGGCGCTTGCAAACGGCCCATAATATTGGCCCTTGATGCGACGAGCGCCCCGGTGCTTCTGAATGCGCGGAAACGCGTGATCTTCACGAAGCAGGATGAACGGGAAGCTTTTGTCATCTCTCAAGAGCACGTTGTACGGCGGTCGGAAGCGCTTGATGAGCTGTGCTTCGAGGAGCAGCGCTTCGGCTTCGGTTCGCGTCGTAACGATGGTCATTGACCGAGTTTGCGCCACCATCCGCTGCAGCCGCTTGGGAAGGCGTGTAACCTGCGTGTAGTTTGTCACGCGGTTCTTCAAGGTTCGCGCCTTGCCGACATAAAGCACGTCCCCGCGCGCATCCTGCATGCGATAAACGCCGGGCCGTGAAGGCAGCGTCTTCAGCACCTCGCGGATGGCGGCAATGCCCTGCTCGAGGTCCGGCTGGTCCGCTCCACGCACGGCATGGGTCGCCTGCTCTTCGTTGAAGCGCTCGGCGGCTCTCGGGTGATCGGGACGGTCGGCCGGGGTTCGGTCCATGCAATCTATTTAGGCGGCGCAGGGGCGCCTATCCAGCGTCACGCGGCGACGCGGGCGGGCTCCTCGTCGGCAAGGATCCATTCGACGCATTCACGCGCATGGATGGCGGTCGTGTCGTAAACCGGGAGAACATTGGCGCGGACGTCGACGGCGAGCACGAGTTCCGTGCAGCCAAGCACCACGGCCTGGACTTTCTGCTTGGAAAGTTCCGTGATCAGAGTCTTGAGCTTGCGCTGGCTGTCGCGAACGACCCGGCCGGCGGCGAGCTCTTCGAAGATGATGCGATCGACTTCCTTCACCCAAACATCGTCAACCGGCACGAGCGTTATGCCGCGCGCCTCGAGGCGCCCACGGACATGGTTCTCGAGCATCGTGAAGCGCGTGCCGAGAAGGGCAACGCGCCGGCGACCGTCGGCGGCGAGGCGGTCGGCCGTCGCATCGGCAATATGCAGCATGGGGACGCCGATTTTGGGAGCAACCGCGTCATAGACCTTATGGCCGGTGTTCGAGGTAATGATGACACCGTCAGCGCCGGCCGCCTCGAGCCTCCTCGCCGCGTCGAGCGTCTCGCGCGCAACGCCGTCCCAGTCGCCCGAAAGCTCCATCTCGGCAAAGGGCGCAAGGTCGAGACTTTCAATTACCAACCGCGCGCTGTGGAGGCCACCGAGCCGCTGCGCGACGCCGCGATTGATATGCTGATAATAAAGCGCCGTCGACGACCAGCTCGTCCCGCCGATGATGCCCAGCTTGCGCACGTTAATTCCCCTTCCCCGGTATCCGTCGCGACGACGCTTGAGAATCGCGGCCGCGTCACGTTACCAATTCATGCGGTCAACGAACCGCTCGCGGCAAGCGGTAAATCAGCGATTTACCAACAATTTAACAGCAGTTGCGACGATCTTGTTCATAATCCTGCTCAGCTGAGCGCCTTGACGATTTCCTCGGTCATTTTCTTCGCGTCACCAAGAAGCATCATCGTGTTGTCGCGGTAGAACAAGTCATTGTCGATGCCGGCATAGCCAACACCGCCCATCGACCGCTTGACGAAAAGGACCGTTCGCGCCTTTTCGACATCAAGCACCGGCATACCGTAGATGGGCGAGCTCTTGTCCGTCCGCGCGGCGGGGTTTGTCACGTCATTGGCGCCGATCACGTAAGCGACATCGGTCTGCGCAAAGTCGCTGTTTATGTCCTCGAGCTCGAACACCTCGTCATAGGGAACATTAGCTTCCGCGAGGAGAACGTTCATGTGGCCCGGCATACGGCCCGCAACCGGGTGGATTGCATATTTTACACGCACACCCTTCGCTTTGAGGAGATCCGCCATTTCGCGAACGGCGTGCTGCGCCTGCGCGACGGCCATTCCATAGCCCGGAACGATGATCACCTGCTCGGCCTGGCTCATGAGGAACGCAGCATCTTCAGCCGATCCCCGTTTGTACGGCCTGTCGATGGCGGCAGCGGCGCCAGAACTCGTGTCAGCGCCGCCAAACCCGCCGGCGATCACCGAAATGAAGCTGCGGTTCATCGCTCGGCACATGATGTACGAAAGGATTGCGCCCGAGCTTCCCACGAGAGCACCGGTGATGATCATCGCGCTGTTGTGGAGAGTGAACCCCATGGCTGCCGCTGCCCAGCCGGAATAGCTGTTCAGCATCGAGATCACGACCGGCATGTCCGCTCCGCCGATCGGGATGATGAGCAGAAATCCAATCGCGAAGCTCAAGCCCGCGACGAGCCCGAACACCCAGGGTGACTGGTCCTGCGTGAAATAGGCAATCAGCACGAGGATCGCGGCGAGCGTCCCGAGGTTGATGACATGGCGAAGCGGCAGAAGGATTGGCTTGCCCGACATGTTGCCGTTGAGCTTCAGAAAAGCGATGACCGATCCTGAGAAGGTGATTGCGCCAATCGCAACGCCAAGCCCCATCTCGATGCGGCTTACCGGCAGAATGCTGATGAACGAGGGCGACGCGATCGGCGTCACTCGAACGCCGATGCCAAAGGCCAGGGGGTTCAGGTAAGCGGCAGCACCAACAAGCACTGCAGCGAAGCCGACGAGGCTGTGGAACGCCGCGACCAGCTGCGGCATGGCCGTCATCTGGATCTTCCGCGCGGTCACGAGGCCAATGCCGCCACCAATGACCATTGCAGCGATGATCTCCGGAAGCGTTGCGATCGCATGCGTCGCGAGCGTCGTCACGACGGCGATCGTCATGCCGATCATGCCCGTTAAATTGCCCCGCCTGCTGCTCTCGGGGTTCGACAGCCCGCGAAGGGCAAGGATGAAGCAAATGCCCGCGATCAGATAGGCGAGCAGCACCCAGGCGGGTTGTGCCGGCGCGGCCTCAACCATCCTTGCGCTCCCTCCTCTTGTACATGCCAAGCATTCGCTGCGTCACGGCAAAGCCGCCGAAGATGTTCACGGACGCAAGCGCCACGGCGACCAGTCCGAGCCATTTCGATCCAGGCACGCCGGGCGCTGCCGAAGCGATCAGCGCTCCAACGACGATTACCGATGAGATCGCGTTGGTAACGCTCATCAGTGGCGTGTGGAGCGCAGGCGTCACCGACCAGACAACATAATAGCCGACGAAACATGCCAGAACGAAAATCGAAAGGATGGAAATAAAGTCCATCAGTCCTCCTGTGTCGGGAGCAAGTCCACCAAGTTCGCTCGTTCGAAAGCTGACGGGCACCGGCTGGCTTTAGGGCAGCACCAGCATGTATTTTCGCCTGTCGGCTCGCGTTCAAGGTTCATCAGCAACAGTCATGCACAAAAGTTCGCGCTAGGACAGAGGCAAACGTGGTGAAGGCGCGGTGTTAATTCGAACGCAGTTATCAATTTTCTAACCTTTACGCGCGCATCTGTGCCCAGGAGCTTGGAGGAAAAAGCGCTCGTGGGTTGGCGCACGATAAAAGCAAACTGGTCACTTGTTCGCCTCGTCCTGGGGACGACCCTGCTTGGCATTGTTCTGACGTTGGTTGCCTTGCCAGCCGACGAGCTCCTGCGCGCCGCACGCAACCAGTTCCACCGGCACGCGACGAGCGGCGAGATCGTCCTTGTCAGTGTCGACAACAATACTCTCCAGGCAATTGGGCGATGGCCCTGGCCGCGGCGTGATCACGCGCAGCTCATCGACCGACTGACCGCCGCTGGCGCGAAGCATATCGCATTCGACATGACGTTCGAGACGCACAGCGATGCTCGCGATGATCGCTTGTTGGCAGAGTCAATCGAGCGATCGGGTCGGGTAATCCTCGCGGCGCGGGGCGCTTGGGGCCCGGACGGCTCGACGCAGCAGAGCCTCGCCTCCTTGTCGATGTTCACGCGCCATGCAGCGCTTGCCTCGATCGGCGTCCATTACAACTATCAGAACGCGGTCTGGCGCTTGCCCTACGGCGTAAGCGTCGGTGGCAAGCTCATCCCGTCGATGGCTTCAAGGCTTGCGGGGCGCGCTCCTCGGCAGGGCACGTTCATGGTCGACTATTCATTCGACCCCCGCACCGTGCCTACGGTAAACGCTGCCGACGTCATCACGGGCAAGTTCGATCCCCGCATCGTTCGCGGCAAGGAAGTAATCATCGGCGCGACGAGCGACGCGCTCAACGATCAATATTATCTTCCGGGCATCGGCAAGATGGGCGGCGTCTACATCCAGATCCTCGGCGCCGAGACATTACGGGTCGGGAACCCCGTGGATCTCGGCTGGATGCCGGCAATGCTCCTGACGTTGGGATTGATCATCCTTGCGGTCACGCGGGGAACCTGGACACAGCAGAATTTTGTTTTCGGCGCCAGCCTTGCTTTGTTGCTGCTCGGCCCGGTAGCATTCGAAAGCCAGCTGATCTTCGTCGACAACGCGCTGTCGCTGCTGGTCCTTTCCGCAAGCTGGGGCGTCTACACCTGGCGCACGCTGAAACAACGCGGTCTTACCAACTCGCTCACCGGTCTACCCAATCTTGACGCGCTTCGTGCAGACCCCAACGGCAAGTCGAAAGCGCTCATCGCGGCGCGCATCTTTAATTACGAGGAAATCACCGCGACCCTGCCTCCGGAGGGCGAACGGCAGATCGTCGATCAGATTCTCTCGCGTCTGACGATCGGTTCGCCGGATCGAGCATTGTACCAGGGTGACGGCGGCATCTTTGCCTGGTTTGAGGAGCCGAACGCTCCATTCGGCAATCATCTCGATGCGCTTTATTCTCTATTCCGGAACCCGGCGCGCGCGGCCGGCCTGTCAATCGACTTGACGGTCGCGTTTGGCGTGGAAGTCGGAAGCGGGCGCTCGGTTGCAAACCGGCTTGCAAGTGCGCTGGTCGCGGCTGAAGAAGCCGCGCACGACGGCCTCAAATGGAAGTTCTACGATCCAGAGACGCTCGAGAATGCGTCGTGGAAACTGTCGATGCTGAGCCAGCTCGACGAAGCCATCGACCGCGGGGAAGTTTGGGTAGCCTACCAACCCAAGCTCGACATGAAGACGCAGCGGATTGTTGGCGCCGAGGCCCTCGCGCGGTGGACTCACCCGGAAAAAGGCCCGATCGCAGCCTCGGAATTCGTGGCTGCCGCCGAGCAACATAATCGTATCGGCAAGCTAACCGACTTCGTCCTCGAAAAGGCCGTTGGGGCCGCCGCGCAGATCAACAAGCGCGGAGTGCAGTTCGAGATCGCGGTCAACCTTTCGGCACGCCTGCTAAGCGATAAGGGGTTCACGCTTCGGCTCGCGGCGTTGCTCGCGCGCCATGGACTTGAACCGGGCCACCTCACCCTGGAGCTTACCGAAACGGCCGCACTCACCGGCACTGGTGAAGGGCTCGAGATGATCAACCGGCTTCGCGATCTCGGCGTCAATATCGCTATCGACGACTACGGGACCGGCTTGTCGACGCTAGAATATCTGAAGAAGATCCCGGCGAACGAGATCAAGATCGATCAAAGCTTCGTCAAAGGCATCGTCGACAACCGAAGCGATCGCCTGATGGTACAGTCGACCATCGAACTGGCTCATTCGCTCGGCCGCAAGGTCGTCGCCGAAGGAGTCGAACAACGCGAGGCCCTGGATCTCCTCGGCGATCTTGGTTGTGACATCGCGCAGGGGTTCGCGATCGGCCGTCCAATGAGCATGGACAGCCTGACGAAGCGGCTCGCTTCCGACCGCAAGCGCACCGCCGCCTAACCTTTACCTCCAAAACGGATCATTCTTTTACATCGTATCGCGCAGTTCTGCGCCATTTTTATACTTAATCGTTTGCTAACCATATCGATTAAGGTTAACGTCCCGTTAGCTGCAATGAAGCAGTGGTGCCGAGTAAAAGGGGACTGATAATGCTGGCTACAATCGCGGCTTGGTTGTGGGGTGGCGGTTCGGGCAACACTGGCCCGGGAGCCTGATCGATCTTCTTGGAGACCGAAAGGTCTCTATAATCAATGAGATAGCCGGCGCCCGCCATTTGGCGGGCGCCTTTGTTTTTGCCCTTTCTCGCTGCCGCCAAGCGTGTGGCGCGCAAGCTCTTTGCTGATTAGATCGCAAGCTATGCTTCGACAGTCGAGCACGCTTCTGGTGATTCGCGCGCCGGCGCCAGGTTTGTTCGAATTCACCGCGGATGTTCGTGATTTCATCACCGGGAGCAGGATCAACGAGGGGCTCCTGACGATCTTTTGCCGGCATACATCCGCTTCGCTGCTGATCCAGGAGAATGCTTCGCCATCCGTACAGCGCGACCTTGAAGCTTATATGGCGCGCCTTGCGCCTGAGAGCGGCGCCTACGAACATCAGGATGAGGAACCGGATGACATGCCCGCGCATCTGCGGACGGCCTTGACCTCTACCCAGCTCTCGATCCCAGTGACGAGCGGTCAACCGGTGCTTGGGACATGGCAAGGTATATTCCTGTTCGAGCATCGCTCAAGCAGGCCCGAGCGCCAGATTGCGCTCAATCTCATCGGCGAATGAGTCTCCAGTCCGTTCGCCTCTGGCTTCAAGAGCATGCCCCCGACTTGAGGCTGATCGAAGTTGATGGAACCACCGCGACGGTGGAGACGGCGGCAATTGCGCTCGGCGTTGAGCCCGGGAGGATTGCAAAGACACTTGCAATCCGTGCCGGCGAACATCTGTTCCTACTTGTGACGAGAGGCGACGCGCGCCTCGACAACCGCAAGTGCAAGGACGAATTTGGCGCAAGACCGCGGATGCTTGGCGCTGAAGAAACCCTCGAGCTCACCGGCCACCCGCTAGGAGGGGTTTGCCCGTTCGGGCTGAAGTCGGCCCTTCCCGTCTACCTTGACGTCTCGCTCAAGGCGTTCGACATTGTTTACCCGGCCGGCGGATCGCTCAACAGCTCGGTCGAAGTTTCGACCGAGCGGTTGTCGGCACTCGTTTCCAGCCGATGGGTCGATCTATGCGTCCTTCGCGTCGAAGCGGAGGGGACTTAGGCTCTCCTCGCTGACATTCGCCAATGGCCAGGGTCCACCGGTAACAAGTGCGCGGGTGACGTCCGCAAGCGCCGGAGAGGTCTGAAGTCCAAATCCACCCTGCCCGGCGAGCCAGAAAAAACCCTCGCAGTCGCGTGCGAAGCCGACGGCGGGATGCCGATCCACGGTGAATGTTCGAAGGCCGGCCCAGCGGCTGTGGATTCGGTTTACCTTGACCGTCGTTCGCTCTTCCATCCGGAATGCGGCAAGCGCAACTTCATATTCGTCGGGCTGAGCATCACATGGTCCGCTTGGCACTTCGTCCATTGGCGATGCGAAAAGGCGTCCGCTTTCCGGTGCAAAGTAAAGCTCGTCGTGGATCGTTTTTGCAAAAGGGAGACGATCAAGTTCGACGTCCGGAGGCGCGTCGAACGTAATGATCGTGCGCCGCTTGGGCGTTAGGCCAAGAGACGCGGCTCCCGCGAGCTTTGCCACCTCGTCCGCCCACGAGCCCGCCGCATTGATGATTATCGGAGCGGCAAACACGTCGCCGCGCTCGCTCTTGACGGCCCAGGTGTCATTGGACCGGCCGATCTCGGCAACCCGCTGCCCCGTGTGGAGTTCGCCACCAAGGCGGCGAAGCTGACGAAGATTGCCCTGAAGGAGCGCATGGGGATCAAGCCGCGTGCCATTGCGATCAACGATCCCGTGAACGGCGTCGTCGTTGAGAATTGGACAGAGTTCGTGGAGCCCCTTGGCATCGAGCCGCTCGAGTTCCGCAAAAAGCGAAATCTCGGCTTCGAGTGTCGTTAGAGCAGCCGCTTCATCCTCTCGCGCATGCACGAGCACTGGCATCTGGTGACCAAGCGGTGCATCGGTGAAGCCCAGCGGCGGCGAATCAAAAAACGGACGGCTCGCCAACGTGAGCGCTCTTACGAGGCGATCGCCAAGCGCATAGTGGACCATGGTCGCACTCCGCCCCGACGAATGATATCCAACCTGCTCCTCGGCTTCGAGTACATCGACGCGGCGATGTTCCGCGAGTGCCGCGGCCGCCGATAGGCCAGCAATGCCGCCGCCAATGACGAGTATATCGGAACTGATCACGATCGTTCAGGCCGCGATCAGTCGGTCATTCACGACCTTGCCATTTTGCGTCAGGCGGATTGCCTTGACGATCTCGTCATCGTCCAGGAGCACGACGCGCGCCTGGTCCTTGTCCCAGAAAGCGGCGAGAAAATTATAAAGGTTGCGTGCGAACAAGGCGGATGCGTCCGCCGACAAACTTCGAGCGAGGTTGGAAGCACCGATAATGGTAACGCCATGCTTGGTGACACGCTCGCCCGAGACGGTGCCTTCCACATTGCCGCCGGCATCCGCGGCAAGGTCAACGATGACGCTCCCGGGACGCATGCTTGCGACTTGCGCATCGTTGATCAATCGCGGCGCAGGGCGACCAGGGATGAGAGCCGTGGTGATGACTATGTCCTGTTTTGCGATATGCGCCGAGACGAGTTCTGCCTGTGCCTTTTGGTACTCAGGCGACATCTCCGTTGCGTAACCGCCTGATCCTTCGCCCTCGATGCCCGCGACATTCTCAACGAAGATCGGCTTTGCACCGAGGGACTGAATCTGTTCCTTGGTC
>Ga0070739_10008306_pt1 | contig 10682 bp, 10 predicted proteins | sample Coa_R1_7_FD_66445 | JGI IMG/M metagenome (GOLD analysis project Ga0070739, IMG submission 66445) | Surface soil microbial communities from Centralia Pennsylvania, which are recovering from an underground coalmine fire - Coalmine... | ecosystem: Environmental > Terrestrial > Soil > Unclassified ...
GGTGCGGCGGGCGACCACGGTGGCGCCGGAGTCGCGGGCCACCACGTCCTCCATGCCCGTGCCCACCAGCGGCGCGTCGGACTGGATCAGCGGCACCGCCTGGCGCTGCATGTTCGAGCCCATCAGCGCGCGGTTGGCGTCGTCGTTCTCCAGGAACGGGATCAGCGCCGCGGCAACCGAAACAAGCTGCTTCGGCGACACGTCCATGAAGTCGACCTTATCGGGCGGAATGAGCTGAACGTTGCCGGCGTGCCGCACCACGACAAGATCGTCCGTGAAACGGCCCTTGGCGTCGATCGCCGAGTTCGCCTGTGCGACCGTGTAGCGGCCCTCCTCCATCGCCGAGAGATAGACCACCTCGTCGGTGACGCGGCCGTCCTTCACTTTCCGATAAGGCGTTTCGACAAACCCGTATTTGTTGACCCGGGCATAGGTCGCGAGCGAGTTGATCAGGCCGATATTCGGACCTTCAGGAGTCTCGATCGGGCAGATGCGCCCGTAATGCGTCGGATGCACGTCGCGCACTTCGAAGCCGGCGCGCTCGCGCGTCAGCCCGCCCGGGCCGAGTGCCGACAGCCGCCGCTTGTGGGTGATCTCCGACAGCGGATTGGTCTGATCCATGAACTGCGAGAGCTGCGAGGAGCCGAAGAACTCGCGCACCGCGGCCGCCGCCGGCTTGGCGTTGATCAGGTCCTGCGGCATCACGGTGTCGATGTCGACCGATGACATGCGCTCCTTGATGGCGCGCTCCATGCGCAATAGGCCAATGCGATATTGATTCTCCATCAGTTCGCCGACCGAGCGAACGCGCCGATTGCCGAGATGATCGATATCGTCGATGTCGCCCTTGCCGTCGCGCAAATCGACCAGCGTGCGGATCACCGCGATGATGTCATCCTTGCGTAGAATGCGAACGGTGTCGTCGGCGGTGAGATCGAGCCGCATGTTCATCTTGACGCGGCCGACAGCAGAGAGGTCGTAGCGCTCCGGATCGAAGAACAACGACTGGAACATTGCCTGCGCCGTCTCGATCGTCGGCGGTTCGCCCGGCCGCATCACGCGGTAGATGTCGAACAGCGCATCCTCGCGGGTCATGTTCTTGTCGACCGCGAGTGTATTGCGGATGTAGGCGCCGACGTTGACGTGATCGATATTGAGCAGCGGCAACTCCTTGTAGCCCTGCTCGTTGAGCATCTTCAGCGTCTTCTCGGTGATCTCCTCGCCGGCTTCCGCATAGATTTCGCCGGTCTTCGTATTGACGAGGTCTTCGGCGATGTAGTGGCCGATCAATTCCTCGTCGGTGAGCCGCAGCGCCTTCAGGCCTTTCTCGGCGAGCTGCCGCGCCTGCCGCACGGTGAGCTTCTTGCCGGCCTCGAGCACCACCTTGCCGGTGTCGGCGTCGACCAGATCGTTGATCGCCTTGTAGCCGCGCAGCCGGTTGGCGTCGAACGGCACGCGCCAGCCGTCCTTGGTGCGCTTATACGGCACCTGCTTGTAGAACGTGTTGAGGATCTCTTCGCCGCTCATGCCGAGCGCGTAGAGCAGCGAGGTCACGGGAAGTTTGCGCCGGCGATCGATCCGCGCATAGACGATGTCCTTGGCATCGAACTCAATGTCGAGCCACGAGCCGCGGTAGGGAATGATGCGGGCGGCGAACAAGAGCTTGCCCGAAGAGTGCGTTTTGCCCTTGTCATGATCAAAAAACACGCCCGGCGAGCGGTGCATCTGCGAGACGATGACCCGCTCGGTGCCGTTGACGACGAAGGTGCCGTTATTGGTCATGAGCGGGATGTCGCCCATGTAGACATCCTGCTCCTTGATGTCTTTGACCGAACGCGCGCCGGTTTCTTCGTCGATATCGAAGACGATCAAGCGCAGCGTCACTTTGAGCGGCGCCGCATATGTCATGCCGCGCTGCCGACACTCATCGACGTCATACTTCGGCGGCTCGAACTCGTATTTGACGAATTCGAGCTGCGAGGTATTGGAAAAATCGGAAATCGGGAACACCGATTTGAAGACCGCCTGGAGCCCCTCGTTGGGCCGGCCGCCAGACGGCTCCTGCACCAGCAGGAATTGGTCGTACGACGCCTTCTGAACCTCAATGAGGTTCGGCATCTCCGCGACTTCTTCGATTTTTCCGAAAAACTTCCGTACGCGCTTCCGACCAATAAATGTCTGCGCCATCATGTCCTCTCGCTCGATCCATCCATCGGGTCCAGCTTCCGCATCGCGCCGAAGCCCAAACCCACGCGCCCGAACCGCCGGCCTGGCGGCGGCGCTTCAGGTACCGAGGCGATCAAGACGACTCTCCGAAAGGCCGCCATCCATCGCGACCATCCGGACAGGCGTCAGACGCCCAATTTTCAGGCGATTCGGCCCGTCGGCCGAACCACTTCGCCACATCCGCCGCTGGCGACTACGCCCTGAGGCCAGGCCGCAAAGCCTGATCTCAGCCGCTGCATTCCTGGAGCCCGCGCTTGTTCCGCCACCGCGGGCCTCCCATAAGTAAGCACTCCTTACTTAAGCTCAACCTTGGCGCCGGCCTTTTCGAGGGTCGCCTTGATCTTAGCGGCCTCGTCCTTGTTGACGCCTTCCTTGACCGGCTTGGGCGCTCCCTCCACCAAGTCCTTGGCTTCCTTGAGGCCAAGGCCGGTGATGGCGCGGACTTCCTTGATGACTTCGATCTTCTTCTCGCCGGCGGCGGCAAGGACGACGGTGAATTCGGTCTTCTCCTCGGCGGCCGGGGCTGCGGCACCCGCCGCGGCAGGCCCGGCGGCGACGGCAACGGCCGCGGCAGCCGAAACACCCCACTTTTCCTCGAGCAGCTTGGCAAGTTCGGCCGCCTCGAGCACCGTGAGACCGGAAAGATCGTCGACGATTTTTTGCAAATCAGCCATGGCTTTGTCCTTTGGTTCTAACCTGAGAGATCACGTCAGGCAGCGGCGGCATCCTCACCGTTCTTGTTGGCATAGGCCTGGACCACACGCGCGACCTTGGCGGCAGGGGCAGTGACCACCTGCGCGATCTTGGTCGCCGGCGCCTGGATGAGGCCGACGATTTTGGCCCGGAGCTCGTCGAGCGAGGGAAGCGCAGCAAGCGCCTTGACCCCGTTCGGATCGAGCGCGGTCTTGCCCATCGCTCCGCCGATGATGACGAACCGCTCGTTCGTCTTGGCGAAATCGACAGCGACCTTCGGCGCGGCCACCGGATCGCCCGAGAAGGCGAGCAGTGTCGGGCCTTTGAGCAGCGGCGCGATCGAGGTGACCTCGCTGCCCTCGAGAGCGATCCTGGCTAGGCGGTTCTTGGCGACTTTCACGGTAGCACCCGCCTGCTTCATCTGCCGACGCAGAGTCTGCATCTGAGCGACCGTGAGACCCGAATAATGAGCAACGACGACGACCTTGGTGGTCTTGAACACCTCGCCAAGGGTCGCGATCATCTCGCCCTTTGCCGCGCGATCCAAGAGCTCTCTCCGGTTGGCGGTCCAGCCTGAGGTGGAACCGCCGGGTTGATGTCGGCCCGCCCTTTCGGGAAGGCCCTTACACCCTGCCCCCCAGCCGAGAGCTTGCGCGCTCCGCCGGGCCGTCGAGGTTAGAACCGAAAGCCATTCGGTGGCCTTCGCTTCGCACCCGTCTATGCAGGCCCCATGGGGATTAAGCCGTCGCGCGGCGCCCGCAGTCTCGGACAGGATACGCGCTCAACGACGGCCACTAAGCCTCACCGCCTCTTAGAGAAACCCGAACCGGATCGACGCTAAGAGAATCTCGACAAACGGTGTCCGAAAAGCGCGCAAAGGCGCGCCGACAAACCGGGCCGGCACGCCCATGGCGGCTATCTAGACCGTCAAGGACGCCTTGCCAAGTCTTTTACGGCAGTCTCTTGCAGTTTTCTATCCTTCTTTGACCGGCCTTGCAGTCGGTCGGCGAGCGCCTACGATGGCCTCCCGGATGGGAGGCCTTTCATGCCGCACAACGCCCAACGCATCCTGACCACCCATGTCGGCAGCCTGATCCGCCCGGCAGAACTCGTCGGATTCTGGCGCCTGATCGAAGACAACAAGCCGTACGACGAAACGGCTTTCGAAGCCTGCCTTGCCGACGCGGTCGCCGAGGTCGTGAAGCAACAGGCCGATATCGGCATCGACATCGTCAGCGATGGCGAATTCAGCAAAGGCGCCAATTGGGCATTTTACGTCCATAAACGGCTGTCCGGAATCACCGTGCGGCCGGCGACGCCCGAAGAGGCCAAGGATCCCATGGCCTCAATGGGCGGCGGCCGCGATCACCAAGCCTTCGCGGAATTCTATGCCGAATACGATGCGGCGACCGGGCTTGGTAAGAGGCTCGGCAACCGCGTCGTCGTGAACGGCCCGATCAGATATTCGGACCGCCAAGTGCTGCGCGACATCAAGAATCTTCAGCGCGGCCTTGCGAAAGCAAAGGACAAGCGGCCCGATCTGGCGGGCTTCTTGCCGGTCGTGGCGCCGGCGAGCGCACTGCCGGGCGCCAAGGTCGAGCACTACAAAGACGAAGCATCATACCTCGCGGCGCTCGCCGACGCATTGCATCAGGAATACAAAGCGGTGGTCGATGCCGGGCTTTATGTTCAGATCGACGACGCGTTCCTGCCGTACATGCACGAGCGGATGGTGCCGCCGATGACGCATGCCGAATACCGGCGTTGGGCGGAGCCGCGGATCGACGCGCTCAATCGCGCGCTTGAAGGCATTCCCGAGGAGCGCTCGCGTTATCATATCTGCTGGGGAAGCTGGAACGGACCGCACGCCTTCGACGTGCCGCTGAAGGAGATCATCGATCTCGTTCTAAAGGTCCGGGTCGGCCATTACTCGTTCGAAGCCGCCAATCCGCGGCATGCTCACGAATGGCGGGTTTGGGAGACGGTGAAGCTCGCGCCCGGCAAGGTGCTGATTCCGGGCGTGATCAGCCACGCGACGAACATTGTCGAGCATCCAGAACTCGTGGCGGAGCGCCTCGTGCGGCTCGCTAAGATCGTGGGCCGCGAAAATGTGATGGCCGGGACCGACTGCGGCTTTGCGCAAAGTCCGTTCGCGCGGCGCGTGCACCCCTCGATCATGTGGGCGAAGCTGAAGTCCTTGGTCGAAGGCGCGCGGATCGCCACAGAGATGCTGTGGGGCAATCGCGCGGCGGCATGATAATGCCGCAGCACATTTTGCCGGGTGCGCTGCGGGAGAGAGCGACGCAGTCGAGCGAGTGAGCCCCGCGAGGCACCTTTGTTGATACGGCGCCCTCAGCTTGCCCTAAAATAGCTTGGCTTGGCTTAGCTTGGCGTGCCTTTGCGCAGCCCTCTCCCAACGGAAGAGGGAAAAACGTGCCCGATGATCTTTATAGCCAAGATGATCTTCCGGCTTTAATGCGGCTGCTGCTGGCCCGGGAACAGGCTTGCGGGCTCGATCTTGACGCCGGGTCCCATCGTCGAGGAGATGGCCACCCGATTGATGAAGTGGCCCTTGGCGCCGGCCGGGCGCGCTTTCTGGACCGCATCGGCGAAAGCGCGAATATTCTCGACCAGCTTGTCTTCGCTGAACGAAGCTTTGCCGACGCCGGCCTGCACGATGCCGGCTTTTTCGACGCGGAACTCGACCGAGCCGCCTTTGGCGCCTTTGACCGCATTGGCAACGTCCATCGTGACGGTGCCGACTTTCGGGTTCGGCATCAGCCCGCGCGGGCCCAAAACCTTACCGAGACGGCCGACCAACGGCATGAGATCGGGCGTCGCGACCACACGGTCGAAGTCGATGGCACCGCCCTGCACCTTCTCGACCAAATCCTCGGCGCCCACCACGTCGGCGCCCGCGGCCTTGGCCTCATCGGCCTTGGCGCCCCGCGCGAAAACGGCGACCCGGACCGTGCGGCCGGACCCGTTCGGCAGATTGACGACGCCCCGCACCATCTGATCGGCGTGGCGGGGATCGACGCCGAGGTTCATCGCAATCTCAATGGTCTCGTCGAATTTCGCCTTGGCGCGTTCCTTGACCATCTTCACCGCATCGGAAAGCGGATAGAGCTTTTCGCGATCGATGCCTTCGCGCGCCTTGCGCGCGCGCTTGCCCAGGTTAGCCATCACTTCACCTCCAGCCCCATCGACCGCGCCGAGCCCTCGACCATCCGCATCGCGGCTTCGATGGTGTCGCAGTTCAAATCCTTCATCTTCTGCTCGGCGATCTCGCGGACTTGCGCCTTGGTGACAGAGCCGGCGACATCCCGCCCGGGCGTCTTCGAGCCGCTCTCGAGCTTGGCCGCCTTCTTGAGGAAGTGCGACACGGGCGGGGTGCGCAGCTCGAAGGAGAACGAGCGGTCGGCATAAACGGTGATGGTGACGGGAATGGGCGCGCCCTTCTCCAGCTTCTGGGTCTGGGCGTTGAAGGCCTTGCAAAACTCCATGATATTAAGGCCGCGCTGGCCGAGCGCAGGACCGATCGGGGGCGACGGATTGGCCGAGCCCGCCGGCACCTGTAATTTCACATAGCCGGTGATTTTCTTTGCCATCTCTTGCTCCTGTTAGTGGTGCGGCTTGAGACGGCTGGCGACCGCCTCTGCCTCCCACGACGCATCGCGGACGTTGTCGTCCGCCTCACCCGGATCGCCGGCTCGCCAGACCACCAAGCTGGTGCCGCGGACATGCCGCAAGCCGAGCCGGCGGTTTGCCTCGAGCCGTTCGAGAGCGCGGGTGACGCCCTCCCATACACCGTAGTCGTGCCAAATGACCACCCCCTTCGGGCCTAAAAGGCGCAAAGCCGTTTCGGAATCGGCCATCACATACTCGTAGGCATGGGACCCGTCCACGAAGACAAGACCGGCCCGGCCAAGGTGGTCGGACCAGTCGAAGGTCGCCGAATCACCAAACAACTGCGTTATCCGACGCACCGCGCCGGCCCAGTGCGGCGTGGCAGCGCGGAAGACCTGGCCGGACTGAGATTTGTCGACAAAGGCGCGCTCACCCGACGCCAGAGCAAATTTTGGCGGCATTTGCGGCGGCAAATCGAGTGTAAAGACCGGCGCCGGCTCAGGCGCGTTTACCGCCAGGTTCAACGTCGTACGGCCCTCGAACGTGCCAATCTCGACGATTTCGGCGCCAGCGGGTGTCGCAGCCGCCGCGGTCGCCAGGACCGCGAGCTCCGCGAGATTGATGTCGCCCACGCTCTTGTGTGGCTTCACAACCAGAATCGGCGCAGGAGGCAAAAGCCCTTGCCAGGGCACTATAGGAAGCTGCGTCTTTTGCCCGCGCTGGACGCCGCGCACGTGGCGGCTTTGCCGGCGCAATGCCTGCGCCACGATCGAAACCGGCAGATAGACCGAGCGGGCGTAGAGACCGTTGAACCGGGCAGCCAGTTGGATGAGCCCCATTGTTCACTCCGCTCACCCGGGCAGCAGAGTCACGGCTTTTGGAACGGCCCGTCGTGCCATCGAAGCAGATCGCCGGCGGCTAATTCCCCAGGCTCGATCACAGTTTTTCGACTTGGCCGAATTCAAGCTCGACCGGCGTGGCGCGGCCAAAAATCGAGACCGCGACTTTGAGCCGGGAACGGCCTTCGTCGACTTCCTCCACCGTGCCGTTAAACGACGCGAACGGACCATCGGAGACGCGGACCTGCTCGCCGACTTCGAAGGACACTGATGGTTTCGGACGCTCGATGCCCTCCTGCACCTGGTGCAGGATGCGCTGCGCTTCGGTTTCCGACAGCGGCATCGGCTTATTGTCGGAACCGAGAAAGCCGGTCACCTTCGGTGTGTTCTTGATGAGGTGATAGGCCTCATCCGTCATCTCCATTTTCACCAGCACATAGCCGGGAAAGAATTTGCGCTCGGCGTCGACCTTGCGGCCGCGCCGAACCTCGATGACCTTTTCCTTGGGAACTAGAATTTCCTCGAAAAGGTGCGACAGCCCGCGCTGCTTGGCTTGCTCCCGAATCGAATCCGCTACCTTGTTCTCGAAATTCGAATAAGCATGAACCGCGTACCACCGGCTCGTCATGTCATCAATCCCGGCTGTGCAACGCGGACACGGGCGGCAAGCTCATGAGTTAATACCGAGCAAAAAGCTAACCGCGAGCCGCATCACCTGATCGGCAAGCAGAAAAAACACCGACGCCACCGCAACCATGACAAACACCATAATGGTCGTCACGGTCGTCTCCTTGCGGGTTGGCCAAGTGACTTTTTGTCCCTCGGCGCGCACTTCCTGGAGAAACTTGAACGGACTGATCTTCGCCATCGCGTGTACCAAATAGGCATTCCCCGCCCAACTTGAAGGACGAGACCGGCAGGCGGTTCCTTTTCTGGGGAAATGCTCGCTGCGGAAATCCGTCACCGGGCCGCACACGATGTCCGGTTCCTACTGCGGTCCGCTGGCAGCGTCAAGCGGGCCACTTCAGAGACGAGCCGCCCGGCGCCTGCTACCAAACCGCCCATGCGACATCCAAGCACGCATTCGCAGCCCCAATCTGCGTTTCATTGGTATGGGGGCGCGTCATGAGGTCGACATGCTCGTCGATGCCGCACTCTGGCTTATACTGGTTCTGATAGCGCTTCTGGTCGCGTGGGGTTGCAAAATGACGGCGCAACCGCACCGCCAGACGCGGTGAGCCGACCCGGTCACCGCTTATCCGTACTCCATGACAGACGTGGAGGCGCCCTGCCGCCACGTGACTGTTGCGCTCCAGGCGCGGCTTTGGCGTGCCGGGGAGTTGGTGGCGCAGGCGGGAAGCGGCCACTCCCGCCTTGCCACTCACCTGATGTCACTACGGGCCGATAGCCACAACAATCAGAGATGGCAGGAGTGGAGGGACTCGAACCCCCAACCCCCGGTTTTGGAGACCGGTGCTCTGGCCATTGAGCTACACTCCTAGGCTGCGTTGACATGCCTCTTGGCGCGCACCGACGCAAGAGCTTAGCGGACGCGGAATCAGGACAAACCCAGCTTGCGGAATTTTTCCCGGATTGCCAAGTTCACGGCCGCCGCGAAACATAGCGCGGGCGGGGGCGAGTTGGCGTCAATGCAGGGGAGGCTTCCACATGATCACCGCGCGTAAATCCACTGTGGCCGTTGTTGCGGTTGCCGGCTCGATCGCTGCCGCCGCGCCGGCGCGTGCCGCGCCTCCCGATCTGAGCGGCAACTACAAGTGCGAGCCCAATCCCCTGCCCTGCCTGTGGACCGGTCAAGCGCCGTCGATCTCCCAATCCGGCGCCAACCTCGTGATCAAGAACGACAAAGGCGAGGTCGCCGACGCCAAGTTCACGAGCGATAGCACCATCAGCGCCGGCGGTCCGCTCAATTCGTTGGGCATCGTGCGGCCCGACCACTCGATCGATTGGTCGAATGGCAACTTGTGGCGCAAACAGTAGCGGCAGCGAACAGGATTCGGCCGCGGCGGCCGTCGCAAGCGCGCCGGCTCCGCGGCGCCTTTTTTCGGCACGCTTGCGATGCCGAAGCCGACCGCTATGTCGAGGGTGGAGCGGGTGAGGGGAATCGAACCCCCGTCATAAGCTTGGAAGGCTTCTGCTCTACCATTGAGCTACACCCGCAAAAGGCGCTGCGTGGCCTGCATCCGCCAACATAGCGAAACTTTCTCAACCGACAATATGGAACGGGCTGCGGCCGAAGCGATCCAACCGCCGGCCGATTCGTCCTGTCGCGCGGCAAAATCTAGGAGGCGGAGGCGCGTCGCGGCGCGGCAACGCGATCGGTCCTGAACACCTCGTCGAGGCACCTTGGTGATCGAGCGGTGGCGGACGATCACCCGCATCGCTTCGCGATTGCCGACGCTGATGGAGATCAAGAGGCAATCACCTCCAAACCGCGCCACGGTCGATTTCATAATGCCCGATCCCCTGCCCGAATCCACGCGCTGTGCTACGTTGATTCATGGGTCGCCTTACACTTACGTGTATTATGCTTGCCGCATTCGGCCGGCCGGCATTTGCCGGACCTCCATACCTTTCGGATGATCCCGAACCGACCGATTACAAGCACTGGGAAATCTACACATTCAACGCCGGGACGAGCACACCGGCCGGAACGGACGGCGAAACGGGAATTGACTTCAACTACGGGGCGGCACCTGACCTGCAACTGACCGCTACCTTACCGTTCGGTTTCACAAGCGAGGTTGGCGCGCCGAGTCAGTTTGGCCTGAGTAACATCGAACTTGCCGCCAAGTACCGGCTTTTGCACCAGTCGCAAGTCGGATGGGACGTCGCGGCCTTCCCGCGCCTATTTCTACCCAGTCCTTCGAATGTAAGTGACAAGAACGCGTCCGTTCTCCTGCCGATCTGGCTGCAACGTAATCTAGGTAGCGACTGGACGACGTTCGGCGGAGGTGGTTGCCAGCTGTATGCCGATAGCACGCAAGATGTATGTATGGCCGGCTGGGTACTGACACGCAAATTCACGTCTAACCTGCAAGTCGGTTTGGAATTTTTCCACCAAACGTCGCGCGCCGGAACACCGCCCAGCACTAGCGTCGGGTTGGGGGCTATCTATGATTTGAGCGATACATTTCACCTGCTCGGTTATGTCCGGACGGGCCTTGAGAACCGGGCTCAGACGGAGCTTTTCGGCTGGTACGGCGCCCTCCTATTCACATTCTGATCCAGCGTCGGCACCGCGCAGGCTTCGGCAAGCATAGCATCACGTACATG
>Ga0070739_10008308_pt1 | contig 10679 bp, 11 predicted proteins | sample Coa_R1_7_FD_66445 | JGI IMG/M metagenome (GOLD analysis project Ga0070739, IMG submission 66445) | Surface soil microbial communities from Centralia Pennsylvania, which are recovering from an underground coalmine fire - Coalmine... | ecosystem: Environmental > Terrestrial > Soil > Unclassified ...
AAAATGGTCTTGACCCGACAAGCACGTACACTGGAACCAATTTGGCGAGCAACCCGTATGTCGATCCAATGGGTGACGGCTGGAGCTATCTCTCGCTGTTCCGAAACAATATGAACCCTCACGTGCTTCATGCGCCGCCCGCACCGGTCGGTTTCACAGCCAAGTTTTACACGAACGGAACCGTAAGGTTGAGTTGGCCACCTGCTTCCGACCTGCCACGGACAGGGGCCGGCAGTGTGGCAGGCTATACGATCAGCTTGTGGGACCCCTCGCTGGATACTACGAACAAGATTGCGCTGGGCCGCACCGTAACGAATTACACCTACGTCAGTTCAACGAATGCGTGGAGTTTGACTTCCTTAATCAACTCAAACGTTCAGTTTTACTACCCTACTTACAGTGCTTCGTTACAGGTAAATTACGAAAACACAAATTCGCTCTGGACGCCGGTTCAAACTGCCAGTCCCTATCCATTTGATTTCTATGTAGCGCGCGGACCGGAAGGAAGATTCAAGCTCTTGGTATCATCGCTGCCTTCGAACATTCAGGCTATTCGAGTGATTGAGACTGAACAATATCTCGCAGGGGAACCTTACGCAACGGGCTGGGACGATCAGGACAGCACGTATTTCCCGGTCAAGAATTATAATCTTTTCTTCGATATATCCGCGAGCAGCGTCTCTAACGGCGTTTATAATCTCTCAGATTCTGAAGCCCCTTTGTATAGCTTGTGCGAATTTTATGCACTTGCCATAGGGAATGATGGTTCCATAGGGCCGCTAATGTATGACCCAGTGCTTTGGCACGCCACATTGCCTTATGTGGACGGCACAGAGCACATGAGACAGAATTTGAACTTTGTCGCCCAGTCGGCATCTGTCAACATCCCGTTCAGCATAATATTTTACGACCCTATACTCAACTTCTACCGTAATCAACTAACTTATCCGCAAAATTACGTTTTTGATGGCTTCTACTCCGGAGGCAATTTGGATGAATTCGAGCCTTTTCAAAATAATTACTTGTTTCGCAACTTTCTTTTTGTCACAACAAACGACCTCAGTGCAAATGGGGCACTGAATACCAGCGTCACCAATTCTTTTTTGTACCCTGCTGGTGAACCCCCACAGCCGGTTGAACAGGTTACCTACGATGGCCTGAAATATTATTTTGACGCCGCGGCGTTTCAGGCCAATTCTGAAACTAATCCGCCAGCAACCATGCTTGACAGTTGGCAGTGGAATTCGCCAACGATTGGTTACGGCTACGGCGATTCACTCTCTGAAATAGGGCTCGACAACACAACCAACACGCCGCCGCAATATTTTCTCGAAGTAAATTCCACCAATCTGTACGGATTGGCTTTTCAATCCGTAGCCTTGGCATACGAAAATACAAACAATCAGAGGATTATAGCCACTATTGCATCAAATAGTGCAGTCAGCGCGAATCTCACAAACGGGGCTTTCTTTTATCCGGGCACAGTTTCACCTCAATGGCAATATGTGACGCACTATTTCGGACGGCCATATGCTAACTACTCGGCGGGAGAGTATCCGCTTTCATCGGACCCATTACCGGGTGATCCTGCCTTTGGAGTTTCGGACAAAACGCCACCAATAATGATTACGGGCATCGGGCAAACCTTCGAGCTTTCCGCATGGGCAAAGCTGTCATTTGCAAACGGAAATACAAATAAATTCGGTTACATCGAGCAGTACTTCGACAAGGCATACCTGACTGATGCCAACGGAAACATCACGACAAACCAAACCGGCATATTATCCGAATACGGGGAATTCTTCCCAACTGATCCCGGCATGGTCCTGCTGACAACAAAGTCAAACGCGGATGCCCCCTGCGCCACAAATCCCGTCTATGTAATCGGCCTTTTCACAGATGCAAACCACGATGGAACGATTGACACCCGATGGTCTGGTCCTGATAGTACCACTCCCAATCGGCCATTCCGCTTTTGGATGAATGACGACAATGATTCCGGCGATACGGGTGGTAATGACATTCCGGGACAGCCTGCCGAGACTGGCAAAGTTCCAAACGGAATGTCTGGCAAAATCAACGGCGTCCGTGATCTGGTGGATTTCTTCCCGGTTTACATTGACGTCCGGAGTTTGGTCGAAGCCATTCCTCATGATCAAATTGGAAACTATCAATTTGTGTTATCACAAGCGGACGGAGCTATAAATTTTGTTAACACAGCAATCGATCCAGGCGAACCGTTAAGCTACTTGACCGACACGAACGTCGCCTTTTCTTACTCAAATGCAAATGTCATACAAATTACCTCTAATGGCATTCCTTTGAGACCATTTGGAACAGGCATTATTCTTTGCGAGGCCAGCGCACCGACATCAAATCCGCTCGTTTTGAGCATTTACGATGCGAACACAAACCTGCTTGCACAAACCTCACTATACCTGAGTATTACTGGTGTGGAACAAATGTTTCGGCATAAAAACCTTATAGTGGCAACGTATGGACTGTCTGACGGGCCGCCTGACAGGCTTTCGGATGCAGACGTTCCAAACGAGCCGGATACCGAGGATAAGAATTTGGTCTTTCTTCACGGTTACAACGTCAATCCTGACAGAGCGCGCGGCGCATTCGCGGAAACGTTCAAACGCATGTTTTGGTCCGGTTCCCATGCCAAGTTTTACGGTGTGACTTGGCTGGGGAATGATACCGAGAACCTTGCGCATGGCCTTGTTACCCCTGATTACCACATTAACGTTGTCCATGCGTTTCAGACCGCGCCTGAATTGACAGCCTTTCTTGCAACCCTGACCAATGGCCCTACAACCGTTGTGGCCCACAGCTTGGGCAACATGGTTGTATTGAGCGCATTGAACGATTGGAATGCACCCATAAGCAATTATTTCATGCTGGACGCCGCCGTTGCCATCGAGGCAATTGACACAAATGCTCTGCCCACTCTTCACATGGTTCATTCCACCTGGCTCAATCCTGAAGCTTACTCCACACGGCTTTACGCCAGCTATTGGTCCAAATTGTTTTCTACAAATGACTCTCGTTCCGACCTCACTTGGAGCAATCGGCTGGGGAATTTCCAGAATGCACAGGTTTACAATTTTTATTCCAGCGGCGAAGAGGTGCTCCGGGAATACGACGATGATCCGCCTCTGAGTTCGGTTGGCATTGCGCAGCTTTTGGTGGATTATTACGCAGAAAGTCCCCCGGCTTCGGCGTATGTTTGGGTCTGGCAGGAAAAAGGCAAGGGCGTTGGACCGAGCGATTTGGTGCTTGGCAGTACCGAAGGAGGCTGGAAATTTAACAAAAATGCTCCCTATTACTACGTGACAAATGGCACGTTAACGCACATGCCCAATTCGCAAGCGAGCCTGCTCCCTGCATCGCAATTGCAGACAAACGCTTTCTTTGATGAAAGCTACAATACAAATTTGTTTAATGCTGGCCTTGGCGGGCTTACAGCTATGGATGAAAGCAATAACATCATTGCCGACATGATTCCGGCAATGACATTGCCGATTGGGGCTAACCCGGTATCGAGATTAGCCCCGGAAGATGGTGACGATCTAAACTTTGACATGCAATTGACCTGTGAGAACGGCTGGCCACTTATCCGACCGAAGCGTCAAGTGGGGGTAAGTGCGCCCGGAGAGTGGCACCACTCGGACTTTAAAGACGTGGCCTATACGTATACATACAAATTGTTCACTAATTTTGTGACTATTGGAAATCTGAAATGACTATGAAAAACCTTCTTTGTCTTGTTACTGCTAGCCTTTTATTTCAATCAGTGCTCGCCGGTGCCCCAAATCACAAATGGAACGCCATAATTACGGTGTTGGACGAATCTGGCTCTCCCGTTTCTGATGCAGACGTGGAAATGTCATTTTATGTAACGCCTTCCGGTGGGCAACATGAAGCTGCTGGTAGTGTCCACGATCTGACTGACAAAAATGGAGTTGTGCGCCTATCCCATTCCAGTACTGGATCAATTGGACTCAGCTTTTACGCCACGAAGACAGGGTATTACCCAACGACCAAAGGCTACAGGCAGGCTGAACTCAAAGATGGCGATCCGAAAAAATGGAACCCAACTGAAACTCTTGTTCTTAAAAAAGTTATCGAGCCGATTCCGATGTATGCCAAATGGATTAATACTCATGTGCCGCTTCCGGATAAACCGTTTGGTTACGACTTAATGGTTGGAGACTGGGTCGCTCCTTATGGCAAAGGGAGCAAGGGGGATATTCTGTTTTCCAGGCATACGGAAAAAATGTCCAATGGCCAGACCGTCACCACACTTGCTGTAAGTTTTCCAAATCAAGGCGACGGCATACAGGAATTTGACGCTCCGGCGTTGCTTCAAGATGCCCTAGATGGACAGAGTGCTTTAAGGTCTGCGCAGACTGCACCGCTCGATGGTTATAAGCCTGTATTTCATAGGGTCGGACCTAAGAACGCCAATCGAAATTATTATTTACGAGTGCACACAGTTTTGGATGAAAAGGGCAATATCAAAAGCGCTCTTTACGGAAAAATCTATGGCGACTTCATGCAATTCACGTATTACCTGAATCCCACACCGAACGATCGAAATGTTGAATTTGACCCAAAACATAATTTGTTGAAGGAGAAGGTAGATGCGCCTTGATGTCTTTGTATTCGGGGGTGTCTGGGTAGAATGCGACGGATTCGATCACGATAACGAGATTGCAAAAAATCATAGCATTGTTTAAGAAACGTCAGATTTTCTTGTTCGTGTTTTTGTTTGTCGTGGTGGGCGCGCTTCCTTTATTATCGTGGGTCGCACTGCACTCACCTCAGCCAGAACCCGTCTATCGGGGACATCCCCTAAATTATTGGCTTCACGATATGGATCAGCACGATTTCTTTGATCGTTCGTCTCCCGGCCCAAATACGGACGCGGTTCCCGTTTTATCGAAGGCGGTGGAAATCCGCAACAACATCTTCGCCGATACATATCGGCGTCTCTGGCCCAAAACGCCGGCATGGATTCAAAGCCGTTGGCCCTGTCCAGTCGATGCCGCCAAGGTTCGCAAGATTGCTGCATCCGCCCTTGGTAAATTGGGCGACGTAGATTTTCGGATAAAGCTTCTGAAATCGCACCCGAATCTTGATGTGCGGCTCAGCGCTGCCGCCTCTCTATGCCGCGAGCAGTGGGATGAAAAAGCCTTGCAGGGATTGGCTGACGTATTGACAGAGAAGAAGGACATCCCAGTGAAGATCTCAATTGTCGAGAATGGGTACGGCTATAACGGCTACGCCCCTTACATCTCGGTGCCTGCGCTCATCGCAGGTCTTTCGGATGGGAATGCTGAAGTGCGCACAAACGCTGCAATGCTGCTGATCACAGGTTTTCAGGAACCAGCATGTGTCGCAACTGTTTCCAACGTGTATCGAGAAAATCCCATTGAAAGAAAGGCCGACTTGGAGCGCCTTTCAAAAGCGCTTAAAAGTGACAATCCGGCAATTCATGACGCCGCAGCACACTGGCTGTGGTTCATAGATGGACAGCGCCCAAATTATAAAAGCGACTGATGGAATTGACGGCCCAGGATATGTTGGCTTGCGAGAATAAGCAATTCACGGCGATAACGGTTCCGGCGTCCGGCTTTTGGTCAGAATTGCGAGGGGAATTGGACGCACATTGCCGCGAGCCTTTGATGGCTAAGCTAAGCCCCAGAAAAAAATTCGACTCGGACATTCTATGTCCTACCCCCCTGATATGATGTGCGGCTTAGATGTCAAACAGTCGTATTAAAAATTTGGAGACAGGGAGAGTCGTTCAAACAGGCAGTCAAACCAAGAATGTGGCATACATTCGATGTTCACCGCGTTTTTTAGCTATCGTTCAAGGCATTTCCCAAGCGTGTGACATGCCGATGATGGTGCCTTTGCAAGGAGCGGAAATTCCGCCGCTTCCCGCTTGGGCCGGGAAGATTTGCGAGCAGTTGAGCAAAACCATTTTCAAGCGCCTGCTCGAATTGCGTCCCCAAGGAGATCAGGTCAATTGGCGCAACGTGGGGAAAATGCTGGGCGTCTGGCAACGCATCGTTACAGTTTTGGCTGAGAGGTGGAAAGACTCCGAATGCGTGTTGCCGGAGGAAGCCATTGCGCCCCCGAAGGAAGCGCCAGACAGTTGCGTGATGATTCCCCAAACCGATCTGCTCGCCGCCATGCAAGAATCCCTCACCGCATCCATCGTGGACAACCTTGCAAAAAATCCCGTGGAACAAAGCGAGTTTTTTGCCGGACTGGGTGAGGGATACGAACTGTTCCTGGACACCAACGGCCAGTTCACCGGGGATAGAGGCCGCACCAAAGTTTATCTCGAACTGCTCGGTCACTGGACGGAAATCGAAGCGATGCGGAAGACAAATCCTCCCAGCACTGCTCTCGATGTTTACAAGCTCATTGCCGTGAGCCTGGGCGATCCAGACCATCAAAGGTTTGATTGGTTTTGTGACGTTTGCGATGGCATCGGTCTTTTTGTGAAAAAACGCGGCAGGCCCGCAAAACCTCCCCGAAAATAATTCCCGATTTCGTCTTTTGACCAATCGGTATTTTCCCGCTTTGGCATGTGATGTAGTGCCCGCATGACAGAGATTGAAAACAGAAAAGTGCGAGCGCTGGACCTCAGCGTCGCCAGGACCAAGGTTCCTCACCCATTCTCTGTCCAATTTCCCTTCGTTCCTCCGCGCAACGACAGGGACAAACAACCAGCGGAAAAACATGCGCTGCGCTCGCTGGCCGCGCGCGTGGATAACCAAGCCGGCAACCCAAAGGAAAACATGACAATCAAAGCGTTGGTAATGAGCGACCGCTCGGATGAGTACACCGGGAAGAAAGGGCTCGTCAAACAGCAGATCATCACCGTGATGGACCAGAGCGAAGGCGAACGGTTGGCGCAGCCAATTGAATACGCCATGAGCGATGAGGAAAAAAGCGTCCATGCCGGGAAACTGCAAGACAAGCTGATCAACCTCGGCATACGCGAGCTCCTGCCGTTTGGCGGTCGCCTGCGCGCGCGCGGCAAGATTGTCGGTCTGGTTGGAAAGTAAAGGACCGATATGCACAACCCTGAACTTCATGCCCTGGCACGGATTGACTGGCAATTGTTCTGCACCTTCACGTTCAAGAGCGAACGGAAGTCAGACGCAATGCGGCAGTCAATGTTCTTCGCGCTGCTAAGGACCCAGGCAAAGGTTTGGGGAGTGCATTTTAAGCGGCTGCTCTGGTGCCTTCGTCGTGAAAGCGGCGAGAGCACCGGGCGGCTGCATTATCACGCCATTATCGCGGGGCTTCCCCCTCGTGCGGTGACGGAGCGCAATTGCCTGGCTGCAATGTCCCAATGGGAGTCATTGGGCGGCGGGATGGCGCGAGTCAGGGCATATGATTCTTCGCTCGATGGATTGGATTATGTGCTGAAGGGGAGCGAGCTGACCGAGTCGAGGGCCGCACGTTGGGCCGGAGACTATCACGAACTCACCAAGTTTGGCAGTTCGTGCGACGTCACGCTGTCCATGTCGCTTGTCCGTGCGTTAAACGGCAGGCGTGGAGATAAGGGACAGAGACGCATCGGGACACCATGCAAAGCGGAGCAGGCATAACCCCTCCTTTGATGACAGTCACTGTCCTGGCGATAACGGGACAAACTTCTCTTGACCGGCAGCAGGTTGTGACCAGCCCCAGACGGGGCCGCAAACGATGCCGGAAGGAGGACAAGGGGGCCGAGGCTGCGGCAGTTCTGCCACTGGTGACAACGGCAATTTGGTGCCTCCCAGCCCGCCGCGCAGCGGCGGGCTGGGAGGCTCGCTTGAAGACATCCTATGTACTGAAGCGGTCAACGATGTCCGCTCTGGCCGCAACCCGGCATGTTGCCGGGCCGGTATGGAACGGAAGAAAGAAAGGAAAGCAGTATGGGTAAAGTAGTGAAAATCCTTCGGCGAGGTGCCGATGGTCTCCTTCGGGCGGTTGCCAGCCCGAAGGCGCAAAAGCTGGCTGTGGGGATGGGCGTGGCTGCCATGGCCGTCGCGGCGCACGCGGCCGGCGAAGACCCAAATGAATCCCTGGTGGATACGGCTGTCGGCAATCTGACGACAACCTTCGCCACCATCTTCACACTGGGTCTGGGCGTCGTGATCGCGCTCGTGGCGAAGAAATACCTTCGCCGGGCCAGCTAAAGGGTTCCTGTGCCTGAACCTTCGGGATTCTGGCGCGGGGGGCGGCGGCGGTTTCGTTTTCACCTTTCGTTTCCGTCGCCGCCTTGATCCTCAATGTGACATGAAAACAATCAAAGTCATCTCTTTTCTGGTGTTTGCCGCGCTGTGCGCGGTGTCGGTGTCCGCCGCTGAAGACCCAAACGAAGCCGCTGTGGACAGTTCCGTGACCTATCTGACAGCAAGCTTCGCCGGCCTCTACGTGTTGGGCGTGGGCGTCGTGATCGCAGTCATCGCGCGTGACAAGTTCATGCGCCGAACACTGGAATGACAACATCCATCATCCGCGCTGTCTGGGACTTCTTTTTTGGCAAGGAGGGCGAAGAGGACGAGGAAATGCTTCTTGAGGCTGATTCGGAGTCCAACCTGGACGGCGCGGATGATTCATCGGAGGACGAACCATGATTGTCTTTGCATTTTTCGCGTTGGGCTTTGTCTGCGGTGTCTTGTGTTTTCGTTTTCTGCTCTGAAACCATGAAAAAACTATGTTTGCTTTTTTTGTTGGGGACTGCATGTATCGCTCAAGCAGTGGGTATTAAAGTAGTAATTGTCAATGTCGGCACGAATACGATAGATGCAACATTGGCGAATACTAATGCCCTGGGTGGTTCCATTCCTTACGCACTGCTGCCGGGTCAGGCTTCCACTAATACAGACGGAGGTTCTACGAATACCCATTATTATGTTTTGTGGACCGCTTATGCTGGCGGCCCTGCTGCCTATTCAGAGTCTTTAGGCACGGGCAGTTGTAACATATGTGCCCCTAACGATGCTGGTATCATTCCGGTTGCGGGAAATGGCGTGCCGACGAATTGCACCGATTCAATGACGGTATGCAACGGCGGAATTGGTTCACAGACATATCAATTATTAAATCGGGGCATTCCGTCTGGCACTTTGACATTGGCTGGTGGGCAATGTCAGACATTGACGTTTCCGAATCCGACATGTGCGCCGGGAGGTTGGTCATATTACGCTATACCGGGCTATATCAATTTGGGAGGGCCGGGATACAGCAGTGGTAATCCGGGTATTGGGCCGGGAGATAATCCGATTGTGCCAATTAACAGTGGCACGTCAGTGAATGGTTCAAATGGCGGTGGAAGTAATAACACGCTGGACCAGCAACCACCACCACCAGATACAAACTATATGTCGCTGACTAATAATAACACGAACGGGCCTATTAACTTTGGCACGAACCAGTATGCAAATCCGACGAATAATGCGAATAATGGCGTAGTTCAAGCGGGTGATAATGCGCTGTATGCAGCCACGACACAAGGGGACAAGGACATTATTTCGGCGATCCAGACATTGGATTACCACAATCAGCAAGGGCATAACGGAATATCGAACGCGGTGCTTGGGTTGAACAGTAATCTTAATGCGATCAATACGAATCTGACCTTTCAGTTTAGCAACCTGGATTCGATTTTAACGAATGTGGACACGAATATTTCCACAAATTCAATCATGGCGCGAGCGGATGCGGCCAGCGCCGCGGGCCAGGCCGCTCTGCAATCGGCTGGTGATTCGCTGGGGACAATCACGCCGCCAACCATTCCTGACTCCGGCTCGTGGATGATCACGGTCGGATCCGGTGCGATGGCGCAAACGTTCGACATCAATCCGCTTTCAAATTCGTCGTTGTTCCCCCAGGTGGCCGGTGTGACGCCCTGGGTGCGCAGGCTTTCCGAGTGGGCCATGACATTGTGGTTTGTGATCTGGCTGGTGGGTGAGATCAACTCGGCCATTCGCACGGCCTTCTGTGCGCCTCAATCCATGTCGGGTGATGCGCTGCCGGTGGTCGCGGAAATCGAGGGTGCCGTCATCGGGGGCATTGTGGTGTTTGCGCTGTATGTCGTGCTGACTGCCGCCATAGCTTACTTGAGCAGCACCCTGGTGTCCTCATACCTGGCTCATCCTTTTGACGGTTCGGGTCCGCAGGCGGTACAATCGGGCGTTGCCTGGCTGGACGCGGTGTTTGACATCAGCCTTTGCCTCAGCCTGTCGGCGCAACGGGTCTCCATTCCGTTTTACCTGACCAAACTCGTTTACCGGGCCGTTTCCGTGATCCGTTTCATTTCATGAAAACTCTTTTACTCCTTCTCTGCCTCGTGTGCGGACCGGTGTTCGCCCAGAACAATGTTCTGGTGAAGAACAACTGGACCAACGCAGTCATGGTTTCATATCAGGACACAAACAATGCCAGCCTGACGGTTTATCTTCCTGCCGGCGCTCAGTTCAACAGTGTATCAACCGTCAACGCTCAAGGGACCGGCTTCCAGGTCGTGACCATTTACGATCCTGCCTCGTGGGACACGAATACCAGCGGCTACGATCAGTCGGTGAATGTCACCGGAGACGGAACCACGAATGACATGATCATTCAGGTCACGTGTTCACCGCAATACGATTACAGCAACT
>Ga0070739_10008309_pt1 | contig 10678 bp, 3 predicted proteins | sample Coa_R1_7_FD_66445 | JGI IMG/M metagenome (GOLD analysis project Ga0070739, IMG submission 66445) | Surface soil microbial communities from Centralia Pennsylvania, which are recovering from an underground coalmine fire - Coalmine... | ecosystem: Environmental > Terrestrial > Soil > Unclassified ...
ATGAGGGTGCCGATCTCGGCGGCGCTGAGCTGTCGCCCCCCGTGCTCCGGCTGCTTGCGCAGCAGGATGCGCCGCACCTCGCGCCCGAGCAGCTCCCGCAGCGCCGGATCGGGCCCCGCACGCCAGAGCGGGCGCAGCTCCATTTCGAGCGCGCGCAGCTCGTAGGCGGCGCCGTCGGGGAAGGCGTCGCGCCGGTACCATTCGACCCACGTCTGCCAGCGCGTCGCGACCGGGTCCTCCGTCCAGGAATGGACGACGGTCGTCGCCGTTTCACCGCCGCTGCCGGTGTGGAGACTGACGGCGAGGGCGTTGCGGCTGCCCTTGGCGGCGTGCTCCGCGTCGCGCGCCCAGCGCAACAGGTTGCGCAGCGGTTCGTGGTAGTGCCCGATCGCGACCCCGACGCTGAGCGTGAGGTCGCCCACCTCCGCCGGCGCTCCCGCCGCCTTGTCGTTCGCGATCTGCCAGAAGACAGCGTGAAGCTGGTTGACGTAATCCAGCACCGTATCGAGCGGGAGGAAGGCGAGCACATCGTCCCCTCCGGAGTAGACGAAGGCGCCCTGATGCCGCGCCGTGATGGTCTGGGCAACGCGGGCGAAGGTTGCCAGTCGCTCAGAGAGGGCTTTGTGCGCGGTCTTGTCCGGGAGATCGCTGATCGCCTTGCCCATGCGGTCGCCGTCGGCGACGACGACGGCGACGTAGATCGGCAGCTCGGGGATCTGCAGCGCCTTGCGCGCCGCGTCGGCCCGCTCGAAGAACTTCTTCGCCGCCTCCTGCTGATCGGGCGTCAGTTCCTCGCCGGCCGCGCCCTCGCGATAGAAGAGCTGGGTGTCGAACGGGAAGGCGGCGAAGTGGTGCAGCGGCGTGCCCTCGTCCGCCTCGAATGACTCGACCGCATTGATCTTTTCGGCGTCCAACCCCTTTGCCTGCCGGCGGAGGTGTGCGAGGGCGTCGCCCGCCTCGGGGTCGGTCGCCAGGCGGCGGATGAACGGGTCGAGGGTGACGCGCGAGATCGAGACGAAGCGGTGCGGCGCCGCGAGGCGCTTGACGAGGGAGACGCCGTCGAGTTGCTCGGCCCCCTTGACGTGCAGCCAGCGTTTGGCGTTGTCGTCCAGCCCGCGGCCGGCCCCGATCGGCCGACCGTCGTGCCCCCTGAAGACCGTCTCCCGACTCGGGTCGAGCGAGCTCTTGGCGCGGCCGTCTTGCCCGTCGGCCGGCGCGAAGTCGCGCAGCGCCTTGCGCCCGGCGAGGAGTCGCTCCACTCGGGCGCGCGTCTCCTGGTACTGCGCGCCCGTGCCATCGTACGGCCACCAGGCGGCGTAGAACTCGAGAAAGGCGCCGGCCTGAGCCTCGGCCAGGTCCCAGTCAACGGGCGCGCCGCGCAGCTCCTCTTTCAAGGCGTGGAGGTAGCCGAAGAGGATGCCGCGCGCCGCCTTCTCCGCCTCCTTCGCCAGCACCTTTGGTTCGACCCCGTCGGGGACGATGGCGAGAAGCTTGTTGGCGACCGGCACGCGGCCGGGCGCGTTGGCCTTCGCGCCTCCGCCCGTAGCCGCGTCGCTCTTGTCCTCGGGCAGCCAGGGGAAGATCAGCTCGGCGTGATGGGCGCGCAGCGACTCGGCGGCGGCCCGCGCGGACTCGGAGAGGAGGGTGGAGCCGAACCAGAGGTCGCGCGTCTTGCGGCTGGCGGAGATGAACTCCTGCACCGGTCCCAGCGCGACCGACACCAGATAGGCGGTCACAGCTCCACCTCCTGCATTTGCCCATTCCACTCCTGCCGCACGAAGCCGACAAAAGCAGCGCGCGCGTTCGTCGCCCCCGCTCGGGTCAGCGGCGTGACGTGCGCCGCTTTCGTCGGATCGAAGACATCGGCCGGGTTGGCGACGGGAAACTCCTCCGTGTGCTCGCGTGGCCGCAGCCGGAGGGGGAACGGATGGCCCTCGCCGGCCAGGTCGGCGATGAACGGCGCATCGAGCAGCAGCGCCATCGGGTAGCCGCGCTCCGGCGAAACCGCCAGCGGCTTGAGGATGATCGGCGACGCCATGCGACTGGCCTGATATTTGTCGACTTCGAGGCTGTAATCTGGCGGATCGCCCGCGTCCTTGAAGTGGAACACGATCGGCAGTCCCAATTCGGCGCGGGGGAAGTACTTCAGGTCCGCATCGCTTGGCGCATGGCCCGGGGACGCGCGGGTCAGATTCCGCAGCGAATCCGCCTCGGGCCAGCGGCTGAGACCGGGGCCCGGATCTCGCCCATAATCGGGACGTTGGCGGAAATCGCGCATCAAGTTCACGGCCGCGCCCCACGCCACGAGGTCCGGCAATGGACCGTTGGCCCTCCGCTGCAGCAACAGGCGGCCACCGGCGAGGAAGGGCAGGCGTGGGCAGGTCGGGTTCGTCTCGCCGGGGGCGTGGCGGTCGACCGCGTCGGAGATCCAATCACCGGGGTCGGCCTGACCGGGGCTGAACCGCTGATCCGCGCAGTAGAGACTGCCGCAGCCCCGCCGCGTCCGCGCGCCAACCCCCCCGAATGTCACCCATGCCCAGACCGCTGCCTCTGCCGCCTCACGCAGATCCGCGACGCGCTGCGCCGCGACGTGCGGCGCGGCGGTGAGGCGCAGGCGGAAACGGACGCCGCTGAGCGCCTCGCGCGGGGGCTTTCCCCATGTGGACGGCTCGTGATCGTCTTCCGCCTCGCCCTGAAACGGGAACAGGGCGTAGGCAGGATACGGGCCCCAATGCGGACGCCAGCGGACGTGGCCGTTCGGTCGCGTAACCGGCTCGTAGGTCACGCATTGGAGCGGCCGACCGGCCTTGAGGATGGTGACCTCGACCTCGATGTCCGACGGCCCGCCGCTGCCGTTGCCGGTGTGCGTCTTGCCCCAAATTGCGGACTCGTCGGCGAAGAGCCGCGCCGCCGAGGGGTAGGTGTGGCCGCGGCAGGCGCGCCACCAGAAGCGCAGGTGCCCGCGGATGCTGCTGGCGCGGACGGGCAGCACGTCATCCACCTGACCCGGCTCGATGCCGCCGCCGAAGAGGGGCGTCACCACGGACAGCTCGAGGTCGAGCAGCTCCGGGCGGGTCTGCGGGGCGAGGACCACGGATTTCCGAGCCAGCGGGGGCGGGTGCCGCACGAGTCCACCTCCTTTGCGCCGTACGGCGCGGTGCCGGCGTCCGGCACCGGCGATCCAACCATTCCCGACGATGGTCGTGGCAGCCCGACCGTGAGCCGGGTTGCTGATGGCGATTTTGCGTTCGCTTACTCCATTGGACACAGTATGCCGGCCCGGTGGCCGGGTGTCAATCCATAGAATTGCGGGGTTTTCGATACGACATCCCGACCGTTGGTTCGCGCGGCGCGGTATCAACCCGGCGCCGGGGATGCCGAGCCTGCCCGTCCGGCGCGCCCGGGCCTGTCAGGTTCCGCGCGCCGGGTCCCTCTTTCCTCGCGGCCGTGGCCCCGTGCCCGTCACTCGCCCGCCGCGATGGTCGCACCGGCGGGCGGCGCGGGAAGGGTCTGTACCGAAAGTAGGGGACGCAGATGTCGACCGTCCGCTTGCTGTTCTGGGAGCACGGTGCTAGCATGCGTCTTAACGCAGAAGAAGTCAGTTGTTCGGATTCTGGTGCAGCAGCGCGCGGTGTCCCGGTTGTCCCTTCGCTGTGAGGTGGGCCGTGGCAGATTCCCGATTTGATCTCCTGGCGCGAACCGTCGCCCTCTCCTCCCGCCGCCAAGTGCTGCGCGGCGCCGCCGGTGTTGCCCTGACAGGCGTCGCCGCCCTGTTCGGTCTCTCCGCCTGCGGGAAGTCCGCGGGCGGCTCCGGCGGAGGGCAGGCGGGCCAGCCCGAGTCCGTGGCGGCGAGCGTGATCCCGTGCGGAGGTTGCAAAACGGCGGCCTCGGTGGTCAGTACGACGCTGCAGGCGGGCGGTACGGTGGCGTGCTCGGTGGTGGCGGCCACCGCCATATGCGAAGAAGGAGCGCCGGTCTGCCTCCCGGTCGCCGAAGCGATGTGCAACTTGACCCAGTTCTTCCCGAGGTTGCCCCTGGCGAGCCTCTGCGGCGCCAACTATTTTGGCCTGCTCGGCGGTGCTCCCTGCCCGTCGGCCGCCCGTGGGGGTGGGAGCGGGAGCGCGAGCGGCCTATCGAAGGACACGCCCAGAATGCTCGCCACTGGGAGCGGGGTGACGGTCGCCCCCATCGGGGGCACGATCGGTGACGACCCGACCAGTGCTCAAATCACTGTGCCTGCCGGCATGGTGTTGCTCGTCACGGCCGACCAGGCGATCATCAACGGCAGCCCCGAGATGTACCAGGGTGTCTACGCGGCCTACGCCGCGAGCGAGCAGATCAGCCTGACGATTGTTCACGGCATCTACGAGTTGGTGGACGCGGCCGACGCGCGCGACGAGTTTTGCCACCGCCTGCTCTTGGCCGAAAAGCTCAATTGGGGCACGTTCAACCGTATCCCGTTGCCCGGTTGGGCCGATTGTTCCGAGCAACCCCCGGCGGCCCCGAGCGCGCCGGTTCCGCTCGCCGCCGTCGCGTCGGAAGACTACAGCGGCCTCGCCGTCAAGACGTGGTCCATCCAGGTGCCGCCCGGCGACGTGCTGTTGGTGGAGGGGTTGACCGTCCAAGTCAACAACCAGGCCGGCTACCATGGCGTCTTCGCCGCCTACCCCGCGAACACCGACGAGACCGTCACGGTCTACGACGGCCGCTACAAGCTGCTCCCAGCGGACGCAGCGCGCGACGAGTTCTGCAATCGCCTGGGGATGATCGCGCCCAACGGCTGGGCCTGCGAGGTCGTCGCCGGGTTGCCGGAATGGGATCTCAGCACCTGCGGCATGCCGAGTTGGTGCGGGACCGGTCAGTGGTAGGCGGGAAGGGTCGCGCCGCCAATCCGGGCGGCGCGGGCCGGCGTATACCCCGCAATCGGCGGCTCCGCGGGTCAGGGGACCGCGGCGGGGCCGGGCGGTTGAGCGCACAGGAGGAGCGCGATGTCGCACAAGATCGCGGAGATCAAGGGACTTGAGCCGGAGGCGCAGTCCAAGCTCGCTTCCCTGGGGATCGAGACCGTCGAGCAGTTGCTGGCCCAGACCCGCACCCCGGAGATGCGCTACGCCATGGCCAAGCGGCTCGACGTGCCCGAGTCGCAGTTGACCGACTGGATCAACCGCGCCGACCTGATGCGCCTCAAGGGGGTCGGCCGCGAGATGGCCAACCTGCTCGAGGAGTGCGGCGTCGACTCGTGCAAGGAGCTGCGCCACCGCGTGCCGGCGCACCTGCACGACAAGCTGAAGGCGACCAACGACGCGCTCCACATCACCCACCACGCGCCGACGCTCGAGCAGGTCGCCGCGTGGATCGAGGAGGCGAAGGTCTTCGCCGGCGGGTAGTCCGGGGCGGCCGGCGGCGCGGCGCCCAAATGAGGCGCCGCACCGCCCCGGCTGGGGCAGGCGGCGGGTCGTGGGTGCAGGAGGGTATGCCAGTGGAGCGCGAAAAGAGGGTGACCGAGGCGATTAAGCGCTGGCAGAGCGATTTGATCGACTTGTCGGAGCGGAACCCGCTGCTCTTTTTCCGGCTGGGGCCGCGCGCCGTCCGCCTCGTGCAGCCGTCGCCCGCGCTCCTCTACGCGGCGCTGCTCGAGCGCCCGGTGCGCGCGCTCGCGCTGCGCCAGACGGCGTCGCCGAAGTCGACCGACACCATCGTCGTTCAAAGCAGCGGCAAACCGGTCGGGGAAGCGCTACGCGCGCTGCGCCTTGGCAACCGGGACTACGAGCAGGAGCAGGGCGCCCATCTCCTCTTCGCCGCGTTTGGCGCCCTGCGTTGGACGACGAACGATGAAAAACCGGCGTACAGCCCGCTTGTCCTGGTGCCGGTCCACCTGCGGCGGCGCAGCGCGATCGACCCCTACACGTTGCAGGCGGTCGATCTGGAGCCAGAACCGCAGCTCAATCCGGCACTCGATCTCAAGTTGCATGATGATTATGGCGTCGAGCTCAACCTGCCGGCCGATGATGACGCGCGGCTGTCGCTCGATCGCGTGCTCGAGCACGTCCGCAACCTCGTCGCCGGAAAGGAAGGTTGGACCGTCGACAACGCCGTCTATCTTGGGCTCTTTCCCTCCGACAAGTATGCGCTCAGCGAGGATTTGAAGCGGCGTGCCGCGGAAGCCGCGGCGCGCCCGGTCGTTCAACGCATCGCAGGCGTGCCGGATGTGCCGCTGCCCGAGCCTAACCAGTCCCGTACCGCCGGCTATCTCGAGCTCAACGAGGATCCGGCGGGTGTCTTTCAAGTGCTCGACGCCGATGCGAGCCAGCGAGAGGCGATCGACGCCGTTGTCGAGCAGAAGTGCAGCGTCGTCATCCAGGGGCCGCCGGGTACCGGCAAGTCGCAGACGATCACCAATCTCATCGCCGAGATGCTCGGGCGCGGGCGCACGGTCCTCTTCGTCAGCCAAAAGGCCGCCGCGCTGCGGGTCGTCTACGAGCGGCTGGATGAAGTGGGTCTGGCCGGCGCCTGCCTGCGCCTGCACGACGAGGGGATCAACGAGGGCGCGGTCGTGGCGGACTTGGCCGACGCCGCGCGCCAGGGGTTGCCGCCGATCGCGGTGGACGACCAGGAGAACGGCGACCCTGCCGCCAAGCTGCAGCGGTTGTGGGACGTGCGGCGTGAGCTGAGCACGTATATGGCTGCTCTCTGCCAGCCGTGCCCGCCGCTCGGCAAATCGGCCTACGACGTCCTCGGGGAGTCGGCCCATCTCCCGCCGCGACCTTTCCCCTTCAAGTTCGATCCGGCGGCAATGACCACGCTCGATGCCGCCGCGCTCGAAGAAGCGAAGCAGGCGTTGCGCGATCTCGTGCCCCTCGCCGCGATCGTGGTCGCCCCGGAGGATCACCTGTGGAGCGAGCTCGATCCGGCCATCATCGAGATCGATCCCGCGACGCGCAACGACCTCGCCGTCTGCCTGCAAACGGCGGAGATAACGGCGCTCGCCCTGGACAAGACGCAGCGCGACATCCGATCGGCGTGGGGGCTGGCGCCCGCCGACACGCTGAGCGAGGCGCTCTGGCTGCAGCAGATCCTCGTCTTCGTCGCCGAGGATGTGCAGGTGGTCGAAAACTGGTTTGCGGCGCCAAGCCTTAGTGCGCTCCAAGAGACCGCCATCCAACAGAAGGAAAACCGCGACTCGTTCCATGGGAAGCGCGACGCGCTCGCCGCGCGGTACGGGCCGGGCATCTTCGCGGCGGCGACGGTTGATCCCCTGCTCGACGAGATTGACCGCCCGCAGCCTCCGATCCAGCCGCTCGGCGGTGCCGGCCACGCGAGCGCGCCCCAATTGCCGGTGCGGGTCGCCGCCGGCATCCTCCGCGCGGCGCGCGAGTCGCTCGGTGGCGCCGCCGACGAGTTCGCGGCGGGGCTCGGCATTCGGCCGCCGCGGACGGTCGCCGAGGCGCGGGCGCTGCGCGACCTGGCCGGGCTCGTCGTCCAGCAGCGGCCACCGCTGGCCTGCTGGTTCGAGCCCGACCAGGTGGACGCGCTGCGCAAGCAGGTCGCGACGGCGCAGGCGCATGCGCAGCAGATCGCTCAGCGCGCGGTGCTCCTCGCGCGCTACTCGCCAGACTTCTTTAATCTCGCAACTGACGAGGAAATCGCGCGCGTCGAGCAGGAAGGCCACGGCTTGGGGCGGTTCCATGCGCTCCTGCGCAACGAGCTCGATCGCATCCGGGCCCTCCGCAGTGCCCCAGGGGAGACCTCCCGCGCGCTGGTGCTCGCAGATCTCCGTCACGCGAAGGCGGTGCTCGATGCTGAGGCGTGGCTCGCAGAGCAGGAGGACGAGCTGCATCGCGCCTTCGGCCACTACTACCACGGCGCGGCCACCGACTGGGGCGCGGTGCTCGCCGCGCTGGCGATCGTCGAGCGCAGCCGCGGCTTGGTCGATTTTTCCCACCCGCCGGCCGAGTTGGTCGACTTTCCCCCGCGCTTCGCCGCCGAGCCGGGGCGTCTGCGCGAGTTCGATTGGGCGCTCGACCAAACGACCTCTGCCTGGTCGATGCTCGAAGCGTTGCGGCCGCCGGCGCTGCCCGTGCCGGCGGCGCCCTTCGCGCAGCAGCCGTTCGCCCAGCTCGATCCCTGGCTGGCGCATCTGCTGCAGGCCGATCCCGGGCTCCCCGCGCTGAGCAAATCGCTCGCTGCCTGCCGCCGCGTGCCGTGGACCACCTTCGCCGACCTGACGGGCGACCTTCGCAGCGCGGCCGAGATCAACGCCCACGATGCGGATCTGTCGCGGCAATTCGGTCGCCTCTTCAACCCGCCCCATACCGACTGGGACGCCATCCTGCGGGGCCTCGATTGGGTGCAGCGGCTCCGCGCTCACGTCGGCGCGACGCGGGCGCTCCCCGCCGCGTTTGTCAAAAACGTCTGCGGTCGGTTCAAGCCGACCAACGAAGCGGAGCAAGAAAAACTGACCGCGCAGATCGATGAGGTCACCGCGGCGTTCGCGGAACTGCGCCTGCGATTTACCGCCGGGGGGCTGCTGCTCGCGGGCCGGCCGTTGGAGGGGGCGCCGCTCACCGAGATCGCGGCCTGGGCGCGCGTGCGCCGCGATGCGCTGCCCGAAGTGCTCCGTTGGGTGGCCTACCGCAGGGCGATGGCCAAGCTCGAACGGCTCGGCATGACGACCTTTGCCGCGGATGCGCGGAACGCGGCGCTCCCACAGTCGGCATGGGAGGAGACGTTCGCCCGCCACTTGAACGATCTCTGGCTGACCTGGCGCTACCGCGCTGCGCCCGTGCTCTACGGCAACCCGCGTGACACGCAGGATCCGCTCGTCGCGGAGTTCCGGGAGCTGGATCGCTGGCAGCTCCGCGACGCACGCCGGCGCATTGCGCTCGCGCTCGAAAGCAAACGGGCCGTCCTCAACGATCCGGCGCAGCAAGCGCTGCAAAACGAGCTCACCGTGCTGCGCGGCGCCGTCGCCGCGACCGGCGGCCCCCGCCCGCTGCGCCAGCTCTTCCGCGACCTCCCCAGCCTGCTCCCGGTGCTCAAGCCGTGCATGCTGATGAGCCCGATGGCGGTCGCGCGCTATTTGGGCGAGTCCCCGCTCACGTTCGACCTCGTTGTGTTCGACGAGGCGAGTCAGATCATTCCGGCCGATGCGATCGGCGTTATCAGCCGCGGCGAGCAGGCGGTCGTTGTCGGCGATTCCAAGCAGTTGCCACCGACGACGTTCTTCGCCGCGCGGGGAGCGAGCGACGAGGACACGACGCCGGAGCCGGAGAGCCTGCTCGACGCCTGCGTCGCCGCCGGCCTGCCGCAGCAGTACTTGCGCTGGCACTACCGCAGCCGGCACGAGCACCTCATCGCCTTCTCCAACGCCAACTTTTACGAGAACAGGTTGATCACGTTCCCCTCCCCGGACCCGGACGACGATCCGATTGCATTCGTCTATGTCCCCGACGGGAAGTACGACTCGGGCGGGGAGCGCGACAACGTCATCGAGGCGAAGGCGGTGGCCGCGCGCGTGGCGGAGCAGGTGATCGCGCAGCCGTTCAAGACGGTCGGCGTGGTGACCTTCTCCCAGCCGCAAGAGGAGGCGATCTCGCGGGAGGTCGATCGGCTGCGGCGGGCGGACCCGCGCCTGGATGACCTCGTGCGCCCGGACGCGACACCGCAGTTCTTCGTCAGGAACCTTGAGACCGTCCAAGGGGACGAGCGCGACGTCATCTTCTTCTCGGTTGGCTACGGACCGAACGCGCACGGCGGCATGCCGACCAACTACGGCCCGCTCAGTCGGGCCGGCGGCGAGCGCCGGCTCAACGTCGCGATCACCCGCGCGCACGAGCGCATCGAGGTGTTTGCTTCGTTCCGTCCCGAGCAAATGCCGCCGGGCAGAAGCAGGGGCGTCGAGCTCTTGCGCAGCTACCTCCTCTTCGCCGCTCGGCACCCGGACGTGCCGCGCGAGCCGGCGACGGCGGCGGTGGCGCCGGTCCCATCCTTGCCCTCCGCGGTGGCTGAGGCGATGACAGCGGCGAACCTGAACGTGGAGGAGCAGATCGGCACCAGCGGCTACCGGATCGACGTCGGCGTGCTCGAGCAGCCAAGACCGAGCCGGTTCGTCTTGGGGATCGAATGCGACGGCTCCGCCTACGCCGCGTCCAAGAGCGTGCGCGACCGCGAGCGGCTGCGGCACGAGGTGCTGGCCGGGCTCGGCTGGACGACGCATCGGGTCTGGGCCGCGGCCTGGGATATCGACCAGAACCGCGAGCTCACGGCGATCCTGGCCCTGGCCGCCGGACGCGGCGCGCGGCAGGCCGCGGCGGCCCCGGCCCCGACCCCCTCGACGAATGGCGCGACTCCGACCGCACCGACGGCGCCGACGGAAGCGGCGGTGGCTGCCGGCGCGGCCGCCGATCTGGACCGCAGCAAGATCAAGGGGATCGGGCCGGTCATGGCGAACCTGCTGGCGGCAGCCGGGGTGGCGAGCTGCCAAGACTTGGCGGGGCAATCCGCGGAGGAGCTGCGCGCGCGCCTGCAGGCGCTTAAGGCGACGCGGTCCGACGTCAAGCGGCTGCCGACCGTGGAGCAGCTCCGGGACTGGATCGCCGCGGCACAGGAGCTCTGCCCCGCCCCGGCCGTGGCGCCCGGTCACGGCGGCGCGACGCCGGCGACCAACGGCGCGGACGGC
>Ga0070739_10008311_pt1 | contig 10677 bp, 6 predicted proteins | sample Coa_R1_7_FD_66445 | JGI IMG/M metagenome (GOLD analysis project Ga0070739, IMG submission 66445) | Surface soil microbial communities from Centralia Pennsylvania, which are recovering from an underground coalmine fire - Coalmine... | ecosystem: Environmental > Terrestrial > Soil > Unclassified ...
CGGGCGCAGATGCCGGGCGCGCAGTGGTTCCCGGGCTCCCGCCTGAGCTACGCCGAGCACATCTTCGCCGGCAAGGACGATGGCGCGGTCGCGCTGCGCCACGCCTCGGAGCTCAGGGAGCTCGGCGAGTGGACGTGGGGCGAGCTCCGGGGCCAGGTGGCGAGCCTGGCCGCCGCGCTGCGGACCCTCGGCGTGCAGCCGGGGGATCGCGTGGTCGCCTACATGCCCAACATCCCCGAGACGCTGGCCGCCTTTCTGGCCTGCGCCTCGCTCGGCGCCATCTGGTCCTCGGCCGCGCCCGAGTTCGGCGCCCGCTCGGTCGTCGATCGCTTCGCCCAGATCGAGCCCAAGGTGCTGCTGGCCGTCGACGGCTACCGCTACGGCGGCCGCGACTTCGACCGCCGGGCGATCGTGGACGGCATCGCGGCCGAGATCCCGTCGCTGGAGCGCGTCGCGCGCTTCGGCTACCTCGACGGGACCGGATGGGAGGAGGGCTTCCTGCCCGAAGGCGCGCCGGCGCTCGAGTTCACGCCGGTGCCGTTCGAGCACCCGCTGTGGGTGCTGTACAGCTCGGGCACGACCGGGCTGCCAAAGCCGATCGTGCAGTCCCAGGGCGGGATCCTGCTCGAGCAGGTGAAGAAGATGCACCTGCACCTCGACGCGCAGGCCGGCGACCGCATCTTCTGGTTCTCGACCACCGGCTGGATGATGTGGAACTTCCTCGTCGGCGTGCTCGTGAGCCCGGCGTCGATCGTGCTCTACGACGGCAATCCGGCCCATCCCGGGCCCGAGCGGCTGTGGGACCTGGCCGAGCGAGCCGGCATCACCACGTTCGGCACCAGCGCCGCCTTCATCTCGGCCTGCATGAAGGCGGGCCTCGAGCTGCGCGAGGGCCGCGAGCTGCGCCACCTGGACGCCGTCGGCTCGACCGGCTCGCCACTGACGCCGGAGGGCTTCCGCTGGGTCTATGACCAGCTCGGCTCCGACACGTGGCTGTTCTCGACCTCCGGCGGAACCGATGTCTGCACGGCGTTCGTCGGCGGCGTGCCGACGCTTCCCGTCTACCTGGGCGAGCTCCAGGCGCGCGCGCTGGGTGCCGCGGTGGAGGCGTGGGACCCGGATGGGCGGCCGCTCGTGGACGAGGTGGGCGAGCTCGTGATCACCAAGCCGATGCCGTCGATGCCGATCTACCTGTGGGGCGACGAGGACGGCTCGCGGCTGCGCGAGAGCTACTTCGAGCACTACCCGGGCGTGTGGCGCCACGGCGACTGGATCGAGATCACCTCGCGCGGCACGGCGATCATCTACGGCCGCTCGGACTCCACGATCAATCGCGGCGGCGTGCGCATGGGCACCAGCGAGATCTACCGGGCGGTGCTGGCGCTCGATGACGTGGTGGACGCGCTCGTCGTCGACCTGCCCAGGGATGGCACCGACGGCTGGATGCCGCTGTTCGTCGTCCTGCGCGAGGGCGCCGAGCTGAGCGACGATCTGCGCGCGCAGATCGCCCGGCGCATCCGCGAGGACTGCTCGCCCCGCCACGTGCCCAACGAGATCCGCCAGGTCCCCGAGGTTCCGCGCACGCTTTCGGGCAAGGTGCTGGAGGTCCCCGTGAAGCGGATCCTGATGGGGACGCCGGCCGAGCAGGCGGCGAGCCGCGAGTCGCTGGCCAACCCCGCGGCGCTCGACTACTTCGTCGAGCTCGCGCGCGCCGGGGCGTCGGCCTGAGGCGCCCGGCGCGCGGCGCGCCGGTTTCTTATCCAGCTCTCAAACGGCCACGGCACCATCGAAGCACGGGCGTCCCCCGGGGCGCCCGGCCAATCGCCCCCAAGCCCCGCGCGTACCGGGTCGGCGCAGATACGTGCTGTAGTGGGAATGATCCCTCCGAGAACCCAGATCTTGACCAGGAGCACCCAAGCGATGAAACGCCCCCGCCGTCTTCTTCCTGCGGCCGTCGGCGCCCTCGCCGTCGCCTCGGCCATCGCCGTGGCCGGCTGCGGCGGCGGCACACGCACCGTGACGCAGACCGTCATCAAGCAGGTCCAGGCGCCCGAGCCCACCTCCTTCCATCCCACGCCGGGCCTGACGATCAAGCAGATCTACGACAACGCCAGTCCCGGAGTGGTCGACATCAAGGTGACGACCTCCAGCCCGGGCGTGTTCGGCACCCAGCAGAGCGAGGGCGAGGGCTCCGGGGTGGTCTATGACACCAAGGGCGACATTCTCACCGACGAGCACGTGGTGACGACCGCCCACCACGCGACCGTGACCTTCAAGGACGGCCGCACGGCGACGGCGACCGTCGTCGGCACCGATCCCTCGACCGACGTCGCGGTCATCCGCGTCCACGTGCCCGCCTCGGAGCTGCACCCGATCCCGTTCGCCAACTCCTCGGCCGCCCAGGTCGGCGACCCGGTCGTGGCGATCGGAAGCCCGTTCAGCCTCCCCGAGACGGCCACCTCGGGCATCGTGAGCTACGTCGGGCGCAGCATCCAGGCCCCCAACAACTACACGATCACCGGCTCGATCCAGACCGACGCGGCGATCAACCCCGGCAACTCGGGCGGCCCGCTGCTCGACGCCAACGGCCACGTGCTCGGGCTCAACGACCAGATCCAGACCAATGGGTCCTCGCAGAGCGCCGGGGTGGGCTTCGCGATCCCGTCCAACACGGTCGCACAGGTGGCCAACACGATCATCGCGGGCAAGCCGGTCAAGCATCCGTACGTCGGCGTCGAGCTCGACCCCAACTACGCCGGCAGCGGCGCGCAGATCAGCACCCAGCCCGATGCCCAGGGCAACCCGCCGGTGCGTCCGGCGGGCCCGGCGGCCAAGGCGGGACTGCGGCCGGGCGACGTGATCACGGCCATCAACGGGCACTCGATCAGCTCCACCGAGCAGTTCATCGAGACCGTCGACAAGTTCCAGCCCGGGCAGACGATCACCCTGACCGTCAAGCGCGGCAGCGGCACGCACACGATCAAGCTGACGCTCGGCAACCGCCCGAACGCGCCCGCGGGCTGATCGGCGCGGGTGGCCGCGGCCACCTCGTCGCCCTCACCACGATGGTGGCGGTGGCCGCGGCTACTTCGTCGACATCGCGACGACGCCGACGATGACCGCGGCCACCACGACGGCCATGCACAGCGTGGCCAGGCTCGCCCAGGCCAGCACCGCCGCCGTGCGCCGCTCGCGCATGGCGTCGAGCAGCCCGGCGGCGCTCGAGACCCCCAGCGCGGCCACGGCGGAGATGCCGACGCCGGCGATCAGCGAGTAGAGGACGACCTGGCCGAGCTTGGCCGGGTTGGCGATCGCGGCGAGCGGGCTCACGCGCGCACCGGCGCCGGGGCCCGCCGGCGCGCCACCGCGAAGCCGGCGGCGAGCGCGGCCGCGATGCCCAGGACCATCAGCGGCCCCTGCACGCCGTTCCCGGGAAGGCGCTGCAGGCCGTACACCGCGGCGCCGAACAGGCCCGCGGCCGGAAGCGTCAGCACCCAGGCCGCCGCGATGTTGCCGGCCACGCCCCAGCGGACGGCGGACAGCCGCCGGGCGGCGCCCGCGCCCATCACCCCGCCGGAGATCACGTGGGTGGATGAGAGCGGGTAGCCGAAGTGCGAGGAGGCCAGGATCACGGCCGCCCCGGCGCCCTGGGAGGCGAAGCCCTGGGCGCTGTCCATCTTGATGATGCGCATGCCGACCGTGCGGATGATCCGCCAGCCGCCGGCGTAGGTGCCGAGCGCGATCGCCGACGCCGCGCAGGCCACGACCCACGTCGGCACGTGCACGTGGTGGGCGGCGATGCTGCCGTGGGCCACCAGGGCCAGCGTGATCACGCCCATCGTCTTTTGGGCATCGTTGGTGCCGTGGGCGAGCGAGAGCATCGAGCTCGAGACCACCTGTCCGAGCCGGAACCCGCGCGTGACCACGCCCGGCCGGCGATGGCCGACCAGCCGGTAGATGACGAGGATCGACAGCCCGGCCACGCCGAAGGCGACGACGGGGGAGAGGACGGCCGGGATGATGACCTTGCCGACCAGCGCCGCCCATTTGACCCCCGCGCTGCCGACCGCGGCCAGCAGCGCGCCGATCACGCCGCCGATCAGGGCGTGCGAGGAGCTCGAGGGCAGCCCGAAGTACCACGTGATGAGGTTCCACACGATCGCGCCGGTGAGGCCGGCGAACGTGATCGTCTCGGTCACCTTGGCCGTGGCCACGATGCCGCTGGCCACCGTGGCGGCCACCTTCAGCGAGATGAACGCGCCGGCGAAGTTCAGCACGGCGGCGATGCCGATGGCCGTGCGCGGCGACAGCGCGCGCGTCGATATCGAGGAGGCGACCACGTTGGCGGTGTCGTGAAAGCCGTTCGTGAAGTCGAAGGCCAGCGCAGTGGCGACCACGATCACGAGGAGCAGCGTGCTGTGCATGGGAGCGAGAGCGGTTTGGAAGGTGGATACCCGGGATCAGGCCGGAACGCCCGCGCTCTGCGCCAGCGACCTTTCCATCAGCTCGCGGTGAGCGGAGCGCTCGCCGCCGCTCCGACGCGTCCACCGTCCGTCGCGATCCAGCTGCCACGCGAAGGTGTCGTCGGCCAGGCAGCGATCGAGGGTATCGTCGAGCTCGGATCGAAGCTCGGCGGCGGCCACCGGGACCAGCAGCTCCACCCGCGTATCGAGGTTGCGGGGCATCAGGTCGGCCGAGCCGATGTAGACGAGCTGCTCATCGCCGCGCTCGAACGAGTAGATGCGGGAGTGCTCGAGGAAGCGGCCGACCACCGAGACCACGCCGATCGTCTCGCTGACGCCGGGGACGCCCGGGACCAGGCAGCAGATGCCGCGGACGTTCAGCTCGATCGGCACGCCCGCCTGCGAGGCGCGGTAGAGCGCGCGAATGCACACGGGATCGACGAGCGAGTTCATCTTCATGCGGATCCGCGCGTGGCTGCCCTCGCGGTGGGCGGCGACCGTGGCCTCGATCTGCTCGATCAGGGGCCGGCGCATCCAGGTCGGCGCCACGAGGATGCGCTGCTGGGGGGCGGGATGGCCGTAGCCGGTCAGCGTGTTGAAGAGGCTGGCCACCTCCTCGCCGATCCCGCGGTCGGTGGTGAAGAGGCCGAAGTCCTCGTACAGGCGGGCGTTCTTGGCGTGGAAGTTGCCCGTGCCGATCATCAGGTAGTGGCGGATCCCGCTGCCCTCGCGCCGCACGACGAGGATCGCCTTGGCGTGGGTCTTCAGCCCCGGGATGCCGTGCACGACGTGCGCGCCCACCTCCTCGAGCGCGCGCGACCAGCGGATGTTCTGGCGCTCGTCGAAGCGTGCCTTGAGCTCGACCATGCACACGGCCTGCTTGCCCTTCTCGGCCGCCTCGATCAGCGAGGGCACGAGCGCGGAGTCGTCGGAGGTCCGGTAGACGGTCATCTTGATGGCCAGGACCGCGGGATCCTCGACGGCCTGCTGGACGAAGCGCTCCACGCTGGAGGAGAACGACTGGTAGGGGTAGTGCACGAGCACGTCGCCCTCGCGCATGGCGGCGAAGACGTCGGGCGGCTCGCTGCGGTCGGCCGGCCCGGGGCCGAGCGCCGGATGGCTGACCGGCGTCCAGGGCACCTGGCGCAGCTCGGGGTGACCGTCCACGGCCGCGATCTGCCACAGGTCGGTGAGATCGAGGAGGCCCTCAACGTCGTAGACCTGCACCTCCTCCACGTTCAGCCACTCGACGAGCCGGGCCCGCATGACCGGGTCCATGCCCGCCCCGACCTCGAGCCGCACGACCTCGCCGAAGCGACGCCGTCGCAGCTCGGCCTCGACCGCTTGGAGCAGGTCGTCGGCCTCGTCAGAGACCTCGAAGTCGGCGTCGCGGGTGACGCGGAACAGATCCCAGCTGAGGATCTCCATGCCCGGGAAGAGCACCGCGAGGTGGTGGGCGATTATGTCCTCGAGCGGGATGAAGGTGTGGCGGCGGATCTCCACGAAGCGCGGCAGCACCTCCTTGGGGACCTTCACCCGGGCGAACGCCTCCTGCTCGAGCTCCGGGTCGTGCAGGCGCACGAGCAGGCTCAGCGACAGGTTCGAGATGTAGGGGAAGGGCCGCCCGGGGCCGATGGCCAGCGGCGTCAGCACGGGGAAGATCTGCTCGCGGAAGTGGCGCTCGATCTCCTCGGACGCCGCCCCCGAGTCGCGCGAGGAGACGATTCGGATCGCGTGGCGCTCGAGCTCGCCGCGCACGCGCCCGAGCTCCGCGGCGTGGCGGCGATCGAGCTCCTGCACGCGGTCGGCAACGGCGCCCAGGACGTCGGTGGGGGAGAGGCCGTCGGGCCCGCGCGCGTCGATTCCGGCCTCGACCTGGTCGTGCAGACCGGCGACGCGGACCATGAAGAACTCGTCGAGGTTGCTGGCGAAGATGGCCAGGAACTTGACGCGCTCGATGAGCGGCACGGTCTCGTCCTCGGCCAGCTGGAGCACGCGGTCGTTGAAGTCGAGCCAGGACAGCTCGCGGTTCAGGTAGAGCGCCTCGTCGTCGAGGTCGGCGGGAGCGGTGCGCCCGGTTGCGGTCGAGGTCACCGCGGGGCTCTCGTGTCGGCTTGGGCGATCGCCGCCAGCTCGCGCGGGCGCAGCAGGACGATCAGCTCGCCCTTCTCGATGCCGGCCAGGCCGCCCTTGCGCATGCGGGCCTGCGCGCCCGTCAGCTCGTGCAGGGTCATCGAGAACGAGGGGTCGTGCCCGATGAGCAGGACATCGTCGAGCCCCGCGCAGAGCTCGCGCACGTCGAAGGGCTCACCGCCGAGGGCGGGCTCGACGCTGACCTCGACCCCCAGCGGCTCGCAGGCGAGCTGCGCGGTCTGCATGGCTCGGCGCTTGGGCGAGCTGAGGCAGGCGTCGAGGCGGACGTCGAGTCGCTTCAGCGCCTGGCCGGCTGCCCGTGCCTGTCCGACGCCTCGCGCCGTGAGAGGGCGCTCGTCGTCCGGGGTCCCGTCCTCGGCCTCGGCGTGTCGGAGCAGCCACAGCACCACCTGACACTGTAACGGGGCCCTGCCGGCGCTCAGTGCAGGGGAAGGGCGAGCCGCAGCCCGCTGACCTGGATGGCGAAGGTCCCGTTGGAGGTCCGCACGTAGGGCGAGTCATTGCCGAGCAGCTCCAGCTTGGCGATGTGGCCGGCCGCGAAGTGCCAGGCGCCGGGGTGCAGCTGGAAGCTCTGGACGCCGTCGGGCGCGCTGGGGTCCAGCCGGTAGACGCCACGGCACACCAGGGTCTCGGTGTTCGTCGCCGGGTCGACGTCCCACAGCCGGGCCGCGACGAACCCGTACTGGCCGGTCTCGGTCAGGTCGGCGGTCACGACCGGCGCCCCCAGCAGCGTGAACCCGCCGCCGGTCGCCGCGGGCAGCCGGTAGGTGGCAACGCCGGCGCCCTGGTCGCCGGCGCTGACCGTCGCGCACGCTCCCTGGCCGGCTACCGGGTCGATGGCTGCGGAGATCGCCGGGTTGCCGGCGGTCGAGAGGATCGTCTGCGCCGCCGGGGAGCTGAACGCGAGCTGGTGGGGGTGCAGCGCGCTCCAGCTGGCGGCGCTGTAGGGCCCCAGCGAGGGCGCCGTGCTCGGGCAGGTCTCGACGAACGCCGTGGCGCCGAGCTGGAGCGCGGTGGCGCGCTTCAGGTAGTGGGCGAAGAACTGCGCGATGCGCTCGGACAGGTAGGCGCGATCGCGGGATTTGTTCTGCGCGCGCTGGTGGCCGAAGTCGCCGTCGACGAGCGCGATCGGGTTGTGCGGGTACAGCGAGCGCTCGAGGTTGTAGTAGCGAACCGCCTCGTCGACCGGGAACAGGTCGTCGGTGAAGCCGTTGGCGATGAGCAGCGGCGCCGGCTCCTCGCGCGCGGTGCCATAGGCACCGTCCAGGAGGTAGTAGGGCGAGCGGAACTCGGCCAGCTGCTGGATGATCGTCGGGGTGAGCGGGTTGGTCTCGTAAGGCTCGCCCGCGTTCACGGCCGCGTACCAGGCCGGCAGGTCGGCCTGCGGGTCGGTGGTGCTGTAGTAGCCGCTCGAGGCCCCCAGGGCGAACAGGCCGGTGACGAACGACTGCTTCTCGACCCCGATCGGCGTGAGGTCGGTGGTCGGCGAGGCGATCTGGGTATCGAGGGTGCGCCCGTTGGGCATCAGCGAGTAGACGAGATCGCTCCACGGGATGACCGGCGCGGCGGCCGCGATGTGCAATGGCGTGCCGGCTGGGCTCAGCCAGGGCTGGAGCGTGCCGTCGGCGGCCATCACGCGGTTGCGCAGCGTGGCCAGCTCGAGCGAGACGCCGCCCCCGTAGGACTCCCCGGTCACGCCGATCGCATTCGGGTTGACGAGGCCCTCGTCGACGAGCAGTCCGGTGGCGTACTGGACGTCGCGGGCCTCGTAGCGCTCGTCGTCGAGCCTGATGTAGCCGTTCGGGCAGGGGCCGAGCGCACCGGGCGAAGTCGCCTTCCCGCACGAGTCCCCGAAGCCGCGGGCGGTCAGCTGGAGGACCGCGTAGCCGGACCGGGCCCAGCTGTCGGCCGTGGGCCCGTAGTACTGCGTGTCGGAGGGACCGCCGGCCGAGCCGCCCCAGCCATGGCTCTGCACGACCAGCGGATAGCCGCCGTCGTTGCCGCTGCTCGGCGCCGGTGGCAGGATCACATACACCTCGAGCGGCACGCCGTCGAAGGTGCGCAACCGCAGGTCGGCCGCACCGCCGCCGTTGTCCGCGCCGTGGCAGACGCGCACGCCGTCGCTCTGGGCGACGCATGGGATCGCGTTGCCGCTGATGGTCTGCCCGGCCAGCACGCCGGTCACGGTGGCACCGGCCGTGGCGGGCCCGGCGAGCAGGCCGAGATACACCACCGCGGTCGTGAACAGTAGCCAGCGCCTCATCGCAGCGGCGACGATACCCGGCCGGGCGTGGAGTATGCGCCGGTTCGCCCGCGGGGCTCAGCCCACGACGAGCGGCTGCCCGAACGCTCGCTCGAACAGCTCGCTGTCGCCGTAGCGCTCGATGCTCCAGCGCGGCAGCGTGAGGTCCCCGGTCGCCCTCAGCCGCAGGCCCGAGGCGCCGGGGCTCACGCTGACCTCGCGCACCGCCTGATCGCGGCCGCGCTCGAGGTGCTCGGCCACCCGCACGAGGGCTGAGCAACGCTCGAGCAGCGCCTGGTCGCCGTCGCGGGCCAGACGCGAGAGCTCCCCGAGCTTCGGCATGCCCTTGCGGTGGTAGCGGCTGATCTGGGCGATCAGCGCGCGCTCGCGCGGGTCGAATCCCGGGAGCTCGGCGCTCACGATCAGGTACCGCGAGTGCTTGTGGTGATCGTCGTAGGAGATCGTCATGCCCACGTCGTGCAGCATCGCCGCCGCCCACAGCAGCTCGCGCTCGCCGCCCGCGGGCGCGAACACGCCCTCGGCCGCCAGCGAGTCGAACAGCTCCAGCGAGAGCGTGGCCACGTGCTCGGCGTGCGGCAGGTCGGACTCGTACTGCACCGCGAGGTTGCACACCGCGCAGGCACGGACGTCGTCCAGCAGCGGCTCACGCCCGGCCAGCAGCTCCCGATCGATGAACAACCCCTCGCGCAGCCCCGCCTCGGTCACCTCGAGGCCGTCGAATCCGCCGGCTTCCAGCACCGTCTCGATCGTCACCGCGGCAGCCAGGATGATGTCGGCTCGAGCGGGCTTGATGCCGGGCACGCTCGCGCGCGCGGCCGCCGGCAGGGCGGCCAGCTCGGACACCAGTTCGCTGAGCGCCTCGCGAGTGATCGTGAAGCCCTGGATCCCGATGTCGGGCTGACCGGACGCTCGCTGGGCGGCGGCGGCCAGCGTGCGCACCGCGCCACCGATCCCGACCAGCTGCCGCCCCGCCTCGTGCAGCCACGACAGCTTCACGACGTGCGAGCGGACGTGAGCGCGCAGCGTGTCCAGGGCGGGCCCGGTCGCCGGCCCGCCGTCGGCCAGGAAGCGCTCGGTCAGCACGACCGCGCCGAGCTCGAAGGACTCGAGCGCGCCCGCGCGGCGATCGCGCACCTCGATCAGCTGAAGGCTGCCGCCGCCGATCTCGAGCACTGCACCGTCGCGCAGCGTGGTCGTGTTGGCGGCGGCGACGTAGCCGAGCCTGGCCTCCTCTCGCGCCGGCACGACCTCGACCGCGAAGCGGTCGGTGGCGCGCGCGGCCCCGGCCAGGAACGCGTCCCGGTTGGGCGCCTCTCGGATGGCGCTCGTGGCCACGGCATGGACGCTGCCGGGTGCGAGCCCCGCGGCGGCGCAGAAGCGCCCGAACACGCCCAGCGTCTCCAGGCCGCGCGCGATGGCGGGCTCGGAGAGCCGGCCGCGCTCATCCACGTGGGCGGCGATGCGCACGATCTCGTAGAGCTCGTCGGTGCGCTTCCACCAGCGCCCGGGGACGAACGTGTAGACGACCAGGCGCCACGAGTTCGAGCCCAGGTCGACCACGGCGACCGTCCGGCTCGGCTCGCCGCTGCGCGCGGCCGCGCGTGTCGTGCGCCAGCTCATGGGGGGATGATCGGCGCGCGCGCGGACGGCGCGGGGGGACCCGCGCCCACGGGCGCGCGCGGGGACGGCGCGGGGGGACCCGCGCCCATGGGACGCGCGGGCGCGGCGGTTGGCAGACCGCCCGGCATGGTAGTTCGATACCCGTATGGCCACCGCCGTCGCGCTCGAACGCCCATA
>Ga0070739_10008312_pt1 | contig 10676 bp, 17 predicted proteins | sample Coa_R1_7_FD_66445 | JGI IMG/M metagenome (GOLD analysis project Ga0070739, IMG submission 66445) | Surface soil microbial communities from Centralia Pennsylvania, which are recovering from an underground coalmine fire - Coalmine... | ecosystem: Environmental > Terrestrial > Soil > Unclassified ...
GCCCGGCCTTCGAATCGGCTCGCGGGAAGGACCAGCCGACGAGGTCGCCGCTCCCCTCCCCCGCTGCAGCCTCCACCCGCATCATCCCGTCCGGCGACGGCAGCGCGATCACGACCATGCGCGCCGAGAGCAGGTCGCGCAGGCTCGCGGCGACGAGCTGGAGCAGCTTGTCGAGCTCGAGCTCGCCGACCAGCGCGAAGCCGATGTCGTTCAGGGACTCGAGCTGGCGCGACCAGCGGGTCGCCGACTCGTAGAGCCGGGCGTTCTCGACGGCGGCCGCGGCCTGCCCCGCGAGCAGGCTGACGAGGTCCTGATCCTCCGCGGTGAACCCGCCCTCTTTCTCCGTCAGGTAGAGGTTGCCGTAGGCGGTGCCGCGCAGCATGATCGGCACGCCGAGGAAGCTCCGCATCGCCGGGTGGTTCGGCGGGAACCCGACGGCGCGCGGGTCCTGCATCAGGTCGTCGAGACGCAGCGCCTTCGCGTCGTGGATGAGCACGCCGAGGATCCCGCGGCCGCGCGGCAGGTCGCCGATCGCCTCGTGCTCCGCCCGGGTGACGCCGGTGGTCACGAACCGCTCGAGCCGCTGCCCCGTCGAGTCGATCACGCCGAGCGCGGCATAGCGCGCGCCGGTGATCTGCGCGGCGGCCTCGACGATCCGCTGCAGCACGGCGTCGAGCGTCAGCTCCGAGCTGACGGCGATGCCCGCCTCGATCAGCGACCGGAGCCGCGCGCCGCCTTCTGCCGCCACTCGTCCTCCGTCAACAGCCTCCCGCGCCGCCGCTCGGCGGCGACGCACTCGAGATGCGCGTGCCGGCGCTTCGACACGTCGCCCTCCGGCGCGACGAGCGCGTGCTCGCTCGTGGCGTGGAGCATCCCGTCGCAGAACGGGCAGACGTAGCTCGCAGGCTTCAGGCTCTGCGCCGGCCGCATCGTCCACCACCGCGCCTCCACGAGCGCCGACGATAGCGCCAGGCGGCATCGCCCTCCCGAGCGGCGCGCGTAGCCCCTGCGGGAAACGGGGATAGACTGGAGTACATGCCGGTGCTTCCAGTGCTCGAGGACCCGCTCAGTACCGATGCCGGGCCTGCCTCGGATCCGGCGCCCGCGCGCTCGGGATACGGCCGCCGCCGTGGCGGCACCGCCTGCGCGGCCCGCTGAGCTCAGCGCCGCCGGCCTCACCTGGATCCACCTCGACGCCCCGTCGCTCGAGCGCGCGCAGGAGCTCGCCGAGCAGTTCGGCTGGCACCCGCTCGACGTCGAGGACGTCATGTCGAAGCGGCAGCGACCGAAGGTCGACGACTACGCGGACGAGGGCTACCTGTTCGGCGTCCTCCACTTCCCTGTCTACGACCGCGCGATCCAGCGGCTGAACGCCGGCGAGCTCGACGTGTTCGTCGGGCCCGACTACCTCGTGACGCTGCCGACCGTCGAGCTGCTGCCGGTAACCCGGCTCTTCCAGCGCTGCCAGGACGACGACCGCTTCCGCGAGCAGCTCTTCTCCAAGGGCTCCGGCCGGCTGCTCTACGAGGTGCTCGACGACCTCTTCGACTATTGCTTCCCGATCCTCGACAAGATCGGCCACAAGCTCGACGCGCTCGAGGACGACGTCTTCGAGGGCCGCTCCGAGGCCGTCGTACGCGACATCTCGAACGTGAAGCAGGAGATCATCAGCTACCGGAAGATCGTCAAGCCGGAGCGGTCGACGCTGCGCCTCCTCGAGCGGCACGTCGAGCGGTTCCTGCCGGAGGAGCTCGAGCTCTACTTCGACGACGTCGTCGACGCTGCGGAGCGCATCTGGGACATCCTCGACAACTACAAGGAGGTGGTCGAGGCGCTCGAGGACACGAACGAGTCGGTCATCTCGCACCGCCAGAACGACGTCCTCCGCCTCCTGACCGTCTTCTCCGTGGTGCTCCTGCCACTGACGCTGATCACCGGCTTCTTCGGCATGAACGTGCGCTTCCCCGGCTTCGACACCGTGTGGGCGTTCTGGACGATCGTCGCGTGCATGTTCGTCGCGTTCGTCGGCCTGATCGGGTTCTTCCGCTACAAGCGCTGGCTCTAAAGTACTTGTACTAGCCCCCCGAATCACTCGAACGAGGGAGGTACGGCCCCCCGCGCAGCGGGTACCCACCACTCACGCCGGCGCCGCGAGTAGGGGCTCGCTACGGGCCCGGCGGACGAAGATCGCGGAGAGGAGCCGTTGCCGCACCGGCTCCTCTCCGTGCCCTCTGTACGCTCGGGCTCATGCCGAAGCCGCTGTGGGCGCCGTGGCGCCTCGAGTACGTCGAGCACGCCGACGAGCTCGACCGCTGCATCTTCTGCGAGCCCGAGGAGGAGCTGCTCGTCCATCGCGGCGGCCTGGCACTCGTCGTGCTGAACAAGTTCCCGTACTCGTCGGGCCATCTGCTCGTGGCGCCGCACCGGCACGTCGGCGACTTCGGCGCGCTCACCGCCGAGGAGGCCGCCGAAGTGCACGCGCTCGCCGCTCGCGGGATCGAAGCGCTCCGCGCCGAGTACGACCCGCACGGGTTCAACCTCGGCTGGAACCTCGGCCGCGTCGCGGGCGCAGGCATCGAGGCGCACGTCCACCAACACGTGGTGCCGCGCTGGAACGGCGACACGAGCTTCATGCCCGTCCTCGGCGACGTGAAGGTGTTGCCGGAGCACCTCGAGCGGACGGCCGAGCGCCTCCGCCCGCACCTTCGGTGAGCCTCCGGCCGCGGCACCCGCGTGCCGCGCTCGCCGGCGGCATCGGCTTCCTCGCGCTCGCGGGTCTCGTCGCGGCCGGGGCGTTCACCTGGCTCGACCAGTACGCCGTCTCGCACCTGATGCCGTGGCTGCAAGCGAGGTCCCGCTCGCAGGTGACAGTCTCGTCGCTGACGCTGCCGAGCCTCGGCCACTCGGCGGGTCGGGCGCTCGTCGACCTGTGGACGTATCCAGCGGCGTTCGTCCCGTCGCTCGTCCTCGTCCTCGTCTGCGCCTGGCGGCTCCACGCGCGCGGGTGCACGACGGCCGCGGTGACGTGGTGCGCGCTGTGGCTCGCCGGGAACGCCGTCGAGCTCCTCGGCAAGCTGCGGGTCGAGCGCCCGGCACTGCACCGGGGGGCCGTCCACGTGACCTCCTTCGACCACTCGCTCCCGAGCGGCCACACCATCCGGTCGCTCGTCGTTGCCGGCGCGATCGCCTGGACCTGGCGGCGCGGCGGCCTCGCGTTCGCCTGGGCGGCGGGAGTGCCGTTCGCGCTCGTCGCGCTCGGCGCGCACACGCCGACCGACGTCGCCGCCGGCGTGCTCGTCGCCGTCGCGCTCGCCGGCTTCTTGCCTACCCCGACGACTTCTCGTCGGGACTGAGCGTCTCCTCGCTCTCCGCCGACTCTTCCTGATGGCCCTCGGCCGGGTGCGCGCCGAGCGGCCCTTCCTCGACGGCGTCCTCGCTGGATGTACGCGGCTCCTCGCTCACGCCCTCGTTCTACGTCACGGCGGCGACGCCTAAACGCGCGATCGGAACGGGCGGTGGTGGAAGCCGCGGACGGGGTCGGAGCTCCGCGACTTCCACGCACCAGAGCGACCGTTCTCAAAGGGGTCAGGACGGTCGCGCCGACCGTACCCCCGTGGACGTGAGGCTTCGATGAACGGCCGTTCCGCTCGGGCCACGCCTTGACGGCCGCGGACAGGCGCGATACCTGTAGAGCCGCATGCGCAGGATCTGGGCCGCGGTCGCGGCCGTTTTCGTGCTCTGGCCCGCGGCGGCCGTGGTCGCCGCCCATCCGAGACCGCAGCTCCAGCTGGGACTGCTCGGCGACCCGGCGCGGTTCGACCTCCAGACCGGCCAGCAGTCGAGCTCGCGGCTGATCATCGTCGGCTGGAGCCAGGGCACGAGCGCCGGGTACTTCACCGGCCTCTTCCGCAGCATGCTCGGCCAACCGATGGTCGGGCTCAGCACCGGCTCGGAGGGCGACCCCGAGGCGCTGTCGCCGGCGGCGATCGCCCGCGGCCGGGGCGACGCCCTGCTCGTCGCCTTGAACCAGGCGGTCGCGGCCTGGCCCAGGCAGGTCTTCGTGCGCCCGCTCGCCGAGATGAACGGCCACTGGAACGACTACTCCGCGTACAACGCGAACGGCTCGGCGCGCGACGCCGGCCATTCCACGGCCGCGTTCAGGAAGGCGTTCGCGCGGATCTCGCTCGTCGTCCACGGCGCGCCGGGCGTGAATGCCCGGTTGCGCGCGCTCGACCTGCCGCCGGTCGCCGGGACGCTCACGCCGACGAGGAACGCAGTGGTCGTCTGGAACCCGCAGGGCTTCGGCTCGCCCGACCTGCCTGGCAACAGCGCCGCGGCGTACTACCCGGGCGACCGCTACGTCGACGTCGTCGCCGACGACCTCTACGACATCGGCGGACGCGCCGAATGGGGTGCGGCCGAACGCCTCTACGCCGCCCACCCGACGAAGCCGTTCGCGTTCGGCGAATGGGGCCTCTGGGGGATCGACGATCCGGCATTCGTCCGCCGGATGGCCGCGTTCCTGCGAGGGCACAGGCGCACGATCCTCGCGACGTACTACTCCGGACGACCGGGGTCGATCTTCGACCTGCAGTCGAAGCCGAAGTCGCTCGCCGCATACCGCGCGCTGATCGCGCCGCTCTCCCGTTAGTTCTTCGGCCAGGCTCGCCCTGACCGATCGGCGGATACCCGGCGCGGGCGGGCGCGTCAGAGTGCCCGCATGGATCACTCCCCCGAGCTCGACCGGGTTCGGCGGCTGCTCTTCCGCGACCTTTCGGAGGAAGAGGGGTGGCGCCGCATCGAGGCGGCGATGCGCGGCGCCGCGGACGAGGAGCGGTTCGCCGCGATCGAGGAGCTGGCCGGGCGCGATCTGAGCGGCGAGCTGACGGAGGCGGTCCGGCGGCTGCGGGAGCAGGGCTCGACGTAGGCGCCGCGCCGCCCTCGCGGTAGGCGAGGAGGGCGCGGCGCCGCAAATCTCCCCAGGGAACGCCGGTCGACGCGTCTCAGCGCTTGCGCGAGCTCCGCTTGCGCGCGCTGCTCGTCTTCGACCGCGTCTTGGACCCGCGCTTCGTCGTGGCCTTGGCGCGCGAGCGCGTCGTCGAGCTCTTCGCCTTCGCCCTCGACTTCGCCTTCGTCTTCGAGCGCGAGGTCGACGTGGCCCGCGTCTTCGTCTTCGTCTTCGACGTCGTCCTCGTCTTCGTCTTTGACCTCGCCTTCGACGAGGCGCTCTTCGTCTTCCGCCGCGCGGTCGACTTCGACTTCGAACTGGACCTCGAGGCCGACTTCGCCTTCGCCTTGGACTTCGCGCGGGACTTCGACGTGGACCTGGACTTCGACGCCGACGTCGACCTGGATTTCGACTTCGCCTTCGACGTCGACTTCGACCTGGACTTCGCCTTCGACTTGGACTTCGATTTGGACTTGGCCTTCGCCGACGACTTCGTACGCGCGCCGCTCTTCCTGGACGTCGATGCCTTGCGGCGCGATCCGCCCCGGGAGCCCGAGCCCGCGGCGGCGCCTTCGTCGTCCGACTCGCCGTCTCCCTCCTCGTCGTCCGAGCCCATCAGCTTCTTCGCCACCCCGACCGCCGCGGGGATCGCAACGCCGAGCGCCGTGCCGGCGACGACCTTCTGCGTGGTCGAGAGGCCCTCGTCTTCCTCGTTCGACATGCTCACCTCCCGCGCGCCCGCCTCACGGTGGCGCGCCTCGCCTATTTCGCCTCGTTGAAGGCCTCGATGAACTTCGGGATGATCCGCTCGCGCAGGATCTCCGGGCCGTGCGTCGCGACGTACTTCCCGGCGGCCTCGGCCGCGTCGTCGGCGAGCGGCAGGAGGACGTCGGACGCGGCGTCCCACGACGTGGCGGCCGCCGACGAGAGCAGTCCGGGCGCGTCCTTCTTCTTCTTCGACTTCGACCCGTTGGAGCTGCCGTTCGCCCCGGAGCGCTCGTCGTCGCTCTCGTGCTCGTGCGAGAACCGCTTGCGGACGGCGTACGTCGCCGCGGTCGTCGCGGCCGCCGCGGCGGCCGCCGTCAGGGCCGACTTCCCCGACCCGCTCGACAGCTTCTCCTGCACCTTGTCGACGGTTTCCTGGACCTCTGGCATGGCTGACCCCCTTACGACGATGTCGTCTGGCTCTTCTCGCGAGAGCCGCTGCTCGACGACGAAGACGACTTCTTGCCTCCGGTGATGTCGCCGAGGCGCTGCATGAGCGTGTCGTTGACGTTGTTGAAGGTCTGCGCCGCGTTGTCGGCGTGCTCGCTGATCTCGTCTGCGATCGCGACGAGCTTTCCGAAGTCGCCCCCGTCCTTGAGCTCCCGCCGGAGATCGTCGACGAGCGACGCGAGGTCGTCTGCGACCCGCTCGACGTCCTTGATCGATGCCATTGCTCCTCCTTTCTCTCTTCTCCCCCGAAGTCGTTGCCGCAAGCTTCCCCAGACCTTCACTTTTGATGCGCCTCCTACAGAAGGCTCCCGAGCGGGCCGAGATCGAGGTTGAGGTCCTCGTCGCGAAGACCGAACGTCTCCTTCAGCTCGTCCATCCGCTCGCTCAGCCGCATGAAGGTCAGTCCGAGCCGCTCGACCTGCTCGTCGCTGAGCGTCCCGGTGTCCATGCGCCGCAGCGCCTGGCGCTCCATCAGCTGGCGGAGCAACTCGATCAACGTCAGCACGAGCTGCGCGAGCCCCTGCTCCACCTTCTCCGGGTCCGCGGTCACGCGCCGCGGCGCCCGGTCGGCTCTCGCATCCAAGCGGCGGGCGACCGTCTCGACATCGCCGCTCGCGACGAGCAGGCGGTCGAACGCCTGGTGCCGCTCGGTCATGCGGGCTCCTCGACGAAGCTGAACGGCGGCCAGGGACCGGTGAAGACGACGGTCAGCCCCTCGTGGGCGTCCGCGAACGCCTGCACGACGCGCCGTGCGTCGTCGAGCCGACGACGCGGAACGAGGTACGCCGCACCGAGCAGCTCACCCGGCGCGGCGGTGCCGCCCCGCAAGGACACCGCGCGCGCGAGGCTCGAGACGTCGCGATCCAGAGAGTCGACGGCGGCGCGTCGCTGCGATTCCTCGGCCGCGCGGGCGCCAAGGTAGTCGGCGCCCGTCACCGGTGTCTCGGCCTCGGGCGCGGCGGCCGCCCAGACCCGCAGGGCGAGCTCGACGCAGTCGCGGACGTCCTCGAACGCCCGGCGGAACGTCGCCACCCGAGCCTCGACGGACGCGTCGAGCGCCGCCTCGTCGGCGACCACCTCGCCGAACCGGACGGGGAGCACGGCCGTCGCCCGCTCCATCAACGCGTCGACGACGGCGCCGTGTGCGAGCGCGTCGTCCCGAAGAGACTCCTGCGAGCTCGGGGCGGCCCGGCGGCTGAAGACCGCGGTGACGCCGTCGACCGAGCGGCGCTCGAGCGGGGCGCCGTCGAGCCCCGCCGACTCCGGCAGCTCGTCGAGTTCCTCGGCGAACGCATAGACGTGGATCACGTTGCCGGCGCCCCTTCCGGCCCGGGCTCGAGCGTCGCGACGGATGCGAGGAGGACGCGGAGCCCCACGTACACGAGGTCAACGTCGGCCACCGCGAGCGTCAGGTCCCCCGTCAGGACGACGCCCTTGTTGAGGACGCGGTCGACGAGGTCGATCAGGGTGACCTGCTCGCGGAGCGACGGCGCCTCGACGGTGCTCATCGTTCCGGCGCGTCCGCGAAGTTGTAGGGAGCCCACGGCCCGGTCACCTCGAGCACGAGTGACGGCTCGTCGCGCCGGAGCCGCTCCACCTCGGCCACGAACGCGTCGTCATCCGCAACCAGGTACGCCGCGTTCATCACCATCCGGCGCGGGTCGCCGGTCAGCTCGCGTGCCTGCGGACGGTTGAGGACGCCCTCGTCGGAGGCGGCGAGGAGTCGCTCGTGGATGCGGCGCAAGCGGTCGTCCAGCTCGGCGCCGGCCGCGGCATGCCGCTCACGGGCCGCGCGCTGCCGCTCGAGATACTCCCGCCCCGACGTCGCCGCTGCCGGGGGCCGTTGCTCCTCCTGCGGCTCGAGCCACACCTTCACCCCGAGCTCCACCCGTCCACGGACGCGTGCGAGCGTCGCGACGAAGTCGTCGCGCCGCGAGTGGAGGAACGCGGCCACTCCTTCCCGGTCGCGGTGGATCGACCCGAACCGCAGCGGCACGACCGCCGCCACCGGGAGCAGCCGCTGGACGACCCGCTCGTGCGCCTGCACCGCCTGCTCGACCCACTCGCGGTCGTTCAACCGCTCGGCGAGGACATCGGTGCCGTAGTCCGCCTCGTCGACCGGTCCTGCGACGACCGCCGCCTCCCCCGAACCGACGAGCTCGAACTCGCCGCCGAGCGCAGCCCGCACCTCGGCGTCGACGGGGCCGACGACGGCGTACGCGTACCAGAGCGTGCCGGCCGCGGTCGCCGTCACCGATCCTCCCCGGTGACGGGGAGACCGGCCTTCTCCTCCAGCCGTCGCAGGCGGTCCTCCAGCTCGTTGCCGTCGCGGCGCCGGCCGCTGAGGAAGGGGTCGCCGTCCCACCAGTCGATCCCCATCTCGCGCGCCTTGTCGGCGGAGGCGATCAGGAGCCGCAGCCGGATCGTCAACAGCTCGATGTCGAGCAGGTTGATCTGGATGTCGCCGGCCACGACGATCCCCTTGTCGAGGACGCGCTCGAGCACGTCGGCGAGCTGGCCCGGCGCCGGCCCGGAGGACAGGCTCCGTGCGGGGCCGTTCGCGGCGAGGTCGCGGCTGCTCACCGGCGCTCGGCCTCCGAGCGGTGATAGCGGGCCGTGCGCTCGAAGCCCAGAAGGTCGCCGTCGCCGTCGAGCTCGACCTCGTAGGTGCCGAGGACGTCGGTCGACTCGGGGATGCGGTGCACCTCGACGACCTCGAGGGAGACGACCCACCCGTCACCCGACCTGCGCACGGCCGACACGCTCTCGGCGTCGACGCCACGCAGCTCGCGCAGCCGCTCGCGCGCGCTCTCCACGATCCGGCGCGCCTCGCCGGGTGCCGCCGGCGACGCCTGCCGCTCGTCCGGCTCAGGCCGCTCGGCCTCCGGCTCGTCGCGCACCGGGGCCTGGTTGCCTGGGCCCTCGTCGCGCTCGTTCTCGTCGTCGTGCTCGTCGCCGTCGTCGGCTTCGTCCTCGTTCGCTTCCGGAGGCTCGGCGCCCGCGTGCCTGCGTCTTGCGAGCGCCTGCGCCGCACCGACCGCTGCGGCGGCGATCGCGGCGGACGCCGCGGTGCGGAGCGCCTCGCGCGGGTCGTCCGGCGTCGCGCCCTCCGCGGCCTCCGAGATGCTCGCCTTGTCCGGCTCGCCCGCCGCGGAGCGCCGGTGGCGCCGGGCGGCGGCGCGCCGCTCCTGCGCGGTCTGGTCGGCCATTAGACGGGAGCCTCCGCGGCCCGCAGGCTGTCGAGGCGGTCGAGGAGCTCGTCCTCGATCCGGTCGAACTCGTCCTCGTCGATCTCCCCGGCTCGGAGGGCAGCCTCGGCCTCGAGGAGCAGCCTCCGGATCGCCGGTTCCTCCGCCATCTGGCCCTCCGCGTACTCCGCGAGGCGCTCGGCGATCCAGATCGTGCCGCGAAGCGGCGCGAGCGGCAACAGCAGGAGCCCGGTTACCAGGCCCATCACACGCCTCCACCGACGGCGACGAAGCTGTACGGCGGCATCGGCCCCGTGCACGCGAAGTCGACGAGGTGCCGGAGGCGCAGGGCGACCGCCTCGAGCTCCTTGTCGAACGCGTCAGGGTCGCGAACGAGGAAGGACGCATTGACGACGGTCACCTCGTCGGCGACCGCGTCCAGGTGCACCTCCGAGGAGGCCGGTGCGAGCCGGCGGACGATCGTATCGGCGTCCGCGTCCCGGCGGCGCGCGTAGCTCTTCGCCACGAGCTCGCCGAGCTGGAGGAGCTCGGCCTGCGACCGAGCCCGGCCCCGGAGCCGGGCGATCTCGGGCGCGGCTTCGACGACCTCGGCGAGGATCGCGTCCTGGTCGTGGTAGGCCGCGCGGACGCGCATCTCCCCGAGGCCGTCGAACCGCTCGAGCAGGGAGAGCAGCTCGTCGTGGCGCGGCTCGAGCAGCCGCGCGCGAAGATCGGCGTCCGAGGCGAAGACCGTCCCGAACCGGAGCGGCAGCACCGTTCCGTGGGCGTACGCGTCCTGGACGACGTCCGAGTGCGCGAGGAGGTCGCGGCGCTTGGCGCGCACGCGCTCGCTCTCGAGCGGCGTCACGAGCGCCGCGATCGAGCCGTGAGCGACCGTGCCGACCTCGCCGCCGAGAACGCCGGGGCGGCCCGGCGCGGGCTTCCCGGCGCGGACGACCGCGTACGCGTACACCGGTGCAGGCGCCTGACGCCGCGACTGCGCCACGTCCCTGTCGTCGACCACCGACACGGATCAGTCGTCTCCCGTGCTCGCTCCCGACCGCTCCTTGCCGTTGCCGGAGAAGGCCTCCTTGGCGCCTTCGATCATCCCGCGTCCCTTTTCCTTCCCGCCGCCGCCGCCCCGCAGCTCGTTGATGCCGGCCGTCTCGGTCTGCATCAGGTCGAGCCGGTTGACCGCCTCGGCGAAGCGGAGGTAGGTGTCGACGCTCGCGATCACGATCCGCGCGTCGATCGTCACGAGCTCGATCCCGATCACCGCCACCCGCACGAACGCGTCGATCACGAGCCCCTTGTCGAGGATCAGA
>Ga0070739_10008314_pt1 | contig 10676 bp, 10 predicted proteins | sample Coa_R1_7_FD_66445 | JGI IMG/M metagenome (GOLD analysis project Ga0070739, IMG submission 66445) | Surface soil microbial communities from Centralia Pennsylvania, which are recovering from an underground coalmine fire - Coalmine... | ecosystem: Environmental > Terrestrial > Soil > Unclassified ...
AACAGGCTGTCCAGGCGATAATCGCAATCCAGAAATTCTGGGCCATGGTCGAAGGAAATTCATGCAGGTTCTTGCCCATCCAGCCGCCCTTCCCTTCAGCTACGGTTAAGCCGTGCGTACACGCGGCCGCGATTGTACCCGCAATCAAACCCGTAAACGCGCCATCGCCGGTCGCGCGCCGCCAGAACATTCCAAGGAGAAAAGTGGCAAACAGCGGCGCGTTCACGAAACCGAACACGAGTTGCAGAAAATCCATGATGTTATTGAAGTGGGTCGCCAGGTATGCGGTTCCGACCGAGAGTGCCACGCCGGCAACAGTCGTGATCCGGCCAACCCACAAATAGTGGCGGTCCGGGGCATTGCGCCGCATGTAGCTCTGGTAGAGATCGTAGGTGAATACCGTGTTGAAAGCCGTGACATTTCCCGCCATGCCCGACATGAACGAGGCCATCAGCCCGGTCAAGCCGATGCCCAACATGCCGGAGGGATAAAACTTCGCCATCAGCGTGGTCAGCACCTGATCGTAGTCGTAGCCGCCACCGGGTTTTAGAGGCAGCGTGTAACCGGAGTTCATGCTCATCAGGGCGACGGCCGCGATTCCGGGCAAAATGACGACGAACGGCATCAATATTTTCGGAAATGCCGCGAACAGCGGTGTCTGCCTTGCTCCCGACATGTCCTTGGCTGCCATGGCCCGTTGGACCACCAGAAAGTTGGTGCACCAGTATCCGAACGACAACACGAATCCGAGCCCGGCCACCAGCCCGAATATCTCGACACCCATCGGATTCTCGCTGGCATGCCTCACATATCTCCAGGAATGTGTCATCACCGGCTGCAGATGTTGTGAAATCCCGCTCCAGCCGCCCGCCTTTTGCACGGCATAGTAGGACAGCGGCGCGAATCCCAGAACGATGAGAAAGAACTGAACCACTTCGTTGTAGATGGCGCTGGTCAGTCCGCCGAGCAAGGTGTATATGAGCACAATGGCCGCTGAGAGCAGCACCGAATTGGTGAAGTTCCAGCCAAGCACGAGCTCGAAAAGCAGTCCCAGCGCGTACATGCTGATACCGGACGAAAAGATGGTCATCACCGCGAACGTAATGGCATTCAAGCCACGCGTCTTTTCGTCGAAGCGAAGTTTGAGGTATTCGGGAACGCTGCGCGCGCGGCTGCCGTAGTAGAACGGCATCATAAATACGCCGACAAAAACCATGGCCGGCACGGCGCCCAACCAGTAAAAGTGGGCCGTCATGATGCCGTACTTGGCCCCGGAGGCGCACATCCCGATCATTTCCTGCGCGCCCAGATTGGCGGCAATGAACGCGAGACTGGTGATCCAGACCGGAACCGAGTGCCGGGATGTCAGAAAGTCTTCACTGGTGGTGATCCGGCGTTTCGCCAGCCAGCCAATTCCCAGAACAAAGACAAAGTAGATGATGAGGCTGGCGTAGTCGATCGTTCTGAGTACCAAGGCGCTTCTGTTCCCGGGGGAATTGTATCGTACAGCTTCTGCAAATCCCCTCTAAACAGCCCGGCGACGTACTACGAATCACTCGGCCACAATAGCGAAATTGTTTTCGTGTTAACCAACCATAGTTGGCTGCTTACGTTACGTCGTACTGTCTCTTCACCGTAATCAAAATCGCGGATGCATTCCCAATCACGCACCCACTTCGATTCGGCAGATTACATCACAGCACTGCGGAACTGAACAATCAAAAGCGTGTCAAGGAAGAGCACCTTTCGGGCTGGTCAAATCCGCCGTCCGGTTGCAGGCGATTGCCACAAATACGTAAAGAACCGTCGACCGAAATATTTTTGTTGACGTTTCCGGCTCCCGAAAAATCGTTATGGGCAATGACGATAGTGCCCGTCACATTGTTGAGAGTTACGGCGCTATAGCCCTTTGTGATTGGCGATACGTTTTTTTCTACAGCAACATTCAAAATGTTGGACACCACTATTCCAAGCGAAGGTATTTGGACGAGGTTATTCAAAATACGCCAGTTTTGGCGCAAGGGATCGGGAGCTGCGTTTTCGCCACTTAACCACGGAAAAGCTGGATCGGTGGAGCGCACCGTATTGTTGTGAATGTCAATATTGGAAACTTTCCCCGCGCCGCCGGCGAGAGAAAAGGCAACTGTGTAGGTATTAACATATGAATTTCGAATTTTCACACCGCTTACCGAAGCCGTCGCGCCATTGGGTTCCAAATCGAAGCCGACCGCGTGGCTATGCAGCGCCTGTATCTTATCCAGCACAACGTTTTCGGCGGCCACCAGAGATACTGCCTGCCGTCCATTGCGGTCGATTCTAATATTGGTCGCCGTCAGATTTTTGACCAATAAAGAGGCTGCCTCGCCGCCGATTGTGATTCCGTCTCCGTAGGTGCCGTCAATCGAAAGATTCTGCATAGTCACGCCGTCGTCATTACTGAATTCGATGCCGCTTTCGAAAGGCTTATTCCCAGAGCTGCTGCCGAATTTTTCGGGCTCAAATACGTAACTCTTAACTCGCGGGCTTTGAGGATCCAGATCTGAGGCGTTATTCATCCCGGTGATGTGCAGATCCTTTAACACGATATTTGTCGAATTGGAAATATGCATGTGCATATTGGAGTGAGGATACACGAGACTATCGGGAGTCGGTGTCAGACGTTTAAAGGTGGCTCCGTTGCCATAAATCGTCAGTCCCGTCTTGCCGTCGATATTCAAGGTTTCGTCGAGCCGGTAACAGGCATTGCTTGCAAGTTCAATCGTGCTGTTGTCCGGCAAACTCGCAATCCAGGTATTGAAAGCTGCTGTAGTGTCTTGAGAGCAATCGGCGGCGATCCAACCGGGGTTGCCGTCGGCGGAAGCTAACATAGAAGGCAACAGAAGACATAGCGCAGCATACGCTAATAATTTAGAACAAATTCGGCTATCGCTTGACAGCTTTGGCCCCTCGATCTTCCTCGATACTCCATGTTTCATATTCAGAACCGATTCGGCTTTTTTCAAACCTATCATATGATGCCTGAACAACCATTGCTATCTAAAAGACATTAATTTTAGGTTGCCCGTTCTTGCTTGCACAATTACGCCAAATGGCGGATTGCGTTGGATTTGTGCCGGAGTAGAATAAGGTCGGTAGCGTGGGGAAGGAAGCAAACCATGGGACGCGCAGTAGGGAGATTGATAGCCGCGGCGGCGGCTTTGCTGTTTGCGACGGCAACAGCTTCGGCGCAGACTTACACCATCTCGGCCAAACCGGGAGTGCTCAACTACATTGAAGGCACTGCCTTTCTGAACGGCAGCAAGCTTTCCGAGGAAGCGGTTCGGGCGACTTTCCTGGCCGCCGGCGATAGTGTTTCAACCTCCAACGGCAAAGTAGAGATCCTGCTCACGCCCGGGGTTTTTTTGCGCGTCGGCGATAACAGCGAGATCCGCATGATTTCTCCGTCCCTGACCAACACCCAGGTGGCAATTGTACAGGGCGAGGCCATTATCGAAGCCGCCGGTCTCTTGAAGGACAACTCAATCCAGGTGACCGATCACGGAGCTACCGTCACCATCGAAAAAAACGGGCTGTATCGCTTCAACGCGGATAATCCGCCTTCTGTGGCCGTGCTCGAAGGCAAGGCGCTGGTGTATTTCGGTGAAAAGAAAGTGGAGATGGGCAAGGATCGCGAGGTCGTCATAGGCGATGTTCTAAGCGCTGAAAAATTCGATCCCAAGCAGGAAGACGAACTATACGCCTGGAGCAACGTTCGCTCTGAATACGAAGCGGCTGCTACGTATCAAAGCGCCAAGGCAGTTTCCACAAACGGCTTTGGCGGCGGCTGGGGCATTTTCGGTTATTCGGGTCTCTATGGTCCCGGTTGGTTCTGGAACAATGCTTTTGACTGCTGGGCCTGGATGCCTCCATATGGAGCTTTCTACAGCCCGTTTGGCTGGGGTTTCTATTCGCCAGGCGTGGTTGCTTACGCGCCCATCGTAGTTGCTCCGGTCTATCGAGGCGGCCATTGGGAGCACCATCCCGGCCCGCCGGGTAACCCGAACTGGAAAAATCAGCCCGGCAATCCAAACTGGAAAGATCATCATTGGGTAGGGCGGACCACGACCGCCTCGGTGCCGGTTCGTTTGGATCACCCGCCCGCCGTTGGCGTGATTCCGTCATCAGCCTGGGCCGCTCACGAAGCGCGTGTTCAGGCGGCGCGCTCGCTTGCCTCGACAGGGGCTTTCAACCCGGCCGGAGCTTCTAACGCGGCGGGAACTGTTAATCCAAGAATGGTTGGGCCGAGCGCATTTGCAGGCGGTTCACACATTTCGACTCCGAACGCGGTTGCCGTCCGCGGCGGTAATTGGGCAGGCGGTCGAGTCGCCGGAGGCGGCGGCTGGACGGGCGGGCGTGCGGGTGGATTTTCCGGCGCCTCTCACGCTGGCGGCGGAGGCTTCGCCGGCGGGGCGGCTCATGGCGGTGGCGGATTCTCCGGCGGCGGTGGAGGCGGCGGCCATGCCGGTGGAGGCGGTGCTGCGGCGGGTGGTGGCGCTGGAGGCGGCCATCATTGAGCTTCTACCTGCTGAAATCCGAGCCGGAAGTCTATTCATTCGCGGATCTTGAAAAAGAGCATGAAACGCTCTGGGACGGCGTCACGAACCCCGTTGCCGTAAAGCATCTGCGCGAGATGAAGCAGGGCGACAAGCTCGTTATCTATCACACCGGGAGCGAGCGGCAGGCCGTCGGAACAGCAACTGTGACGACGGTCGATACTTCAGATTCGAAAACTCCGAAAGTACGAATCAAAGCGGGCAGATCGATTCAGACGCCCCGCACGCTGGCCGAGATTAAAGCCCACAAGCTCTTCGCCGATTCGCCTCTCGTCAGACAAGGCCGGTTATCCGTCGTGCCGTTAACCGCGGCCCAGTACGAATGGCTGGCCGGCTGAGTTATTGCGGCAAGGCGTAGTCGAATGCATAAGAATGCTGCCTGTTTGCGATCTGGATCTGAAACTCTCCCGAGATGCCTTTCAGTTCACCCGTTCCGGATCCCGGAACCACGATTACAGACATCTTCGGGCCGTTCTGATTCATCGTGGCCATGTGCTGGAGTGCGAAGCTGCCGGTTTTGCCCATCAGCGTACCAGTTACAACCTCCATCGCAACATAGCCGGCAGCGCCTTGCTTGGGATCACCGCCTGAGATCATTTCGCCTTTGCTTGTTCCCTTTATGTCACCGTCGAACTTTTTGTTTATTGAAAATCGGGAAAGTCCTTGGGCCGGTGCATTCGCAAGCGGCTGGATATCGACCTTGAATGTTCCTTGGGCGTGATGAGTCATGGAAGTGGTTTGAGGAAATAGAGAAGGCGAAACAGCGAGCAACAGGACGGCCGTATTTAAGCGCAGCATATAGGTTCAGCCTGATGCCGCCTTACGCGGTCGTCCAGCGGACTGCTTCTTCGCTGCCTGTGCGTTGATCGCCTGAGCTGCCGTTTCTTTTGCCGCTGGTTTGCGCGGCAACTCGCTTAAGCTCTTCTGCAGCGCCTGCATCAAATCGATCACCGGAGCGCGTTGTTTCGGCTTCTCGCCCGGCAGAGCCTGCCCCTCGCGCTTGGCCTCAATCATCTGCATAAGCCGCTGTTGATATTCGTCGTGATACTTCGAAGGATCGAAATCCGCAGCTAAACCCTCTACCAGTTTCTCCGCGAGCGCTACTTCCTGAGGCTTCACCGTTACGCTTTCATCGCGCCGGAATTCCGGCACCTCGCGCACCTCTTCCGGATAGAACATGGTGTGCAGCAATAGTCCGTCCGCGTGCGGCCGCACCACGACCGTGTACTCCCGCTGATGCATCGCAATCTTCGCGATTGCGCTGAAGCCGGATTTCCGCATCGTCTCGAGCAGCAGGTGATACGCTTTCTTGCCCGCCTCTTCCGGAACCATGAAATACGAGGCATCAAAGTAGATCGGGTCAATGCCCTCGGCTTTCACGAATTCGAGTATCTCCATGTTGTCGCTCGAAGCAGGCGCAATCTGCTTGATGTCTTCGTCGTTGACGATCACGTAGCGATCTTTTTCTACTTCGTAGCCCTTGACGAGTTCACTCCGTTCCACCACACGTTCGCATTGCGGGCAGAACGTCTGCTGCTTGATACGGCTTCCGCAGACCTGGTGAATTTGATTGAAGCTGACGCGCTCGGTGCGAGCAGCCGCGAATAGCCGCACCGGAATAGTAATCAGTCCGAAGGTGATATATCCTTTCCAGACTGTGGAAGCCATAGTTCCTCCTAGAGGCGATAAACAACCATTTAAAACAATATCGTGCCGTTATGTCTCTTGCAACCCGATACTTAGATGAGACGCCATGAAGGTCTTCGTTTATTTCATCGGCAAACCGCGCGATGCCCATGCGAATGCCATTGCGGCCGAGTTCATCAAGCGAGCCGGCCGCTATACCACTTGTGAGATGCGCGAGATCCAGCCTGGCCGGTTTGACCTGTTTTCAAAACATGCCGCCGCTCGTAAGATCTTCCTGGACCCGAAAGGCCGGGCGCTCGATACCGCTCAGTTTGTCGAGCTGATTCAGCGGGCCGAACGCGAAGCACAGGATCTGGTTTTTCTCGTGGGAGGGCATGATGGCCTGCCGCCCGATTGGAAACCGCATGCCGGCATGCTGCTGTCGCTTTCGCCGATGACGTTCTCGCACGAACTGGCGCGCGCCATGCTTGCGGAACAGATCTATCGGGCGTTTACGACGCTTCGCGGCCACCCGTACCCGAGGTGACGCAGTCGGGCGGCACAGTCAACACTTCGTCTGCCTTATCCAGATCTTCGGCGCGCACCAGCAAGCGAATTCCTCCACTAAACGCGAGATGCGGACGCTGTCCGCCGCAATCGTCGCGGCTGATCATGCACTCGATGCCGAATGCCTCGAGCGCAGACTTGGCGATCTCAGCCTCCATTTCCGTTGTAAACGAGCGAACAGGGACTAACTCCGTTTCGGGCATCGTGCTCTCCATCTTAACTGCTCAGCGCCGGCCAGATTTTGCCAAACACCCGCACAGCATTGCCGCCCAGAACGAGCTGTATATCCGAATCGCTGTAACCCCGCCGGATCAAGCCTTCGGTGAGATCAAACATGCGTTTCGGGCCGGCCAGACCGGTCGTCGCAAGGCTGCCATCAGGGCCGGCATGGAAGCCGTAGCGTTCGAAATTGGGCTGCGAACTCGGCTGAAAACCTCCGCCGATCGGGTTTGCATTTCCGATGATGTCGTAGTCGCTCCCAACGGCTAAATATTCAAGTCCCACCAGCTTGCGCACGTAGTCGAAATGGTCCAACGCGTTTTCTATCCCAACCGGCTCGCGGTCCCGCACCATGAAGCGGATGAAACTGATTCCCATAACCCCGCCGGTCTTCGCCATGCGGCGAATCGCCTCGTCCGTTTTCGTGCGCAAGTGGCCGGGAAGCAGCGCGCGTGCATTGGCATGTGTGAAGAGGACGGGTTTGGTGGCGGCGGCAAGCGCGTCAAGTGTGGTCTGATCCCCACAATGAGAAACGTCGACAGCCATCCCTACCTGCTCCATTCGCTTCATAATCGACAGGCCAAACACCGACAGGCCGCCATCGCGTTGCTCGAGGAATCCGCTGCCGATGCGGTTATTGAAGTTATAGGTCAATTGCGAAAGACGCTGCCCCAGCGAGAAAAATGTATCCACATCGGCGGGTGTCCGGAAGTGAGTGGAATCCTGAAGAGTCAGCAAAATGCCGGTCTTTTTGCTGTTATGAGCACGCTCGAAATCCGGAACACCGCCGATTCGCATCAGCCAATCGGGATATCCGGCGATGAAGCCATTCCATTCGGCGAAGAAACGAAGCCCGTCGTTATAGTCGCTCGAACCGCTGCCGAGCGCAAAGGCAGTAATGCCCGAATCACGATACAGCGCGGCATCCGCTGCCGTAAAGCTGCCGGGCTTATGCAGCCAGCGGTCAATCAGCGGTGGTTTTTGCGAATAATCCGGAAAACGAAACTGATTCAGCAGGTCGACAACAACGGAGCCTTGTACCAGCCGGATGGAGCGATCTGAATAGGTATCGGGCGAGCCGCCAAACAGGCGATAACGGCCGCGCAGAACGGCAGGGGCCGCCATCGCGCCGGCGAGCGAAGCCAGTGCCGCGCGTCTGGTGAGGATCAGTCCCCCGGAGTTCATGCCGAGGTCAGCAGGTCGGCCCAACTCTTTCGTACTGTTGGTTTCAGCAGACGATTCGCTTCCGCATTGTTGGTGATCTGCATCTTTTCGGCGTCCCATTCCAGCCTGGTGTTCAAGTGGATAGCGATTGCGCCCAGCGAAATCCATTCCGTAAAGGGCGCCGAAACATTGAAATTCGAGCAAGCGGGCGCGCCGCCTTTGCAAGCCCGGATCCAGTCGCGATAGTGCCCCGGAGAGCGCGGAAGCAACTCCGGTGGAAACTCGTAGCCGCGCATCTTTTCAACCGGAATGAGGCGTGTCCATTCGCCATAGGTGCCGGTCGTGATCATTCCTTTATCGCCGACAAACAGGCTCCCGTTGGTGCCCGTGCGCAGCAGCGACATCCATTTCGCCTCCTTCTGTTCGCGCGGGCTCAGTTGCTCAGTGGGCGCGGGCCGGGGTGGCGGAGGCGGCAGTTCAACCGGATTGAAAAATTGATCGGTGAAAACGCCGCCGATGATCTGATGTTCTTTGGGTTCCACCGCAGGATTCGCCTTACCCTGACGGTTGCGCGGAAGATCGCCCAGGATCTGGTCTGCCGGAGCGCCCGGAAACGTCGGCTGCGGGTCGCGCATCGCGTCATACCAAAAGATCTTGACTGGCGGCATGCCCGGCCGCGCCGGAAAATCGAAGCGTACGACGGCCTTGCTCGGGAAATAGATATCGCTTTTGCCTTCCTGGCTGACGCATTCAACAGCGGTCGGAGCGCCGAGCCGTAGCGCCATATTGGGCGCGCCGAGAATGTGACAGGCCATATCGCCCAGCGCGCCGCAGCCGAATTCGTAGAAGCCGCGCCAGAAAAAGGGCAGGTAGTCGTCGCTATAGGGCATTTCGGGAGCAATCCCCAGCCATAGGTCCCAATCGAGATAGCTGGGTACCGGCGCCGGTGGTGGAGCTTGCGTCAGTCCTTGCGGCCACGCCGGACGATTCGTCCATGCATGCACCTCAGTAACATTGCCTATCTCGCCGTTCCAGATCATTTCGGCGCATTGCCGCGTCCCCTCGTTCGAATACCCTTGATTGCCCATCTGGGTAGCCACTTTGCATTTCTCGGCTGTCTTCTGGAGCGCCCGGCATTCCCAAACGGTGTGCGCGAGCGGTTTTTGTACGTACACATGTTTCCCATGCTCCATAGCGAAGATGGCAGCCGCAGCATGCATGTGATCCGGAATCGTGACGATCACAGCGTCAACGTTGCTGCCTTGCTTTTCGATCATCACGCGGAAATCTTTGTACTTGGGAACATTCGGGTACTGCTGGAAGGTCTTGGCGGCGCGCTTTTCGTCCACGTCGCAGAGCGCCACAATGTTTTCCGTTTCTGCGCAGGCCTGTATGTCGCTCGATGCTTTGCCGCCCGCGCCAATGGAAGCGATATTCAGCTTTTCGTTCGGTGACTTATACCCGAGTGCCTTAAGGGACGGCTCGCTGCCAAATCCGCCCAACGGGACTGCTCCAGCGAGCAGCGTGCCAAAGAAGAAATGTCGTCTGGTGGGATTGTGGGCCATGGATAGTTCCTGCTCGCATCATAATCCCACGCAGGCAAGGCGAGCAGGCGCTCGCCTTAACCCCGCCGTTTCTTTGAGAGGAAGAGATCAATACTGAGCAGCAGGACAAGGCCGTATATTGTCACTTCGGCTAAGAGAAACATTTCTCATGCGATCCTTGCTTCCGGCGGATTTGTACGCTACAGATGTTCATGCTAGCGTTGAAAGGCATCGGCACTATAGATTGTGCCCCAGACACGTGCCAATGTCAACAGTCTGGTAGCTGACGTGTGCAAGCCGCCCAACTGATTCAAAAAGTGCTCTCGTCTCGCGGGCTGTCGCAAACGGAGCTCGCCGAGTTGATCGGGGTAGAGCGCAGTTTCTTAAACCGCTGTTTGCGCGGGGAACGCATGCCGGGCCGGATGAGTTGTCTGCTGTTAGCGGGCTTTTCCGATTCGGCTGAAGAAAAGCGTTTTTGGCTCAAGCACTCGGGTGTCGATAGCCGGCAAATCGCACTGATCCGCCGCGCTTTGGCGATGGCCGAACCGAAAGCCAGCAACGACACGGAACTCGCTTTACTGTCCTGGTGGCGCCGTCCGTCGAATGCAGTCGAGGAATCGGTGAAGGCGCTGGTCGAGAATTTGTTAAAAGCTGAAGGCCCGTAGACAAGCCGGCACCGGACGCAGCATCGCGTAGAAACTGGAATCGGAGCAAGCGGCGAGGCTGCTCGACCCATCGCGTCTGATTTATTTGGAAGCCGTTTGGGCCTGGGCAGGTTGCACGACTTCGACATCGATGTTGATGTTGATCTCGTTGCCGACCATGGCCTGATAACCGGTCATTCCGAAGTCGCTGCGGTTGATGACGGTGGATGCGGACGCGCCCATGTGCAGGTTGCCGCGCGCGTCTTTCACCGGCGCCGAAGGCCCATCGACGTTGAGGACAACCTCTTTCGTTACGCCGT
>Ga0070739_10008316_pt1 | contig 10674 bp, 9 predicted proteins | sample Coa_R1_7_FD_66445 | JGI IMG/M metagenome (GOLD analysis project Ga0070739, IMG submission 66445) | Surface soil microbial communities from Centralia Pennsylvania, which are recovering from an underground coalmine fire - Coalmine... | ecosystem: Environmental > Terrestrial > Soil > Unclassified ...
CGACGAGCACCGTCGAGACGGGAACGCCGAGCTTCTTCGCGGCGCGCGCCGCCAGCAGCGGCTGCAGCCCGCGCACGGTCTGCGCGCCGTCCGAGATCAGCACGACCGTCGCCGGCGGATGCGACACGCCCGGCTTGCCGACGCCGACGGTCTTCGCCGCGACCGTCGCGGCCGTCTGCACCGCATCGCCGATGTCGGTGCCGTGCGGCTGGGCCTTGAGCGGCAACGCCTCCGCGACCTTGATCCGGTCGTACGTCGGCGGCACGGTCACGTACGGGTGCTCGGTGAAGACCTCGAGTGCGACCCGGTACTTCGAGGGCAGCTTGTCGAGGAAGCCGAGGATCGCGGCGCGCGCCGCGAGCAGCCGCGTCGGCTTGATGTCCTTCGCGGCCATCGAGCCCGACTGGTCGACGGCTAGCACGATCGTCGAGCCCTCCTTGTCGCTCGTCAGCTTCGCCTCCGGCCGCGCGATCCCGAGCAGCAGGAACGTGAGGCCGATCAGGAACAGGATCGCCGGGATGTGCCGCAGCCGCGGCGACGGGCGGTGGACGAGGTTCGGAACGAGCGCGGGCCGCGCCCACTGCGCCGCGCGTTCCTCGCGGCGGCGCTCGAGCCAGACATAGGCGAGCGCCGCGAGCGGCACGAGCACGAGGAAGACGAGCATGACGGGCGCGGCGAAGCTCATCAGGCGTGGGCGCTCCGGCGCAGGAACATGGCGAGCGGTCGCAGCCAGTCGCCTTCGGTCGAAAGCGCGACGTGCGGGACGCCGACGGAGGTCAGCAGCCGCACGAGCGACTTCCGCTCCTCCTCGGCCGCGACCGCAAAGCGCTCACGGATGGCCGGGTCGCTCGTGTCGACCCGCAGCTGGCGGCCGCTCTCCGGGTCGACGAGCGTCAGCGTGCCGACGTCGACGAGCTCCTGCTCGCGCGGATCGCGGATCTCGACCGCGACGGTCGGATGGCGCCCCGCGAGCCGCAGGAGCGGCCCGTGCCAGTCGTGGGCGCCGCGGAAGTCGGAGACGATCACGACGAGGGCGCGCTGCAATGCGAGCGCGTCGACGAGCGTCAGCGCCTCGGCAAGTCGCCCGGGGCCGCGTGGTGCGTCTCGAAGCGCTTCGAGCGTCAGCAGGAGCGCACGGCGGCCCTGGCGCGGGCGGCGGTAGCGCGGCTCGTCGGCGCCGAACGCGACGAGGCCGAGCCGGTTGCCGCGGCGGGTGGCGGCTGTGCCGATCGCGAGCGCGACGCCCTCGGCGACGTCCGCCTTGCGCCGGTCGGCGGTGCCGAACCGCATCGAGGCGGAGGCGTCCATGACGAGCCAGGTGACGAGCACGCGCTCGGCGAGCTCGACGCGCACGTGCGTCTGTCCGGTGCGCGCGGTCACGTTCCATTCGATCCGTCGCACGTCGTCGCCGGGCTCGTACGGGCGCACCTGGAAGAGCTCGCTGCCGAGACCGGAGAACGCGGAGCGGTAGTCGCCGGCGAGCAGGCCGTCGACCCGCCTGCCGATTGCGAGCTCGAGTGCGCGGAGGCTCTCTGCGGTGAGGTGGCCCGGGCCGGGCTCTGCGGGGGTGCGCTCGCGCCCGAGCGCTTCCATGAGGGACATCACGCTGCTTTGCCCCCGTGTCTGTTCGTGCCCGTCAGCCTACTCTCAGGCCTCAGGCCGCTGCCGGCGCCGTGCGGCCGAAGTCGATCTGCGGCGCCTTCACCGCAGCGAGGACGTTGTCGAGGATGTCGTCCGGCGAGACCTCCTCCGCGAGCGCTTGATACGAGAGCACGATCCGGTGCCTGAACGCGTCCCGCACGACCGCCTCGACGTCGGAGACGACCGCGTAGTCGCGGCCGTGCAGGAGCGCCATCGCGCGCGCGGCGGCGACGACGCTGATCGGCCCGCGCGGGCTCGCGCCGTACGCGACGTAGGGAGCGATCGTCGGGACGCCGCTGTCGACGGGCTTGCGCGTCGCCGTCGCGAGATCGACCACCCAGCTGATCAGCGCCGGGTCGACGTAGACGTCGTGCACCTTCGCCTGCAGGCCCTTCAGCTCGTCGATCGACAGCACCTGCTCGAGCACCGGCGGGTCCTCGAGCGAGCGCGCGACGACCGTCAGCTCGTGGTCGTGCGTCGGGTAGTCGACGAGGATCTTCAGCATGAACCGGTCGACCTGGGCCTCCGGGAGCGGATACGTGCCCTCCGACTCGATCGGATTCTGCGTCGCGAGCACGAGGAACGGGTCCGGGACGGGGTACGTGTTGTGACCGATCGTGACCTGCCGTTCCTGCATCACCTCGAGGAGCGCCGACTGCACCTTGGCCGGTGCGCGGTTGATCTCGTCCGCGAGCAGGAAGTTGCAGAAGACGGGCCCGAGCTCCGTGTCGAAGTCGCCGTGGTCCGGCCGGAAGACCCGGGTGCCGACGAGGTCGCTCGGGACAAGGTCGGGCGTGAACTGAACGCGCTTGAAGCTGCCGCCCAGCACGGCCGCCGTCGTCTTGATCGTCAGCGTCTTCGCGAGGCCCGGGACGCCCTCGATCAGCAGGTGCCCGCCCGCGAGCAGGCAGATCAGCACCCGTTCGAGCATGGCCTCCTGACCTGCGATCACCCGCCGGATCTCGTACAGAGCCTCCTCGAGCTTCTGGAGCAGAGCGTCGTCGGAGGGAGCGATGATTTGTCTTTCGGCCAAGCCGAGCCTCCTCATTCGGTCACAGAAGACCACACTCGCCTGAGTGCGGCCTAAGAGTTCGTTTAAGTCCTCCCGGGCGCCATCGCCCGTCGGAGACGGGTGGTGACCCCCCAAAGTTACACGCTCCGGCCGTTCGGACCACCCCATCGGTGCCTTCGAGGACGGCTTCGACGTTAAGCCGCCCTTAAGCGAAGACGCGGAAATCTTCAGTCACGGTTGAGGAGAGTGGGGCTAGCGTGGCCGCGTGGCAGTGCTCGGCCGCGCGGAGCGTCGCCGAGGGCGAGCGGGCACGGCGTACACGCGGATCCTCGTGCCGGTCGTCGCCGGCGAGCGCGGGCAGCTGGCCGTCGCCGTCGGCTGCGTGCTCGCGGCCGAGCGGCACGCGGCCGTGACGGCGCTGGTCGCGATCGAGGTGCCGGCGGAGCTGCCGCTCGACGCGCACATGGACGAGGCGGAGGCGCAGGCGGCGCGCGTGCTCGCAGCGGCGCAGGCCGTGGGTGAGCGCTTCGGCGTCACGATCGTGACGCGCGTCGTGCGGGCGCGTGCGGCGGGTGAGGCGATCGTCGCCGAGGCCGCGGCGGCCGACGCCGAGATCGTCGTCGTCGGCGCGGAGCGACAGGAGCGTTCGAGCAAGTACGCGCCGCTGTTCGGGGCCACCGTCGCCTTCGTGCTCCGTCACGCTCCCTGCCGGGTCGTGCTGGCGACGGCAGGCGGCGCGCGGTGAGCACCGCGCTGGCAGCCGTCAAGCGGCTCGCGATCGGGCGCCCGCGCGCGACGCGCGAGCTCCCGGAGACGCTGTTGCCGAAGTTCCTCGCGCTTCCGATCTTCGCCTCCGATCCGATCTCGTCGGTCGCGTACGCGACCGAAGCGGCGCTGACCGTCCTCGTCGCCTCCTCGCTTGCCTCGCGTCACCTCGTCTTCCCGATCGCGATCGCGATCGCGTGCCTGCTGGCGGTCGTCGTCGTCTCGTACAGCCAGGGCGTGCGAGCGTACGCCTCGAGCGGCGGCTCCTACGTCTTCGCGAAGGAGAACCTCGGCGTCTTCCCCGGGCTCGTCGCTGCCGCCGCCCTGCTCGTCGACTACGTGCTCACGGTCGCGGTGTCGATCGCCGCGGGGATCTTCGCGATCACCTCGGCGGTGCCTGCGCTCGGCTCGTACCTCCTGCCGTTCTCGCTCGCGTCCGTCGTCTTGCTGACGTTCGCGAACCTGCGCGGCGTCCGCGAGTCGGGCCTGCTCTTCGCCTTTCCGACCTACGGCTTCCTCGTCACGCTCTACGCGGCGCTCGGAGTCGGACTCGCACGGTGCGCGACGGGCACGTGCCCGCACGTGCAGGCGACGCACCTGCTCCCGGTCGGCACCGGGACGTTGAGCCTGTTCGCGTTGCTGAAGGCGTTCTCGTCGGGCGCCGTCGCCCTCACCGGCATCGAGTCGATCTCGAACGGCGTCACCGCCTTCCGCAACCCGCAGGCGCAGAACGCTTCGCGCACGCTGCTCGCGATGGGCGGCGTCTCGATCAGCCTCTTCCTCGCAGTCTCGTACCTCGCCGTACGGATGGGCGCGCGGCCGAGCTCGACGGAGTCGGTGCTGTCGCAGATCGCGCACGCCGCGTTCCGCCTCGACTACTACCCGGTGCAGGCGTTCACGTTTGCGATCCTCGTCCTCGCCGCGAACACGTCGTACCAGGGCTTCCCGCGCCTCGCCGCGTTGCTCTCGCGCGACGACTACTTCCCGCGGCAGTTCGTCAACCTCGGCGACCGGCTCGTCTACTCGAACGGAATCCTGATCCTGTCGGCGCTCGCCGGCGGCCTGCTCGTCGCATTCCGCGCGAACGTCAACTCGCTCATCCACCTCTACGTGATCGGCGTCTTCACCGCGTTCACGCTCGCGCAGACGGGAATGGTGCGCTACTGGCTGCGCGAGCGGTCGACCGGCTGGCGCCGGCGCGCCGCGATGAACGCCATCGGCGCGGCGACGACGTTCGTGGTCGACGTGATCGTGATCTGGACGAAGTTCACGGCCGGCGCGTGGATGGTGACGATCACGATCCCGTTGCTGATCCTGGGCTTCTACGGCATACATCGCCACTACCGCGCTGTCGATCGCCGGCTGCGCGCACAGTCGAAGGCGGTGCTGGCGCGGCCGTTCCCGGCGAACACGGTCGTGCTCTACGTCGAGCGCCTCGACGCGGCGACGCGGGAGGCCTACTGGTATGCGCGCACGATCGCGAAGGGCGAGCTGCACGCGGTGCACGTTCCCTTCCCGGACTCCGATCCGGGCATCAGGCCCCGCTTCTTCGACTGGACGCAGGGCGAGCCGCACCTCGAGGTGCTCGCGCCGGAGGACGAGCCGCTCGACGCCGTGCTCGAGTACGTCTGGGGCTTCCCGCGTGGCGACGGCGACTTCGTCACCGTCGTCATCCCCGAGCTCTTCCGCGCTCCGTCGCTCGTCGGCGCCGTCGTGCACCGCTCGACGTTCTCGCTGAAGCTCGGGCTCCTCCGCGAGCCGGGCGTCGTCGTCACCGACGTGCCGCAGCTCGGCAACGGGGACTGGGCCGAGCCGCAGCGAGCGGCCTGCATCGTGCCGGTGTCGCGTGTCAACGCCGTCTCCCTGCGCGCGTCGATCTACGCACGCTCGCTCGGCCTCGCCGAGACGTCGGCCGTCTACTTCGCCGACAACGACGCCGACGCCGAGCGCGTCGCACGCGACTGGAGCCGATACGACATCCCGCTGCCGCTCGAGATCATCGAGGCGCCGTTCCGCGACATCGGCGAGCCGCTGCTCGGACGGATCAGGACGATCACCGCCGATCCGGCGTCGGTCGCCGTCGTCGTCATGCCCGAGCTCGTCGTTCACGGCCCCGAACGGCTCCTGCACAACCAGCGCGCCCTCTACGTCAAGCGGCTGCTGCTCTTCGAGCCGCGCGTGATCCTCACGAGCGTCCCCTACCAGCTCGCGTGATCGGCCTATCCGTGATCGGCCTATCCTCCAGGCAGAACCTCGTGAGCGCCCGGATCCCCGTCCGCATCCTGCTCAGCGTGGCGGCGGTGGTTGCCGTCACGGGAGCGGTCTACGCCCTCCGTCCCGTTGCGCCCGTGCTCAGCCTCGGCGTCCTCTACCTGTTCGCGGTCCTCCCGATCGCCGCCCTCTGGGGCCTCGCCTACGCGCTCGCCGTCTCCGTCCTCAGCATGGTCGCGTTCAACTTCCTGTTCCTGCCGCCGGTGCACACCCTGGCGCTCCGCGACTCGTCGAACTGGGTCGCGCTCGCCGTCTACCTCGTCACCGCGGTGGTGGTGAGCGAGCTCTCGGCGCGGTCGCGGCGACGGGCGCTCGCCGCCGTCGAGGCCGAGACCCTGCGGCGGAGCGACGCGGTCAAGACGAACGTCCTGCGGACGCTCAGCCACGACCTCCGCTCGCCGCTGACGGCGATCGCAGCCGCGAGCGACGTTCTCGCGGGCGGCGCCGACGCGCTCAGCGCGTCCGAGCAGGCCGAGCTCGTCGCCACCGTTCGCGCCCAGACGCAGCGCCTGACGAGGATCGTCGGCAACCTGCTCGACCTCTCCAGGCTCGAGGCCGGGGCGGCGAGGCCGCGCCTCGAGCTCTGGACCGCGGACGGGCTCGTCGCGCGCGCGCTCGAGGCGATCGGCGCGGACGCCGAGCGGATCGAGGTGTCGCTTCCGGACGAGTCGCCGCCGCTGCTCGTCGACGCGGATCAGATCGAGCGCGTCCTCGCGAACCTGCTCGAGAACGCGCTCAAGGCCTCCGCGACCGGCGATCGCGTCGAGGTGCGCTGCGAGGCGTCCGAGCACGAGGTGGTGCTGCGTGTCGTCGACCACGGGCCCGGCCTCGCGGCCGATCCCGCGCGGCTCTTCGAGCCGTTCGCGCACGGACCAGCGGAGTCCGGCACCGGGCTCGGGCTCGCGATCGCGAAAGGCTTCGCGGAGCTGAACGGCTGCCGGCTCTGGTACGAGTCGCCGAACGGGAGCGGCGCCACGTTCGCGCTCGCGCTGCCGCGGCATGCCGACGCGCTCGAGGTGCCGTCCTGAGCGGCGGCCGCATCCTCGTCGTCGACGACGAGCCGCAGATCCTGCGGGCCCTCCAGATGAAGCTGCGGAACGAGGGTTACGACGTCGACGTGGCTGCGACCGCCGAGGCCGCGCTCGCGGCCGCGGCCGCCCGACCGCCGGATGCGCTGATCCTCGACGTGCTGCTGCCCGACGGCCGCGGGACCGACCTCTGCCGCGAGCTGCGGCAGTGGAGCGCGGCGCCGATCCTCGTCCTCTCAGCGGTCGGCGACGACGCCGAGAAGATCGCGGCGCTCGACGCGGGCGCCGACGACTACGTCACGAAGCCGTTCAACGTCGACGAGCTGACGGCCCGTCTGCGCGCGGCGCTGCGCCGCTCGGCGCCGACGCAGGCGCGGGTGCTCGAGGCCGGCGACCTGCGCATCGACTTCGAGAAGCGCCTCGTCACCGTGCGCGGGCAGGCGGTCTCGCTCACGCCGACGGAGTACGACCTCCTGCGCCTGCTCGCGCAGAACGACGGCAAGCTGCTCACGCACCCCACCATCCTGCGCGAGGTGTGGGGCCCGCGGTACCGCGAGGAGTCGAACTACCTGCACGTGTACGTCTCGCACCTGCGCCGGAAGATCGAGGCCGACCCCGCGCGCCCTCGCTACCTGCTGACGGTGCCGGGCGTCGGCTATCGCTTCGTCGCGAGCTAGCCGAGCGAGAGCATGCGCTCGATCGCGCCGCGCGCACGGGCGGCAATCTCCGGCTCGACGGTGACGACGTACTTGCCGTCGCGGAGCGAGTCGCGCACCTTCTCGAGCGTGATCATCTTCATGAACCGGCAAACGGCGTCCTCGCGCACCGGCTCGAACCGCTTGCCCGGCACCTCGCGCTCGAGCCGGTGGAGGATCCCGGTCTCGGTCGCGACGAGGAAGCGCTCCTTCTCCGACCGGCGCGCGAACCGCACCATCCCCTCGGTCGAGAGGATCTTCGTGCGCCCGTTCGCGAACGCCATCGCCTGGCTCGCGCAGCCGCATTCGGGGTGCACGAGGAGCTCTGCATCCGGCGCGTCGCTCGTCCAGCGCTCGATGTCGGCCGGGCGGATGCCGGCGTGGACGTGGCACTCGCCCAGCCAGATGCGCAGCTTGCGGCCGGTCACGCGCTCGAGCCAGAGCCCGAGGTAGACGTCAGGCAGGAAGAGGATCTCGCGGTCGCGCGGGATCGCCTCGATGACCGCCTTCGCGTTGCCGGACGTGCAGCAGTAGTCGGACTCGGCCTTCACCTCGGCGGCCGTGTTGACGTAGCTGACGACGACGGCGCCGGGGTGCTCGGCCTTCCAGGCGCGCAGCTCGTCGGCGGTGATCGACGAAGCGAGCGAGCAGCCCGCCTTCGGGTCCGGGATCAGCACGGTCTTGTCCGGACAGACGACCGCCGCCGTCTCGGCCATGAAGTGGACGCCGCAGAAGACGATCTCGCCGGCGTCGGTCTTCGCCGCCTCGCGTGCGAGGGCGAGCGAGTCGCCGACGAAGTCGGCCACGTCCTGCACCTCGGGTACCTGGTAGTTGTGCGCGAGCAGCACGGCGTTGCGCTCGCGTGCGAGCTCGCGGATCTCGTCGTGGAGCGTGGCGAGCTCGGCCGTCGTCACTCGACCTCCAGCGAGACGTGCAGCGAGCGCGCGGCGTGCGTCAGCGCGCCGACCGAGATGAAGTCGACGCCCGTCTCGGCGTAGGCGCGCACGGTCTCGAGGGTGATGCCGCCGGAGGCCTCGAGCTGCACGCGCCCGGCCGTGAGCTCGACGGCGCGGCGAACGTCGGCGATCGGCATGTTGTCGAGCAGGATCCGCTCGGCGCCGGCTGCGAGCGCTTCCTCGACCTCCGCCAGCGTCTCCGCTTCCACCTCGACCGGCCGGCCGTTTCGCAGCGCGGCGACCGCCGGCGCGATGCCGCCGGCGAGGCGGAGGTGGTTCTCCTTGACGAGGATCGCGTCGTCGAGGCCGAAGCGGTGGTTCGCGGCCCCGCCGCAGCGCACCGCGTACTTCTCGAGCGCCCGCAGCCCGGGCGTCGTCTTCCGCGTGTCGAGGATCGTGACGCCGGTGCCGGCGACGGCCTCGACGTAGCGGCGCGTCAGCGTCGCGACGCCGCAGAGGCGGCCGAGCAGGTTGAGCGCCGTCCGCTCGCCCGTCAGCACGGCGCGCGCGCTGCCGTCGAGCGTCGCGACGAGGCCGGTCGTCGGGCCGTCTCCGTCGCCGCTCCGGGGCGACCAGGCGACCCCGGCGTCGAGCGTCCGGAACACCGCCTCGACGACGGCGAGCCCGCAGACGATGCCCGGCTCCTCGAGGTAGACGCCGCCGCGGCAGCGCCTGTGGGCGGCGACCAGTCGCTCGGTCGTCACGTCGCCGGCGCCGACGTCCTCGGCGAGTGCGGTGCGGACGACCCGCTCGAGCGTCTCGGCGCTCAGCTCCATCGTTCGATCCTCGGCTCGCGGCCCTGCTCGAGCACGACGTGCCCCGCGAAGGCGTCGTCCTCGCTCGGGAAGTCGGCGCGGAAGTGGCCGCCGCGGCTCTCGCGCCGCGCGAGCGCGCTCTCGGCGATCAGGCGCGGCAGGAGCGCCGGCGACCGCCGCAGGCGCTCGAGCCCCTCGGCGCTTCGGATCACGCCGGCGTCTTCCCAGAGCGCGCGCCGCAGCGCCGGCGTGACAGGCTCGTCACCGTCTCTGAGCCGTCTCTGAGCCGTCTCTGAGGTGTCTCTGAGGCCGGAGTGCGGATCGGACACGGCCGCGATCGCCGCCCGGCGGCCGAAGACCAGGCACTCGAGCAGCGAGTTCGAGGCGAGGCGATTCGCGCCGTGGACGCCCGTGCAGGCGCACTCGCCGGCCGCGAAGAGGCCGGGCAGCGTGCTGCGGCCGTCGAGGTCGGTGACGATGCCGCCGACGGTGTAGTGCGCCGCGGGCGCGACCGGGATCGGCTCGACGGCCGGGTCGTAGCCTGCGCGCTCGAGGGTCGCGATCAGGCCGGGGAACCGCTCCCGTTCGACCGGCCGGAGGTCGAGCCGAGCGCGCCCGCGCTCGACGATCGCGCGCGTGACGACGTCGCGCGGCGCGAGCTCGTCGGTGAACCGCGAGCCGTCGTCGTCGACGAGGAGCGCCCCCTCGCCGCGCAGCGCCTCCGAGAGCAGGAAGCCGTCGTCGGCGAGCGCTGTCGGGTGGAACTGCACGAACTCGAGGTCGGCGAGCGCAGCGCCGGCGCGGTACGCGAGCACGAGCCCCTGCCCGCACGCGCCCGGCGGGTTCGTCGTCCGCTCCCACAGCGCGGCATAACCGCCGGTCGCCAGGATCGTCGCCCGCGCCGCGATCGCGCGCCGGCTCGTGACGACGCCGACGCAACGCCCGTCCGAGCGCCAGAGGTCGACGACCGCCTCCCCCTCCGAGATCGTGATCCGCGGCTGCGCCCGCGCATGCGCGGCGAGCGTCTGCGCAATCGCCTTGCCGGTCTCGGCGCCGTTCGCGTGCACGACCCGCCGCCGCGAATGCCCGCCCTCGTGGCCGAGACCTTCGTCGAACGGGACGCCGAGCTCGACGAGGTCGGCGATCCGCGCGGGCGCCTCCTCCGTCAACACGACGACGGCGCTCGGACGGCAGATTCCCCGCCCGGCGCGGTGCGTGTCGGCGGCGTGCAGCGCCGGCGCGTCGCCCTCGCCCACGGCGGCGGCGACGCCGCCCTGCGCCTGGTAGCTCGTCGAGGAGGAGACGGGGCCGCTCGCAAGCAGGAGCACGTCGGTCTCCCGCGCCGCCGCGAGCGCCGCCGAGAGCCCGGCGACGCCGCCGCCCACGACCACCACGTCCGCCCGCTCGTCCAGCCTTCCCACCGAGGTTTTCTCCTCAGAGTCGATAACCTGGTGAAGGAGTGTACACCGTTTCCGACCCCGAAGCGAAAACGTCCGCCGCGCACGCGGTCGTCGCCGTCGTCCTGCAGGTGCGCGACGGCCGGCTGCAGGT
>Ga0070739_10008319_pt1 | contig 10673 bp, 4 predicted proteins | sample Coa_R1_7_FD_66445 | JGI IMG/M metagenome (GOLD analysis project Ga0070739, IMG submission 66445) | Surface soil microbial communities from Centralia Pennsylvania, which are recovering from an underground coalmine fire - Coalmine... | ecosystem: Environmental > Terrestrial > Soil > Unclassified ...
CGCGCTGCAAGCGGATGCTTTTAACATCACCAATTCGGTCTACTTCAGCGCGCCCGGAGCGAACATCGATTCGAATAGCTTCGGAACCGTAACGACACAAGCTAATTTGCCGCGCAAACTACAGTTAGAGGGCCGCATCACGTTTTGACATGAAACTCAATCGCCGGCAAGCTATCACTACCCTGGCAAGCGCATTGCCCGTTGCGAAAGCGTTAGACGGAAACGCGCAAGAGTCTCGCTCACCAGAAGCAACCGGAGCGCCGCTGAAATGGCTCGAATCCGCGCCGCGCCGGGCATGCGGTGTGAGCTGGGGCGTTCCCTGGGCTCGCGGCGCTATTCAGAAAGGCGCTGGGTTTCACCTGAGCGACAGCGCCGGACAATCCATTCCCGTCCAATCATGGACCCTCGCCTACTGGCCCGACGGTTCCATAAAGTGGACTGGCTTTGCTGCCGTAATGCAGTCCGGCTCAGCCGGCCCATTCACCATCACTCCCGGCGCTGCAAGCGAACCGGCAACGCCGGTGAAGGTCACCGGAAGTCCCCAAGCCATCGAAGTAAACACAGGCGCGATCGAGTGCAGCATTGCCCGCACAGGCAGTGCGCTGGTCCGCAGCATTACCATGCGCGGGACTGAAATCGCCCGCAACGGCCGTCTCGCGGCTCAATTAGAAGATCGTTCGCAGCTTGATTCCAATCGAATCCTGCGCTTCGAAGATTTCAGCAGTGAAATCAAAAAGGTCACTGTGGAACAAAACGGCCCCGTCCGGGCCGTCATTCGAATCGATGGCCTGCATAAGGCCGATAAAGGCACGCGCGAATGGCTGCCATTCACTGTCCGGCTTTACTTCTACGCCGGCCTGCCCGACATCCGTCTTGTTCACACGATTACTTTCGACGGGGATGAGCATAAAGATTTCATCCGTGCGCTCGGCATCCGCTTCGACGTGCCGGTGCGCGAAGAGGTGCACAACCGGCACGTCCGCTTTAGTGGCGAAGGCGAGGGCTTGTGGGCCGAGTCTTTGCAGCCGCTTGTGGGCCGCCGCCCGCTTGCCCCGCGCGGTAACACGTTCTATGCGGATCAACTTGCGGGCAAGCGCGTGCCCAATAAAGAAACCCTGGATAAAGCCGATCAAAAGCTGCTCACCGATTGGGCCATTTGGGATTCCTACAAGCTCGTGCAAACCAGTGCAGACGGTTTCATCATTGAGAAACGCACGAATCCGCAAAGCTGTTGGCTGCATGCGGGAGATGGCAAGAGGTCATCCGGCTACGCATTCATCGGAGATGTGAGCGGCGGCATTGGCATCGCAATCCGGAATTTTTGGCAATCCTATCCTTCGGCGCTCGAAATTCACAACGCCACCACAAGCTCTGCGCAACTTACCGCCTGGCTCTGGTCGCCCGATGCTCCCGCAATGGATCTGCGGCACTACGACACCAAAGCCCACGATCTCGATTCCAGTTACGAAGACGTCCAACCGGGCTTCAGCACTCCGCATGGCGTCGCCCGAACCAGTGAGTTGATGCTTTTTGCATCCACTGAGGTACCCACGCGCGAAATCAGCGTTCAGCAAGCCCAATCCGCACAGCGGCCGCCGCTCCTTGTTTGCCCGCCGGATTATCTGCATTCAGCGCAAGTATTCGGCATCTGGAGCTTGCCGGATCGCGCCACGCCCTATAAGAAGGCGATGGAAGATGATCTGGAAGCCGCGCTCGCTATGTATCTCAAAGAAATCGACCAGCGGCACTGGTACGGCTTCTGGGATTTCGGCGACGTCATGCACGCCTACGATCCCGGCCGCCACGTCTGGCGCTATGACGTCGGCGGCTTCGCATGGGATAACACCGAGCTCGCTACAGACATGTGGCTCTGGTACAGCTTTCTGCGCACTGGCCGTCCCGATATTTTCCGCATGGCCGAAGCCATGACGCGGCACACGAGCGAAGTGGATACGTATCATTTAGGCCGTTTCGCGATGTTGGGCTCGCGCCATAATGTGCGCCATTGGGGATGCGGCGCAAAGGAAGCACGCATCAGCCAGGCAGCATTCCGCAGGTTTTTCTACTACCTGACCACGGACGAGCGCACGGGCGACGTCATGCACTCCGTGGTAGATGCCGACTTCACCTTGCTGGCGCTCGATCCCATGCGCGAAGCCGATCCGCTGAAAGGACCGAAAAAATATCCGGCGCGCATACGCGGCGGCCCGGATTGGCTGGCGTTTGTAGGCAACTGGATGACCGAATGGGAGCGCACCGGCAACACAAAATATCGCGACAAAATCGTCACCGGCATGGATTGTATCGCCAAAATGCCCTATGGTTTCATGACCGGTCCCGAAGCGATGTATGGCTACGATCCAAAAACCGGAATGATGTATCCGCTCAGCTCCGACCCATTCGGCGCCTACAATCTGCAGGTCATTCAGGGCGGCGCCGAAGTTGTCTTCGAAATCAATCAGCTCATCGATCATCCGGGGTGGAAGAAAGCGTTTCTGCAATACTGCCGGCTCACGGCCGCTCCGAAAGAGGTAGTCGCCAAAGATATGCAAACTGGCGATGAAAGCTCCGACGGCCGCTATGCCGGAGGTGGCCGGCTGGCTGCCTACGCATATCTGGAAACAAAGAATCCGGCCTTTGCCAGGCGCGCTACCAGCGGCCCCAACGGTGGCTACGCGATGCGTCCGGGAATGTACACGCCGCGCCAGGTAGACGGCCCAGCCGTGCTCAATCCCATCGAAGAAGTCCCGATGATGTCTACCAACTCAGTGGCGCAGTCTTCCCTTAACATGATCGAGGTCTTGCAAATGTGCGCTGATCAATTGCCTGAGCAAGTGCCGCCTCCGCCCCCCAACCCCTTCCGTAGAGGTTGAGAGCGCCGGCTCCCATCTAAAGTTCTCGGCCATGTGTCAACAGCGCCACGCCCAAGGGATCGAGCGTTACTTCCCGAACGCCTGTCTCTTGCGTGATCAGATTGTCCATAGGCCGGGGTAACGGAATGGCGCGGTGCGGAGTTTCGGTCAGATTAAGTACGAAATAGTAGATCGCTTTCGAATCTTCGCGGCTGGTTACTTCAACGCCATAGGGCGCTTCTATAAGCGGTTTCAACCCCGCTGCCGCCCCTGCTTCGCGCGCCACTGCCTCATGGAATGCATGTTCCGGTGAATCGGTTGCCACATAGAACACCCACCCCTGCTGCCATCGATTGCGGGTAACGGCAGCCCGTCCGGCCATGCGCCCGCCCTGGTATATCGCGATCGGCTCCGCGCCTTGCAGCGTGAGTGCTTCGAGAATAATTCGCGGCGGAAAAACAGCCTCACTGCCGTTGAACCGGATTCCGAGCTGCGCTTCTAACTTGCTATCGAATTGCCCATTTGAAGGACTATACTCTGTCAAATCGAGCTTCGCTTCTGCAGTTACGCCAGCCATGGCAGAAAACGGCCCGGGTGGAAGAACGCGCTTCATACTTCCATCCGGGTTTTGTGTGCCGGCCCTGTAATTCAGCACCAGAGTGCCGCCCTGAGCCACAAACGTTCTCAACCGTTCGACTGTCGCATCATCTACCAGCCGTAAGTTCGGAGCTACCACAACTTTGTAACTTGATAAATCCGCGCTCAACGGCGCCACGTCGATGTTCCGCTGCAAAATGCGCAATCCATCGTAGTAACGTCCTGCATTGCCGTCGTAGTGCTCGTTTCGTTCGCCGCCCGACCAGAAGCCCTGCGCAAATTCGTTTCTGAAGTCGTAAAGCAACGCGATATCGGCGCGGGTCGTGGCTTTCGCTAATCGCGGCCCCAGTCGCGCGAATTCTTTTCCAATCCGCTCGAAAACCGGTTTGGCGGGATTAATTGAACCGTCGAATCTCTTGATTAATGAAGGGCGAAACTGTTCGTTTCCCGCCTCCGGCCGCCGCCATTCAAAATAGATCTGGCCGTGACTTCCGTGAGCCAAATTTAGATAAGCTTGCAGCCGTAATCCCTCATTCAGCGCGTTCGGTGGAACATAGGCGATCTGCTCCGCGCAAAAGAAGCGCTGCTTCGGACCGGCACACCGGCAGAAGTCATTGTGGAAACTCGCGATGTATTGGTGATGAAAATCGGACAGGCCCGGCGCGCTGACATAATTGTCCCAGGCCGACGCATCCAGAAACCGAGTGGCCGCCTCAAAAACGTCCACCGACCACGTCATGTTGGGCCAGTTAGTAAAAATGAACTGATCTTTGATGTACTGGCGCAGAATCGCTGCCTGCCTGCCCAGGTCATTCAGAAAGGAGTCGGAAAAGAAGCGCCGATAGTCAAACAAGATCGCGGGCTGCCAGCCGCCTTCGGCTGAGTTTGTCGGAAAATGGATCTGCGACCAATCGGAATAGTGATTGCTCCAAAACGCACCGTTCCAACTGCGATTCAACGCCTCTAAGCTTCCATACTGCTTGCGAAGCCACGCCTGAAAAGCGCGCTCGCAGTTTGCATCCAGGCATTGGTCAAACGGGAATCCAGGCTCGTTATCCAGTTGCCACCCGATCACACCCGGAAACTGGCCATAGTGTTTGGCCAAAGCTTCTACAATGCGCGCGCTCGCGTTCAGATAATTGGCGCTATTAACGCAATATCCTTTGCGGCCCCCATATGTATACGGCCCTTTGGCGTTCGCGCCCAGAACATCGGGATGCAGCTCATAGAGCCATGGCGGAACAGAGGCGGTGGGCGTACCCAGCAGCACGCTAATTCCGTAATGCTGCGCCAACTCGATCGCGCGATCCATCCAGCCGAACTCGAACTGGCCCGCTGCGGGCTCATACGAGGACCAGGCAAACTCGCCCATGCGAACGGTGTTGATGCCCAGCGCCTGCATTTCGCGGAAGTCGATCTCCCACTCAGAAGGCTTCCACCATTCCGGGTAATAAGCCGCGCCTAGAAAATAGCGGTCCCACGGCGCGCCTTGTGCGCCTTGGGCAGCCGTGTCCGTGCCCGCGCCCAAAAGACCCGGGAGAAGCGCCGTGCGGGCCAAAGCCGAGACACCGGTCAGGCCCGCGATCTTATGAAAAGCTCGCCTGCTGATCACGCCTACAACTTAAAAGACGTATTTCAGCGAGAGTTGGAAGAACCGGGCATCCGGTGTATTGGCTTGGAACGACACCGGCCCCGTGATGGTCCCACCGTTGGAATTGATATTCGTCGTGGATGGATTGCCCCAGCTTGGATGATTGAACACGTTGAACACATCGGCGCGAAATTGCAGGTACTGCTCGTGCCAGCCGGTGAAATTCTTGAAAAGCGACATGTTGACGCGCTCAAACCCAGGTCCGTACACGTCGTTTGAAACACCGCCCGTGTATGCCGAAAGGAGCGCTCGGTTCGTCATGATAGTACCGGCCGGAATCGTGTTACCCGGCAGCGGATTTGCAAATGCGCAGGGATTGTACCAGTTTGCAGTAGTGTGCGTCTTCGCGGCACACGTGATGGTTGGATTTGTCGGATTGGGCGTTCCACCAGGGGCAAAAACGTCCCCTACAGGAAGCGCTCGGGCCCCGGCGCCGCCCGCGGTAGTTATATTCGGGCCGACCGTAAATGGTAGTCCGGTTTGGGCAGTAAACATCAGGCTGGTAGCCCAACCGCCTATGATGAAGTCGGCAAGACGCGAGCTATTGGCAAAGTGCCGGCCCTTCCCAAACGGGAATTCATAATACCCGTTGAAATTGAACCGCTGACGCGCATCGTAGTTGGAATTTGTATATTCGTCAATGATCGGAATAAGTCCCGTATCGCGATAACCTACCCCGCCGCCTAGCGGATCTTGCGAGTCGTCAAGCGCGTGCGACCACGTGTAAGTCGCTAAAAAGTTGAGCCCGCTCGCATAGCGCTTTTGCAGGCTGGCCTGCAGCGAGTTGTAGTTACTGTCACCTTGATAGGAGAGTATGTTGGAACTTGTAAACTGCGGGAAAGCCTGTACAGTTTGGGAGTTTGTCCCAGGGCTCACAAGCGCCATCGCCGGATCGGAGTTCACGATTGTTATGAGATGCCGCGAAAAGTTTCCGACATAGCCAATAGATGCCGTCAGGTTGGTTGAAAATGCCCGCTGAACAGTGAAGTTGTAGTTTGCCGTGTAGGGCGTCTTAACAGCCGGATCTCTGCCATATAGCGACGGCGAGGAGATGAAATTCAAAATGCCCTGCGCAATTTGCTGCGATAATCCCTGTTCGAGCGTGGCGCCCTGCGCCCCCAGCGACGGGCACGGATTAAATGCTTTGCAACTCGGCGTCACCAGCGCGGCATGGACAACAAACGGGTAATTTTCGCCGATGTTTCCGTTCGAGCCGGCGCTCTGTATGGCTCCATAGAAAATTCCGAACCCTACCCGGACAACTGTCTTCGAATCAGGCTGGAACGCCAAGCCAAAACGCGGCGCAAAATTGGTTTTTTGCGCCTCGGACAGCCGCGGATTCGGATTGTACACCAGACTGATGTGATCTTGAGCAAGCAATCCGGTAAAGGCGGGCGGGAGCGCGATGTACTGGCTCATAGTTGGAATCTCATACAGCCCCACACCGGTTCCCACGCCCAGAGCCAACGGAATAAAGTTTGCCTGCTGGCCCGCCATCTCTTCGTACGGTTGGAAATAGTCATACCGGACTCCGATATCGATGGTTAGTTTCTTAGTGACGCGCCAGTTGTCCTGTATGTAGCCGGATCGATACCATTCCTCGTCATTCAGTACGGGTTCGTTCGTGATACTCGCCGAATTCATCTGGTTAGCAAGAAAATCGGCAACTCCGTATCCGGTAAAACTTTGGCCGGGAATACTGGTATAAAGGCCGTTGTAACCGTACATGCCGCGCGGGGTGGGCGGCTGCAAAAACTTGACGCGAATACTCTGAAGATCAAGCCCTGCCTTTAAGGTGTGGCTGCCCAGAATTTTTGTCACGTTATCCAGAATCTGATATACGTTTTGGCCCTCTTCCGAAGGATCGTTGCCATGCGTTCCGAATCCGGTGATGCTGCCCACCGAAACTTGCGGCAACCCGCCGTTATCAGGAAACCCCGGCCCGAACGGCATTCCACCCATACCGAGAGTGGCAGCCACGTTCGTCTGATAATTTTCCTGTAAGTTCAGAAAAGTTCCCCAGTTGAACGAAAAGCGCGCTTCATTCGTCAGGTTGGGGTTAAAGATATGCGTTTCGCTTAGCATGAAATTCTGAGTCAGGTAGCTGTCCTGCGATCCGACAAAGTTTCCGGTGCCGTCGAGAACAGGACCAAGCGGCGGCGTGTTCCGGTTCATGATATGCAGATAGCTGTAGCGCGCGTACGCCTGGTCCTTGGTGTTGATATTCCAATCCACGCGTTGGTCCCACTGAATCGGCAGGTTATCGGTCGGCAGATTTTCGACTAAATTGTTGAAGGTCCTGCCGCCGTTTGCATTCGGCAAGGGATAGAGGGCGAGTAGCTTCAAGGCGACCGGGTCCATTTGGCTGGCGCAAAAGACGTTATTCGCGCCGCCGCAGGATAGCGTAGCCGTTCCTCCCGGACCCCCGCCGGAATTGGGCTGATACAGTTGAATCGGTTTGGCCTGCCCGGTCAGACTCGTATTCAGGATCTCGCTGAAATTTCCCTGCCGCATTAGCGGCGTCGGCACTGTGTAGGTATTGGTCGCGCCGTAGGCGATCCGGGTGTCTTGAATATCGCCAAAATAAAACAACTTGTTCTTCAGGATCGGGAAGCCGAGCGTGGCTCCAAACTGATTCATATGGTAGGGAGGGATCACCAATGAATTCCAGTTCCGCGCGTTTAGATCTGTATTCCGGAAGTACTCCCAGAGGTCGCCATGAATCGCGTTCGTTCCCGATTTGATGCTGGCGTTCAAAACCGATCCGGCCGAGTGCCCGAATTCGGCGTTGTAATCCGCCGTTTCTAACTTGAACTCCGATAATGCATCCGGCGGGGGCGAAATCGCATACATAGAACCGTTTTCATAATCGACGATGTTGATATTGTTATCGACGCCATCGAGTATGTAGTTGTTCTGCTCAGCGCGCTGGCCGTTTGCTTCGTAATCGCCCGTCCCGCCGCCCCGCGTCCCATTCGAAGGCACCACGCCGGTAGCGAGCTGCGCCAAATACACCCAATTCCGTTGATTCAATGGGGTCGTGTTGATGGTTAACGTGCTCATCTCCTGGCTGACGGAAGCGGATTGAGACTGCAGCAAAGGCGGTGCTGCCGTAACTTCAATCGTCTGGGTCACCTGGCCTGGATTTAAAGTAAGCGGGACGCTCAGCCTTTCCTGCAGATTCAATTGCAGATTCTCCTGCATGGTGGTTTGAAAGCCTGGCGCAGACGCGCTTACCCGGTAGCGGCCGATTTTCACTGGCGAGAAAATGTAGATGCCGTTTGCATCCGTTTTCGTCCGCAGCACCAAACCAGTGTCGAGATTCGTGAGCGTCACCTGGGCGCCGCGCACAATCCCGCCCGAACTGTCCTGCACTACGCCCGTGATGCTCCCCTGGTCCAACTGCCCGAACAGAGCGCTTGTCCATAATGCCGCCAGCATGCCGGCCAGCCACCACCTGCCGCTCGGCAAACGCCAGACACGGAGATTTGTTCCCTTCAACAGGTTCAAGGCACGGTAAAAGATCGACATAGACCACCTTTCCGGCGTGAAGTCACGCGTGGGCTTCTCAAAACCTTACACCTAATTTAGAATCCGGTCAAGCAAAAAGTAAATCGATTAGAAACCGCCAGTCTACGGTTCCGCCGTTCTTTCATCCCCTGATTCCTTCCACTTCACTCTGATGCCTATGCGAAATTCTAATCGTTTTCCTATTGACGCATGTGACCGGCGAGCTTAAGCTCAAGGGAAGTGCCCACTGCCGCAGGCCGCCTCATCTCTCTCAGCTTTCAGGACCTGTTGATCATCGGCTTGTACTTTGCCATGGTCCTCGGTATCGGTCTCTACCTCAGACGATTTGCCAAAACCGGCAAGGACTTCTTCCTCGCCGGACGGGAGATGACAGCCTGGATTGCCGGCTTAAGCTTCCTTTCCGCCAATCTGGGCGCTCTCGAGTTGATGGGTTGGGCAGCCTCGGCATACCAGTACGGCATATTAGCGGCCCATTTTTATTGGATCGCCGCGTTTCCCGCCATGGTGCTGCTGGGTTTGGTCATGATGCCGTTTTACTACCTCTCCAAAACTCATTCGGTGCCCGGATACCTGCAACTGCGCTACGGGGAAGCGACCCGGGCGCTTACCGGCATCTCTTTCGCATTCATGACGGTCTTAATGTCCGGCATCAACATGTATGCCATGGCTCTGGTCATGAAGGTAGTGCTTGGCTGGAATATCCACTTCAGTATCTGGACCTCCTCCATCACGGTTGCTATCTATGTTTCTCTGGGCGGCCTTTTCTCCGCCATTTTCAACGAAGTGTTGCAGTTTTTTCTCATCTGGCTGGGCGCATTGTTGATTCCCATCCTGGGACTGATCGAAGCAGGCGGTTGGTCCGGACTGGTCAACCGCATCCATCACAATTTCCCGCAAGGGGATTACGTGCACTTGTGGCGCACGCTGGGCACTTTCTCCGGTAACCCGATGGGCGTCCATTGGACGGGAATTGTCTTTGGCCTGGGCGGCGTCATTGCATGCGGCTATTGGACAACGGATTTTCTGGTTGTACAACGCGCCATGGCAGCGCGCGACTTGCAATCGGCCAAATTGGCCCCCATTATTGCTGCTTACTTCAAAATGGCGGTTCCGCTAATCGTCATTCTCCCCGGCTTACTCGCCTTGGCCGTTCTGCCTTTCAAGCTGGTTCCCGAAAGCGCTGCGGCTCCCGGTCTGCATAGTTACAACGAAGTCTTGCCGCTCATGCTGGCGCGCTATTGTGGACCCGGTTTGCTTGGCTTGGGCATCACCGCCCTGATCGCTGGATTCATGTCTGGAATGGCAGGAAATGTTAGTGCCTTTGCCACCGTCTGGACTTACGATATTTACAAGCCCTATATACATAAGGGGGGCACCGACTCACACTACGTCAGCATGGGGCGATGGTGCACAATTTTAGGTGTGTTAGTCAGCATCGGTACAGCGTATTTTGTCACTCGCTTCAAAAGCATCATGGATTATATGCAGGCGCTTGTCAGCTTCTTCATTGCGCCGCTATTCGGAACCGTCATTATGGGGATGCTTTGGAAGCGGGCCACATCAGCAGGTGGATTTTGGGGCTTATTAGCCGGAACTACTTCCTCAATCGCGATGTATGCTCTAGTGAAAGCCGACCCCAGCAAATTGCGCTGGATCGCGCTCTCTCCCGATGCCAAGGATATGGCTGAAAATCTCTATCGCGCGTTGTGGGCCTGCTTGATCTGCATCGGTGTCACCGTTGCAGTGAGTTTAGCCACCAAGCCGAAAACGGAAGAGGAATTGCACGGCTTGGTTCGCGGCCTCACTCCGGCACCGTCCGAGGCTGCTTTGCCGTTCTACCGGCGCCCCTTGGTCTGGGGCTTGGGCGTCGGCGTCGTTTTCGCCATTTTGCAGTGGATCTTCTGGTAATTCCAATGAACCGGCCGGAGCAAAACGATTCACAGTGAATAAGACACGAAAGATCACCATGCAGGACGTGGCGCGGCTCGCCGGCGTCTCTACCGCGACCGTCTCCGCTGTGATTAACGGCAACAAAACCGTAA
>Ga0070739_10008321_pt1 | contig 10671 bp, 4 predicted proteins | sample Coa_R1_7_FD_66445 | JGI IMG/M metagenome (GOLD analysis project Ga0070739, IMG submission 66445) | Surface soil microbial communities from Centralia Pennsylvania, which are recovering from an underground coalmine fire - Coalmine... | ecosystem: Environmental > Terrestrial > Soil > Unclassified ...
CCGCCGAGGTCGATCTGCGGCCCCGGCCGTTTTGCGCTGAATTGCAGCGACACGCCCTCGTCGGGCTGCAGGTGCAGGGTCAGCATGTTGGGTTGCAGGCTATCGACCGCCGTGTCGCGGAAGAGAGCGAACGGCACCTGCTTGAACTGCACCGAAATCTCCGTCGTGCGCCGCGCCATCGACTTGCCCGTGCGCAGATAGAACGGGACGCCGGCCCAGCGCCAGTTGTCGATCGAGAGCCGCACCGCAACGTAGGTCTCGGTCATGCTGTTCGGATTGACGCCCTCGGATTCGCGGTAGCCCTCGACCGGCTTGCCGTTGACCGTGCCGGCCGTGTACTGCCCCCGCACGACGTTGCGCCGCAGATCCTCGTCGTCGAGCGGCGTCACCGCCTCCAGCACCTTGGTCTTTTCGGTGCGCACCGCGTCGGCGCCGAACGAATTGGGAGGCTCCATCGCGACGAGGCTCAGCAATTGGAACACATGGTTCGGCACCATGTCGCGCAAGGCGCCGGTCTGCTCGTAAAACGCGGCCCGATGCTCGACCCCGACCGTCTCGGCGACCGTGATCTGCACGTGGTCGATGTGGTCGCGGTTCCACAGCGGCTCGAAGATGCCGTTGGCGAAGCGCAGCGCCATGATGTTCTGGACCGTCTCCTTGCCGAGGAAGTGGTCCATGCGGAACACCTGCGACTCGTCGAGCACCTTGAGCACGCGGGCATTGAGCGCGCGGGCGGAGGCAAGGTCGGTGCCGAACGGCTTTTCGATGATGACGCGGCGCCACGAGCCGTCTTTTTCTTCGGCGAGGCCGGCCGCGCCGAGCTGATCGACGATCGGGCCGAAGAGGCTCGCCGCGACCGCGAGATAGAACAGCACGTTGCCCTGGGTCTTGTGGGCAGCCCCTACCTCGTCGAGCTTTTTGCCGAGCCGCTTGTAGGTCTCGGGACTGTTCAGGTCGCCCGACAGATAGCTCGTGCGGCTGGCGATCGCGTCCCACGCCTTCGCGTCGAACGGCGTTTCGGTCCCGCCCATCGCCGTGTCCTTGACGAACCGCTGCACTGCGTCGCCGAGGCTCTTCGCGAAGTCGCCGTCGGACTGCTCGGTGCGGCCGAGGCCGATCAGCGCGAAATTGTCGGACAGCAGCCCGGTGCGAGCGAGGTTGTAGATCGCCGGCATCAACAGCCGCGCGGTCAGGTCGCCGGTCGCGCCGAAAATCACCATCGTGCACGGCGGCGCCTTCGCGCCGCGCTGCACCGTTCCGCCCTGCTCAGCCATGGTCGCGCCTCAAAAAGCTGTTCGTCACATCAGGCCTCCGCGGAAGGGGTAGGCTGTCGCCTTCCCGTCCGCGAAGGATAGCGCGCCCGCCTCAGTGGTGTTCGCTTCCGTGCGCCTCGTGCGCCATCTGCTCGGTGTGCCCACCGAACTGCTTGCGCATCGCCGACAGGATCTTCTCCGCGTAGGTATGCTCCTGGCGCGAGCGGAAGCGGGTGTACAGCGACGCCGTCAATACATCGGCAGGCACCGCTTCCTCGATGGCCGCCTCGATCGTCCAGCGGCCCTCGCCCGAATCCTGGACGTAGCCTGAGAACTCCGAGAGCGTTTCGTCTTCGGCCAGCGCGATGGCGGTCAGGTCGAGCAGCCAAGAGGCGATGACGCTGCCGCGGCGCCAGACTTCGGCGAGGTCCGCGAGGTTGAACTTATAGCGCCGGTTCTCCGGGATATGCGCCTGCGACGCTCCCTTCAGGATATCGAATCCCTCGGCGTAGGCCTGCATGATCCCGTATTCCATGCCGTTGTGGACCATCTTGGCGAAGTGCCCGGCGCCGGCCGGCCCGGCATGGATGTAGCCGTTCTCGACGCGCGGATCGCGGCCCTGCCGGCCCGGCGTCTTGTCGATGCTGCCGGCGCCCGGCGCCAGCGTCTTGAAGATCGGGTCGAGATGGTCGACCGCCTCCTTGGCGCCGCCGATCATCATGCAATAGCCGCGCTCCAGCCCCCAGACGCCGCCGCTGGTCCCGACATCGACAAAGGTGATGCCCTTGGGCGCCAGCAATTCGGCGTGCGCGATGTCTTCGAGGAACTTGGAGTTGCCGCCGTCGATCAGGATGTCGCCCTTGCCGAGCAGATTGCTGAGTTCGACGATCGTGTCATGGGTGATCTTGCCCGCCGGCAGCATGACCCACACGACCTTCGGCGCCGTCAGCTTGCCGACGAAATCGGCGAGGCCGGTGCTTCCGGTAGCGCCTTCCTTGGTCAGCGAAGAAACGGCGTCGGTGCTGCGATCGTAGACGACGCAGGTGTGGCCGTGCCGCATCAGCCGTCGCACGATGTTGCCGCCCATGCGGCCGAGCCCGATCATCCCCAATTGCATTCTCTGTCTCCCAATTAAATCCGTTTTAGAGCACTGCCGCGTAAGCTATTGAAGTGCCTGCTCCAGAGCCCGTCCGAGGGTCTTCAGACCGGCATCGACATCGGCCGGCAGATGGATGCGCAGCGCGCGCCGCCCGCGCTCGGCGAGCACGTCGAAATCGCCGCGCGCCTGCGCTGCCTTGACGGTGCCGAACGTGTATTTTGCGCCAGGCACCGCAAGGTCCTGGGCGTCGCCGCAGGTGATCTGCAGGAACACGCCGCTGTTGGGGCCGCCCTTGTAGGCCTGCCCGGTGGAGTGCAGAAAGCGCGGGCCAAAGCCGAGGCAGGTCGCCACCCGCAAGCGGTCGCGCACCATGCGGCGCAGCAGCTGCAACGTCTCGATATGCGCCGGCGTGCGCTCGATGTACGCGAGCAGCGCGACGTAATCGCCGGCGCCGGCGCGGCTGAGATGGGCCTTCAGCGCCGCGACGAGGTTCGTCGCCTTCGGCTTCAGCTCGCCTTCGTTGCGCGGGTCGGCGAAGAGCTGAATGCCGTCGCCGGTGAAGAACGGGGTCTCCGGCGGCAGCGACCCGGTCTTTTCGTAGGCCGCCGTCAATTCCCGCGTCTTGACCTTGCTCGCCTCGACATCGGGTTGGTCGAAGGGATTGATGCCGATGACGGAGCCGGCAACCGCGGTCGCCATCTCCCACCGGAAGAATTCCTGGCCGAGCTGCATCGGCTCCGAGACGACGATGCGCACGACCGGCTGGCCAGCCGCTTCAAGCGCGGCGACCGCCCGCTCCTGCTCCGAATCCTGGTCGGACGAAAGCCGCAGATAGGCGAACAGGCGATCGTTGCCGTAGACCGCCGGCGCGCCCAGCGGCTCGGCATCGACGGGCACGATGCCCTTGCCGATCTTGCCGGTGGACTCGGCCAGCAGCTGCTCGAGCCACGCGCCGTAATCCGAAATGCCCTTGGAGGCAATGATCGTGACCTTGTCTCGGCCGTGGCGCTGGCAGATGCCCATGATCGCGCCGAGGATGACGCCGGGGTTCTCGGCCGGCGGCGCACTCGGGGCGCAGGAGCGCACCATCTCGGCGGTGCTTTCGAGGAACGCCTTCGGGTCGATGCCGATCGCCACCGCCGGCACCATGCCGAAATTCGACAGCACCGAATAGCGCCCGCCGATGCTGGGCAGGCCATGGAAGACGTGGCGGAAGCCTTCCGATCGCGCCAGCCGCTCGACGGCTGAACCAGGGTCGGTAATCGCCACAAAACGCTTCGGCGCCTCGTCGGCGCCGACCGCCGCCTTGGCCCGCTCGAAGAAATACGCCTTGAAGATGTTGGGTTCGAGCGTGCTGCCGGACTTGCTCGACACCAGGAACAGCGTGTTCTTGAGGTCCACCCGGTTCTCGAACGACCTCACCTGCGCGGGATCCGTCGAATCGAGCACGTGCAGTTTCGGATAGCCCGGCTTCGAGCCGAAGGTTTCCGCGAATACCTCCGGGCCGAGGCTCGACCCGCCCATGCCGAGCAGCAGCACGTCGCGGAAGCCGCCGCGGCGCACATCGGTCGCGAAATTCTGCAATGCGGCGACGCCCTTGATCTGCTCGTCGACGATGCCGAGCCAGCCGACCCACTTCGACTCGTCGGCCTCGGTCCACAGCGACGCGTCGGCGTGCCACAGGCGGCGGATCTTGCCGTTCTTCCGCCAGTCTTCGAGGGTGTCCTTGACCTCCTTGTCGAGGTTCTCGGGCAGCTTGTAGCTCATCGTGTTGAGCTTTGGCCCAAGGATCATGCGGCGCTTCTTTTGTACCGCGGCATAGAGCTGGTCCGCGGCGTCGGCGAATAACTGCACGGCATCGCCGACCAGCTTCTTCGTCACTTCGTCGATCGAGATGCCGATTTCAGGCAGCGCCTTCATAATCGTCTCGGCGCCGGCGACGTCCTCTTCAAGGCTGGAGCGCGGCCTGCCGTGGTCGCGGAACGCGTCCATCGTCGGCGGCGGCATCGTGTTGACCGTGTCGGCGCCGACCAATTCGTCGCAATAGAGCACGTCGCTGTAGGCCTTGTTCTTTGTGCCGGTGCTGGCCCATAGCAGGCGTTGCGTCTGCGCCCCCTTTTGAGCCAGACGTTGCCAGCGGTCGCTGGAGTAGATCTTCTTGTAGAGCTGATAGGTCAACTTGGCATTGGCGATAGCAACCTTGCCCTTCAGCCCTTCGAGCTTCCGCTTTGCCGCCGCATCGCCGGTCGCGGCGATCCTCTTGTCCAGCTCGGAATCGACCAGCGAATCGATGCGGCTGATAAAGAAACTCGCGACGCTGGCGACGCGATGGGGGTCGCCGCCTTTGGCGACAAAATCTTCAAGCCCGCTGATGTAGGCTTCCGCCACCTGCTCATAGACCTGCGATGAAAATAGCAGCGTCACGTTGATGTTGATGCCTTCGCCGATCAACGTGCGGATCGCCGGGATGCCTGGTGCCGTACCCGGAACCTTGACCATCAGATTGCGGCGGTCGACCTCGCGCCAGATCCGGCGCGCCTCCTCGATCGTGCCGTGGGTGTCCATCGCCAGATAAGGCGAGACTTCGAGGCTGATGTAGCCGTCGCGCCGCTGGGTCTGCTCGTAGACCGAGGCGAGCTGGTCGGCGCCCTCCTGGATCTCCCGCACCGCCAAGTCCTCGAACAGCGACGCGGGATCGAGGTCGCCGTTCGCCTCGGCCTGGCGGATCATCTCGTCATAGTCGTCGCCGTGGCCGATCGCCTTCTCAAAGATCGACGGGTTCGAGGTCACCCCCCGCAGCCCGTCCTCCTCGATGAGCTTGCCGAGCTGGCCGCTCTTCAACAGGTCGCGGCTGACAAAATCCAGCCAGACCGATTGCCCGTATTCGTTCAGCTCCTTGAGCGGACTGGCCATGTCTTTACTCCTTGCGGGCGAGCTGCGCCTTGGCGGCGGCGTAGACATTCTCTCCGGTGAAACCGAACTTTACTAACAGTTCTTTAAGCGGCGCGGAGGCGCCGAAGGTCTTCATCGCGATGATCGAGCCGCGCAGCCCGGTATAGCGCTCCCACCCGAGCGCGGAAGCCTGCTCAACCGCTACGCGACGCGTGCACGAGGGCGGCAGCACCGAAGCGCGGTAGGCATCATCCTGCTTCTCGAACAATTCCCATGAGGGCATGCTGACGATTCGCGCCGCGACGCCCTCGGCGGCGAGCTTCTCGTAGACCTCGACGCACAGCCCGACTTCGCTGCCGGTCGCCATCAGGATCACGTCGACCGTGCCCGGCTTGGCGTCCGCCAGGACATAGGCGCCGCGGCGCAGTCCGCTCGCGGCGGCGTATTTGGTGCGGTCCAAGGTCGGCAGGTTCTGGCGGCTGAGGATCAGGCAGTGCGGCTCGTGTTTGGTTTCGAGCGCGACCCGCCAGGCCTCGGCGACCTCGTTGGCGTCGCAAGGGCGGAACACGACGAGGCCGGGGATCGCGCGCAGGCCGATCAGCTGCTCGACCGGCTGATGCGTGGGCCCGTCCTCGCCGACGCCGATCGAATCGTGCGTGAACACGTAGATGACCGGCAGCTCCATGATCGCGCTGAGGCGAATCGGCGGCTTCATGTAGTCCGAAAAGATCATGAAACCGGAGCCGTAGGGCCGCAGCTTGGACAGCGCGAGGCCGTTGCAGATCGACCCCATCGCGTGCTCGCGGATGCCGAAATGCAGGTTGCGGCCGAGCGGCGTCTCCGCCTCGAAATCGCCGGCGCCGTCGAAGGTCATCCGCGTCTTCGTCGACGGCGCGAGGTCGGCGGCGCCGCCGATCAGCCACGGCAGATGGGGCGCGATCTTGTTCAGCACCTGGCCCGACGAGTCGCGGCTGGCGATACCCTTCGGGTCGGCCGGGAACACCGGGATGTCCTTGTCCCACCCGGCCGGCAGGTCGCGGCGCTGCATGCGTTCGCAGTGGTCCGCGAGGTCCGGATGCTCCGCCTTGTAGCGGGCGAACAACGCCTGCCACTCGGCGCGCAATTTCTTGCCGCGCGCGCCCATGCCGTCGGCGAAGTGCTGATAGACGCCGTCCGGCACGAGGAACTGCGCTTCCTCCGGCCAGCCGTAGTTGCGCTTCGTCAGCTTCACTTCTTCGGCGCCGAGCGGTTCGCCGTGAACGCCCGAGGTATCCTGCTTGTGCGGCGCGCCGTAGCCGATGTGGCTCTCGACGATAATCAGGGTCGGCCGGTCGTTGGCGCGCTTGGCTCGGGCGAGCGCATCGGCAAGGCGCTCGCGGTCATTGGCGTCGCTGACCCGCAGCACGTTCCAGCCGTAGGCAAGGAAGCGGCCCCCCACATCCTCCGTAAACGCCAGCGCGGTATTGCCTTCGATCGTGATGTGGTTGCTGTCGTAGATCCAGCAGAGGTTGCCGAGCTTGAGATGGCCGGCGAGCGAGGCGGCCTCGCTCGCCACCCCCTCCATCATGCAGCCGTCGCCGCACAGCGCGTAAATGTTGTAATCGAACAGCGTAAAGCCGGGTTTGTTGAAGTATTGCGCTAGCCAACGCGCCCCCATTGCCAAGCCGACGCTGGTGGCGATGCCCTGGCCGAGCGGCCCCGTCGTGGTCTCGACCCCCGAGGTCCAATGATACTCGGGATGGCCGGGGCACTTGCTGTCGAGCTGGCGGAATTTCTTGAGGTCGTCGAGCGAGACGGTCGGCGTGCCGAGCCGCTCGTACTCGGCATCGACCGCCTTCACCCCCGTCAGATGCAGCATCGAATAAAGCAAGGTCGAGGCATGGCCCGACGACAGCACGAAGCGGTCGCGGTTCGGCCAAATCGGATCTTCCGGGTCGAAGCGCAGGAATTCCTGCCAGAGCGTATACATGACCGGCGCCATCGCCATCGGCGTGCCGGGATGTCCCGAATTCGCCTTCTGCACCGCGTCGATGCACAAGGTGCGGATGGTGTTGACGCAAAGCTCGTCGATCGAGCCGCTCGGCAATGTCATGCGGTGCCCCTTAAAGAGATCGCTTGCGGACCACCGCCGCAGCGAAAATGCACGGTCTTTCTATCCTTGACGCGCGTTAATGACAAACTGGTGAATCCGCCCCGGCGCGGGCATAAGCGCTTGGCCTGCGACGGGCAACGGCGACGGCCTATTCTGCCCTGCCCCGCGACCCCTGCGGCGCCGGCGAACGACTGCGGCCATTGTCCTCGCTTCCGCGTTGTGATGCAACCGCGCAACGCCGGGAAGGTCCGGGCGAGGCGCGTCAGCGCGATGGCTCCAGAATTCCGCCGAATACCTCCGGGCCGGTCGGTACCGCTTTCGGTGAGCCGCGGGCAGGTTCCAGCGTCACGATCAGCCGGCCGGACCCGCCGAGCCGCGCCGTCAGCGTCGGAGAGACGGGAATCACGGTTTCTCCAGCGGGGGGTAACAACCCGATTTGCAGCGGTTCGTTTCCGTTCGCGAACCACAGCTGGTACGCGCGCTCGCGTGGCGGCGGCTCCGGATGCAGGCCCTCCGCCGCAATCTCGTGCGCCTCGCCGGAAAGGCGAATCGTCCATGCCGCCCGTTGCTGCGCGTCACGCAGGACAGCAACGACCGGCAGCTTCAAAAAATCAGGCGGCGGCCGCTTGATCGCGCCGGCAACGGCGAGCGCCAGGACAAGCGGGCCAAGAGCGAGCGCGGCGGCGCCCCGGCCGAAAGGCCGAGGCGCTGGGTTCACCGCCGAAATAGGGCGGGTGTTCTCCTGAACTTCAGGCAGGGCTTAGACGATCCCCACCTTTGCCGGAGTCGACGCGGTCGCCGACCGGGCTCCGTCGAGATGTGCGTCGATCTCGTCGATCGTGCGGCCGCTCGTCTCGAAGCCGATCAGCCAGAACGCGATCGCGCCCAGCACATACCACGCGGCGAAGTACGTGAAGCCCGGGATCAGCGCGTCGAGCGTCGCCGCCGGCTTGACGTAGTTCGACGATCCGGCGATCAGCGCCAGCCCGGCCGGGCCGATGAACTTGCCGAGGTTGCCGACGCCGTAGACGAAGCCCATGCCGCTGCCGCGCAGCCGCGCCGGCCACATCTCGCCCATGTACGGCCCGACGATCGAATAGTTACCGCTGCCGAAGAAGTTCTGCAGCAGGATCATCAGGAAAAACACCGACACGCCGCCGATGAAGACATTGTGCAGATAGCCGGCGAGGAACATGAACACGGCCGCGACCAGGCAGGCGAAAATGCCGGAACCGCGCCGTCCCCACGCGTCGGAAATCCACGAGCAGAAGAAGCGTCCGACGATCGCCGAGATGCTGATCCAGACCACCAGCTTCGAGGCCTCGGGCGGGCTGATCTTCAACACCATGACGAACAGCGTCACCTGCCACAGCGACAGGCCGACCCCGCCCGTCTGCGTCAGGCCGACGAGGCAGCCGGCTATGATGCTGCGCGGATATTTGAAGATCTCAAGCCACCGGGTGCGCTCGATCGCCGGAGCGACCGCCGGCAGCGCTACCCGCGACGGATCGAGCTGCAGCGCCCAGGCGAGCGAGCGGCGGGCTTCCTCCACCCGTCCCTGGCGCAGCAGCCAATGCGGCGATTCCGGTACGAAATAGCGCACATAGATGCACAGCAGCGCCGGCACGAGGCCGATCGCGACCATGCCGCGCCAGCCGATATAGGGAGCCACGAAGGCGCCGAGCAGCCCCGCCAGCATGCCGCCGGCCGGCAGCATCGTCGTCGTCAGGCCGGTGAACCAGCCGCGCTTGTGCGCCGGCGAGAACTCCTGCATCAGTGTGATGTCCACCGAGTACAGCCCGGTGACGCCGAAGCCGACGAAGAAGCGGCAGGCGACGAGGTACATCCACCAGCCTTCGGGCGTCACCGCCATCGCGCCGGTCGCGAGCGAGACGTTGAGGATGGCGGCGAACAGCGCCGTCCGCCGGCCGACCTTGTCGGCCATCCAGCCGTAGAGCAGTGATCCGAACGGCGCGCTGATCCCCGACGCGAACAGAATGGCGCCCGACTCGAAGTACGTCAGGTTCCAATTCTTCACGACGTACGCCAACACGAAACTGATCAGGTAGAAATCGAAAAAATCGAGCATGTCGCCGAGCGTCGCCGCACCCGCGATCTTCCACTGATTTGCCGTCAGCTTGTTTTGGTTCTCCAAGAGCTCTAACACGCGATCCTCCCGTACGAACGAAAATCGGTCGGCAATAACGCCGCCCGGTATCGCCCGGCTTCTTGAGTGGCGTTCCGACTTGTGCGGTCCTTGGCGATAGCCGGTCGGCGGGCGCTCCTTGCCTGGGGGCGGGCGATCAGCCGCCCGTCTTCAACCTTGATCGGCACTCGACAGGCCGCACCGGGAGCGTAACCCAACGCGCGCGGAATTGTCATCCAATACCGGGACATGCCTCGGGGGCCGGCGGCGACGGCAGCCGCCAGCCGCCAGCCCAGGCCGGGCGCGGGCAGTCCCTCCGCTGCGCTACAACGCGGATGCCTTCGCCGGCGTCAGCCCGCGGCCTTTCGCGTCCAGGGTGCTGTCGATCTCGTCGAAGGTGCGGCCCTTGGTCTCGTACCCGAACGCCCAGAACCCGACGACCCCCAGCACATACCACGACGCGAAGTAGACGAAGGCGGGGCCGAGCATGACGAGGTTCGGCGCGGCCGGCTTGATGATGTCGCCGGCGCCCATGATCAGCGCCAACCCGAGCGGCCCCAACACCTTGCCGCCGAGATTGCCGACACCGTAGCTCATGCCCATGCCGCTGCTGCGCAGCCGCGCCGGCCAGATCTCGCTCATGTAGGGGCCGACGACGGTGTAAATGGCGCTGCTGAAAAAGCCCTGCGCCACCAGCAGCATGTAGAACAGCGAGGCGCCCTCGAGATAGACGTTGTAGAGATAGCCCGCGAGCACGATCAGCAATGCCGCCATCAGACAGTAGAGCGTGCCGGAGCCGCGCCGCCCCATCGGCTCGATCAGCGCGGTGATGCTGAAGCGGCCGAGGATCCCGGCGAGGTTGACGAAGATCATCAGGAAGGCTGCGTGCGCCGGGGTGACGTTGAGCACGACCACGAGCAAGGTCGCGCCCCACAGCCCGAGCGAGGCGCCGCCGGTCTGGGTAAGACCGGTAAGGCAGCCGGCGGCGACGAGGCGCGGGTATTTGAACAAGTCGAGCCAGCGGGTTGTATCGTCAACCGCCGGCGGCGCCGATGGCAGTGCTATCTCTTGCGGATCGATCATCAGCGCCCAGGCCAGCGAGCGCCGCGCCTCCTCGTGCCGGCCCATGCGCAAGAGCCAGTGCGGCGATTCCGGCACCCAGTAGCGGATCATGAACACCAGGACGAGC
>Ga0070739_10008322_pt1 | contig 10671 bp, 8 predicted proteins | sample Coa_R1_7_FD_66445 | JGI IMG/M metagenome (GOLD analysis project Ga0070739, IMG submission 66445) | Surface soil microbial communities from Centralia Pennsylvania, which are recovering from an underground coalmine fire - Coalmine... | ecosystem: Environmental > Terrestrial > Soil > Unclassified ...
TTGCCCGACTCGCGCAGCGGGCTGACCGGCGAGAACGTCATTGGTCCCGCCCAAAGAACCAAGACGTGTCTTCGGACTCGGGCTCCGACTCGGGCTTGGACTCGGGTTCGGGCTCCGCTGCCGCTGCCGGCGCTGACGGTGCGGGCGCTGCCGGGTTCCACGGACCGGCCCCCGCTCGCTCGGCGATCGCCTGCCAGCGTGGCGAGCGCGGCACGCCGAGTCCCGGCAGCAGCCGCGAGGCTCCCACCGACGCCTGCCCGGACGTCTCCGGAGGCGCGTGCCGCCCCTCCCCAAGTTCCGCCAGCTCCTGCTCGACCAGAGCGGCGTCCTTCTCCTCCGCCATGCCGATCGGCCCCTGCATGCGGCCGCCGAGGAACTGGCGCACCACCGGCTCCGCGCTGGCGAACAACTCCTCGCGCGGGCCGAACATCACCAGCTTTCGACGAAACAACAGGCCGATGTTGTCCGGCACGACGCGCGCGGAGGCGATGTCATGCGTGACGATCAGGAAGGTCGCGTCGATCTGCGCGTTGAGATCGACGATCAGCTGATTGAGATATGCGACGCGGACCGGGTCGAGCCCGGAGTCCGGCTCGTCGAACAGGATGATCTGCGGATCGAGCACCAGCGCGCGGGCCAGTCCGGCCCGCTTGCGCATGCCGCCGGAGATCTGGCCTGGCAGCTTCTCCTCCGCGCCGAGCAGGCCGACCATCTCCATCTTCTCCAGCACCGTCCGGCGGATCTCGTCCTCGCTGCGCCTGGTGTGCTCGCGCAGCGGGAACGCGATGTTGTCGTACAAGTTCATCGAGCCGAACAGTGCGCCGTCCTGGAAAAGCACCCCGAACAGCTTGCGCACTTCGTACAGTTCGTGTCCGCGCAAGGTGGTCACGTCGCGCCCCTCGATCCAGACCGAGCCACGGTCCGGCCGCAGCAACCCGACGAGGGTCTTGAGGAACACCGACTTACCGGTGCCCGACGGGCCTAGCAGCACCGAGATCTCGCTCGCGGGCAGCGTCAACGACACGTCCTCCCAGATCACCTGGCTGCCGAACGACTTGGTCAGGCCGTCGACCCGGACTTCGACTCCCACGCGGGACACCTTCCGCAGTTGTACCTTCCCGCGCACGCCGACCAGCGCCGTCGCCGCGGAGTCAGGTGAGAGTAGGCTCGGACACCGCGGTTCGACCAGCCATTGACGTCACCCGGAAGAGTGAATTCGGCACGATTGTTACTCGTCCGTAAACAAGCCAGAGCGAATCAACTCGTACATAACAAGACAATCGGCATATCGCGATTGGCGGGTCCCGACGGTCTCAGGACCGTCTCACGGTTGATATACGGTAGCAGCAGGCAGTCAGACGACTGGAGCGACACGCACCCGATCAGTTCCCTGCCGCACAGGTCCACGACAGTCGCCAGGTACACCCGCAGCCCTCGACAGTCGGAATACAGCTTGCTAGCTAGGCTGCGGCGTTCGCAGCAGACTCCGCGTCCTTCACGTGCCGCAGCGCGTGCTGCACGATCGCCTCAAGACGCTGCGCGTGCGCGCCGCGCCAATACGTGTGACCGCACGCGGAGCATTCGGCGAACGTCTCATACGTGCGCTGAGTACCTGAAGGCAGTCGTCCGCGCACGCTCTCCTTCGCGACCTGACGCAGTTCGCCGTTGCAGGCGGTGCACCGTGTCCACGGCGCGAGCGGCGGGACGAACCGGTCGAGCACCTCGTCGAGCTGCTCACCCGGACGGTGGCTGTATACGAAGGCGCCGGCGAATAGTTCACGGCGGCGCAGCAGGCCGCGATCGCGCGACAGCATGATCCGCTGTTCCGCCGCCGACTTGGCCGCCAGCGCGCCGTCGCCGATATCCGGGTTCTCGTACGCGGCGTCCAGGCCGAGCAGCCGCATCCGGCGGGCGAGCGTACCGAGGTGGATGTCGAGCAGGAAGCGCGGCGGCACGCCTGCGTGGGGCGGCCGCTGCGGCAGGCGGACAGCGTCGACCTCGATCCGCTCCCCCGCTCGTGGAACATGCGCGACAGCGACCGGCCTGCCGCCCGCCCGCAGGGCACCGACCTCGGTCAGCGGCACGCCGAGGGACTCGACGACGTGGCCGAGCGACGAGACGCCGTCGCAGCGCACCCTCGCCCCAGCCGTCCTGTGGGCGGCACTGAGAAACAAGTGCAGGCGCGGGTCGAAGCCGATCTGGATCTCCACGGGCTCCACCTGACCAGCATGCCAGCGCCGCCTTGTCACACGCGAATGCATTGCCGTCCCGCGTACCGCTTACGGTCAGCTGCTTCGCGAGCGTGGCCCAGGTCAGTAGCGCGGCAGCGTCGGATCCACGTGATCAATCCAAGCCATCAAGCCGCCGTTCACGTTCCACGCGTTCTCGAACCCGGCCGCGCGGAGCTTCGCTACTGCTTGGGCGCCGCGGAACCCGGCGCGGCAGTGAACAATCACGTGACCCGACGGGTCGAGCTCACCGAGCCGGTCGTCGAGCTGGCCGAGTGGGATGAGCTTCCCGCCGATGTTCACCGTCGCGTATTCGGACTCCTCGCGGACGTCGAGCAGCGTGAGGTCGGAGCCGGACTCGCGCAGCCGCTGCAACTCCCGCACGGTGATGTCCCATGGGCTCTGCATCGGCGCCTGTGAGCCGCCCAGCTTGGCCAACACCCCGTCGGCAGACTCCGCCTGCACCGAGATCTGCGGTACCTGCCGGGGATCGGCGACAGCGACAGGGGCGACCGTGGCGGGGCCGAACAACTCTTCGACCGCCGGTGCGATCTCAGCCAGCAACGCGGACTGCACCTGCGTGTGCGTCCCCAGCTTGCGATCGGCGACGGACACGCGCAGCCGTGTCGGGTCGAACCGGCACGCCAGCGCACCATCGGCCTCGATCGCGTCGATCGTGCCAAGCGCCATCCGCACAGCGTCCCGGAACTGAGTGGCGGCGTCGTCGCCGCGCCGCTTCATCGTCACGGTAAACGCGTGCAGGTTGATCCCGTAGTCGACGTCCTGGCCGACCAACATGACACCCGGTCCGTTCGGTACGTGCCGGTAGTCGGCGACGTCGAGCAGGCGACCCTCAACCAGGCTCCGCTGGATGAACCGGTGGAACACACCCACCGCTGGCTCCAGATCCACAGCCGGGTTGGCCGTCACGGCCACGGTCAGTCGCTGCGGCTTCATCGGCTGCCCGCCGTCACCTTGATCGCCGTCTTCTCCGCTTCCAGCTTGGCCTCGCAGGCGTGCGCCGCCTCGATGAACAACTGCGCTTCCTCGACGCGCTGACCTGCGGTCGTCAGATTGCCGGAAGGGGTCGGGTCGGCGTGCCGGTCGAGCAGGAACTGGCCGAATTTGCCGCCGGCGAACCGGTCGAAGAACTTCTCGGTGTCGAAGAACCGGCTCTTCCACTCCCTGACGATCTCCTGCGGGTCCTGCGTCACGTCGATGAACTCCGTGCGGACCAAGGCTCGGGCGGCCGCGAGCATCGCCTGGTAAGCGTGCTCCTCGGCTCGGTCCGGGTCGCCGTCCTCTTCCAGCGCCAACTGGGCGTCGAACACCTCCGATTCGGCCTTCATCACCTCGATGCCGAACAACGAGACGACCTCGCCGGCGCACTCGCCGACGCCGTGGTCGGCCATCGCGAACAGCCGGGCATCGGCGAAGTCGATGTAGAAGTCCGGAGCGTCCGTATAGGACGGCAGTTCCATGAACGGTTCCACGATGCCCTTGAGCCCGCGCTTGCCCATCCGCAGCGACCAATCCTGGAACGACTCGCCGTCCTCACGGCCGGCGAGGTAGGCGTCGGTCAGCGCGTCGACCACCTTGGGCGCGTTCTTCGAGGGCACCGCGCCGACGGCCATGCCGTACTTGGCGGCGTTCCCCGTGCGCTGTCCGCCGAGGATCACCTGGAAGTGCGGCATCTGGCGCCCGTCCATGCCGCGGGAGTTGCCGTAGAAGCCGATGTCGGCCAGGTGGTGCTGCGCACAGCTGTTGAAGCAGCCGGAGACCTTGATGGACATCTCGTTGACCGCCGCGTCCTGTTCGGCGGCGCGTGGCGCCAACTGCTCGCGCAGTACGCCGGCCAGGCCGCGACTGGACGCGATACCCAGCTTGCAGGTGTCGGTGCCAGGGCACGCCGTGACGTCGGCGATCGTGCTCGCCCCGGCCGACGCGAGTCCGATCGCGCCGAGCGCCTCATAGACCGCCGGCAGGTCGGCGTCCGCGATGAAGCGCAGCACGATGTTCTGCTCGACGGTAGTGCGCATCCGGTCGCCGGAGTACGTGCGCGCGATGTCGGCCAGACCGCGCGCCTGTTCGCTGGTGAGGTCACCGATCGGCAGGTGAACGGTCACCACCCGGTAGCCCTGCTGCCGTTGCGTGCGCACATTCGTCAGGTTCCACCGCTCGAAGCCCTCCGGGCGCACCGCGCCGTTCATCATCGTGGGCTCACGTACCGGTTCGCCGGCGGTCACCGGCAGGTTCTCGATCAACCCGAGGTGGCGCGGGTCGTACGGGATCTTCTGCTGCTCCTCGGCGACCAGCCTCCGGAACTCCTCGATGCCCAGCTTGTTGACCAGGAACTTCATCCGGGCGCGGTTACGGTTCTTCTTCTCGCCGAGGCGCGCGAAGACCCGGGCGACCGCCTGGATCTGGACCAGGAACTCCTCGACCGGAGTGAACTCGCTGAGCACCTCCGCCTGCTTCGGCACGGTGCCGAGCCCGCCGCCGACCACGACCTTGAAGCCCCGGCGCCCGTCCTGCACGCGCGCGACGTAGCCGGCGTCGTGCATCTGCGCCAGCCCGCACGCCTCGTGTTCGCAGCCGGAGAACGCCGGCTTGAACTTGCGCCCGAAGTCCTGCACGTCCGGATGGCCGAGCAGGAACTCCATCAATGCCCGCGCGTATGGGGCGACGTCGAACGCCTCGGTGTGGCATACCCCGGACAGCGGGCAGGCGGTGACGTTGCGCACCGAGTTGCCGCACGCCTCGCGGGTGGTGACCCCGACTGCGGCGAGCCGGCGCATCAGATCCGGGGTGTCCTCGATGTGCACGAAGTGAAGCTGGAAGTCCTGCCGGGTGGTGACGTGCAGGATCGAGTCTGAGTACTCCTCGGAACAGTCGGCGATGACCTCGAGCTGTTCCGGCGTCAACCCGCCGAACGGCAGCTTGATGCGCTGCATGCCCGGCGCGTCCCACTGGGTGTCCGGGCCCTTGGTCGGCTTGTCGGCGAAGTCCAGCTCGCGCGTGGCGTAGCCGTCGAAGCGCTGCCCGTTGTCGTAGCGCTGCCCGTACGCGCCGCGACGCAGGCGCGTCTCGGCGAACACCTTCTCATCCAGCTTGCCCTGCAGGCGCAGCCTGATCTGCGCCTCGAAGTCGTCGATCTCCTTGGCCCACTCCGGACGCATCCGCCCGTCGAGCAGGCTGACCCAGCTGCTCTGATCTGAACTTTCGGCTGGCGTGCGCATGCGCAGGTCTCCTCAACTGGCTGATGGCAACGTCGATGGACGGAAGAGGGCAGTGCCCGCAATCGAGCAGTCAGACGACTGCCGGACAGGCCGCGGAGACGATGCGCATCAAGTCGACGTGCCAGCGCCGGGTAAGCCGCAGCGCATGCGGGGTCAACTGAGCTAGATGCACGAACCCAGGGTGGCACATGGCATGCGACAAACGAAAGCGCACCGATCCTGGTTGACCAGTGACGGTCCCAGGTCGTCTCGTTGCCGTCGGACCCAAACCGTGTCCTGCGCAGCGTCGCCCGAGGCCTTGACGGTCTGCGAGTCGATGGCCACCGCGTTCGGCTCCTCGGCCCCGCGCGCGAGCGGCGAAGTCTGCGGCGCAGCGCCTCGGATGTAAAGGACGCTTGACAGTCTCGAAGATGTAAAGCTAGCTTGACATCTGGGATCGAACCCGCGCGGCACTCTGGCGCGGCGATGGAGGTGTGTTCGATGCCGAATTACGGGAGGAACGGGCATGATCAGAATTCACACACCGTACGGGCTTGGGCACCCGCTGAACCGGCGGCGTCCCAACACCATTGGCACGGTTGGCGCAGTCGTAACCCTCGTCGCAGCACTCGTAGCCGGCTCGGCGCTGCCTGCGAGCGCCGAGACCGCGGCTCCGGTCGGACACCGCGGCACGCTCATCAGCGACCTGCGGGCCGACCTCTCCCAGTACCTGGCCGCACGCGGCACCCCTGAGCACATCTCCGCGCTCGGGCTCACGATCACCTTCGCAGGGCACGATGACGACAGGAACATCAGCCTGGGCGCCGGCACCACAACCTACGGCGGCGACACTCCGGTCTCGCCACGCGCACTCTGGCAGATCGGCAGCAACACGAAGGCGTTCACGTCGGTGATGGTGCTCCAGCTGGAGGCGCAGCGGAAGCTGTCGATCAACGACACGCTCGGCACTTGGCTACCGCAGTACCCCGCCTGGAGCCACGTCACAATAAGGCAGCTGCTCGACATGACCAGCGGCATACCGGACTACACATCGCAGCCCGCGTTCGCGAAGGCGCTCATCGCAGACCCGAACACGATCTTCAGCACCGCGCAGCTCGTAAGTTACGCGTATGGACCACCACTCGGGTCCGGCTACGCGTATTCGAACACGAACTACGTGCTCCTCCAGATGATCATCGAGCGGGTGACTCACGACAGCTACGGCGACCAGCTCACGAGGCGCATCCTGATTCCGCTGGGGCTGCGCGACACCTGCTACGCGCCCTACACCTGCCCGCCCAGCTTCGCTCGCCGCATGCCGACAGGATACTTCTTCTTTCCCGGCGTCCCAACGCTGCAGGGCTACCCCGTCCCGCCGCTCAACCTGACCTTCGCGCAAGGGGCCGGCGCCATAGTTTCCTCATTGCCGGACATGGCGACCTGGGACCGAGCGCTCTATAGCGGCCGGATGCTGCCACCGAAGCAGCAGCGCGAACTAGAAAGCCTCGTGTCGACCACGACCGGCCTGCCGATCAGCACCACCACGCCCAGTGACCCTGAGGGCTACGGCCTCGGCGTCGTCCAGATCACCTCCCCCATCATCGGAACCGCTTGGTTCTACGAGGGAGAAACGTACGGCTTCCGCGTACTGCACATGTACCTGCCAGACTCCGGCACACTGATCGCGCTCGCCGCCAACAGCGCGGTCGGCCAGGCGGACCAGCTCGGCTCGTTGCTCGTCGCCGTCTATCAGACCCTGCATAGCGACGGAGCGATTCCGGCTCACGAAAGCGGCGCGGGCCCCGGACTCGGCCTCCCACTGTCACCGGGCTCTATTCCCAGTCCCTCGGGACTGCCTGAGATGAGCTGAGGGCGACGAGTGACGGCTTGGTCGTGCTGGCCGTCGGCCAGCACCACCGCGGCCCTCCAGTCCCGGCATCACCACGCACAGCCTGCGGGTGCGGAGGAATTCGTTCGGCGCGTGCAGCCTCTCCATCGCCCGGTACTGGCTACCGGCTCGGGAGTGAGCGCGGTAGCCCGAACCACGGCAGCACGCCGGCCTCGAATCGGGTTAAGGCACAGATCTTTTCGCCGGCAAGGGTGAGTACGTGGAAGCCGGTCGCGTGGCGGATTCCGGCCGGGACGTGCACATACGCCCCGAACGCGGGCTGGCCGTTGGCCCGGGTCGGGACAAGGTCGAACCGGCGGTCCGCGGCGAACTGGCGGGCGAAGTACCCAGTCACGGCATCTCGGCCCTCGTATCCGAATGGCTCGGGAGGCATCGCGACGAAGACGTCATCGGTCAACAGGGCCACCAGCGCGTCGAGGTCGGCCGACTCCCACGCGCGGGCGAACTTGGCCACGATCGCGTCCTCGGCGGCTGAGCCCGCGGCAGGCGGCGGCTGGTGGCCCGCGGCCGGCTGCTGCTGGCGCCGGAGGCTGGCGCGGGCCCGTTTGAGAGCGCTGTTGACCGACTCCTGGGTCACCTCCAACATGCCGGCCACCTCGCTGGCACGGAACCCGAGGACGTCGCGCAAGATCAGGACGGCGACCTGGCGTGGCGGCAGCAGCTGCAGGGCGGTGACGAAGGCCAGCGAAATGGCTTCGGTCTGCTCGAAGCGGGCCTCCGGCCCGGGCGGCGCGTCGACGGCGCCTTCCAGCAGGGCGTCCGGAAACGGCTGCAGCCACGCGGGCTCGTCGCGCGCGGTCGGCACGAGCGGTTCGAACCGCGACAGATCCCACTGCCTGGCCGGGCGCCGGCTCGCCGCGCGGCGCGCGTTGAGACACCGGTTGGTGGCGATCTTGTACAGCCAGGTGCGCAGCGACGCGCGTTCCTCAGCGAACCCGCCGATGCCTTGCCAGGCGGCCAGCATCGTCTCCTGGACGGCGTCCTCGGCGTCGGCGAAGGATCCGAGCATCCGGTAGCAGTGCACCTGCAGCTCCCGCCGGTAGGACTCGGCCAGCTCCCGAAACGCCTCGCCATCTCCGGCCCGTGCCCGTGAGAGCAGATCCGCTGTCATCCTCCCGTGCTCCGTTCTTTCGCACCAGATCGTTCCTCCGCCGGTATATACACCGCCCGCACCGCGAACTGGGCGGCTTGAGGGCGCCCAATTTCCCCGCGCTGCGGTGTATGCACTTCCGACCGCCCGGACGATCCGCTCACTGGATCGTGCCGCGGCAGCTGGAAACGATCCTGGAGGTAACGATGGAACCGTCCGCATCGGCCGGGCGCGTGCCGTGCACCGTTCTCGACCGCCGTCGACGCGTGCGCTGATGAACGCGCGAGCCTCAGGCATCCACGGGGAAACAGCCCGCTGCTGCACGCACGTGAGCAGGGCGCTTGGCCGTGTCTCCGCTGGCTGGCGGACGGGCCTGTCGGGGCCCGTCCTCTTTCTCCAGGCCGCGACCGCGGTCAACTACTTCGGCACCGGACTGATCCTTCCCTTCGAGATCATCTACCTGCACCAGGCCCGCGGCTTCCCCACAGCGACCGCGGGGCTGGTGCTGGCGGCGGTCATGGCCACGGCCGCGGTCCTGACCCTCCCCTCCGGTGCGCTGCTCGATCGGTTCCGCGCGAAGCCGATCCTGATCACCGGCAATCTCGCGAACGCGCTGGGTTACGCGGGCTTCGCGTTCGTCGACCGTCCCTGGCAAGCCTTCGCCTGCGCGGCCGTCGGCGGTGCCGGGTTCGGACTCGCGAACACCGCGAACCAGGTGCTGACCCTGACCCTGGTCCCAGCGCAGCAGCGCGCCTCGTCGATCGCGCTGCGCCGAGTCGCGGGCAACTTCGGCCTCGGCAGCGGCGCCACGGTCGCGGGCTTCATCGTCGCTTCCGCCAGTCACCTGCGCACATACCAGGCGCTCTACCTCTTCGACGGCTTCACCTTCGCTCTCTTCGCGCTGATTGTGCTCGTGGCGATACCGAATCCTCGCCTTGCGAACGCTGCGCCGGCGAGCGACAGGAGAACAGGCTTCCGGGCAGTTGCCCGCGATTGGCTCTTCCTGATCCTGGCCGCCGCCAACATCGTGCTCGTGATGACCGGCGGCGCGCTGTTCTCCAACATCCTCGCGCCGTTTGCGAAGGCCCACACGCCGGTCGGGCCGGGCGAGATCGGCCTCGTCATCTTCACCAACACCTTCTTCATCGTCGTCGCGCAGATTCCAGCCACACGGATCGTCAACCGGATGCGCCGCACACACGCTCTTGGCGCCACCAGCGCGCTATTCGCAATCGGCTTGCTCGCGGTCCTGCTCGCAACCCGCACGAGCTCGACCCTCACCGCTACCACCGTCTTGGCCGCGGTCGCGATCGTGATCGCGATCGGTGAGTGCGCGCAGTTCATCGTGCTCGGCCTGATCGTCGCCGACCTCGCACCGCCGCATCTGCTCGGCCGCTACATGTCGCTCTACGGCCTCACCTTCACGGTAGGCGTGGCCCTCGGCCCCGCGGTCGGCGGCGCGCTGCTCGCGACCTCACCCGACGCCGTCTGGTGGGGCGGCGCCTTGATGGCTGCACTGACCGGCGCAGGCTTGCTGGCGCTCGGCGACCGGATACCCGACCCACTCTTGCAAACGCAATGCCCTGCGCCGCGAGTCGCTAGCGCGGCCGACATGGACTCCGCCACAACCACAACCACAACCAGGTGAGCCACAGCCAGGTGACTAGCACGCAGCCCTGATGTCACTGGCCTACGACCACTAACACGCCAACGAAAGGAGTGCGCATCCATGAACGGCATCGCTGCCCTGCCACGGCAGGGCCTGTTCTGGCTCGTCGCTGCCTTCGTCCGCTCCGGCGCTACGTTCCGCGGGCGGACTGGGCAATACAACCCCAGGATGGGGACAAGAAAGCCCCCGCAGGTTCATCGGGCTGTAAGTGCCGCCCCACGCCCGCTACCGCCCCGGCCTGCACGGGAGATCGCACTGCGTTGCCGACGGTGCGAGGATCGCCGACTCAACGGAAATGTGCCATGAAGCATGTAGAGGCCGCGACGTTACCGCGCTCGGCGATATGATCGACGTCCTGACATCAACGCGAATGCGATTGAAGTGACCGCACACCCACTGGGACGCGATGACGCGGCGTTAGAGCCCCACGTGCGTAAGTCTGGTGTCCGAGGGGGGACTTGAACCCCGCTTGCACAGCAGGTCAGCAGGTAGACGGCTCGCGCGAATGGCGACTAAAGGCGACTGGCGGCGAGTTTTGACCGCTGCGTGCTCCAAAA
>Ga0070739_10008323_pt1 | contig 10669 bp, 7 predicted proteins | sample Coa_R1_7_FD_66445 | JGI IMG/M metagenome (GOLD analysis project Ga0070739, IMG submission 66445) | Surface soil microbial communities from Centralia Pennsylvania, which are recovering from an underground coalmine fire - Coalmine... | ecosystem: Environmental > Terrestrial > Soil > Unclassified ...
GTTGTGGCCCGGTCTCCTGACCAGGCCACTGCCTTTGACCGCAGGTCTCCTCGGCCTACCTTCCCCGGAGACCTTCGGTCACGCCGGGTGGCCCGGTCAGGAGACCGGGCCACAACGGCCGCTGTCTCTCGAATGGGGCTAACGGAATCGCCGCGACTCGCCATACCTGACGGAATCTGAAGCGGCAAGATAGGCCAGTCCCGACCCCGTTTTTCCCGGACAATACTGTAGCCTTTTGCCGTTTTTCACTTCTCGATGATAAGTGCTGCAACTTCTAAGGCGACTGCGAGGAGACCGATTACTCCCACGGCCTTGAAAGTTCCCGACCAGTATTCGAGCGATGCATCGTACTTGAGATCCTGACCAATGGGCTTGCCCAAGACGCGGTAGGCAAGTAGCAACAGCCACACGGACCAAAGGCCGATGAAGATAGTGCCGGCTAGAGACAACCAATGCATTCTGACCTCCTATGGCCGAAGTCATTACTATCCGATCACAAAGTTTATCCTGAGGCAACGAACTGTCCAGTGAAATGGATGCTTTTCTCGCTCCGACTTCGCCCCGCCAGTTCAATCTACTTACGCGATTGCAATGGCGAGAAAAGTCCGTCATACTGAGCGAAGTGCAACGGAGAACGGTTTCATGCTGAGCATCTTGGGAAGCCCGAAGCACCTGTGTAGCGGCTGGACGCGGCGAGAGATGCTCCGCGCCGGCGGATTAAGCCTGCTCGGCATCAGCCTGCCGGATTATCTGCGTCTGAGTCAACCCGCCGCGCACGCAAGGCCATCTCCGCTGCACCGGAGCTTCGGCCGGGCCAAAGCGTGCATCCTGCTTTATCTGTACGGCGCACCCAGTCAGCTCGAAACCTTCGATATGAAGCCGGATGCCCCGGTCGAGATTCGCGGCGAGTTCAAGCCGATTCGTTCGCGTCTGCCGGGACTCGACGTGTGCGAGTTGCTGCCCAACGCGGCCCGCGTCATGGATCGCGTCACGGTCGTGCGTTCGCTCACGCATCCCTATCCGCTGCACGGCGTCGCCTACGCACTGACCGGCGTTCCGCAGATCGATGTGCCGATGGAGCTGAATCCGCGCGATCCCCGCCATTGGCCGTTCATCGGCTCTGTGGTGGACTACCTAACACAAGCCCGGAGCGCCAACGACGGGCACAAGACGCGTCCTGTGCCGGACAACATCGCTCTGCCGTTTCCGTTCAGCACGCGCCGCGTCGGCGAAGTTGCTCGCGCTGGCCCCTACGCCGCCTTCCTCGGCGGTGCTTACAACCCGGTGTGGACCGAGTTTCGCGGCCAGGCGACCAAGCACATGCTCAAAACGCTGCAAGAGCAGAAACTCAATGTTGCCGAGCCGTACATGGGCATCACCTCGGACAGCCGTTTCGAGCTGGCCACGGCCACCGAGATGCCGTCCGACATTACGCTGGACCGACTCGACACGCGGCGTTCTTTGGTCGAACAATTCGATCACGCTCGCCGTGATCTGCGGAGCAGCGATACTGGCCGGGGCTTTGATCGGTATCGGGAGATGGCATACAACCTCATCGGCTCCGAAAAGATTCGCACGGCTCTCGATCTGAGCCGCGAGCCGCCGCATCTGCGTGAATCCTACGGCATGACTCTGTTCGGCCAAGCCGCCCTGACGGCGCGACGGCTGATCGAGGCCGGCTCGCGTTTCGTCAGCGTTTTCTGGGACGAATACGGCCTGGCCGGCTCGGCCTGGGACACGCACTGGGATCACTTTCCACGGATGAAGCAAGAATTGATGCCTGGCTTCGATATGGCACTGGCAGGACTGATTGACGATCTCGATACGCGAGGCTTGCTCGATGAAACGCTGGTCTTGTGTCTGAGCGAGCATGGCCGAACGCCGAAGCTCCAGAACATCAAAGGCGGCGGCCGCGATCACTGGTCGCGCGCCTACTGTGGCCTCTTGGCCGGGGCTGGCATAGCCCGCGGCAAAGTCGTCGGCAAAACCGACAAGATCGCCGGCGACGTGATCGAGCGCCCCATCTCACCGAAAGACATTCTCGCCACCGTCTATCATCTGCTCGGCATCGATCCCGAAACTACTCTCCGCGACCGCACCGGCCGGCCGCTGCCGCTAGTATCGGATGGCACGGTCATCGCTGATGTGCTAGCTTAGTCCCTTCAACGGGATCGCATTTCCCCAGCGAGGCTTCGCTCAGGGCTTGGCCGCAGAGCGTTTGCTTCTCTCGCTACGGATCGTTTCTTGGTTCATCGAGTTATTCTCGCTCTCGCATCATGCGAGCAGTGGCGTTCGCATTAGCGGCTCGGGATGCTTATGCGATTGCGATGGCGAGAAAAGTCCGTCATACTGAGCGAAGTGCATCGCGGGGAATTCGAGTCGGCGGCGAGCGGAACGGCATCGTTCGCCCCAGTTTTGCTTGGTGAAAGGATGGTCATGACCACGCAGACAATCAAAATTCGTCCGGCTGACCACGGCCGGCGCATGAGCCTCGCGGACTTCGAGCACGCCGAAGTTCAGGAAGGACGCCTCTATGAACTCGGTCGAGGAGTTATCGTCGTGTCCGATATACCAGGTCCACGCCATCTGGTGCAACTGAACGCCCTTCGCCGGCAGCTGCACGCTTATGACCTCCAGCATCCGGGCCAGATTCACACCATCGGCTCCGGAAGCGATTGCAAGATCCTAATTGCCAATTTGGAATCGGAACGCCATCCCGACCTGGCTATTTACAAAACGCCGCTGCCCTCAGACGAAGAAGATGTATGGGCCGTTTGGATCCCCGAGATTGTCATTGAGATTGTCTCGCCGGGATCGGAGCAGCGCGATTACCAAGAGAAGCGCGAAGAGTATCTCCAGTTCGGCGTCCAGGAATATTGGATCGTTGATGCCGAGCGGCAAGAGGTGCTGATCCTACGGCGAGTCGGAGGACGCTGGCGAGAGAAGATCATTCGGCCGCCGGAAACCTACCGCACGCGGCTCTTGCCGGGATTCGTCTTCGCCTGCGCTCCGGTGTTCGAGGCGGCCCGCAGCGTTAGCTGAATAGGCCACATCTAAGGAGACCCAATCGGCGGGAGGATGGCCGCGTGATTCGCTTTGCATGTCCGGGCTGCAAGAGCGTGCTGGCGGGGCAGGATGAGCACGGCGGCAAGGCCGTGGTGTGCCCCAAGTGCGGCCAGCATATGCGGGTGCCGCGGCCGCCACGATTGCCGCCTAAAAAGAAAGTTCGCCGCTGGAAGCGGCCGCTGATCGTCGGCGTTGCCTTGGTTGGCCTGATTATGCTGGCGGGAGTGGGCGGCTTCGTCTGGTTGCGGACGCATTTCCTCGATAGCAAGCTGGAACCTCGCATCGCCGAATCCAAGACGCCTCCCCCATCAAGCGAACCGCCTGCTGAGGCGCCGGTTCTGCCAAAAAAGACCGGCGAGACGCCGGTGCCACCACCGAAGAGGACCGGCGAGACGCCGGTCCCACCAAAAAAGACCGGCGAGAAGAAGAATGCGGAACCTAAGCCGCCTGTCGAGAAACCGCCGCCACTGCCGCCGCCTTCCGAGGAAAAGAAAGAGATTGCCCTGACCGACAATCTGCCGCCGGAATTATCCTTTGATTTAGTCGATGCGATCAACGTCCAGAGGGCCAAGGCAGGAGTAGAGCCAATCTTTCTCGATGTGGAAGTGTCACGTGCCTGTCAGTCGCGCGCTGAGCAGCTCGCGCGCCATGCCGGTCGGTTTGCGCGTGGAAACCAGGAGACGGATTGCGAAGCGGCAGAAGAGCCGCTGACGGCGGTCGAGACATGGTTGAAGGAGCCAACACGTCGCGCGGAGATCTTGGAGCCGCGCTTGCGAGCGTTCGGCGCCGGCTTCGCTCGCAATGTGAACGGACAGTGGTTTTCTGTCTTCGACTGGACGCGCGGGCTTGATCGTGAGCCGCTTGAAGCGGCACCTGTGAGGGATGCAATCGTCTATCCCGCGCCGGGACAGCTGCGCGTATCGCTGTGGTTTCCGGGCAACGAGGTGCCCGATCCGTTGCCCCAGACCAGAGAGAAGCTAGCCGGCTATCCCATAACCCTCACGTTTCCGCTGCGAACACGAATCGAGGATGTGGCCGCGCATTTGAGCAACAAGGGAGAAGGCGACATCGCGATTTGGTTATCCTCGCCGGAGAAACCCGCCCATCCGCAATTTGCCGCATTGCAGCGCAACACAATATGCCTGATCCCGAAGAAGCCGCTGCGTTTCGATACACGCTACCATGTCGAAGTAGCGGCGAGAATCAACGGCGCGGCATGGTCGGCGAAGTGGGACTTTGTGTCGCTCAGCGAAGGCGAGTTGCATCAGGAATTGGCCGGCACCTTTCTGCGTATGCTGAATCGCCTGCGCCGCAGCGCCGGTTTGCCGCCGGTGCCCCTCGATGCCGAGCGCTCCAAGGCGTGCTTCTCCCACGCTCACTATCTTGGCCGGAACGTGCCGAACAATCCGGCGCTCAACTGGAACGAAGAAAAGGCCGACCTGCCCGGCTACACGAAGGAGGGAGCGACGCTGGCACGAACGGCCTCCATTCAGGGAGGCGGCGGCGCCTTCGAGGCGGTTGCGGGGCTGACCGATTCGCTCATCAGCCGGCAGCAATTGCTTGATCCCCGCCTGCACGATCTGGGTCTGGGGTACACCCCACTCTCTATGGGCGGTTGGGTTTGGGTCATCGACTTGCACTGCACGGGGCGGAGCGAAACCAGCAAGGAGTATTTCTATCCCGCACCGGATCAGGAAAACGTGCCCGTGAACTATCCGCCCAACGAAGTACCCAGTCCCATTCCCGCCCGTTCTGGGGAAGAACGTAGAAACGAGGGGAGACTTGCCGGCTACGCCATCACAGTACTGTTTGGCCCGCGCGTTGGAGTGACGGCGGCGACTGCCAAGCTGGTGGACGACAAGGGGCAAGAAGTAGACGGCTGGCTCTCTACTCCGGAGAAGCCCGCTATTGCCGGCTATCCGCAAACGTCGCTGTGTTTCTTGCCGAAGATGCCCCTGCGGCCAGGCACGCACTACACAGCGACGTTCCAGGCTGAGGTCGACGGCAAACCGTGGCGGCGAACGTGGAGTTTCACCACGCTCAAGGAGCCGGATCGCTATTCGGACGATCTGGAGGAGAAAATCCTGGCGCGAGTGAATGCCGTTCGCAAAGCGGCAGGCTTGTCGTTGGTTCGCCTCGATCCAGAGCTGACACACGGTTGTCAGTCACACGCGCACTACCTGGCCCGGAACCATCGCCGCCCGGAAGTCCAGGGCATGGGCATGCACCGGCAGAGCACCGAATTGCCCGGTGCCACGCCGGAAGGAGAGCGGGCGGCCAAGAAATCGGTCATTGCTGTCGTCCTCGATCCGCAAACGTGCATCGAGAATTGGATGGCGACGCTCTATCATCGCATTCCCATTCTGACGCCCGACCTGGAACGCATTGGCTTCGGCCATGCGCGCATCGAGGGGCAGAAGTGGGTATGCGTTCTGGATACCGGCAATGGGCGAGTGAGGAACGACCGTAACCGTTGATGCAGGAGGCGGTCTCATTACCGTGGTTTTTTGAGCCGCTGACGCACCAACTCCGGCAGATATTTCACCGGCAGCGTGCCGTGATCCAGCACGGCCTCGTGATAGCGGCCTAGCTGGAACTTCTCGCCCATTTCCCGCTGGATTTGCTGACGCAATCGATAGAACGCCATGCGGCCGACGAAGTACGTCGATAGCTGGCAGGAACTCTGCTTGGCCCGGATGATCTTGGCAACTGCTTCGCCTTCGGATTGAAATGCTCGCTGCGTTAGAAAGGCCAATGCTTCCTCATCGCTCATGTTGGTGCAGTGCATCTTGTGATCGAGAATGGCATTGGCGACGCTGCGCAGATACCACTTGAGCTGATTGAGCCGCAAGGCTGCATCGCCGTTGCCGTAGCCCTGATCGAGCATCATCTGCTCGGTGTAGACGGCCCAGCCCTCGGCGAAAACGCCGGAATACAGCACGCGGCGAATCAGCGACGGATGACGGTTGGAGTATTCCAGCTGAACGTAATGGCCCGGATACGCTTCGTGAATGGTGAGGATCTGAAGCATCCGGCGGTTGTACTCTTGCAACAGCGACTCGACGCGGTGCGCGTCCCAGCCGGAAGGCGGCGGACTGACGGCGTAATGGCTCGACGCTTTGTGGTCCAAGGGCGGCGCCGGATTGAGGTAGGCTACGGAATTACCGCGATGAAACTCCGGCATCTCGATCACCTTGCACTGGTCCGGCACCGGCAAACGCAAGATGTCGTTCTCGACGATAAAGCTCTTGATGCGATCGACGGTGGCGCGGGCGTCGCGGACGAGATCTTCGGGCTTGCCGTGCTCTTGATTGAGTCGATCCAGGACGAGATGGATGGTCTCGGTTCGGCCTTTGGCGTCGTCAGGCGGCAGCGGTTTGCCGGGATGCGTGCTGCTCCACAGCTGCCGGGCCATGATGTACATATCGCGCTCGACGCGGTCGAACTCCGTCTCGGCCTCCTTCAGCACCTCCTCTGCCGATAAGTTGGCGTCCAGTTCCAGATCGAGCTTGCGATAGAACTTGTCCTTGCCCAGCCGCCATTCGCCGGTCGCCTGCGGCAGCAGTTCTTCCAGGAATTTCAGGTAATCCTTGAGCAGCGGCAGTACTTGATCGGCAGCCGGCTTTAGCCTGCTCAGGCGAGGATTTTCACCGGCCAATTCGTAGATGCCATGTTCGTAAAAAGCGAGCGTGCCGCGCGTCTGGCGAATCGCCGTTTCCAGGATGACACGCGGCGGATGGCGCAGGTTTTCCTTGGCCGCGGCGATGATTCGGGGGAATTTTCCCATGCGGGCCACGCAGTTGCGGAGGTTCGTCGCTTTGGGCTGCGTTGATTGCGTCAATAAAAGATAAACGCTGTCGCTGAGGTAATCATTGTAAATGCGGGGATCGTTCTCGAAAGGCTGGGTGTTCTCGGCCAGCCACAGCGAAGTGGTGAGATGGTGCTTGAAGATCTCGTAATCGATCTGCCCGGAGCGCGGCAGCTGGGCATAATCGACTCGATGGGGCAGGTCGGCTAGGGTTTGACGATAATGATCGATCCATTCTTTCCGCGCCTTGGCGGAAATGTCGTCGAGCAGATGATCGAAGCGATGATCGCCCAGGCGCGTCGCTTCCAGAGGCCGGCGGCGAAAGGATTCCTCCAGATACGCCTTGAAAAAAGCGTTCAAGCGCTCCTCTGCGCTCTCGGCCGCCAGCAGCGGTGAACAGAAGACAGCGAAGATGAGCAGACCCAACGGCAGGCCGGCTAGAGCAAGCTTCATGACTATTGCTCCGAATGGAGATGTGAACTGTACTTCGTCCATTGTATCGCCTTAGGTCGCTGACAACAGCCTGTCTCAAAATCGAACCGGAGGACGCGGATTTTAATTCGTCCAAGCCTGAAGCGTAGGCGAAGACTCTTCGCTTACGCTTCAGGCTCGAATAAAGAATGCACAGATCTCGCTACACCAGCGTGATTTTGCCGCGCTGCCGATTGCGGCTGAGGCAGCAAAGCCATAAGTTGATTGTGGAACAGAGCGGCAACGGCATCGTCAAGGAGAACGCGCGGAGCTCAGAGAATGATTGGTCCTCTGTTGCTGGCTGTAAGCGACGGATCGCCGCAGAACCTGTCGATTTTCGATCCGGTCTCGCCGCCGGCTGAGTCGATCCACCATCTCTCCATTCTCGTCTTGGCCATCACGGCGGGCATTCTCTTGGTCGTCGAGAGCGTGTTGATCTACTCACTGCTGCGTTTCCGTCGCCGGGGTGCGCCTGGCACCAGTGAACCGCCGCAGGTCTACGGCAGCAAACCCATCGAGATTGCTTGGACGGCGGCGCCGGCCCTGATTGTCTTCGTTCTCACGTTGGTCATCGCTCGCACCGAATGGGAAGTGCGCATCGATCCCAACAACTTGCCGCCGGACCTCAAGGACAGTCAACCGTTGCGTGTTCGCGTTGTCGGCCATCAGTGGTGGTGGGAATTCCACTATGAAGGCTATGGCGATGAGAAACTCGATTTCACGACGGCCAACGAGCTGCACGTGCCAGTGAGCAATGGAATATATGCGCCGATCAAGCGGCGGCCGGTGTTTTTGACGCTGCTGTCGGAGGATGTCGCGCATAGTTTCTGGGTGCCGCGCTTAGCCGGCAAGACCGATCTCATTCCGGGACGGACCAACGATATGTGGTTCGAGGCCAAGCGAACGGGGTTGTTTGTCGGCCAGTGCGCCGAGTACTGCGGCACCCAGCACGCCAACATGCTCTTGCGCGTCTATGTCTATCCACCGAACGAGTTCGCGGACTGGCTGGCCAACCAGAAGAAAAATGCCAGAGAGAGCGACGATGCGGAAGTGCGCAAGGGCAAGGAAGTGTTCCTGTCGCAGTCGTGCATAAACTGCCATCGCGTGCGCGGCACGCCGGCGCGCGGCACGTTTGGCCCGGATCTGACGCATCTGATGAGCCGCGATACCTTGGCGGCCGGCATGATCCTCAACGATGGCGATGGAAAGAAGCTGCGCGAGTGGATCGCCGACCCACAGAGGATCAAGCCAGGGTGTCTGATGCCGGCGTTTGGTCTGAGCGAAAGCGATCTCGACCGCATTGTCCGTTATCTCCGCTCGTTGGAATAAGGAAAGCGTTTATGGCCATTGCCGAGCCAACACATAAAGCCTCCCCGACGTGGGAGGCCGTACTGCATGAATGGATCAGCAGTGTCGATCATAAAAAGATCGGCATTCTCTACATTCTCATGGCCATCGTTTTCCTGGTCGTCGCCGGCATCGAGGCGCTCTTGATGCGTTGGCAGTTGTTCGTCCCGCGTAACACCTTTCTGTCGCCGCAAGTCTTCAATCAGATGTTCACGATGCACGGCACCACAATGGTGTTCTTCGTGGGCATGCCCATTCTGATCGGGCTGGGGAATTATGTCGTACCGCTGCAAATCGGCACCCGCGACATGGCGTTTCCGCGCTTGAACGCCCTGGGTTTCTGGGTATCGCTGTTCGGCGGGCTGTTAGTGTATTTCAGTTTCCTCACCGGAAGCGCGCCGGATTTCGGCTGGTTCGCCTACGCGCCGTTGACGGAACGAACCTTCAGCCGCAGTCCTGCCGCCGACTTCTGGGCCTTGGGGCTGATCGTCAGCGGTATCGGCACCATCACGGCCGCTGTCAACTTCATCGCCACCATTCTCGGGATGCGCGCTCCCGGAATGACGTTGTGGAAGGTGCCTTTCTTCACCTGGACGATCCTTTGGATGGCGGTGCAAATTTTGTTGGCGATTCCGCCCCTGACCGCTGGGCTATTCATGGTGCTGTTCGACCGCCAGCTCGGCACGCACTTCTTCGACCCTCAGACCGGCGGCTCGGCGTATCTGTGGCAGCACATTTTCTGGTTTTTCGGACATCCGGAGGTTTATATTCTCATATTGCCGGGCTTCGGCATGATCGCCGAGGTGGTGCCCGTATTCTCGCGCAAGGTGCTGTTCGGCTATGAATTCATGGCCGCGGCCACCATGGCCATCGTCTTCATCAGCATGGGCGTTTGGGCGCACCACATGTTTTGCGTCGGCATGAATCGCAAGATGGATCTCTATTTCGCCGCCGCCAGCCTGCTCGTATCCATTCCGACGGGCATCAAGATTTTCAACTGGTTGGCCACGATGTACGGCGGCAAACTGTGGATGGCGTCGCCGATGTTGTTCGCCTGCGGCTTTTTGTCGATGTTCGTCATCGGCGGACTGACCGGCATCATGTTGGCGGCGGCGCCCTTCGATTTCCAGCTTTCGGATAGCTATTTCGTCGTCGGTCATTTCCATTGGGTGCTGATCGGCGGGACGATCTTCGCCACCTTCGCCGGCCTGCACTACTGGTATCCCAAGGCGACGGGCCGAATGCTCTCCGAGCGTGTGGCACGCTGGCAGTTCGGCCTGCTCTTTATCGGATTCATTTTGACGTTCGGCCCGATGCACATTGCCGGAATGCTCGGCATGCCGCGGCGTATCTTCACTTACGACGCCGACCGCGGTTGGGATCTGTGGAACCAGCTGGCCACCATCGGCGGACTGATCCAGGCGCCGAGTTATTTGCTGTTCGTGTACAACATCGTGGCATCTTTGTGGAAGGGCCAGTCGGCCGGGGACAATCCATGGGACGCTTGGACGCTGGAATGGTCCACGACTTCACCGCCGCCGACGTACAACTTCGAGGAGATCCCAACCGTCCACAGCCGCCGGCCGCTTTGGGACCTGCGCCATCCCGACGATCCCGATTGGCAGTACGAGTGATGGAGAGCATCGAGGTGATCGAACCGCGCATCGCTTCCGAAGCCGTCAAACCGCCAGTGATCACGCCCTATCGCGGCCCAAGTGCGCCGCAGTGGGGCATGATCGCGTTTCTGATCTCGGAAGCGGCATTTTTCAGTACCTTCGTCATGGTGTACATTGTGTTTATCGGCGCGGATGCCCGGCCGGGAGGACGGGGCGGCCCGACGCCCGCCGAAGTGCTGTCGCTGGAATTAGTAATTGGCACCACCATCTGTCTGCTCTCGAGCAGCGTGACCATCCATCTCGCCGCGAACGCGTTACGTCGAGGCGGCGAGACCGGCTTTCTTCTGTGGTGGGCGGTGAC
>Ga0070739_10008324_pt1 | contig 10669 bp, 13 predicted proteins | sample Coa_R1_7_FD_66445 | JGI IMG/M metagenome (GOLD analysis project Ga0070739, IMG submission 66445) | Surface soil microbial communities from Centralia Pennsylvania, which are recovering from an underground coalmine fire - Coalmine... | ecosystem: Environmental > Terrestrial > Soil > Unclassified ...
ACCCGGATGCGCCGATTATCCCGCCGCCGGGGTTGCCTGAACGGACCCTGGCCGTGCCCATTCTGATGTACCATCACGTCTCGAATGCGCCACCGCTCGCGCAGTCGCAGGTGGGGTTGACGGTCACCGCCGATGCGTTCGCGGCGCAATTGGATTACCTGGCGCGGCACGGCTATCACGCCATTCGCCTGCACGACCTATTCAATGCCCTCTATTACGGTCTGCCTTTGCCGCCGCACCCGGTCGTACTGACCTTCGACGACGGCTATCAGGATGCCTATACCGTTGCCTTTCCGTTGCTGCGCCGCCACGGTATGGTTGGCGAGTTCAACATCATCACCGGCTACCTGGGAGAGACTATCGGCGTGAATACGTACGTGACGTGGGCGCAGGTCTCGGCCATGGCCGCGGCGGGCATGGAGATGGAGTCGCACACGGTCGATCACCAGGACCTCGGCCTTGTCGACACGGACAAAGCCATCTATGAGTTGCGCTTCTCACGCTCGCTGCTGGCCTTTCACATCCACCGTGCCGTGCAGTTTCTAGCCTATCCCTCGGGCGAGCCATTTCGCTCGGGGACGGTGCAGGCGCAGGAGCGCATCCTGAACCTCCTGCCGCAGTATGGCTACGTCGGGGCCCTGCTCGATCAGAATGTTCCCTCCGTGCTTCAGGATGCCCGTAACCCGTTCGGCCTCCGCCGCGTGCGCGTTAGCCGCGACGAGCCCCTGGACTCGTTCGCCGCCTCGCTCGGTTCATAAACCCGGGAGCGAAGGCTTCGCATGCGAACGAGAGACGGGTAATGTGGTACAATCGCATGCGTATATGTGGCGCGATGGCGCTATCTTTGCACGTCTATTGAGATAGGGTTGGGCAATCCTGGAGGTTACCGCTTGGCAGTCAAGATCCGCCTGCGCCGCGTCGGCGCCAAGAAACAGCCGAGCTATCGCGTCGTCGTCGCCGATAGCCGTTCGCCGCGTGACGGCCGTTTCATCGAGATCATCGGCTTCTACAATCCGCGCACCGAGCCGACGACGATCAGGTTCGACGAGGACAAGGTGCGTAAATGGCTCAGCCACGGCGCTCAGCCGACCGATACGGTGGCTTCGCTGCTCTACCGCGCCGGCATCGTGGACATGCGGCGCGAGCGCTTCCGCGGTGGCTACAAGAAAGTCTTCTCCCGCGGCGCCGCGTCGGAGGGCGCACCGGCCGCCCCGCCGGCCAGCGCGTCGGAGCAGGGCACCACGGCCGCGGAGAGCGTGTCTGAGCCGGAAGCTTCCGCTGAAGAGTAGAGGGGGCGAGAGCGCCGATGCGTGATCTCATCGTCTACGTCGCGCAACAACTCGTCGCCCACCCCGACCAGGTGCGCGTCACCGAGATTGACGAGCGCACCTATACCGTCTATCAGCTCCAGGTGGCGCCGGAGGACGTCGGCAAAGTGATCGGTCGCGACGGCCGCATCGCCAACGCCCTGCGCGTGCTGATCAAGACAAGCGCGGCGCGCAACAACCGGCGCGCCATTTTGGAGATCGTCTGAGCCTGGTGGACCCGGCGCGCGACGACTGGCTGAACCTCGGCACGCTCACCGCCCCCTGGGGCGTGCGCGGCGAGATCAAGGTGCAGCTCGTCGCCGACCCCGAATTCGTCGGCCAGGTACGCCGCATCTATCTGGGCCAGCAGCGCCAGGCCCGCGATGTCAGCGGCTTCCATCGGCGGGGTCGTGCTTATACATTCAAGCTGCGAGGCGTTGAGAGCGCTAACGACGCGGAGCTGCTGCGCGGCCAGCAGATCTCCATCCCCCGCGCCGAGGCGCCCTCTTTGCCGGCCGGGGAGTATTTCTTTCAGGATATCGTCGGCCTGCGCGTCCTGACTACCGATGGCCGTGACCTGGGCCGCGTCGCCCAGATCCTCGCCACGGGCGCCAACGACGTGTACGTGGTGCGCGGCGATCTTGGCGAGATACTGGTTCCGGCGATCGCCAGCGTGGTCACAGAGATCGACATCACCGGCGGCATCATTCGCATCACGCCGATGCCCGGCCTGTTGCCCGACCCCGCATGATGCGCATCGACATCCTGACCCTCTTCCCCGGTATGTTCGACGGCCCGCTGGCGCACGGCGTGGTGGGGCGGGCCATCGGGCGCGGCCTGCTGGAGGTCTCTCCCCTCGACATCCGGCAGTTTGCTACCGACAGGCACCGCTCGGTCGACGACTATCCCTACGGCGGTGGGCCGGGAATGGTCATGATGCCGGGTCCGATCTTCGCCGCCGTGGAGTCGCTGGCGCTGCCCGAGGGGACGCCGGTCATCTTGATGAGCCCGCAAGGGCGGGTCTTCTCGCAGCAGGTGGCGCGCGATCTAGCCGCACAACCGCGATTGGTTCTGATCTGCGGCCACTACGAAGGCGTGGACGAGCGCGTGCGCGAGCACCTGGTAACCGACGAGATCTCGATCGGCGACTACGTGCTCAGCGGAGGCGAGATCCCGGCGATGGCGGTCACCGATGCGGTGGCACGGCTGCTGCCCGGCGCCATGGACGAGCAATCCGGCCTCGAAGAGTCGCATGCCTCCGGCCTGCTGGAGTACCCGCAGTATACGCGCCCCGCGTCCTTTCGCGGTTGGGAGGTGCCGCCGATTCTGCTCTCCGGCAACCACGGCGAGGTCGCCAAATGGCGGCGCCTGCAAGCGCTGCGCCGTACGTTCGAGCGCCGTCCCGAGCTACTGGACGGCGCGCCGCTCAGCGTGAAAGAGCGCGAGCTGGTGCGGCAATGGCAGGAGGGCAATTGATCCTGGCACAGCGCACGATCGGAGGGCCGGTCATGCAGTGGTGGCCTGGGACCGCCGGCATCCCTGCCGGCACGCTGGAACGGCGCCCCAGCATGGTATCATACTCGCAGACCCGGGTAACTGGGTCGGCTCTCTGCCGCGCGATGTGGCCCGTACGCCATGTCCCCTCCATACAACCCGGTGAAAGGCAGCATATGTCAGCAGCGACATCTCTCCGCGATCGGTGGCTGGTCGACGTACCGTGGCTGGCCGCGCACCTGGACGATCCCGATCTGCGTATCGTCGACATGCGTGGCTACGTGCGCACGGTCGATGTGGGAGACGGACGCCAGGCCGCCACGTACGTCGGTGCGCCCGACGAGTACGCCGAGCAGCACATTCCGGGCGCTATTTACCTGGATTGGACGCGCGACATCGTCGATCCCGACGATCCCGTGCCGGCGCAGGTTGCACCGCCCGAGCGCTTCGCCACTGAGTTGGGACGTCGCGGCATCGGAGACGAGCACCTGGTCGTAGCCTACGATGAGCATCCCACCGCCCAATTCGCGACCCGCCTCTGGTGGGCGTTGCGCTACTACGGCCACGATCGCGTCGCCGTTCTGGACGGCGGGCTCGCCGCGTGGCGGCGCGACGGGCGCCCGCTAACCTCCGCTGTGCCCGCTTTCCCGCCGGCCGTCTTCACGCCGCGCGTGCAGCCCGGCTGGCGCGCGACCGGCGAGGCGGTGCTGGCCGCCCTGGGCGATGCCTCGACCACGCTCGTCGATGCGCGCGATGAGGGGCAGTATAACGGCACGGTCTATCGCGGCGAGGGGCGGCCGGGACATATACCGGGGGCCATCAACCTGCCGCGAGAATTGCTCGTCGATCCGGCAACCGGCACGTTCCGTTCCGACGAAGAGCTGCGCGCCGTCTTCGCCCAGGCTGGTATCGATCCGGACAAGCGCGTCATCGCCTACTGCAACGGCGGGGTGGCCGCCACGACCGTCCTCTTTGGCCTGGCCCTGACCGGCCATCCCAGTCTAACCAACTACGACGGTTCGTGGAACGAGTGGGGCGTGCGCCCGGATTGGCCGGTGGAGGTTCCATGAAAATAGAGATCACCCTGGATTGCAGCGACCCCGAGCGCCTGGCGGAGTTCTGGGCCAGCGCCCTGGGCTACCGGCGCATCTTCGCGCATGATCCCTACGTGGGTCTGGACCCGGCCGATGGGAACGGCCCGCGCCTCTTGCTGCAGCGCGTGCCCGAGCCCAAGACTGTCAAGAACCGCATGCACATCGATATCCGGCGGGCCGACTTCGAGCAGGAAGCCGACCGGCTGGTAGCGCTGGGAGCCCGTCGCTTGACGCCCGGCGTCTTCACCGAGCCAGGCACCGACTCGCACTGGATCGTGATGGCCGACCCCGAGGGCAACGAGTTCTGCCTGGTCTCCGATCGTCCGGCGCAGTAGCGCCGCCTACGGCGGGAGATCGGCCAGGACGGCCCTTCCGACACCTGAAGGGGTCGCACTCACGATAACCACCGCATGTCCCTGGTAAACGGACGCTGCCACAATGTCACCATTGCCACCAGGGAGAACGGTCTGGCGGACTATTCCGCGCATAAAGTCGAACACGAAGAGCGTGGTTTGCGTGGCACCGGGTGATGCGTTTGCAGCGGCGATCACACCGTCGCCGGTGGAACTGTCGATGGCTACACCTTGAGTATTCAAGGTCGGAGAGACGGTCAGTTGTCTCAACAGATGGCCCGTGCGCAGATCGAGGGCCATGGCCAGGATCGGATAGCCCGAGGTGACAACCAGGGCACGTCCGCTGTTCTGGTCCATCGCAGTGTGCTGTGGGTACTGGTTGATCGGCACCGATGCCATCGTGCGCGCGGTAGCCGTGTCGAAGATGACCAGCGACACCAGGGCCGCAACCTGCCTGACGGCTAGCGCGTGCCCGCTGCGCTCGTCTACGGCGAGTGGCTGGGTGTCGGCACCCAGTGTGATCGAACGCAGCAGGCGTCCGTTTGTGCTGTCCAGGACGGCGATGCTGTCTTGCGACGGGTTAGAGTTGTCGTTCAGCAAGACGTGATGGCGCCGTTGGTCCAGGAGGAGAGAGGTCATTCCACCTGCGACCGTGACGGTATGTAGCTGCCGCCCGGTGCGTGCATCGAGGATGACGATGCTGCCGGCGCCGATGCTGTTGCCATTGCTAGTCAAGGTTCCCCGGTTGGCGATAAGCACGCGATCTGCCGAACCGTCTACCGCCATATTGTTGGGGCCCATGTCGACGCGGGTGGTGCTCAGCAGGCGTCCGCTGCGCGCATCCAGCATGCTCACGCTGCGGTCCGCGTAGTTAGCCACGAAGACATGCTGACGCTGTTCGTCGATAGCGATGGCGGACGGCGCCCAGCCGACGGCGGTCTTCTTCAACACCGCACCGGTCCTCACGTCCACCATATCCACCTCGCCGCGACTGACGATAGCGCCGTTAGCTGTATCCACTTTCCCCTGGCAGGAGACAAAGGCACGGCCCCGCGGCCAGTCCACGGCCAGCCCGACCGGATTCTGGCAGATAATCGCCGTGCGCACGCGTGGCGTCACCGCGGCCGAGTTAGCTAGAGCGCACGGCATCTCCAGCAGTATCGCCACCAGACAGATGTGCCCGCGCAGGTGGTTTATCGTGCGTCGCATCGCTGTGCTCCTCGATCTCTCATGTGCCGTCAGGTGCTCTCCGCCGGAACCAGGGCATACCACGACGCCGGCACTTTGTCGGTGGGAGGCGCTGTGTTGGGGTAAGCGTCGAACCGTCCGCTGCCATCAAAGCGATACGCCGGTACGAGGTAGAGCGTGCCGTCGTCCCGCGCGGTCAGAACGTAGGTGATGCTCCAGTTGTGCGCTATGCCCTGTCCGCTGCCATCGGGACGTACCGAAAGTTGCCGAGGAGCCACGGCGATGGGGGCCCGGCCATGGCGCACGGCATCCCAGGCCGAGGCAACACCTTGGGTATCGATGGTGCCGATGCTCAGGGCCGGCGGCCAGAGATCCGCCTCGACTGTTGCTATGGGCCAGGCAGAAGGCGTAGACGCGGTTGAGATAGAGGTCGTAGATCTCGCCGAACGCGGCACGATCAGTGCTCGCCCGGGCAACCAGCTCGGCCGTGGCCTCTTCCCGCATCTACCGCACCCCATATCCCTGATGGTTGTGTCCGGCGAATTGCCATCACGCCCCGTCAGGGATAACGCAGGGGGTGGCGCGCAGGTAACGTATTGGGAGGCAAGAGCCAATGCCCGGATCAGGCGACGGCGAAATCGGTGAATTGACGCTTGCGCGGGGAGTGGAAAGCAAGCACGATGTCGTCGCGCGGGATGCCCGCTTTAACCAGTAGGTTCGCCACCCCCTCCTCAGTGCCGTCCTGTTCGATCCAGATCTTGTTGTTATGAATGCGCAGGTGGATGATAGGCGCGAAAACGCGCCTATCCTGCTCCCAGCCCAGATACAGCAACTGGTACTGATCATGCTGGGTGTCGCAGATTTGGCAGACTTCGATCTCCGCATTTTTGGGACGATATCGTGCTTCTTGCTCGATAATACTAGTAATGATTGTGCGATATCGCGCTAGTTTCTCCACGCGAGAATCCTTTCCACGTCTATGGAGACGATAAGTAGATGTACTTGCTCATCGTCCACAAGGTACTCTGCCAGCGGTTCAGCGAAGACGGTCTGGGCGGTCTCCGCGTCAATTGCCAGATAAGGTACGCGCTCTGGATCGGCCCGGCGCAACACGCTGCGATACATGACATATTGCCCGACGGCGTCACGGAGGTCGGCAACGGCCGAAGCACCGACGAAACTCTTGACTTCGACGGCGATCTTTTTATCGCCTTGCTCGGCAGCGATGACCATGCGTTCAGCTTCGAGATCGATGAACACACGTTGCCGGCCGATCCAGATGACGTAGTTCTCGTCGGTAATCGTCCGGCCATCTCTGATAAGCGCAGCCTTCACTGCGGCATGGTAGATATCGCGCGCCGGCATCAGTACCTTTCTGTTTAGAGTATAGTGTGCGATAGCGTGTGAGCGCAGACATCGCATACACAATCAACGCCACTTTACGCGGAGGGGAAGAGAACGCATGTCAATGCAGCGACCGGAGGTCATCAGGCCGGGCGTCTTTAGTGTGGAGGCGGCGGCGGACCGCCGCCGTGCCATCTTCGATTACCACAACGAGGCGCTCCTGGCGCGGCATATACCGATAGACACGGTCTTCATCGGCGACTCCATCACCGAGATGTGGGCGCTCGACGCCTTCTTTCGCAGCGCCGGGGGCGGCATGATCGTGAATCGCGGTATCGGCGGGGACCGCACGCCGTTTGTGCGCCGGCGCTTCGAGGCCGACGTCCTGCAGTTGCGTCCGCGCCTGGTCGTCATTAAGATCGGCGTGAACAACGCCTGGGACCTGGATATCTGGTGGGATGAGACCCTGCGCCGCTCGCCCGAGGAGATCGAGGACGAGATTGTGTCCGATATCGAGGCCATGGTGCAGGCCGCGCGTGGCCGGGATATCACGGTGGCACTGTGCAGCATCCTGCCGACCGACGTGCCGTTCAACGGTAATACGGCGGTGCGTAATGCCCTCATCGTGCGCGCCAACGCCCGCCTGCGCGAGATCGCCGCGCGCGAAGGCGCCATCTACGTCGATTACCACGCGCATTTGGTGGACGCGGATGGCCAGACCCTACGCCCCGGCCTGGCCGACGACGGGCTGCACCCGCACGTGCTGGGCTACGAGATCATGGCCAACGTCCTGCTGCAGACGCTGGCCGCGGCCGGCGTGAACGCTCTGGCGCGTCGCGATTGAGGAGCGCCGTCTGGCTATCTTTGTGCTGGATCTACTGTAGGGGCGTATGCAATACGCCCCTACTTCCGAGATTGGACCGAATTCCGGTACACGCTCCTATGGTCAGTTTGACATTGCCGCACGGCGAAGCCTAGCATATCTTGACTGGATGGCAGCATAGTGAGAGGAGCATGTGCCTATGAAGGCTGTGATGACCGCCGAGCAACGGCTATTCTACGAAGCTAACGGCTACCTGCTGATCCGTGATGCGCTCTCGCCGGAGGAACTGGCGAGAGTCCGTGCTGCCGCCGATCGGGCCGAGCAGCAATGGCGCGAAGACCCCAGCCGGCTCGGCGAGCGCGGTGAGGCGCTGCAGTCCGTGCAGGCCATCATCGAGTATGATCCGATCTTCCTGGAGCTATTGGAGCACCCGAAGGTATTCCCGATCGTGCGCGAGATCATCGGCGACGACATCGCCATGGTCGACAATGACTACTATATCTCGCCGCCCGTGGCGCACCTGGCGCGCCACCATCACTGGCACTTCGACGAGGGCCTGCGCGGCGTCTATAGCCCGCGTTCGACCATGATGGTCAAGGTCTTCTATGCGCTCACCGATATCGACGAAGATGGCGGCGCTACCTCTTTCGTACCCGGCTCGCATCGCTTCCCCATAGACTTCAAGATGCCCGAGCCGACGCCCGAGGGCGAGATGCCCGGCAGCGTGCGCATGGCTGTCCCCGCCGGCTCAGCCTATCTCTTTAACGGCCGCATCTACCACGCCGCGTTGCCCAATCGCAGCCAGAAGACGCGCCGCGTCCTGATCTTCAACTACGGCCATATCTGGATGAAGCCCTGGCAGGGCTACGAGCCGTCGGCGCGCTTGCAGGCAGCGGCGACTACCCCGGTGCACAGGCAACTGCTGCACGCCGTCCCGGCCTACGGCTCCAGCTTGCAGGATTGAGGCGCCACGCGACATAACCCCTACCTCGGCGGGTACAGGCGGAAAGGAGCATGTCTATCCAAGATGCCGGGATTCCGTTGCAGTCATTGACTCTATGTGCGTAGTATGTCTCTCCACCCGAGAGGGAGGTCACGATGGAATATCCCGAAAATATGCGCGATGATCGGCTCGACGAGCCAGGGTTGGGACGCCTCAGCCGGCGCGGGATGCTGGGTCTGGGCGCGGCAGGACTGGCCGGGGCGGCCATGCCCCTGGATCACGCCCTGGCCACCTGGAACGCGCAACTGCCGAAGAGCTTGCAGGGGACGGTGACGTTCTGCGCCTACCTCTATGCCGCCACGCAGGGAGGTGCGGCCAAGGAGAATACGCCCGCGCGCATGTACAACAAGTACATGAAGATGCACCCCGGCGTCAAGATCGAGATGGTGCCCGAGCCCCCCGGCACACAGGACTGGACGGCCTGGTTCCTGACGCGCTCCATCGCCAACAAGGCGCCGGATCTGCTGCAGATCGGTACGATCTCCGGCCTGCCGTACGTGAGTAAGGGCTGGATGGCGCCTATCACCAAATATCTCTTCAAACCCAACCCCTACATCCCCGGCAACAAGCGCTGGATCGACAGCTTGCCCAAGGACTTCCTGAAGCCCTTCATCGGCCTGGACGGCCAGTATTACGGCATGGCCGCCGATACGTCGGCCATCTGGATCTACTACAATCCCGATCACCTCGAGAAGGTCGACATGAAAGCGCCCTCGACCTGGGCGGAGATGATGCAGGCCTGCGCCAAGCTGAAGTCGAAGGGCATCACCCCCTACACCCAGTCCGGCGGCAAGGGCTGGCCGATTTCCTGGTACTTCCTCTTCGCCGAGAGCTCGCTGTGGGCGCCGGAGTTCCCGCCGCAGACCTCGCTGGATATGCCCGGCTGGGTCAAGGCGGTCAAGAAGGGGCTGCTCAAGAAGACCGACGCCCGCACCAAAGAGGCCTGGCAGATCGTCAAGGCCTGGTATCCGTATTGGCAGCGCGGCGCCGCTACCGGCAATACCAAGGTGTACAACGACTTCGCCGACGGCAAAGTGACCTTCCTGGGCGAGGGTTCCTGGGAGATCGGGACGCTGCAAGGGCTGATCAAGAACCGCTTCAAGCTCTCGGCCCTGCCGCTGGGCATCCCGCCGATCACCAGGGAGACCAGCAAGTACGCCAACGGCTCGTTGCAAGACAGCGGCTGCGGCGCCCTCAACGGCATCGCCCTCTTCGTCACCAAGCACGCCAGGGACCATCTCGACCTCGTGGCCGACTTCCTGGCCTACTACAGCTCGCCGCAGGTGATGGGGCCGATGGCCTTCGAGGTGGGCGAGGTACCGATGGTGAAGGGGGTCGGCAAGCTACCACCGCTGATCCAGCAGGCCGCCGACGTGGCCGCCCAGCCGATGCTGCTCAGCATCCCCTACTACAGCGCCTCGGTCAAGCTGCAAACCCAGTACGACACCATGGCGCAGGGCTATCTGACGGGGGCCATCTCGCTGGACTCCGCGCTGAGCCAGCTCGATACGCTGCAACAGCAGACCGCGGACGACCTGGCCAAGCAGATGCATGTGTAGAATTGGAGCGCGGGTCTCTACAGTAGGAACCGGCGACTGAAGTCGCCTGGCAGGGACGGGTGTCCCCCCTGGGGAGGCAGTGTCAGGCCATAGGAAAGGGAAGGAGAAGATCTCGTCGTGGCGCGTGCCAGTTCGTCGCATACAGCGGCCGGAGCGGCGGCGCTGTCCAGAGGGGGCGCTGCCCGGCGCACCTTTGGGCAGCGCCTGCTGGCCGGCCGCCTGGCCTACCTCTTCGTCCTGCCGGCCCTGGCTGTGGTCTTGCTTTTCAGCTACTACCCGGCCCTCTCGGCCCTCTATCACGGCTTCACGCACTGGGACGGCACCTCGCCCGCCACCTGGGCGGGGCTGAGCAACTTCCAGAGCTTCGTCAACGACCCGCAATTCCCCACCGCCGTCGGCAATATCGTGCAGATGATGGCCTACTGGCTGGTGCTGGCCCTGACCGTGCCGCTCGTCGTCGCCCGCCTGATCCTGGGCATCAGGAGCCCACGCCTGCAATTCATC
>Ga0070739_10008326_pt1 | contig 10667 bp, 8 predicted proteins | sample Coa_R1_7_FD_66445 | JGI IMG/M metagenome (GOLD analysis project Ga0070739, IMG submission 66445) | Surface soil microbial communities from Centralia Pennsylvania, which are recovering from an underground coalmine fire - Coalmine... | ecosystem: Environmental > Terrestrial > Soil > Unclassified ...
GACCGGCACGAACGGCAAGACCTCCGCGACACGGATGGTCGCCGAGCTGCTCACCACGGTGGGCTTGTCGATCGGCGCGTACACCAGCCCGCACCTCGAGCGCATGAACGAGCGGATGACCTGGAACGGCCGTCCGGTCGAGGACGACGAGCTCGTCCCGATCCTCGACGTCCTCGCGACGATCGAGGCGACGATGACCGACGTCCCGACGTGGTTCGAGCTCGTGACGGCGGCGGCGCTGCGCTGGTTCGCGGACGTCGCCGTCGACGCTGCCGCGATCGAGGTCGGCGTGGGCGGCACGTGGGACGCGACGAACGTCGTCGACGGGCGCGTCGCGGTCGTCACCAACGTCGAGATCGACCACGTGCAGTATCTGGGGCCGACGCGCGCCGACATCGCGCGGGAGAAGGCCGGCATCGTGAAGCCGGGGGCGACGCTCGTCCTCGGCGAGCGCGATCCCGACCTGCGGCCGCTGTTCGTCGACCGCAGCCCCGGCGACGTGTGGCTGCGTGACGTCGACTTCGGCATCCGGTCGGAGCGACTCGCGCACGGCGGCCGGCTGCTCGACCTGTTCACGCGCGGCGGGGAGCACCGCGACGTGCTCCTCCCGCTGCACGGCGCGTACCAGGCCGAGAACGCGGCGATCGCGCTGGCGGCCGCGGAGGCGTTCCTCGACGCGCCGCTGCCGCCTGACATCGTGCGCGAGGCGTTCCTCAACGTGCGGTCACCGGGCCGGCTCGAGGTCGTCGCGCACCAGCCGCTCGTGCTGCTCGACGGCGCGCACAACGTGGCCGGCGCGCACGCGCTGCACGCCGCGCTCGCCGAGGAGTTCCCGCCCGGGCCGCGCACGCTCGTCGTCGGGCTGCTGCGCGAGAAGGAGCCGCACGAGATGCTCGACGCGCTCGGCGTCGCCGACGCGTCGCGTGTCGTGTGCTGCAGCCCCGCGAACCCGCGCGCGCTCGACGCCGATGCCGTCGCGGCCGCGGCCGTCGAGCTCGGTGTGCCGATCGACCGGGTGGACGTCGTCGACGACGTCGCCGCCGCGGTCGCGTACGCGCGCGACGTGACACCACCCGACGCGCAAGTCGTGGTGGCCGGCACGCTCTACGTCGTCGGCGCGGCGCGGCACGCGCTCGTCGACCACCCCTGACCGCCCGGTTGGTACACAAGTCGCGGTCAGGGGCGCGAGTTGTGTACCAACGCGGCATGGCCGGTAGCGTCCGCCGGTCATGAGCGACCGGACCCTCGTCATCTGCAAGCCGGACGCCGTCGAGCGCGGGCTCGTCGGCGAGATCGTGGGACGGCTGGAGCGCAAGGGGCTGAAGCTCGTCGCCACCGACCTGCGCACGATCGACTCGCGGACTGCCGCCCGTCACTATGCGGAGCACGAGGGCAAGCCGTTCTACGACGATCTCGTGACGTTCATCACGCGCGGCCCGGCGCTGCTCCTGGTCGTGGAGGGTCCCGACGCGTTCAAGGTGGTGCGGACGCTGATGGGCGCGACGAACCCGCGCGAGGCGGCGCCGGGTACGATCCGCGGTGACCTGGCGATCGAGCTGACCGAGAACCTCGTCCACGGATCGGACTCGCCCGAGTCGGCCGTGCGCGAGATCTCGATCTTCTTCCCGGACCTCGTCTGACGCGCGCGTCACGGGCCCGGGGACGGCTGGACCACCGGGTGCCCAACTCTTAGCCTGGTGTGTTCCGCCGACGCCTCGTCGGCTCGACGCGGTCCGCTCGCGTCGAGCCTCGCCCCGGGAGGCCTGTGCCGTGTCCGAACCCTGGTACTCCTCGATCGTGGGCCGCGACATGGCCGTGGATCTCGGCACCGCGAACACGCTCGTCTACGTGCGCGGCAAGGGCATCGTCCTCGACGAGCCGTCCGTCGTCGCGATCAACGTGAAGGACGGGCGCCCGCTCGCGGTCGGGCTCGAGGCGAAGCGCATGATCGGGCGCACGCCCGGTCACATCCAGGCGATCCGTCCGCTGAAGGACGGCGTCATCGCGGACTTCGACATCTGCGAGAAGATGCTGCGCTACTTCATCCAGCGTGTGCACCAGCGGCGCTGGGCGAAGCCGCGCATGGTGATCTGCGTGCCGTCGGGGATCACCGGCGTCGAGCAGCGCGCTGTGCAGGAAGCCGCGGAGTACGCAGGCGCGCGCAAGCCGGCCTTCATCATCGAGGAGCCGATGGCCGCCGCGATCGGCGCGGGGCTTCCCGTGCACGAGCCGACCGGCAACATGGTCGTCGACATCGGCGGCGGCACGACCGAGGTCGCGGTGATCTCGCTCGGTGGCATCGTCGCGAGCGAGTCCATCCGCATCGGCGGTGACGAGCTCGACGAGGCGATCATCAACTTCGTGAAGAAGGAGTACTCGCTCGCGCTCGGCGAACGCACCGCCGAGGAGATCAAGATGGCGCTCGCGAGCGCGTACCCGCTCGAAGAGGAGCTGTACGCGGAGATCCGCGGACGTGATCTCGTCACGGGCCTGCCGAAGACGATCGTCGTCTCGACACAGGAGATCCGCGAATCGATCGAGGAGCCCGTGTCCGCGATCGTCGACGCCGTGAAGGTCACCCTCGACAAGACGCCGCCGGAGCTCGCGGCGGACATCATGGAGAAGGGGATCGTCATCACCGGCGGGGGCGCGTTGCTCCACGGGCTCGACAACCGGCTCGCGTCCGAGACGGGCATGCCGATCCGTGTGGCGAACAACCCGCTCACGTCGGTCGTCGTCGGCTCGGGGCAGTGCCTCGAGGAGTTCGACGCCCTCAAGCAGGTCCTCATCTCGTCGCAGAACAACTGATCCAGGAAGCACAGCTCGCTTTGGTGGTCTATCGGCGGAGCGCGCGACGTCGTTACGTGGTGATCCTGCTGATCATCACGTCCGTCACGCTCATCACGCTCGACGAGCGCGGGAGCGGGAGCGGCGTCTTCGGGTCGATCCGGTCGGGCGCGCACGACGTCGTGGCCCCGCTCCAGCGCGGCGCACAGGACGTCGTCCGTCCGGTGACGGACTGGTTCGACGGCCTCACGAGCCGCGGCTCGCTCGCGAGCGACAACCGCAAGCTCCGTCACGAGGTGGAGTCGCTGCACAACCAGATCGCGCGTGCGCGTGCGCTCGAGCAGCAGAACGCCGACCTCCGCCGTCAACTCGGTCTGCCGTTCGTCGGCGACATCAAGACGATCGCCGCGCAGGTCATCAGCGGTGCGACCGGGAACTTCGACACGACCGTGCAAATCGACGCCGGGTCCGCGCACGGCGTGCAGAAGGGGATGCCGGTCGTGTCCGACGCCGGGCTGGTCGGCCGCGTCGTCGAGGTGTCGCGCACCAGCGCGACCGTCATGCTGATCACCGACCCGTCGTCGAACGTCGCGGTCCGCCTGCCGAAGAGCCAGGCGACCGGTGTCGCGAGCGGCCACGCGGGCACCAACCTCTTGTCGGTGAGCTTCGTCAGCCCGGACAAGGACGTCCGCAAGGGCGACACCGTGTTCACGGCCGGTCAGCAGAACGGCCTGTTTCCCGCCGACCTGCCGATCGGAACCGTCACCAGCGCGACGAAGACGACGGGCGCGCTGCAGTACGACATCGAGGTCCGGCCGGCCGTCGACCTGACCCGGCTCGAGTTCGTGCAGGTGCTGCGCTGGACCGGGCCGGGGAGCGCGGGGTGATCAGGCGGCTGCGGCTCGCGCTGCTCGTCGCGCTCGCGGTCCTTCTCCAGGTGGCGCTGTTCCCGCACCTCCGGCTGGCGGGCGCGGTGCCCGACGTCGGGCTCGTGCTCGTCGGCGTCGTCGCCGCGCTCGAGGGCCCCGAGACGGGCGCCATCCTCGGGTTCTTCACGGGCCTGTGCGTCGACCTGTTCCTCGAGACGCCGCTCGGGCTGTCGGCGCTCGCGTTCGCGCTGACGGGCGCGGCGATCGGCGTCGCGCAGGCCGGGCTGCTGCGACCGGGCCGGTGGCTCGGGCCGCTCCTCGGTGCCCTCGCGGGCGCGCTCGGCAACCTGCTGTTCGTCGGCGTCGGCATCCTCATCGGGCAGGACCAGCTGCGGTCCGCGCACGCCATGCAGATGGTCGGGCTCGCGGTGCTCTACGACGCGATCCTCGGCCCGTTCCTCTTCCCGCTCGCGACGTGGGCGACGCGCGAGAGCCCGACGTCTGTGAGCGGCGTGACCCGGTCAGGATGGTCCGCATGAGCGAGGGGCCGGCGTGACCGACGGGAGCCGCGTCCGTCTCGGCATCGTCGCGGTGGTCGTCGTCGCGCTCTTCAGCGCGCTCTTCACGCGGCTCTGGTTCCTCCAGGTCGTGCAGACGAGCGACGTCGCCGCGGCCGTGCAGACGAACTCGGTGCGCACGGTCGTGCTGCCCGCGCCGCGCGGCCGGATCCTGGACCGCAACGGCGTGGTGCTCGCGGACAACGACGTCGTGAACGCGATCACGGTTCGGCGCAACATCACGCCCGCGCAGCGCACGCTCGTGGTCGGCCGGCTCGCGGAGGTGCTGCAGACGCCCGCGGCGACGATCGAGAAGCGGCTCGACGACCCGCGCGTGTCGCCCTACACGCCCGTGCCGGTCGCCACGAATGTCCCCTTCGACCAGCTCGCGTACGTGAAGGAGCACCAGCACGACTTCCCTGGTGTCGACGCCGTGCCGCTCGCGGTGCGCCGCTACAAGCCGATCGCGGCGCAGCTGCTCGGCTACGTCGGCGAGATCAACGGCGACGAGCTGAAGGCGCACAAGGGTCAGGGCTACACGCTCGGCGACACGATCGGGAAGTCCGGTGTCGAACAGGCGTTCGAGCCGTACCTGCGCGGCACGCCGGGCTACGAGAAGCTCGAGGTGGACAACCGCGGCCGCGTGCAACGGGTCATCGCGCACAAGGACCCGGTGCCCGGCGACGACGTGTGGCTGACCATCGACGCGAACGTGCAGGCGCTCGCGGAGGAGTCGCTCAACCAGGCGATGGTCGCGGACCGCGCGTTCCAGGACCCCGCGTTCAAGACCCAGGGGTTCAGGACGTTCGCGGCCCCGGCGGGCTCGTTCGTCATGCTCGACGCGACGAACGGCTCCGTCGTCGCGATGGCGTCACTGCCGACGTACGACCCGAACGCGTTCGTCAACGGCATCCCGACCGCGACGTGGCAGTGGCTGAACGACCCGGCGAACCACTACCCGCTGACCAACCGCGCGATCCAGGGCCTGTACGCACCCGGCTCGACGTTCAAGCCGATCACCGCGACCGCGATGCTGCAGGACGGCTTCCGTTCGCCCGACACGCCGTTCGACGACACCGGGTCGTTGAAGCTCCCGGACCGCACGTTCTTCAACGACCAGCACGCGCGCTACGGCACCGTCACGCTGCCGCGCGCGCTGACCGTGTCGAGCGACGTGTACTTCTACACCGTCGGGCTGCACTTCTGGCAGCTGTTCCACGCGGGCAGTCCCGAGGGCAGCGTCCTACAGCAGGTGGCGCGCGCGTATGGGTTCGGGTCGCCGACCGGCGTCGCACTGGGCGGGGAAGCGAGGGGTCGTGTCCCGGACGCGGCGTGGAAGAAGGCGTTCAACGCGAGCAACCCCGACCCGGTCTCGAAGGCGCAGAACTCGGTGTGGAACCCGGGTGACGACATCCTGCTCGCCGTCGGGCAGGGCGACCTGCTCGTCACGCCGCTCCAGCTCGCGTCGGCGTACGCCACCGTCGCGGACAACGGGACGCGCTTCGTGCCGCAGGTCGTCGCGAAGGTGACGGACCCGCAGGGCCACGTCGTGAAGACGTTCGCGCCGGAGCAGAAGCAGCCGGTCGCGCTCCCGCCCGGCGCGCACGACGCGATCATGCAGGGGCTCACGGGCGTCGTGAGCGACCCGAAGGGCACCGCGTACAGCGCGTTCCAGGGGTTCCCGCTCGCGCAGTACCCCGTCGCCGGCAAGACCGGGACCGCGCAGGTCAACGGGAAGTCGACGACGTCCGTGTTCGCCGCGATCACACTGCCCGACACGCCGCAGTTCGTCGCGGTCTCGTTCGTCGAGGAGGCCGGCTACGGCGCCGCGGTGTCGGCTCCGATCGTGCGGCGCGTGCTCGACGGCGTCTACCACACCGCCCCGCAACCGCTTCCGCCGGTCCAGGTCATCCCGCCGGCCAACACCGCGAGCGGGAACTGACGATGGCGACGATCACGCGCGCGCCGCGTCGCAGCCCCGCCGTCCTCACCGACCGCAAGGCGCGACTGCTCTCGACGCCGTTCCGGCACGTCGACCTGTTCCTGCTCGGCTCGGTGCTCGCGGTCTCGGTGCTCGGCGTGCTGATGATCTACTCGTCCACGCAGCCACAGCTCGCGGACGCGCACCTCGACCAGCTGTACTACGTCAAGCGTCAGGTCGTGTCGATCCTGATCGGCCTCGTGCTGATGCTCGGCGTGATGGCGATCGACTACCGCAAGCTGCGCGACACGTCCGTGCTGCTGTACGGCGCGACGGTGTTCGCGCTGCTCGCGGTGCTGTCGCCGCTCGGCACCGCGACGAAGGGCGCGCAGGCCCGTTTCCCGCTCGCCGGCGGGTTCGAGCTCCAGCCGTCGGAGTTCGCGAAGTTCGCGCTGATCGTCGCGCTCGCCGGGTACCTCCACCACTACCGCGGGCAGCTCGACGCGTGGCGTGTGGCGGTGACCGTCGTGCTCGCGGTCGTGCCCATCGGGCTGATCCTGTTGCAACCGGACCTCGGCACCGACCTCGTGCTCGTGGTCATCATCCTCGGGCTGTTGACCGTCGCGGGCGTCAAGGCGCGCCACCTGCTCGTGCTGCTGCTGCTCGCCGCGACGGCGGTGGGCGCGGTCGTGCAGCTCGGGATCCTGAAGCGCTACCAGGTCGACCGCCTGACGAGCTTCCTGCACCAGGGGAAGAACGTGCAGGGTGCGACCTACAACGTCAACCAGTCGAAGATCGCGATCAGCAACGGTCACCTGACGGGCAAGGGGTTCCACCGCGGGACGCAGACCCGGCTCGGGTTCGTCCCCGAGCAGCACACCGACTTCATCTTCACGGTCGTCGGCGAGGAGCTCGGGTTCGCCGGTGCCGCGACGCTGCTCGCGCTGTTCGGCCTCATGGTCTGGCGGACGTGGCGATCAGCCATGCTCGCGGGCGACTTCTTCGGCACGCTCGTGTGCGTGGGCGTCACCGCGATGCTGACGTTCCAGATCTTCGAGAACGTCGGGATGACGATGGGCATCATGCCGGTCACGGGCATCCCGCTGCCGTTCATGAGCTACGGCGGCTCGGCGGTGATGGCCTACTTCCTGTGCATCGGCCTCGTCCTCAACGTCCACATGCGCCGCTTCACCTGACACCCGCGCCACCCCCACGCCCCGTTGGGACGGTTTCTCGGCATATGGCCGACTTTCTGTCCCAACGCAGCGGGGTGGGGGGCCGCCGGTACACTGGCCGGTGATGCCCAGCCTCTGGCCGCGGATCGAACCGCTCCTGGCCGGGGTCGACAAGCCCGCTCGCTACATCGGGATGGAGCGGGGGAGCGTGCAGCCGGTCCACCGGGCCGGGCTCGTCTCGTGGCTCCTCGTCTACCCCGACACCTACGAGATCGGGCTGCCCAACCAGGGGCTCCAGATCCTCTACGAGATCCTCAACGAGCGTGACGACGCGGTCGCGGAGCGGTCGTACGCCCCGTGGAGCGACCTCGAGGCGGAGCTGCGGGCCGCGGGCGTCCCGCTGTTCTCGGTCGACACGCACCGCGATGCCGGCGAGTTCGACGTCCTCGCGTTCAACGTCTCGGCCGAGCTCGTCTGCACGAACGTGCTCAACCTGATTGACCTGGCCGGCGTGCCGGTTCGCGCCGAGCGGCGAGGTCCCGAGCACCCGGTCGTCGTGGCGGGCGGGCACTGCACGTTCAACCCGGAGCCGTTCGCGGACTTCGTCGACGCGTTCGTCATCGGCGACGGCGAGGAGGTCGTCGGCGAGATCACCGAGATCGTCGGCGAGTGGAAGCGCGCCGGCCGCACGACGCGCGAAGGGGTGCTGCGCGAGCTGGCGACGATCCCGGGCGTCTACGTCCCGTCGATGTACGACGTCGAGTACGACGGTCCGTTCCTCGCCGAGGTCCGCCCGCGCTTCCCCGACGTGCCCGAGCGCGTCGACAAGCGCACGATCGCGGATCTCGGCGAGTGGCCGTATCCGAAGAACCAGCTCGTCCCGCTGATCGAGGTCGTGCACGACCGGTTGAACGTCGAGGTGTTCCGCGGCTGCACGCGCGGCTGCCGGTTCTGCCAGGCGGGGATGATCACGCGTCCTGTGCGCGAGCGTCCCGCCGACCAGGTGCGCACGATGGTTCGCGACGGGCTCGCACGCACCGGGTACGACGAGCTCGCGCTCACGTCGCTGTCGAGCGCGGACTTCTCGGGCATCGACGGCGTCGTCGCCGACCTCGTGAACGACCAGGCCGGGTGCGGCAACGTCAGCGTCTCGCTGCCGTCGTTGCGGGTCGACGCGTTCACGGTCGGCATCGCGAGCGAGATCCAGAAGGTGCGGCGCACCGGGCTCACGTTCGCGCCCGAGGCCGGCACGTGGCGCATGCGTCAGGTCATCAACAAGCTCGTGCGCGAGGAGGACCTGTACGCCGCGGTCGACGCCGCGTACTCACAGGGGTGGCGGCGCGTGAAGCTCTACTTCCTCGTGGGGCTCCCGACCGAGATGGACGACGACACGCTCGGCATCGCGCACCTCGCGCGCAACGTCGTCGAGATCGGACGGCGGCACACGAAGCAGGCGAGCGCGACCGCGTCCGTCGGCGGGTTCGTGCCGAAGGCGCACACGCCGTTCCAGTGGTTCGGGCAGAACGGGGTCGACGAGCTCGGTCGCAAGATCGGGTTGCTGCGTGACGAGCTCAGGGGCTCGCGCGCGCAGGTGCGATGGCACGACCCCGAGGCGACGTTCGCCGAGGGGATCGTCAGCCGCGGCGACCGCCGCATCGGCGCGGTCATCGAGCGCGTCTGGCGCGCGGGCGGCACGTTCCAGGAGTGGAGCGAGCACTTCGACCTCGGTCGCTGGCTCGACGCCATGGCCGCCGAGGGGCTCGACCCCGACTGGTACGTGACTCGGCACCGCACCGAGGACGAGGTGCTCCCGTGGGACCACATCTCGGCCGGGCTGCACCGCGACTTCCTGTGGCAGGAATGGCAGGACGCGCTCCGCGCGCACGGCCTGCCCGACTGCCGGTGGACCCCGTGCTACGACTGCGGCGTCTGCACCGACTACGCGCTCGAGCACGTCGTCGCCTCGCCGGTCCCGCCGGCGGGCGGCAGCCAGGGGACCGGTCAGGACCTCACCACCGGCGGTGAGGTCCCGGTCCGGATCCTCGCCAAGCCGCCGGAGCGTGCCGGTGCGCGGTGACGCCGGCTTCCCCGTGCGGCTCCGGTTCGCGAAGCGGGGCAAGGTCCGCTTCGTCTCGCACCGCGACGTCGCGCGTGCGTTCGAGCGGGCGTTCCGCGTGGAGCGCCTCCCGCTCGCGTTCACCCAGGGGTTCTCGCCCCGCCCGAAGGTGAGCTTCGGCCTCGCGCTCTCGGTCGGTCACGAGAGCGAGGCCGAGTACCTCGACGTCGAGCTGGCCGAGGAGCTCGACGTGTCCGCGCTGCCGGCCTCGCTGTCGGCCGCGCTCCCCGAAGGGATCGACGTCACCGGAGCTGCCGCGCTGGTCGATCGCGCGGTCGCGCTCCAGGAGTCGGTCACCGCGGTCGAATACGACGTGAGTGTCGCATCGACCACCGGGACCCCCACGACCACCGACGACGTGCGCCGGGCCGTCGGCGCCGCGCTCGCGAGCGACACGCTCGCAGCCCGGCGACGGCGGAAGGGGCGTGAGGTCGTCGAGGACGTACGGGGTCTCGTGCGCTCGGCGGACGTCCTCGGGACGTCCGAGCACGGCGTGCTCCTGCACCTCGAGCTCGCCACCCGACCGAGCAGCGTCCGGCCCGGGGAGGTCGTCGCCGCAGTGGGCGACCTCACCGACGTCCGGGTGCTGCGCACCAGGCAATGGATCGAGCGCGACGGCGCGCGGCACGAGCCGCTCGAAGCCGATTCGCGCCCGTGCGCGGCGAACGCGCGCGCGTCATGAGAGAAGGACCCGATGTCGGACGACGTGCAGGAGGCCGGTCCGGACTCCGCCGAGCGCGATGGCGCGGTGCGCGACGCACCGCAGCGATCGCAGACCCAACGCTCACGGACCGAGGAGAACGCGGCTGACGCGACGATCGGGACCGACGAGGGGAGCGCGGCCGACGTCCAGCGCCTGACCCCGAGCGCCAACGGCGACAGTCCCGCGACGGGTGGCGAGGGCGGCGGCTCGGCGGAGTCGCCCGCGCGCAAGCGCCGCCGCCGTGGCTCGCGCGGTGGTCGCAACCGTCGCAAGCCTGCGACGTCGCCGGCGACGCGCGGCGACGACTCGCACGATGCCGCGGCCGATCGTGGGCTGACCACCGAGGACGTCGCAGCCGACGCGCTCGAGGACGCCGGTCTGCGCCGCCCACCCGAGGGTGAGGTCCCGCACGACACCGCGCGCGGCGGTCCCGCCGCGACGGCCTCGCGACCCAAGATCGGTGACACGCGTCCGGCACCGCCCTCCGCACCCAAGCCCGCGCGACAGCAGGGCAGCGCGGACCGTGTGGATGCCGAGCG
>Ga0070739_10008327_pt1 | contig 10665 bp, 13 predicted proteins | sample Coa_R1_7_FD_66445 | JGI IMG/M metagenome (GOLD analysis project Ga0070739, IMG submission 66445) | Surface soil microbial communities from Centralia Pennsylvania, which are recovering from an underground coalmine fire - Coalmine... | ecosystem: Environmental > Terrestrial > Soil > Unclassified ...
AGCCAAATGCGCCCTCGGGCGGCAAGCTGTCGCACATCGAATTGGGCGAGTTTCTGCGGCGGGGTGATGGACCGGAACAGCAGGCGTTATTGCGATTGATCGGTACGCTGGTGGACGTGCCGCCGTTCGCATAGGAGCCTCATTCGTTCGGCTGCTATAATTGAGATTTCGACTGAAAGCGCCAAAGATCGAGCGAGTATGTTGCTCAACATGCCTGCTAAGGCATGAAAAGGGGCCTATAGTATTTCAACCGCCGCCCGGGGCACGCGCTATGACATTATCGCGCCGCAGCTTTATGCAGCTGATCGCAATCGCAAATCCTCTTGTGCTTCTTCCCCGCTCAGCGAGCGCACTCGATTATCCGACCAGGCCCGTGCATATTGTCGTTGGCTTGGCCGCGGGCGGGCCGAACGACATCAGTGCTCGTCTCATCGCCGATCGGCTGTCAAAACATCTTGGTCAATCGTTCATTGTTGAGAACCGGCCGGGCGCGGCCAGCAATCTCGCGACGGAATACGTCGTAAATTCACCCGCCGATGGCTACACGCTTCTTCTTGTCCCCACTCCAGCCGCCATCAATGCAAGCCTCTACACACATTTGCCGTTCAATTTGCTGCGCGACATCGCCCCGATTGCGGGCTTATTGCGGGGCGCCCGAGGTTTTGGTGATGAATCCTCAAGTGCCAGCCAAAACAGTGCCCGAGTTCATCGCTTACGCCAAAGCCAATCCTGGCAAGATTAACATGGCGACCGCGGGCAATGGCAGCGTTCCGCATATCGCCGGCGAGATGTTCAAGTCCATGACGGGCCTCGATCTGCTGACGATTGGGTATCGGGGCGGCGGACCCGCGTTGATCGATCTGTTGGCGGGCCGAGTGCAAGTCATGTTTGAACCCACGCTCTCAACGCTTCCGTACATTCGCAGCGGAAAACTCCGCGCCCTAGCGGTCACCTCAGCGAATCGCCTGCCGGGATTGCCTGACCTGCCGGCGCTGGCCGATTTTGTGCCCGGCTATGAAGCGACATCATGGTTCGGACTAGGCGCTCCCAAGAATACGCCGATTGAAATCATCGACAAGCTGAACGGCGAAGTCAGTGCGGCTCTCGCAGATCGAGCCATAGAGCAGCGCCTCGCCGAACTCGGCGGCGTTCCCATGCCGCTGAAACCCGCCGAATTTGGTAAGCTCATCGCCGACGAAACAGAGAAGTGGCACAATGTTATCCGGACTGCGCATATCAACTTGGACTGAGAATAGCCGGCGCGAGCATCGGATATTGAGAAAATTGCTAAACTATGCTTACTTCGTTGCTCGAAAGCGGAGGTAGCATGAACAGGAAATTGGCATTTGCTTCACTGGGTCTCATCGCTGCGGTTTTCGTATTCCGCCCCGCTGCCGCCGAAGCCGCAGAAGTTCGGCTGCTATGTGCCGTTGCGATGAAATCAGCAGTGAGCGAGCTCGCGTCCTCGTTCGAACATGCGACTGGCAACAAGGCAGAGGTCACGTACGGAACAGCCGGCGTGCTGCGGGACAAGATTCGGAATGGCGAGGCATTCGACGTCGCACTGTTGCCAACTCCCTACATAGATCCGCTCGTAGCAGAGGGTGTGATCGAGACGGGCAGCGTTGTTGTATTAGCCCGATCGCTCGTGTCCGTCGGTGTGCGTGCCGGCTCACCGAAACCGGATATCAGCACAGTTCGGGCATTCAAGCAGGCGTTGTTATCCGCAAAATCGATCACCTACGCCGATCCCGCGAAAGGCGGCGGAAGCGGAATTCAGGCGGAGAAGGTCATCGAGGCGCTCGGGATCGCCGAAGAAATGAAGCCAAAGACGAAACTTGTTCCGGGACCTGAATCGGTCGACTTGGTGGCCAACGGAGAGGCCGAAATGGCGCTCGTGAACACCCCTGTGATCGTGGCAAAAAAAGGAGTTGAGCTGGTGGGGCCAATACCATCCGAGTTGTACGACACCAAGAACTTCGCCTTCAAAATTGGTATTGCGGCGATGACAAAGCAGCCCGTGGCGGCGAAAGCACTAATCCAATATCTCTCTGCCCCAAACGCCTCGAGAGTATTCAAAGCGCACGGGGTGGAGCCGGGCCCCGGATAAGCCGGTTGGTGGTGACCTGTCCGCTAGGCGACTCGGAGGATATTGACCAGACTCGGCTTGGGTCAAACGCGTCGGTGACATCAGTGCCGCCCGGACACATTGCTGTACTGCGAAAGTGGGAAAGGTCCGCCGGGATTTGCGACCGGACGGGCGGCCGCCCAATCGGGGTCTCGTGTGGAGGAAGTAATGGAAACGAAAATCAGCGAAATCGCCGATGGCATCTATCGGCTGTCGACCTATGTGCCTGAAATCGCCCCGCCCGCCGGCTTCACCTTCAATCAGTTTCTGGTGCTCGGCGATAAGCCGCTGATGTTCCACGCCGGCCTGCGCAAGATGTTTCCGCTCAACCGGGAGGCTCTTAGCCGCATTATTCCACCCGAAAGCCTGCGCTGGATCGCCTTCGGACATTTCGAGGCCGACGAGTGCGGAGCGATGAATGAATGGCTGGCGATCGCGCCGCAGGCGAAACCTGCGCACGGTCACACGGGCTGCATGGTATCGCTGAATGATTTCGCCGACCGGGCCCCTTGTGCTGAGCGACGGCGAGATCATCGATCTCGGCGGCGGCAAGCGCGTCCGGTTCATCGACACGCCGCATACTCCGCACGGCTGGGACGCCGGCGTTTTATATGAGGAGTCGACGCGCACCCTTCTGTGTGGTGACCTGTTCAGCCAGCTTGGTAACGACCGTGCAGTGACTGAGGGCGATATCGTGGGGCCGGCAGTCGCCGCGGAAGACATCTTCAAATACTCCTGCCTCAACCCCGCTATGGGTAAGACAATCCGCGGCCTCTCCAAACTTGCGCCGCGGACTCTGGCGTTAATGCATGGTCCTACTTTCACGGGTGACGGCGCGGCCGCTCTTTGTGCTTTGGCGGGTGATTACGATCGTCGCGTTTCCAATCAGGTAGCGGAGCTCGTTCGGAGCGCCGCGTAATTGGCTTTGCTAGCCTCGCGAGCTTGCGCTTCTTCAGGCGGTTCCCAAATCGGGTCTCTCCTACGACGTGAAATGAGCGATGAATAACTTGGATAGCCTGATTCTTATCAGTGACCGAGCGATGGAAAAAAGTCGCCAAAATTATTGCTGTGGTTCCGGATCGGGTAGCGATACGGCAAGTTTGAATGCGATCGCTGCCCGTATTTGTGCAGTGGTTGATGAGGGCAAGCTCGAGGGGAAAGGTGACCTGTCACGCTGGGGACACAGCGAAGTGCGCCGTAACCAATCGAATTCGGCGTTGGGCTGAGCTCCGATCATTTGGCGACAAGCGCACCGAGGCGCTGTTCCAAGATGAGCGGTTGCGCCAGTTTGCGGGCATGGCGCGAGCCGCTAAGCGCAAACTGGAAGCAATCAACGCGGCAAACCGGCTCAATGATTTGACGATACCGCCATCGAACCGACTGGAGAAGCTCAAAGGCGACCTCAACGGCTTCTACTCGATCCGGATCAAGGATCAATGGCGAGTGATCTTCAAGTGGATCGATGGCGAGCCGCATCGAGGTACCGATCGTGGATTACCATTGAACGGAGACGGAGATGGCAGAAAATGAATTTGCGCCGGTCACGCCCGGAGAAATGCTGAAGGACGAATTCCTTGCTGAGTACGGTCTCTCGCAGAATCAGCTTGCTAAAGCAATTGGCATTTCACCAAACCGAATCGCCGAAATCGCGAACAATCGATGGCGCATCACGGCCGACACGGCACTTCGGCTGAGCCTTTACTTTGACAACAGTCCGGAGTTCTGGATGAACCTTCAGATCCATTATGATCTGAAAATTGCGAAGCGAAATTTCAAACCTAAAGACGTCAACCGCATTAGGCCACGCCGCGCCGCGTGAATGTGCTCTTTTAATGCAGTTCCGCAAATCGTAACATCCGATCATAAAGCGCCGTCTTCCGATAGAGGCGCGGTTGCCGCCAATCGTCATTGGCTGCGGGTCGCGCTTTCTCCATCAATCCAAACCAGCAAAGATACCGGAGCACACGCGCTTCAAAAGCAGCGATGAGCCAATCGCAATATCTCGGTTCGGTTAGTTCCTTCGTCGAAAACGTCACGCTGCGCATGAGTGCTCCGGCCTCGCGCCAATCCGTGCAGAATTGCCCGATCAGGTAGAGGATGAGAGAGATTTGCGGCGCGAAAACCTCCGGCATTTCGAAGTGATCAAGATAGGCCAGATTATACTTCGCAAAAGTGGTACGGAACAACAACGCCTGCAGCCGCCCAGCATCTTCCTCCGGCAACAGCTTCTGACTGATGTTGGTTAACTTGAGAATCCCCTTTTCGCTGCGCGCCAATCCGGCAAGCCTGAACACCGCGTGCAGGTACATTGCCGGAGCAAAGTCCCGTTCGTTGACGACCTTGCAAACCGAACGGATTTCGCTCGCGTCGCAGCCGTGCCATTGGAGGCGGTCCAGCAGCAATTCGACAAATTCGCGATTGAGGTTTCCTCGTGTGGTCAACTTCGCGCCACTGCCATTCAGCGCCATCATAAACAGGCGGGCATTCGGAAGGATAGTAGTGCCGGCGAGCGCGGGAAACGCCAAGTCCTCCAACACCCGGCAGGGGCCAACACCGTCGAGCCTATCGTCAACGAGGGCATAAAACTGCTGCTCGGTCAGCTTGATGACGCCGGCGGTCATTGTGCGGCTCTTCTCTCAAACGGTGGATGCCAGTTCGTCTCGCTTAGGGATGGCGGGAGGACCTGGGCGCTAACATTGTTCTGGCAACTTGCGCCGCACATTTTTCGCTCTGGTTCGCTCCATTTCTTTGCAGCTTACTCTACTTTTCTGCACCTGTGAGGCCTGAGGCCGCTGCTTCCACGCTTCCAGCCTCATACTTATGCTCTCAAAGGACCTCCATTCTCGGAATTGCTGGATCATGCTGCCCGCTTGTTCGCCGAAGGTCTGAAGGCGGAGTTCGCCAAGATTCTGAAGTACCTGTCTGAAGACAACGGGTTCTGGTCTGCGCTTGGCTGGGTCCCGAAGTGGTGGGACACCCCGTATGGAGTGCTTGAAGCCGATAGCCGGTCGGAGGGTGAATTCGCTCTAAACGATATCGTGCTTTTAAAGGCACGGCCATCGAACGATAGCGCATGGAAGGCTCGCCGCGCCGGAGTCAGCTTCTGGCCCATCGCGTCATTCCGTATCGATCAATTGCTGTGGCGCACAGTGCTCAGCCTCCTCCCACTAAACGAAAGGCATTTTGCTTAATTGTCCTATCTCCGTGGAGCTTTGCGCTGGAGGTTCAGGAGCTTTGGCTGGGTTGGTCGAGTTATCGGAAAGATCTCGCGCATGTAGGCAGCAAGCATGGCGCAATAATCCGTCACGAAGCGAGGCAACGGACGTCTCTTGTCCCACGAGAGCGTCAACGGCTCTCGCAAGGTGCGGCCTCTGTAGGTGAGACCGACGATTCTCACCTGGTAGCGGTGACACTGGAGCTGAGAAGGAACGATGGCCACGCCATGTCCCGCCTCAGCTAAGGCCAACAAGGTGTGCGGGTTTCGGCTTTCAAAGCTGATTGTCGGCTTCAATCCACGCTCGCACCTTCGTAACCGTGGCCGAACTCGGCACCGTCTCCAAGGCAGGTTCATACTCGCTTTTATAACATTTGAGCATACGAATGCAGAGCATTTATGTATTGGACGCACGGCAACGTTCGCGGAAATGTGCGCTCAGCCTTACGTTTCACGGGCCAAGTCGAGGAGGAAAGACGCCATGATGAAGTCACTGCTGATTTGCACGGTATTAGCCGGCCTCGTGATGGCAAGTTCGGCCCCCGCTCAGGACGGTCCGCCATCGTCGAAACAAGCGAAGCAGATCGAAGACCTCGTCAACCGGGCTGCCGCTCTGGTCGATCAGCGCGGACGGATCGCGTTCGACGAATTCAGGAAGCGCGACAGCGAATGGTGGCACGGCAACACATACTTGTTTGCCTATGACGACCATCTCAATGTCCTGCTTAATCCTGCATTTCCCAAACGAGAAGGCACCAATCCGCACGGCGAGAAGGACGCGAACGGTAAAATGTTCCACGACGAGTTCTTGAAAGTGGTGCAGACGAAAGGCGCCGGTTGGGTAGATTACATGTTTCCGAAGCCGGGCCAGACGCAGCCGTCGCACAAGTGGAGCTACGTCAAAGGATTCAAAGCCGACGGATTAGTGGGCTTGATCGGCGCCGGGTTCTTTCCGGAATAAGGAGCCTTGTTCGCAGGTTGGGGGCTGCGCACTCGCGCGCACGTTGATCGGTGAATGTCCGGTGTTCGCACTTTCGAACGATAAACGCGTCTGCTTCTATGACAGCATTGAGGGTGCAGCGGACCTACAGCGGATATCACCAATACGTTGTAACGTTAGAACTGCCATTGGGACGTGCCAACGTTCCGGGGCCCTAAAGGCAGCGGCTTTGCTTCGGGCAGCCTATCTAAGCGGCATGTGTAGGCGGCCTTGACGTTCGTTGTGGACGGCGCCAGCGCGGGGAGGCTATCGCATGAAACTTCATCGTCGCAGATTTTTATGTTTCGCGGCCGGCGCCGCCGCGCTGCCAGCCACCCCGAGTTTGACATTTGCGCTCGATTATCCGAGCCGGCCAGTGCACGTTATTGACGGATTTAACGCGGGTGGCGGACCTAGCATCGTCGCGCGTCTCATAAGCGAGCGGCTGTCGCAGAGACTGGGACAGCAGTTCGTAGTCGAAGACCGACCCGGCGCAGGCAGTTCAATTGCTGCGGAGTACGTGGCGAATGCGCCTGCAGATGGTTACACCTTGCTCATGGCTACGGCCGCAAACACCATCAACACGACGCTTTATCCGAAGCTCAAATTTAATTTTGCTCGCGACTTCGCGCCTGTCGCCATCGTCAACAGCGCGCCTTTTGTCATGGTCGTTACGCCATCGTTCCCGGCAAAAACCGTTAACGAGTTCATCAGCTTTGCCAAGGCTCATCCCGGAAAAATCAACATGGCATCACCGGGGATCGGAAGCACGCCTCATCTCTGCTATGCGCTGCTCAAAATGACGACAGGCGTTGATTTGGTCCACGTGCCGTATCGAGGAAGCTATCTACCTGATCTAATCAGTGGGCAGGTCCAGGTTGCATTTTCCACCGTGGCACAGGTTATCTCCTTTATCCAAGCGAGCAAGTTGCGCGCGCTTGCTGTGACCAGCGCCGATCGTGTCGAGGCCTTGCCGAGCGTGCCCAAGCTGAGCGAGTTTGTGCGGGGTTTCCAGGCCGAAAGTTGGTTTGGCGTCGTCGCACCCAAGCACACAGAGGCTGAGATCGTTGAAATGCTGAACCGTGAGATTAACGCAGCCGGCGCTGACCCCCAAATAAGGTCGCAGCTTGTCGCGCTGGGGACACCCCCCATGTCAATGACGCCTCTAGAATTTGGGAAACTGATTACGCAGTACACTGAGAAATGGGCCAAGGTAATCCGAGCGGCCAACATTACTGTGCAGTAGGGTTGGAGCGCCAAAAATATCCCGGAGCGTCTCTCTTCATAAGTCGCCCATAAAGAAAATGTGGTTTTTCAAGGGCCGCATTGAGTGTGTTCCGACGCTTCCGGCAATATAGGTATTGCTACGCTGCCGGAGGGGCACGCGCTATGACATTAGCGCGCCGCAGCTTGCCAGTCCCAATTCCCTCTTCAACCTCTCCAAGCTCTCGGTCTGGTGGCTGTGGCTCGTATCGAGATCGAGCGCATCAAGCCCGGCCGGCCGCAGCAGAACGGCCGCCATGAACGCATGCATCTGACCCTGAAAAAGGAAGCCACCCGCCCGCCTAGCCTCAACAGTCTGCAGCAGCAGGCCGCTTCGATGCTTTCGTTCACGAGTTCAACACCGAGCGTCCCCATGAGGCGCTCGCCATGAAGTGCCCCGCCGAATGCTACACCGCTTCACCGCGACGCTATGACGGCTTGCCCGACCTCCAATACCCCTTCCACGACCGCGACATCCTTGTCACCGCCTGCGGCCGCATCTGCATGCACCAAAAGAAAATCAATATCTCCACTGTGCTCGCCGGCCAGCGGCTCGGTATCACCGAAGTCGACGACGGCATTTGGCTCGTCAGCTTCATGCACTTACATCGACCTGGAGCAAAAAACCTTGCAGACCATCGACAATCCGTTCGGCACGAGATTGTCACCCATGTCTTAGGTACAATCTGTCACCCATGTCTCCGGGCCGGACAGCTGGCGTCTGGCGGAGGGAGTGTCCGCCCAAGAGGCCGAAAATATCCTAATTTGCCAAGCCGTTAGAAAAATACCGGTTTCCCTGTCCACAAACCGCGCCACAACTGGCGCCCATTTGCGGGCCTCGCCACGCGCCGATCGCCTATCGGGTCTTGCCCTTTTGTCCGCCCCAGTTAGTGCGATCTGGAACGCCATCGAACCGTTGGAGCGCGCGGCGGCGAAAGGGCGGCAAGCGGAAAGCGGCGGCAAAGGGCGCATTGCTTCAGGAAAATTACCTGAAGCAAAAACTGGCCAAGCTCGCGACAAGGTAGCCGCCTATATCGGCGTTTCCGGGCGCACCATGGAAAAGCGCAAGGAAATCGTCGAGGCCGCCGCGGCCGAATCCGTCGCCATCTGGAACGCCATCGAACCGCTGGAAAGAGAGGCGGCGAAAGGGCGAATGTTGAATGGAAAACCCTCTGGAAATTTTCCAGGGGGTAACGGTGCCACCCGCGACAAGGTAGCCGCCTATATCGGCGCGTGCGCGTCATTGGGCGCCCCTATAGTTTTGGGCGACATACACACGCGCCAGCAGGGGGCCAAAAAATCTCCGCGTGAGGGGACCGGCGGTTGCTGCCGGCGATCGTCGCTGACATTAAACCCCCTACCCCCTCGCAGCCGCCCCGAAGGTGCTCACTTTTTGCGAAGGTGCTCACGTTTTAAACCTGAGCATCTTCGGCGGATTTGAGCACCTTCGGCAGCTCCCAGAGCCAGCCGCCATCCATCCCGGCCTTGTGGGACAGGACGCCAAGCGTCTGCTTTGCACGGCGCACGGTTGCCCATGACAGGCCGGCGCCGCGCGCTTGATCCTCGATATCAATCATGGCCATTGGCCCATCGGCCAGCAGCTGTAGGAGAAACTCCATCGCCTCCGCCTTGGCGGTGCGGCCGTCAGTTCCGGCCATGTCGGCGGCCATCGCCTCGTTAGCGGTGATCGCCACCGGCTCAGCGTCCCATATGATCCGCGACGCCAGGATATCGCGGCCATCGCCGACTAGGCGTTGCTCGATCCGATAGGCCAGTCCTTGCGGCGCCCGCGCCAGGTTGTTTTTCACGGACAACAGCAGGCGCCGTCCCTCTTGCTCCGCATCCTCGATCACCGCGAACGCCATGCGCGCCGCCGCGGTGAACGCAATCGAGCCCACGAAGCGATGTAGCGCCTTGCCGCTCGCGTTCGCCGACTTGGCGAAGTGCGTGACTGACACCACTGCGACGCCCGTGCGCTCCGCCATTTCGGCCAGCGGTTCGAGCACGCCGCGGACCTCGCTGTTCCTGTGGCTGTCGGTGTCGCCCAAGTACGACGATATCGGATCGATCACCACGACCGCGACATTGCCGACGCGGTGGAGATGTTGTTCTAACGCGGTGATATCGCGCTGTAGATTGAACGTGCGCCGGCCAATGTCGCCATCGCACACCGCCGACACAATATGGACGCGGCTTCGATCGGCGCCAGCGGCGAGCAAGCGCGGCACGATGGTATCGCCCGCGCCGTCCTCTGCGCTCAGGACGATGACATTGCCTCGCTGGGCAGTGCCCTCACCACAGGGCCACTCACCGCCTGTCGTTATCGCCGCGGCGATACCAATGGTGAGCTGACTCTTGCCGGTGCCCGGCTCGCCGGCGATGCACGTATGCTTGCCGCGGGCCAGCCTGCCAGGCCACAGCCACTCGATCTTCTCGGGGGCGATATCGGCCGCGCGGCGGGAGACTAATTGCGCTTGCGCGCGCGCCGCAGCGCCGGCCATGCCGTTCGCGTCGCCATCGGTGTGTGGTTGTGTGCGCGGCGCGGTGTCGCGATGCTGCCCAGTATTCGGATCGAGGCCGACCGCGGCGCGAGCCGCCCGCAACTCGGGGTCTGGGGACCATACTGCGGCGCGGGCATCGAGCGTCACTGCCGCACCCGATCGAGGATGCGCGTCCATACGCGCCAGGCCAGCACCACCATGGGATCAGCACCGTTCCGCCGCAGGAACAGCGCATCATACTCCGCGAGCCAGCGTTCCAGCGTGGCGAACCCGGCGCCGCTCTTGCGGCTTTTGACCTCGCACACCATCGGCGCTTGCTCGCGGCCGAACAAGTAGACATCGATGTCATGGCCGCTGCCGCGGAAACGGCTGGCGCCGCTCAGCGGATAGCGTTCGGCGTGCACCCCTAGCGCGCGGTGTCGCTCCACTATCTCGCGCTCGATTCGATCGCCCTTGCGGCGATGGCGCGCTCCGCTCATGGCTGCTTCCGCGGCCGCCCGCGGCGCCGCGGTTGTGCGGTGTCGGCGGGAGTGCCAGCCAGGCGGGCGACGCGCGCGCGGATGCTCGCCATGGTGATGCG
>Ga0070739_10008328_pt1 | contig 10665 bp, 12 predicted proteins | sample Coa_R1_7_FD_66445 | JGI IMG/M metagenome (GOLD analysis project Ga0070739, IMG submission 66445) | Surface soil microbial communities from Centralia Pennsylvania, which are recovering from an underground coalmine fire - Coalmine... | ecosystem: Environmental > Terrestrial > Soil > Unclassified ...
CGGGCACCGGCGGAAGAGGCACGGTGATTGGCGGAGCCGTGGAGGCCTCGACGGTGGACATCGCCCAGGAGTTCACCAATCTCATCGTTTGCCAGCGAGGCTATGAGGCCAACGCCAAGGTTGTAACCACGGTGGATCAGCTCAGTCAGGACACCATCAACCTGAAGCAGTCTTAGGGCTTCGAGCATGGCTGCTAACGATGAGATCGAACATATTCGCGACGTCCCCGTCGAGGTCGAAGTCGAGCTCGACAGAAAGGTGATCGCCGTTTCGGAGATCCTCGATCTTCAGGCCGGAAGCGTCATTCGCATGACGCGTTCGGCGGGCGAAAACATCGACATCCTCATCGGTGGAGCGCTGATCGGGTTCGGCGAGATCGTGATCATCGAGGAGACGGTCGGCGTCCGAATTACCGATTTCTGCACCGAGGATTGACCCGCATGGATGTACTGCAACAATTCGCGGCCGTCGGAGCGGTCATCGGACTCCTCATCACGGCTCTGTGGCTGCTCCGCGCTCGTCCGCGGTTCCGCGGCGCGGCGCTGTTTCGCCGTCGCCAAACCTCCGCCCTCGAGTGCATGGGCAGCCTGAACCTTACCGCACAGCACTCCGTGCACCTGGTCCGCGCCGGGCGGCAGGTGCTCGTGCTCGGCGCCGCTCCTGGCACAATCGCGTTCCTTCGCGAACTCGACTCGGCCGCGCCGATCGCGCCGGAGGAACGCGCTTGAAACGTTGCCCGCCAGCCATCGCTGTCCTCATCGTGGCATCCTGCTCGGCGCGCGCTCAGGCCCTGTCACCCCTGTTCCCCTCATCGCAGGGAAAGCCCGGCGCCTTAGGCGTTCCGCTGCAGATCATCGTTCTGCTGACCGTGCTCACCATCGTGCCGGCGGCAATCATGTCCATTACGCCCTTCCTGCGCATCTCCATCGTCCTGCATTTTCTCCGGCAGGCTCTGGGCACGCAGTCGACCCCTTCGAATCAGGTGCTCATCGGTCTGGCGCTCTTCCTCAGCCTGCTCATCATTCAGCCCATCTACACCGACGTGTACAGCAAGGCGTGGCAGCCGCTCGAACGCGGCGAGATCACCACCCAGCAGGCCATGGACGAGGCCGCCCGTCCGGTGCGCACGTTCATGCTGCGCTTCGCCCGTGAGAAGGACATCAGCCTCTTCCTCCAGGTGACGCACACTCCCCCTCCGCCGCGTGCGTCCGAGCTGACCATGACCGTGCTCATCCCCGCTTACATCATTTCCGAGCTTCGAGCCGGATTTCAGATTGGCGCCGTATTGTTCATCCCCTTCCTGGTGATTGATCTCGTCGTCGCCTCCGTCACCCTGTCCATCGGCATGATTCAGTTGCCGCCCGTCATGGTCTCCGCTCCATTCAAGGTCCTGCTGTTTGTCCTTGTGGACGGCTGGAATCTCGTTATCGGCTCGCTGGTCAGGAGCTTCTATCAATGACGCCGCAGACCGCCGTCGAGCTGTTTCGCTCCGCGCTGATGACGACCTTCTGGGTGGCGCTCCCTCTGCTGGCCATTGGCTTCATTGCCGGCATTGTGATCAGTCTCGTACAGATCGTCACATCGGTCCAGGAGCCGACCTTCGGAACCGTCCCCCGGCTGGCCGCTTTCCTCTTCGGGATTGTCTTCCTGATGCCGTGGATGCTGATGCGCCTCATTTCCTACACGGTGGCCCTGTTCGGGGACTTTGGGCGCTATGCAAGATAAGCAGCTCATCGGGTTTGTCATCGGCTGCCTCCTCGTGCTTACCCGTGTTTCCACGGTTTTCACCTTTCTGCCCTTTCCCGGGTTTCGCGCCGGCCCTGATCCCGCGCGCGTGCTCTTCTCCATCGCCGTAACGGTGGCGCTGTTCCCCGTCTGGCCCCGGCCGGGAATCATCCCCTCCGCCGGAACACTGGCCTTGTGGGAGATCCAGGAAGCCGCCCTCGGCCTCACCGTGGGGGTCGCGCTTTCGTTCCTCGCCGAAGCCACTCAGATCGCGGCGCAGCTTGCCGGTCTTCAGGCCGGCTTCTCCTTCGCCTCCACCATCGATCCGAACACCCAGGCCGACGCCGGCATCCTGATCGTCCTGACACAGCTACTTGCCGGACTCATCTTCTTCGCCTGTGGATTCCATCGGGACGTCATCCTCGTGTTTGCTCGCAGTCTGGAGACCTGTCCGCCGGGATCGTGGCTCATCTCTCCAATGGCGGCGGAACACGTCTGGCGCCTGGGCGCCGGCATGTTCTCCCTTGGAGTTCGCCTCGCCATGCCGGTCATCGCTCTCCTTCTGCTCGTTGATGTGACTTTCGCCCTCATGGGCAAAATCAACTCGCACCTGCAGATGCTTTCGCTCGCTTTTCCCGCGAAGATGCTCGCCGGGATGGCGGTCTTTGCCGTCGCCCTGGCCGGACTGCCGTTTTTGTTCCGCGCCTTAGCCGAACAAACCCTCGCAATGCTGCTGCGGCTGATGGAGCGCTGATGCCCGGCGAACGCACCGAAAAGCCGACGCCGCGAAAGGTGGAAAAGGCGCGCCGCGAAGGCAACTTTGCGGTCAGCCGCGACATCATCGGGGCTGGTCAGTTCCTTCTGTTCGTCTTCCTGCTCTCCCTTTGGAGCGCCCACCTGCTCGCCGCGCTCACCAATGCGATGTCCCGCGCGTTCCGCTTCACCAGCGCTCCGCAGGTCGATCCGGCCAGCGTTGTATCTGTCCTGCGGACCATGGCGCTGCATATCGGCCTTCCGGTGATCTCCGCCGGCGCCCTGCTGGTCCTTTTTTCCGTCGCGCTTCAGCTCGGCGTAACGCGCTTCGGATTTGCGCTCAACAAACTCGCTCCCGACCTCACCCGTCTCGATCCCCTTCGCCGACTGAAATCCCTTCCCGCCCAGAACATCCCCGCGCTGCTCCAGTCAGTTGTCCTCATGCCGCTTTGCTTCGCCGTCGTCTGGCAGATCGCGCGCCACGGCCTCGATTCCCTCGTTGCGCTGGAGTTCGTGCCCGTGGCCACCGGCTTCCGAGTCATTGCCTCCCATGTTGACGGCCTGTTGTGGAAAGCGGCGCTGATCCTGCTTGTCCTCGGCGTGGCCGACCTCATCCGCCAAAAACGGTCCTGGACCAAACAGCTCATGATGACCAAACAGGAGATCCGCGAGGAGGCAAAGGAGACTGAAGGCAATCCTCAAATGAAGATGCGGGTTCGCCGCATCCAGCGCGACCTCGCCCGCCGGCACATGATGCGCGAGGTCCCCAAAGCCACCGCGGTCATTGTGAATCCGACGCATTACGCCGTCGCCATCCGCTACGAGCTGGGCAGTATGGCCGCGCCAAAGGTGGTTGCAAAAGGGCGCAATTATCTGGCCCTGCGCATTCGCCAGATCGCTCTCGAACATCAGGTCCCCATCGTGGAAAACAAACCCCTCGCCCAGGGCCTGTACAAGTCGGTCGAGGTTGGGCAGGAGATCCCGGCGCACCTCTATAAGGCTGTCGCTGAAGTCCTCGCTTATATCTACCGCCTGATGAATCCCAGAGGCCGGCCCGTATGACACCCGCCGCTCAGATTACCGGCATAGCCCCAGCGGGCGGAAACTCTGCACCGGGCGCCACCGCCGCAAACGCGCGCAAGCTCGCAAAACACGCGCCCGCCGCCACAGCCGCGAGCCGACTCGGCAACATCAACTGGAACGAAGCAGCCATCCCCATCGCCGTGCTCGGCATCGTGCTGGCGATGATCACGCCCCTGCCTTCGTTCATGCTCGACATCCTGATCAGCGCCAACATCACCATGTCGGTGGTGGTGCTGCTGGTCTCGATGTATATTACTCAGCCCGTCGAATTCAGCGTCTTTCCCACGACTCTGCTGCTCATGACGCTGTTCCGTCTGGCCCTCAACATCTCCTCCTCACGTCTCATCCTGCTCAACGGCAACTCCGGAACCTCGGCGGCGGGAGAAGTCATCCAGGCATTCGGCGCTTTCGTTGTCGGCGGCAACTACATCATTGGCGTAGTTATCTTCCTCGTCCTCATCGCCATTCAGTACGTGGTCATCAACCACGGCGCTGTCCGCATCTCGGAGGTGACCGCGCGCTTCACCCTCGACGCCATGCCCGGCAAGCAGATGTCCATCGATTCGGACCTGAACGCCGGCCTCATCGATGAAGCCGAGGCGCGCGCGCGGCGCAAACGCCTCGCCGCCGAATCGGAGTTCTACGGCGCCATGGACGGCGCCTCCCGGTTCACCCAGCGTGACGCCGTTGCCAGCATCATCATCACCGCCATCAATATCGTCGCCGGCTTCCTCATCGGCGTGCTGCAGCACAATCTCGAGTTGAAACAGGCCATCCAGACCTATACCGTTTTGACCATCGGCGACGGCCTCGTGACCGTCATCCCGGCCCTGATGATTTCCATTTCGGGCGGTCTGATCGTCACCCGTGCCAGTTCGGATTCCAGACTGGGCGCCGACGTTCAGAAGCAGCTGTTCAGTAATCCTCAGCCGCTGTTCCTCGCGTCCGGCGTATTGGTCGCGATGGCCGCCTTTCCGGGCCTTCCGAAGATCCCGTTCGTCGTGCTCGGAGCCTGTGCCGGAGCCATTGGCTGGCGCATTCGCAACCGCGTCAGGGCGGCCCAGTCATCTGCGCCCGCTTCCGCCGCAGCGGCCAGCACTCGCGAGAATGTGGAGGCGCTGCTCCGCGTCGAACCTCTGGCCGTCGAAGTGGGGCTTGGCCTCATCAAACTCGTCGAAGGTGGAACGAACTCGCCGCTGCTGCGCAGGGTGGCCAGCATCCGGCGGCAGCTTGCCACAGAGCTCGGCTATATCATTCCGCCCGTGCGAGTAACTGACAACCTGACTCTCGGAGCGCGCGAGTATGTTATCTCCCTCAAGGGTGTGGAGGTAGCCCGCTTCGAGTTATTGCAGGGCTGCGAGCTGGCCATTAGTCCCGGTGAGAACGCAACGCCGGTTGACGGCATCGCCACGCGCGAGCCCGCATTCGGAATCGCCGCCGTATGGATATCGCCGGCCAATGTCGACGCCGCGCGCCGGGCGGGTTACACCATTGTCGATTCAGTCAGCGTCGCCGGCACTCATCTGGCCGAGGTGATTCGCCGCCACGCCTGGGAGTTGTTCTCCCGTCAGGACGCGAAGAAGTTTCTCGACCGCGTCATCGAGGAGAACCCCAAAGCGGTTGAAGACCTGGTGCCCAAATTGCTCTCTCTCGCAGTGGTGCAAAAGGTTCTGCAGAATCTGCTTCGCGAACGCGTTTCAATTCGGGACGCAACCACCATTACGGAATCGCTGGGCGAGGCCGCGGCCGTTACAAAGAACTCGGTGCTGCTCACCGAATTTGTGCGCCAGGCCATCCGCCGCCATCTGGTCAGGCCGTACCTCAATCAGACCGGCGATCTCGCCGCCTGGCTCGTCGATCCGGCCATCGAGCAGTCTGTCGAAACGACCGTCGAGCACGGCGAGACGATGAGCCACATCAATATCGCTCCCCAGAAGATACGCGAAATCATCGACCGCTTCTCGCGCGCGCTCGGCTCGCCCGACACAGCCGCGACGGTGCTGGTCAGCTCGGGGGCGCGCTTCTTCCTGAAACAGATTATCGAGACAGCACTGCCTGCCGTCGCGGTGCTCTCCCACACCGAAATTCCGGCCGGCGTGAAGATCGTCGCCGTTGGCACGGTGCGATGAGAAGGAGACAGCTTTGAACGGGATGCGAATCAAATCGTTCTTCGCGGCTTCGGTTGATGCCGCTCTGGCGGAAGCGCGCAGGGAGCTCGGACCCGAGGCCATGCTCGTTCAATCGCGGCCGGCCCCGGCGGAAGCTCGCGCGCTTGGCGATTACGAGGTGGTCTGCGCTCTCCTGCCGTCGGAAACAGGTGATACCAAAACCCCATTGCCGTCCACGCCGGGCGATCGAGCCGGTAACGCCTCCGATGTGCGAAAGCTGACCAGCGAGCTCGATGCGCTCCGCGACACCGTCGCCCGCCTCCAGTCTGTAATCGTCAGCAATCAGATCTCACCCATTCGCACACCCCCGCAATTCGAGTCAATCCGTGTTGCTCTCGCTGATGCGGAACTCCATCCTTCATTGATCGGCGACCTTATCGACCGCGCGGCCGCTGAGCAGAGTGACCAATCGCCCTTCACTCCTGAGCAGCTTCTCGCTCGCCAGCTCACATCCATCATCGCCGCCGATGCCTCGGTCGACGCCGGGCAAACGGCAATCGCGCTGGTCGGCCCTCCCGGAGCGGGCAAGACTTCGTGCATCGCGAAACTCGCGGCCCGCTGCGGCGTTGCCGCGCGGCGTTCTACCGAAATCCTCTCTCTGGACGAACACCGCGTTGCTGCGTCCGAACAACTCCGCGCCTACGCCTCCATTCTCGGCGTCGGCTTCCGGCTGATTTCTGACCGCACCGAGCTGCCCCATGTGCTCGATGAGTGCCGCCGGAAAAACCTGGTCCTGATCGATACCCCAGGATTCTCATTCGCCGAAGCCGAAGCCTGTCGGGAGCTGGCCGCGGCCTTCCGCGCGCGCAGCTCCGTTCAGGTGCAGCTCGTCCTGCCCTGTTCGATGCGCGCCGCCGATCTGCGTCGCGCCGCTGAATTCTATGAAGCGTTTCCTGTGCGCCGGCTGATCTTCACGCGTCTTGATGAGACCGCCGCTTACGGCCACATGATCAACGAGTCCGTTCGGCAAAAAAAACCAATCTCGTTCCTTGGCACGGGGCCGGTCATTCCCGACGACATCGAGCCGGCCGACCCGGTCCGCATCGCCGATCTCGTCCTCAAAGCCCGCAGCACGCCGGCCTGGGCTGCGGCGGCAGCCGTTTAGAGCCGGAATTCCACAGGAGTCAGCGCATGCGACGTTATCCAACAGCCCAGACCTCCGCCGAGGAGAGAGAGCGCCTCATTCTGGAGCACCTGCCGCAGGTGCGACTCATTGCCCGCCGCATTCACGAGCGCCTGCCGGAGACCGTGAATTTCGACGACCTGGTCTCCAGCGGCATCGTGGGCCTGATTTCCGCCATCGACCGCTTCGATCCCGCGCACAACGTGAAACTAAAGACGTACGCCGAATACAAGATCCGGGGCGCCATTCTGGACAGCCTGCGCGGGCTGGACTGGGCTCCGCGCCAGCAGCGCAAGCGAACCAAACAAATCGAAGCGGCCATCTCCAAACTGGAGCAGCGCTCCCACCGCACTCCCACCGAGGAGGAGGTTGCCCAGGAGCTTGGCCTCAGCATTGACGAGTACCACGACTGGCTGGTCGACATCCGCGGCGTGAATCTGGGGACCCTGGAGTCCGGCGGCCGCGATGACGAGAGTCACGACCTGCTCAAGTACATCTCCGACGACGAGGAAAACTGGCCCTCTCGCCTGCTGGAGCGCGCCGAACTGCAGCGGCTGCTGGCTCAGGCCATCGAGAAAATGCCGGAAACGGAACGGCTCGTCCTCAGCCTGTACTATCACGAGGAACTCACCCTGCGCGAGATCGCCGGTATTGTCCACCTGCACGAGTCGCGAGTGTCGCAGCTGAAATCGCAGGCCATTCTTCGCCTGCGGGCATGGATCGAGAAGCGCTGGCCCGCCGACCGGGGACAAGGAGTGAGGGATGCCCGCGCCGGGGCGTGACCGCTGGCTGAGCGAACAATGGGCGACCGCATTCGCGCGCTCGGTGGAGGATATGACCGGGCAGCGCACCACCTTCGAGGTTTCCGCTCCCTCCCCCGATGCCGCCGAAACCGCTGATCTTGTCTGGAGGCGTCAGAGCTTCAATTTCTCTTCCGCCGGGCCGTTTTGGATCGGGGCATCGCCGGCCACAATCTCCGATATCGGCAGCCTCATTCTGCACGCCGCCGGCATCGACGATGCGGACGCGGACACCATTTCCGGCACGTTTTACGAGATGCTTGGCCAGGCGCTCGGAACCGTGGTGCGGGTCATCTCCGCGACCGTGGGAAGCGAAGTCAAGCCCGCCGACCAGGACGACTCCGCGCCCGAAGCAGACGCCTCGCCACTCGTGGTCCGCATCTCCATTGGAGATGCTCCCGCGATTACTCTCAGGACGGCTGTTTCGCCGCGCCTCAGCCAGGCGATCGAACAGGCCGCGGCGCCCCGCCCCGACGAGCCTCCCGCCCCGCCGAGCGCTGTGCAGGTTGCGAACAACCCACCACCCGCCGCCGCGCCACCGCAAAAGCCGCGTCCCATCGATCTGCTGCTCGATGTCGAGCTGCCGGTCAGCGTTTCTTTCGGACGCGCGCAGCTGCTCCTCAGGGACGTGATCAAGCTGACCACCGGGTCCATCATCGAATTGAATCGCTCCATTTCGGAGCCAGTGGACGTTATTGTGAACAACTGCGTCATCGCCCGCGGCGAGGTGGTCGTCGTCGAGGGCAATTTTGGCGTGCGTATTCATCAGGTCGTCAGCCGCCAGGAAAGGTTACGAACACTGCGATGAACAACTCGATACTCTATGCCGGCGCGGCGATGCTGATTCTTATTAGCGCCGGATTCGCCGCCGCGATGTACCTGTTTGCCTCATGCCGCCGCGAAATCCGGACGGTTCGATACGTGCTCACCCTTAAGGATGGGGAAGTCGAGGATTTATCAGCGAGGATTTCCGGCCAGCTGAAGGAGCTCAACGAGAGAGTGGAGATGGCTGAAGACCGCGCCGGAGTACTGGTGCCGCCTCCGCCGCCGCCCTCCGGCCTCAACCTGGCCAAGAGATCTCAGGCGATTCGAATGCTGAATCGTGGCGCGGAGCCGGGCGTCGTCGCCGCGGCCCTGTCGCTGCCGCGGCCCGAGGTCGTTCTTCTGGCGCGTATCCGTAAGCTCGCGCCGCCCATTCCCGTGCCGCTTACCGATCCAGAATCGCTGTGATCGAAAGCGGCTGCTTGTCTCGAACCACCTGCAGTCCGAGAGCACGGTGGTTGGCGAGCGCTTCCCGCACCACCACCGATAGCTTCCACGGCGAGTCGATCTCGCGATCGTCGGCCTTGATGATCACGTCGCCGGCGCGAAGTCCCGCCTTCTCGGCCGCGGTGCCGGACAGCACCGTCCGGATGAGAACGCCCCCATTCACTCCGAAAAACTTCGCCAGTTGCTCGCTGATCGGCTCTGTCTCCACACCCAGCACGACGCTCTTCGATCCCGAAAGAATCTTTGGCAGATCGGGGGCAACGATGGGCGGCCCGGCCATTTCAGGCCCGTTGATCTGGATCGACGGCGCGTTGCCGTGGAAGATGAAGGTCTGCGCTTTCATGGCCCCGATCACGGCCTTGATGGTCTGGGTCGTCCCGTTGCGAAAAACCGTCAGCACCGCGTGCCGCCCGGGCGGAGTCTCGCGAATCATGCGCCGGAACTGCTCCATGCCCTCGATCTTTTCTCCGTTGTAGCTGAGAACGACATCGCCCGCCCGGAGGCCCGCCTTGTCCGCCGGGCTGTCGTGCTCCACCCGCGTGATCTCGACACCGTTCTCGTCGGGCAGCTTCAGCGCCTTGGCCCGCTCGGCGTCTACCTCGGCCACGAACACGCCCAGATAACTGCCGCCGGCGGGCAACACCACCGGGGCAGGCGGCTGCGGGGCCTCCTGCGCCTGCAGAGACGCCAGGCCGGGCAGCGACGCCAGACCGAGGATAACAGCCGATCCAATTACCGTCTTCATTGCAAATCCCCTTATCGAATGTCCACGCACACGTATCGCGCCCGCTTTTTCTATGCCGTCTGAAACTTCTTTATCAGTATTCTTCCGCGGAAGCGTTCATCGCCTGCAGCGCCCGGGTGCACTGCTGCCGCACATAGACGTCCGGTTCCCGGCGCATCAGCTCCTGAAACACGCCGACCATCTCGTCTTCCTGCCGCTGCTGCAGCAGTACCCTGATCACCTGCATGCGCACTCCGGGACTGGAATCGCCCAGCAGCACGTGCGAGAAAACGTTCCGGACCTGAGGCTCGGCGGCGAACTCCTTCAGGCCGTCCAGCGCCTCCAGCCGCACCCCCGGATCGGGGTCGTGCTGCAGCGCGTTGATGAGCGCGCTGCGGATCTCACCGGAGCGACAGTCGTTCTTCAGCAACTCGACCGATTGCACGCGCAGCGCAGGATTGCTGACCTCCCGCGTCGCCGATACCAGCAGCCGCCGGATCGGTTCATCCTGAAGCGTGCCGGTGAAAACGCGCTCGTGCGTTTCGTACACCACCACCTGCACGCGCCCGGAATTCTGAGGCTGCACATACCGCACCTCGGAGCCCACCGCCAGGCCCGCTTCCGAAGGTCCGAAGCCGCGGCCGCCAAAGAATCCCGCCGCTACCAGCACCAGCGCGGCGGCGCCCTGCATCCACAGCGGGGCGGCTCCTACTCGGAACCAGAAGGTGTCGCGCACCCAGGCGCGAAACCCGCCCGGCCGTGGTTCGCCGGCCAGCCGCGACCGCAGCTCCACACGCGAAGCGGTCAGCATCCCTTCCGGCGGGGCCAGCGCCACGTCATCCAGCCATTGGTTCAACCTGCTCTGGCCATCCAGGGCCCGCTGGCAGGCATTGCAATCATGCAGGTGCGCCTCGAACCGCTCCTCATCGGCGGGCGCAAGCTCCCCATACCCATACAGCGGCATCAGCCGCCGCGCTTCGTCGCACCTCATACGAAATCTCCAAGGGCCGCCCGCATCTT
>Ga0070739_10008329_pt1 | contig 10664 bp, 10 predicted proteins | sample Coa_R1_7_FD_66445 | JGI IMG/M metagenome (GOLD analysis project Ga0070739, IMG submission 66445) | Surface soil microbial communities from Centralia Pennsylvania, which are recovering from an underground coalmine fire - Coalmine... | ecosystem: Environmental > Terrestrial > Soil > Unclassified ...
GTGACGGCCGGTTGGTTTCGGACCGGCAGGTGGATTCGGCAAAAACTCTGGAGGATGTATGAAACTTCTCGCGAAGGCGCGCCAAGCCGGCCGCGGGGTGGTGCGGTTTCGACGCCGGAGCTTGTTTATGATGGCGGGCTCCATTGTCGGCATTGCGTCCTTGACGGTGCTCGATTCCATCGGCGAAAACACGCGCCGGGAAACGATGGCGCGCGTGAAGAACATGCTCGGCACTTTCGACACGGTCATCATCCGCCCCGGCGGCGGAAAAACGCGCGGCATGGTTTCTCTAGCGAATGTGGAACCGGTGCTGAAGTTCGGTGATGCAGCAGCAATCGGCTCCGAAGTTTCCGAGATCCGGCAGGTCGCGCAACTGCAGAATGCGTTTGACGTGGACGTAACGTATCGCGACCGCCAAACGTATCCGGGTGTGTTCGGCGTGTCGTCCAACTGGCTCGACTTGCGAGGTGACCGGATCGAAAGAGGCAGGTTTTTCGATGCGGACGAGGAGCGGGCGCTCGCCAGAGTCGCGATCCTCGGTCCGGATGCGAGAAACGAATTGTTCGGCGCTGAAGATGATCCCTTGGGCAAGAGCATTCGAATCGGCGGCGTGCCGTTCGTGATACGCGGTTTACTGGCCTCGCGGGGCGCAGGTCCGACAGGGGCTAGCCTCGATAACATCGTGCTGATCCCCGTCACGACGGCTTCCCGGCGGTTGTTCAATCGCGATTTTCTTACGATGCTGATCGCGCAACTGAAGAATCCCGAACAAGGAGAGGTGGCCGCCGGTAAGATCACGGCGCTGCTGCGGCAACGGCATAAGCTGGCGCCGACGGCTCTCGACGATTTCACAATCACCAATCCACGCGCGGTATTGGCGCGATTGACCGGCGTGTCGTCCACGCTTGCGCGGATTCTCAGTGGGGTCGCGATTCTTGCGATGCTCATTGGCGGCGTGGTGATCATGAGCTTGATGACGATCGGGGTGGCGGAGCGGAGGCGCGAGATTGGGCTCAGACGTTCTGTGGGCGCGAGCCGCGGCGACGTTCTGTTCCAGTTCCTGCTAGAGGCGCTGCTGATTTCCGTGCTGGGAGGAGCGGCCGGGGCGGGGTTGGCCTTATCGGTGTCAATGCGATCGCGGCATTCGAAAAGCTTCCGTTGGTGTTCGCGCGAGACGCGCTGATTCGGTCGTTGGGACTGGCGGCGACCGTTGGCCTGATCTCTGGGATTTATCCAGCGTGGCGCGCCTCGCGGATTGATCCCATCGCTGCGCTGCGCGCATGAGGCGAGCGCTTTGGAACCTTCGCGGTGGGGCGCTTGTGGTCCGCCGTTTTCCGCTGCGTTCTGCGCTGACGGTGCTGAGCGCGGGGCTTGGTGTGGCCTGCTCCGTCTGCGCGGTGAACTACGCGCTCGGCGGCCGTCAGAAAGTTGTCGATCAGCTTTCGCGATTGGGTGCCAACGTCTTGAACGTAACGCCGCAAGCAAGCCGGAGCGTCGCAGGGCGCTCGCGGACCGGCAGCATCGTCACTACGCTGACCTTGGCAGATTACCGTGCCGTGCGCCGCGAGGTTCCACTGTTTGCGCGCAGCTCGGCCATTTCGACGCGCGCTTTGCTCATCAAAGCGGGCGATCTGGCGAAAAAGAATTGCGTCGTGCTGGGCGTGGAGCCGGATTACATGGCGATCAAGACGTGGCGCGTTGCTGTTGGAAATCTGTTCGACGAGTCCGATCTGCGCGGCCTCGCAAGGGTGGCTGTACTCGGGAGCACTGTTGCAAGAGATCTGTTCGGTGCGGACCCGCCCGTGGGAGCGCGCATCCTGATTAATCGCGTGCCGTTCCAGGTGGTCGGCGTCATGACGGAAAGGGGCCAGGCGCTGGACGCGGGAAACGAGGACGATCAAGTCTACGTGCCGTTGACGACGGCGATGCGCCGCTTGGCGAATGCCGACTATCTGAGCGGTATCGTGCTTTCGGTCAATCGGTGGGAGGAGATGGATCGCGCTGCAGCAGGCGTGCGCGACTTGCTGCGCCAAAGGCATGTGCGCATCGGCAAGCAGCCGGATGATTTTCAAGTGCAGAACCAGAAGGAATTGATTGAGACTCGCGCGGCGGCCTCCGATCGTCTGCTGTTTTTCGTGCGGTGGATCGCGCTCAGTGCGCTAATTGTGTCGGGGCTTGGGGTGCTCGCTATGGGATGGATGGGAGTGAAGGAACGGACAGGCGAGATTGGCAGTCGGCGGGCGCTGGGCGCGACACGTGGCGACGTTTTCCTTCAATTTGTGACGGAGGCGGTGATTCTGAGTCTGGCGGGGTGCGGTTGCGGGCTGATCCTTGCTATCGAAGCGGCGCCAGTGATCGCGCGTTGGGTGAACCAGCCGGCGGTCTTCGATATTCCTAGCGCTTCGTGGGCGTGCGGCTGTGCGATTGGGCTGAACCTTGTATTTGGATTACTGCCTGCGCACAGCGCGTCACGGCTTGACCCGATTCAGGCGCTGCGGTTTGAGTAGGGAAGAATTGTTGGGATCGATCACCCAGAGGCGGGCTGCGAGCCCGCCGCAGGCCGAGGCCCGGACACGGGGGAGCAACGTCAATGAGCTCCGCACAACCTGCAGAATAGACGGAGCCATTGAATCTTGGGAAGCTTCAGGAGCACATTTAGTCGCGAAAGATCCTCCCTAGTCCGGAAGGATCTACCGATCTTCCTGCGCGTGGCTGAAATAGCGCGTGATCCAATGTGGCTGTCGGGCCCGCCTGGAGCTCTCAGGCAACCGCGCGTCGGCCGCATTGTGCTGAGCGAGCATACGCGTAACAAGCTGCTCAATAAATGTTTCAAATGATTATCGGACTCATTTCGGATACACACGGCCTCCTCCGTCAAGAGGCTTTGGGCGCTCTACAGGGATCCGATCTCGTCATCCACGCAGGAGACATCGGCGCCCCCGGCATCATCGGCGAGCTGCGCGCGGTGGCGCCGGTCGTAGCCGTGAGGGGAAATATCGACAAGGGCTCTTGGGCATCGAAGCTGCCGGCAACATCGGTAGTCGAGGCCCGTTCGGCCCGCATCTACATCCTGCACGACATCCATCAACTGAACCTCGATCCCGCGTCGGCAGGTTTCAACATCGTGGTCTCCGGCCATTCGCACAAGCCCGGCCGCACCGATCGCTCTGGCGTTGTTTATATAAATCCAGGAAGTGCCGGGCCGCGCCGCTTTCATCTGCCGGTCACGATTGCACGTCTCAATCTGGCGGACTCGCCATGGTCGGTCGATTTTATTAACCTGCTTTGAACACTTTGTTTTATCCGCGTGCCTCCGTGTCCATCGGTGGCTAATTCCTTTTGGGCGCTCACCCCGCTCACCTTCCGGTTCACCCTTCACCCTTCGGTTATCTTATTGGTTCCATGCTGATCCTCGCCTCTGCTTCCCCACGCCGCCATGAACTGCTGGCAGCCGCCGGAATCCCGCACATCGTCCAGCCCTCTTTTTGGCCCGAAGAACGCCTCCCCGGTGAGCCCGCCACGGTGTTCGTCCAGCGCCTGGCCGAGCAGAAAGCGCGCGCCGTACCGCGCTCCCCTGGCGACATAGTCCTCGGTGCCGACACCACGGTCTGTTTGGAAGATTACGTGCTCGAAAAACCAGTTGACGATGAAGACGCCGCTCGTATGCTGCGCCTGCTCTCCGGACGCGACCATTGGGTTCACACGGGTATCTGCCTGCTGCGCGACGTCCGGTCCATCGTCGATCTAGTCAGTACCAAAGTCACGTTCTTGAAGCTGACGGAAGACGAAATTCAGGAGTACACTCGGAGCGGGGAGTCGCGCGATAAAGCCGGCGCGTACGCCATCCAGGGGCTGGCTTCCAAGTTCATCGTGTCCATTGAGGGCTGCTATCACAACGTGGTCGGTTTGCCGGTTTCGCTCGTCTACCGTCATTTAAGGGCGCTATGAAGCAGTCGCTGGCCCTGGTCACAGCTTCGCTCCTCCTCCTGGGTACCTCTTCTTTCTCTCTGGCACGCCGAAACCGAGCCATCGCGGAACTCGGCCCTGCATACACCGGTGGCCCGGAAACCGGAAGCGTCAGCGATCTGGTTCGGAACCCTGAGCGTGAGCGAGGGGTCGCCTCTTTAAGCGCGTCCATTTCTGCTCACGTCGCTTTCCAAAAAAAGCAGCCCCCCAATCTCGCCTGGAAAACTCAGGGCGTCCTCTATCTCGATCACTCTCTAAACGCCCGCTTCCACCCGGTCCCTATCCAGGCCGTGCATCTCGACGACAGCTTCTGGGGCGCCCGCCTGAAAACCATTACCGGGCGCGCTCTGCCCACCATCCTGCAATCGCTCGAAGAACATGGAGTGATCGACAATTTCCGCCGCCTCTCCGTCCGCCAGGATCTGCCTCGCAAAGGGCCTATCTACGCCGATGCCAGTCTGTACGAATGGATCGAGTCCGCTGCCTGGGCACTCGCCGCCAACGATACGCCTGATCCCGAAAAGCAGACCCTGCGCTCGCAAATCGATTCCTTCGTCTCCTACATCGCCACCGCCCAAGACCCAACCGGCTACATCGATACCTATTTCACCGGAGAGAAAGCGCGCCTCCGCCTCTCCGACCTCCTTCATTCGGACGAAGACTACTGCCTCGCAACTCTGCTCGAGGCCGGTATCGCGTATTACCGCGCCACCGGCGACCGGCATCTGCTCGACATCGGAATACGTTTCGCCGACTATCTCGTCGATAACTTCGGCCCCAGCAAACGCCCGTTTGCCACCGGCTATCCGGGCCTGGAAATGGCGCTCGTCGAACTGTACCGGACCACCGGACAAGCCAAATACCTCGAGTTCGCGCGCTATCTTTTCAGCGGCGTGGAGCGCGACCGCTTGAAATGGAAGGATTCCGATGTGCGCTATACCTTTAGCGGCAAACCGTTTACCTCCCGCACGGAGTTGGAAGGGCACACCGTACGCGCCCTCAACGCCGCCGCCGGAGCCACCGATTACTTCACCGAAACAGGCGACCCCGCCTTTAAGCGCGCTTTGGACCTGCTCTGGACCGATCTCACCATGCGCAAGATGTATCTCAACGGCAGCGCCGGTTCCCGCGGCGGCGACGAGAGCTTTGGCGAGCCCTACGACTTACCCGCCGACGAAACCAACGCCGAGACCTGCGCCACCGTCGCCAATGCCATGTGGAATTTCCGGCTGCTTGCCTTGACCGGCGATGCCCGCTACGCCGAAGTTCTGGAACGCGCCTTATACAACGGCGTCAATGCCGGAGTATCGTTATCCGGCACCCTCTTTTCTCCCCGCGACCCTCTCGCCTCGAACGGCGAAAAGCTCCGCAGCTCGTGGTCCGAAAGCAGTTGCGGCGCCCCCGATATCACCCGCTTACTGGAGGCCCTGCCTGGCTATCTTTACGGGATCAGCCGGGATGGGGTGTACCTCAACCTGTACCACGATTCCCAACTCGACTGGCATCTGCAGGATGGCACGTCACTAAAACTCGTACAAACAACGAGTTACCCATGGACTGGTGAGGTGTCGCTTAAAGTCATTCCCGCGCACCGCGCTGATTTTACGATCTACATCCGCTGGCCGTCCTGGGCGAGCGGCATCAATATCCAGGTGCAAGGCCAGCCGGTCGGCGTTTCCTCCAATCAGCGCGGTACATTTGTGCCGCTCTCGCGGGCTTGGAAGCCGGGAGATACGGTGATCGTGAAGTTTCCTGTCCAGCCGGCCCCGACCGTTGCCAATCCCCGTGTTGCCGGTCTCTACGGACGTACGGCTCTCCAACGCGGCGCGCTTGTGTATGCCGCCGAACAGATAGATCAAAGCGGGGCTCCCCTGGCCGACGTTTTTGTCCGCCTCGGTGGCCCGATTTCTGCCGACTCTCGCAAAGATTTGCTAGGCGGTGTAATAATCCTCAAGCTTGCCGGACAGGTTGCCGAAAAGTCCCTTAGTGCTGAACCCTTGTACGAGTCATTGCCGGGCTCCGTTGATCGCGCTAAGCGTCCTATGACACTCACGTTTGTTCCGTACTACACAATCGGTAATCGCGAATCGACGCCTATGGAAGTTTGGCTTCCCGTCTCCAAGGTTGATGCCCCGCGCAGTGCCCCAGCCGCATCTGCGTTAGAGAAAAACCCTGAAATGAAGCACTTACAGTAATGAGTCAAAAACATTCAAAAGCGTGTAAAATCGAGAGTAGCCGCGCTACGCAGCAGTTTTCCAAGCGAATGAATTCATTTTTCCCTCGTCGAAGGTCACTGCCTCTTACTGCGTCCCTGCTTTTGGGAATTGGCTGTACGTTGTCCGTATCGGCGTACCAGACTCAACAGCGAACACCTCCGCCTGCCCAACCCAACGCTCAGCAGGCCCCCGCGACGAACCCGCAGCCGTCGAACAACGGGCCGATTGATGAACGGGTCAAGCCAGGAGAGAAAACGCCCACACCCGGCGGCGCGGCCGGTGGTCCCGGCGCTCCAGTCGATGCGAATTCATACAAGATCGGGCCGGCGGACGTGCTTTCCATCCGGGTCTGGAATGAGGCCGAGTTCTCGGGTCCGGTAGCGGTGCAGGAGAACGGGAAAATCACTTTGCCCCTGGTCGGCGATCTCGATGCCGGTGGCAAGACACCGAATCAAGTCCAGGACATCATTGCGGAGGCGCTTAAAAAGTACGTCGTCCACCCGCTCGTGACCGTAACCGTCCAGGAAGTCGGCAGCAAACGCTACTACATGGATGGAATGGTCAATCGGCCTGGCGAATATCAGCTCGTAGTCCCCACCACTATCCTGGAGGCTATTAGTAAGGCGGGCGGATTGCAGGAATTCGCTAATAAGAAGAAAATCTACGTTCTGCGGGGAGATGAACGTATCCCATTTAACTATAAGGACGTCATCCGCGGAAAAAACATGGCCCAGAATATTCTGCTAAAACCGGGCGACCACGTGGTTGTCCAATAGGAGAGTATGTGGCGCACGCTTCAGCGTGCCGCCGTGGGCTTCAGCCCACGGTTCCACAGTTTCTTGTTTTGATTCATACCTATGCTTGACCGATTATCCGTACCTCGTCGACCGCTCGACTTTGAAGACTACATCGACATTCTCCGGCGAAACGTCGGCTGGCTGATCGCTCCGGCATTTCTCGGCCTGGTTGTCTCCCTGGTAGTTGCCTACTCCATGGAGGATACCTACGTTTCGCAGGCTCTCATCCGCATCGTTCCCCAGCAAATCTCGGAAAAGCTCGTCCAGAGTTATACCGCGCAGGACATTGCCGACCGCATTAACTCCATGGCGCAGAGCATCCAAAGCCGCAATGTTCTCACCAATCTGATCAATACCTATGGGCTCTATAAGGCTGAGCTTAAGAAGGAGCCGCTGACGGACGTCATCGACAAGATGAAGGATGCGATGGCCATCTACCCCGTTCCGGGCGTTACCAATGTCGCCGGTGCCAGCCTTCCCGCTATGGGTGTGTCGTTCAAATATCGCGATCCCGACACAGCGCAGAAAGTGTGCCAGGAACTCGTTTCCCGCTTCCTGAACGTCAGCACGCAGGACACGCTTGAGAATCAAATGCTTACGAACAAGTTTTTGGAGGACGAGGTCACTTCGGCAAAACGCGACCTGGAGATCGCGGAACAGAAGCTGGCCGACTACCGGACCAAGAATGCCGGGCGCCTTCCGGACGAAACGGCGATCAATCTTCAGCAGATGAACGCGCTCGAGCAACGCTACGGCAGCCTCAGTGAGGCCATGAGCAGAAATAGTGAGCAGAAAATGATGTTGGAAGACGAGCTGCGCATGGCGAACGATCGCATGGCGGCCGTCAAGGCGGCTTCTCCGGAAATCGTCGCTTACAACCAGAGAATAAGCCAGTTGGATAAAGACATTGAGACCGCCAAGAACAACGTGGCCGAACTGAAGCAGCGCTACCACGAAGACTACCCCGGTCTTCAGGACGCGGAACAACAGGTAAGCTTTCTCGAAAAACAGCGGGCAGATTTGGCGAAGAGCAAGCCCACCAAGACCGACGCCTCAGTCGATGATCCGTCTATCGCGGGAGCGCGCCTGGATGGTAAAGAGCAGATCGATCGCATCAAGACGCAACTCAAAGCCAACTCCATGGAAGCCCAGCGGATCATGAAAGAAATGGCTGGCGTGAATGCCGCCATCAAGAGTTATCAGGCTCGTCTGGAAAGCGGCCCTACCAGCGAAAAAGAATATGTCGATCTCATGCGCGATCGCGAACTCGCGAAACAGCAGTACGAGGACCTCGAACTCAAGCGCCAGAAGTCTGAGCTCTCTATGAATCTGGAGCGCCGGAAACAGGGGGAAAGCCTGGAGCTGCTGGATCCGGCCACCAAGCCCGATACACCGTCGGCTCCCAAACGCGCCAAGATCATCCCCATCGGGGCCTTCGCGGGCCTCGCTCTCGGACTGGTCATCGTCGCCATCCGTGAGGTGAAAGATACGTCGCTCAAGAACCTGAAAGACGCGCGCCTCTATACGCAACTGCAGATCCTGGGAAGTATCCCGCTGCTCGAAAACGATGTCGTCGTCCAGCGGCGCAAGCAGGTCATGTGGGTCAGTTGGGCCACCGCAACCGTTCTGGGCATCGCCATTATGGCGGGGTCCGTTGCCCACTATTACTTAAGCAAGGCATAATCCATGAGCCGAGTCCACGACGCGTTGCGGAAGGCAACGCAACAAAATCCCGAACCACCCAAGCCGCCGGCGCGCGCTCCCCGCATTCCCGTGCAACCGCCGCCCGAACCGCCCGATTCCGAGCCGCGACCGCAAGGGAGCGTTCTCTCCCAGGAGCCGTCCCCGGTTGCCCCTATCCAACCCACCGCGACGGCCGTTCTCATCGACCCACTGGCCGACCTCGACAATCTCGAAGAGATCATCCAAAATGCCCGCGAGGTTCCCTATCGCCCTATTGAGGACGCCCTGATCGTCGATCCCGAGAACCCCCGCGAAGCGCCGGCCGAAGAGTTCCGTTCGCTCCGCACCCGGCTCAACCATCTCCAGACCTTGCAGCCCCTGCATACACTCGTTGTGACGAGTGCCTCGCCGGCTGAGGGAAAATCCTTCACCGCCATGAATCTCGCGGTTACGCAGGCGCAGCTCGCTGGAAAACGGATCTTGCTGGCCGATTTCGATTTCCGCCGTCCCAGCATCGACAAGACGTTCCAGATCACCGGCGCGCCCGGCATCACGAACTATCTGCTCGGCAAAGCGGGTCTAGCCGAAGTCATCAACCGGGTCGGAAACACCAACCTGTACGTCATGACCGCGGGAGAAGCGGTTCCTAACCCGCTGGAGCTCCTCAATCTGAAACAGTGCAAAGAGCTCATCCAGGCTCTACGCGACCACTTCGATTGGGTGATTCTCGACAGTCCCCCGCTGCTGTTTGCGGCCGACGCCAATCTGCTCGCGACCATGTGCGACGGTACGATTCTCGTGGTCCGCATTGGCACCACAACCTTCGATTCCGTCACCCGCGCCTTGCAATCGCTCTGCGAGAACAACGTGCTGGGCACTGTCGTCAACGGCGCGCGCCGCGGCGAACTGTACAGCAAGTACACTTACTATCACGATTATTATTACGCCCCCGAAGCAGAAGCCGAACCCGAAGCCGTAACAGAACCGCGACCGTAAGGGAGCGGCCTGCATCCAACCGGGTGTGCCCCTCTTCGACGGTCCTGCCGAAAAACTCGCCGACACGCTCCCCGGCGTCCATGAACTGATCCGGGCTCGCTGGAGCCCGCGCGCCTTCTCCTCGCGTGACGTAAGCGACGAAGACTTGAAAACCATCCTGGACGCTGCACGCTGGGCGGCATCCTCCAATAATGAGCAGCCGTGGCGCTTCTTAGTGGCCCGAAAATCCGATCCTGCGGCGCACGACAAGTTGCTGAATCTGTTGCTTCCCGGCAATCAATCCTGGGCCAAATTCGCGCCCGTTCTCATGATCATGGCCGCCAAGCGAACCTTCTCGCATAACGGCGCGCCGAATCTATACGCTGTGCACGACACAGGGCAAGCCTTGGCCCATCTCTTTTTGCAGGCCACCGCGCTCGGGCTCCACGCGCACGGTATGGCCGGCTTTGACCGCGAACGGGCGCGCAAAGAGCTCCACATCCCCGATGATTACGAACTCGGCGCCGCCGTTGCTCTCGGCTATTTGGGTTCCCCCGATCAGCTTTCCGAGAGACACCGCCAGAGCGAACTGGCCCGCAGGCAGCGCAAACCGCTCAACGAAATCGTCTTCGGAGCGGACTGGAACCAGCCGCTTACCGCTGTAACGGGGCAAGGGTTATAATCGTCGCGCCCCAACCCCCCGCCTCCATTGGCGCATCAGAGTAGGATACTACATAGGGAGTCCGGGCCAAAATGGACCGCACCATCTCCCGCTGTACCCCGATTCCGCGCCCATGGATGATCCGCAGCGCCGTCAGTCCCAGGCGGTGCGCCTCTTCCAAATAGGCCTCTACAGCCGCTTTCACGTCCCGCGGCGCAATCGTGTGCAGATCGAAGACATCCGTGATCGGAATCCGAATCGGCTCGTCCCTTTTTTTATAGACGGTAAAAACCCCTCCTACCCCCGTCAATACGGGAATCGCCGCGTCCAGCCGCTCTTCTTTTGTGGCGCGGGATCGCTTCCTTC